>Ga0247727_10000383_pt1 | contig 108169 bp, 89 predicted proteins | sample WisWelCaveWW1625_FD_202498 | JGI IMG/M metagenome (GOLD analysis project Ga0247727, IMG submission 202498) | Biofilm microbial communities from Wishing Well Cave, Virginia, United States - WW16-25 | ecosystem: Environmental > Aquatic > Deep subsurface > Groundwater > Cave microbial mat... | reverse complement strand
CCGCAGTGGCCCGGCCGGCTCCACCGCCATCTTCGCGCAGAGCATCCTCTGCAACCGCCTCTACCACGCCGACAACATGGCCGATCGCTATCGGGACACCCTGACCCGACTGCTGGGCGAAGTCTGGGAGGAAGACGAGCTGGTCGCCGAGATCGACCGCATTCAACGGCTGGTCCGTTCCCATCTGCACCGTACGCAGAAAAACGCGGACGACGCGATGAACGACGTCCGCGCCTTCATCTCCAAGCGGCGCGCCCGGCTAGAGACGGAACTCGTCCGCTGGCCGCCGCCCGTGCCGCCGGAGCCCGTGCCGCCGACCTACACCGTTCCCCTGGGGTCGCTGCGTGGGTCCTTCAGCACCAAGTGGGACGACAAGGCGGGCGACGAACCGACCCGCGTCGGGAAGGCCGCGTTGGAAGTGACCCTGGACGGGGCGCCGGTCGTATTCAAGCGCGTCGGCGTGTCCGCCTCTGAGTACCACGCCCCGCCCGGCTTCGGTGCCGGATTCGGGTCAGACGCGCCGCCGCGCGTCAGCCTGGCCGTCGCCGGCGAATGCGAATCGGACGGGAAGGTCCTGAGCTTCGTGATCAGTGTGGAACAGGGCGCCTTCGAGGAGGCGACGGGCGAGCGGATCCCCGTCACGGGCAGCTTCCGGCGGGGTGACGAACCGAAGGCGGGCGGACCCGCCCGTGGTCCGAGAACGTCGGTGTTCGGCGATGTCCGCTTCACCCGCGCGGGGGTCAAGCGCGGCCAGAAGGTCGAGGGAGACCTGGACCTGACCATCGCCGAGGTACACGGCGGAATGGGACGCGAGTAGTTCGACGCACGGAAAGTTCCAGAACGGCGGTCGGCTCGTAGGAACCTGCGAATGGCGTCGGTCTACGACCTGAAGCCCCGCTTCCAGGCGCTGCTGCGGCCGCTGCTGTCGCGGTTGTCCCGGTGCGGCGTGACGGCGAACCACGTCACGGTCGCGGCGATGATCGGGTCGATCGTCGTGGGCGCAGCGCTGCTCGAGGTCCGCCGCGTTCCGGCGCTCCTCCTGCTGCTGCCTGTGTGGCTGTTCGTCCGCATGGCGCTGAACGCGATCGACGGGATGATGGCGCGCGAACTCGGGATGGCGTCGAACCTCGGCGCGATCCTGAACGAGGTCGGGGACGTCGTGTCGGATCTCGCGCTCTATCTTCCGCTCGCGTGGGTGGATCTCCCGAGCAGCCGTTCGGTCCTCGCATTCGCCGTCGGGGCGGCGCTCACGGAGTTCGTCGGGGTGGTGTCGAAGTCGATCGGCGCGTCGCGCCGCTACGACGGGCCGATGGGCAAGAGCGATCGCGCGTTCTGGGTGGGGGCGCTCGCGCTGGTGACGTTCTTCGCGCCCGCCGCGCAGCGGGTGTGGCCGTGGTTGATCGGCGCGATGGCGCTGCTCGCCGGATTCACCGTCGTGCGGCGCGCGCGCCAAGCGCTGCGCGAGCTGAACGGGAGGCGCTGACCGGTGCAAGAGTGGATCGCTTCGCTGCGGCCCGAGTGGCGGATGGGGCTCGTCGTCCTCGGCGTGCTCGTCCTGGCGTCGATCGCGGTCTGGGCGCTCCGGCGCGCGCGATCCGGCAAGGACTTTTCCGAGCTCCGTTCGCGCGTACGTGCCTGGTGGGTGATGGCGGGAGTCTTTTTCGCCGCCATCGCGTTGTCGCCGATGCTCTCCGTCGCGTTCTTCGGCCTGATGAGCTTCTGGGCGCTCAAGGAGTTCATCACCCTGATGCGCACGCGGCCGGCGGATCATGGCGCGCTCGCGCTCGCGTTCCTCGCGGTGGCGGTGCAATACGTGCTGGTCGGCATGCACTGGTACGGGATGTTCATCATTTTCATCCCGGTCTACATGTCGCTGCTCGTCCCGATCCGGCTCGTGCTCGCTCGCGAAACCTCGGGGTTCGTCGCGGCGGCCGCGCAGATCCAATGGGGCCTGATGGCGTTCGTGTTCGGCCTGTCGCACATGGCCTACACGCTGACCTCGTCGACCTGGGTGGCCGCGGGACTCAATGGACGCGCGTCGCTGCTCTTCCTCGTCTTCGTGACGGAGATGAGCGACGTGCTCCAGTACGTGTGGGGCAAGACGCTCGGCCGGCACAAGATCATCCCGTCCGTCAGCCCCAACAAAACGTGGGAGGGTTTCCTCGGCGGGATCGGCTCCACGGTCGTGCTGAGCCTCGCGATCCGGTTCCTCACGCCGTTCGGCCTCGGCGAGACGCTGCTCGTGGCCGCGATCGTGGCCGTCGCCGGCTTCTTCGGCGGCGCAGTGATGAGCGCGATCAAACGCGACTTCGGCGTGAAGGACTTCGGGAGCCTGATCCCCGGCCACGGCGGGATGCTCGATCGAGTCGACTCGCTCTGCTTTGCGGCGCCGGTCTTCTTCCACTACGTCAACTACTTCCACGCCTGAGATGCGCCCAAGCGAAGCGGGCGAGACGGAGGGGGCGGAGGTCGTGCCTCCCGCGCGGCCGCGCGGCGCGACGGCGCTCCAGATCGCGTTCTTCCTGCTCTTCGTGCGGCCGTTCCTGCTGTTGTTCATCGGTCTGCGGGTGCGTGGGGGCGCGAATCTGCCGCGGACGGATCCGTTCGTCCTGATCGCCAATCACTCGAGCCACCTCGACACGCTCTCGCTGCTCTCGCTCTTCCCGTTGCGTCGGCTCGCGCGGATCCAGCCGGTCGCCGCGGCCGATTATTTCGAGCGCAACCGGGTCGTGTCGTGGCTCAGCCGCTCGTTCTTCAACATCCTTCCGATCGCCCGGCGCGACATCACGGCGCAGAACGATCCGATCCGGCGCATGGTCGCGGCGCTGCGAGCCGGACGCTCGCTGATCCTGTTCCCCGAAGGGACCCGCGGCGCGGCCAACGAGGTCGGTCACTTCCACACCGGCATCGCGCGCCTCGCCACGCTGCTGCCCGAGATCGCCATCGTCCCGGCCTACCTCGAAAACATGGGCCGCGCGCTGCCGAAGGGCCAGTTCGTTCCAGTGCCGATCTTCTGCGAGATCCGCGTCGGCCAGCCGTTGTGCCCGCGAGGGAATCGCAAGGAGATCGTGGTGGAGCTCGAGGAGGCCGTCCGCCGGCTGCGTGAGCCGTCGTGAGTCGCGAGCGGACGACGGTCGGGATCGCGTTCGCCTGGGGGCTCGCGGAAGCGACGTTCTTGTTCGTCGTTCCCGACATCCTGCTGAGCCTGGTCGCGATGCGCCGGCCCAGGCTCGCTCTCGCCGGCGTCGTGGCAGCCCTGGTCGGCGCGCTCGCGGGCGGCGCGGCGATGCACGCGTTCGGCCACGCGGCGCCGGAGCGGGCGCGCGCGTTCCTCGATCGCGTTCCGGGCATCAGTCCGGATCTGATCGAGGGCGTGCGTGCGCAGCTTCGCGAGCACGGCCCCGTCGCGCTCCTCCTCGGCGCCGTGGGTGGCAGGCCGTACAAGATCTTCGCGGTCGAGAGCGGCGCGGCGTCGTCCGGCCTCGGTTCGTTCCTCGCGGCCTCGACCGTCGCGCGTGCGCTGCGCTTCCTCGCGAGCGTGCTGCTCGCGCGTCTGTGCGCGCTCGGTCTCGCGCGCTGGACGCGGCTCGGGACGAAGCTCGACGTGAAGCTCAGGGGCTCCTTCTGGCTCGCGTTCTCCGTCTATTATTTCGCCTCGTTCGGGTGGTAGGCCGCGATGCGGCGATTTCGGCGGCGCTCTAGCGACTGCACCCTATGGAATGTGGCTAGAAGCGGCGCCCCCGCAATTCGAACCGATTCGACCGCACCCGCACGGAGGTCGATCATGCCCAGGCTGCGCGTCATCTGGATTCGCTGGCAGGAAGGCTCCTGCGACTGCGACCTCTTCGAGAGGTCTCGGCAGTGGCAGACGGCACGGCCAGAGAAGAACTACCAGATCGTCAGCTGGGCGCCGAACGCCACTTCGGGCGTGCTGGCCAATGTGTGCACGGGCGAGAACTACATCTATCTCCGCGGGCACGGCGTTCCCGGTGACCCGACCGTCAACCCGACGAACACCTTCAACAACCCGAACGGCATCAGCATCTACGAATCCATCGACCGGATGGGCCAGATGGGTCTGAAGCCCGGCTTCCGGGGCATGATCAAGTGCTACAGCTGTTTCAGCGGTCTGAGCGGCGTGGACAGGACTCGGACGATCCGGACGGCGGGTCGGAAACACGGTTTCTTCGGGGAACGGGTTCTGAAGGAGAAGAAGGTGCAGCTCCCGCGGCCCGAGGGCACGTGGGATCCGCTGGCACAGCGGGGTGCCTCCTACATGCGCGGCATCGGATTCGACTTCTGCAGCTTCTGGGTTACATGGGCGTGTGTTCGGGCGAAATGGAAGACGAGGGTGAGGACGACGGCAAGGCGCATCGGCATGTCCAGCCGATGGTGGTGAATCCCGTGACGGGCATCCTCGAGGCCCAGGGAGCATCCGGGCTCGCGGCGAAGTACCGACGGCGGTTCTGAACGGTGCTGCCCCCGGCTCGGATGCCAGCGTCAGCCGGTGCTGCCGGCGGCAGATGAGCGTCGATGCTCGCCGCCTCGATTCGTGACGGGTGCGACGAAGCTCTTTCGCTTCGTCTAGGCAGGCCGACGCTCGTCCTCCAGCAGGTCGGCGAGCTGCGCCGGCGCCCGCGAGAGCATCGTGCGCACGGCTCCCTCGCTCTTGCCCAGCTGCTGCGCGATCTCCCCGCGCGGCAGGCCGACGACGTGGGCCAGCGTGACGACCTCGCGCTGTTCTTCGGTGAGAGCGTCGAACGCCTGCTCCACGCGCTCGAGATCTTCCTTGCGCGTCGCGTGCTGGCTCGGTGTGGAGAAGGTGCGGTATAGGTCGGCGATCGCCGTCGAGGCGGCTGCCGACGACGTTGTGGAGCCGGGCGCCTGCAGCTGCTCGCGCAGAAAGTTGCGCTTTTCGGCGGCGTAGTACTCGTAGCGGTGAAGGACCTTGCGCAGCGCCGTCGTGTAGAGCCAGCGTTTGAAGCCCGGCTCGTCGCCGTACTGGACGCGGTCAACCTGCTCGAGCACCTCGCGGCAGACCGACTGCGCGAGGTCGGAGACCGACTCGCGCCGGCGGATCACCGGTCCCGCGCGCAGCCGGAGGAACGCTCGCAGCCCCGGCAGGTGCATCGCCAGCAGGTCGTCGATCGCAGGCCGGTCACCCTTCGAAGCCCGACGGACGAGTTCGCGCGACTCGGAGAGCATTCACGGCGGATTCTCGGCGAGTCGCGCCGCCATGTCGAGGAGCCGGCGTCGAGCGGCCATCCGCCCGACCGCCGGCTCCTCGACCGCCGCCGATCGCGTCGCCTCACCCGCCGAGGATCAGCTCGAGTCCGGGAGTGAACGAGATGCCCTTGGACGCGCCGGGATCGAGTTCGAGCGCCTGAACGTCGTACTCGAGGCCCATGAGCGTCACGTCGAGCGGGACGTCGATGTTGAGCGCGAGCCCGGCCGCCGGCAGCGCCACGGGCAGCACCAGCCAGGGCGGCGCGACCAGCAACGTCCCGCCCTTGTTGATCGGGATCGAAGCCTTCGCGCCGCTGCCGTAGAAGATCGCGTAGGTGTTGGTGCCGCGCGAGTTCTCGAGCAGGAACTGGATCGTCGTGCCGAGGACCGGCGGCGCGCTCGCGGTGAGGTTCGGGATGCAGTGCGTGCCCGGCCAGCCGGCGCCGTAGTTCTGCCAGGACGCGGGGTAGTCGGCCGCGGTGATGACCTGGACGAGGCCGACCGCGGTGCCGCCGGCCGCGTCGACGTAGGGCGCGCCGACCAGGAGCTCGTCCTTGCCGTCGCCGTTCAGGTCGCCCATGGAGTCGGCGACCAGGCCGTAGCCGACGAAGGTGATCGGGATCGGGCCGTACTTCTCGAGCAGGAGCGCGTTCGTGCGGCCCGAGTAGACGCGCATGACGCCGGGGATGCCTCCGTTCGCGTCGGGCTGCGCCGGCGCGCCGATCGCGCCGTCGCCGTCGCCGTCGCCGTCGCCGTCGACGTCGGCGTCGATGACGAGGCCGTAGCCGAAGCCGTCGTAGATGATCGGACCGCCGAACTGGCGCAGGATCGAGCCGTCGGCTCCCGAGTAGACGATCACGCGCGAGAACTCGGTCGAGTTCGAGAGGTCCTGCGTGTCGGCGCCGGCGAGGTCGGGGATGCCGTCCTGGTTGACGTCGCCGCCGCCGGCCACCGTGATGCCGAAGACGCCGTGCAAGGAGCGTCCGAAGCGATAGAGCTGCTTGAGACTGGCGCCCGAGAAGACCTGCACCGTCCCCGATTGGACGCCGTTCTCGACGTCGTTGGGCGCGCCGACGACGAAGTCGTCGTTGCCGTCGCCGTCGATGTCGCCGATCCCGTCGGTCGAGAAGCCGAAGGTCGCGTCCTGCCCGCTGCCCCAGAGCGTGCCGAGCAGCCCGAAGGTCGCGCCGGAGTAGACGTGCACGGCGCCGACGAAGGTCGCGCCGTTGAGCTGCGCCCAGTAGGCGCTGATCAGCAGGTCGGGCGTGCCGTCGACGTCGCCCGGACAGGAAAGGTAGCCGCCGAACGCCTCGTCGACGTTCGCGCCGGTGAACTCGTGCAGCAGCGATCCGTCGGCGCCGCTGATGAGGCGCACGTAGCCGAGGCCCGTCGTCACGGGATAGGTGTACTGACCGCCTCCGGCCGCGAAGTCGGGCACATCGTCACCGTTCACGTCGCCGACGCCGTCCTGGTCGACGTCGCCGACGTTGGCGACGCCGTAGCCGAACCACTCCTCGTCGTGGCTGCCGGTCACGTCGTGGAAGACGGTCTGCGCGGACGTCGGTGCGGCTGCGACGAGCAATCATCCGAGAGCGAAGCGGGTGCGGAGCATCGGGACGACTCCTCCAGATCGGAACGGGAGGCGGCCGGACGTCGGCCGCTCTCCCCCCTCCATCCGGAACGCCGCCTCGGCGTTACTGCGCGGCCGCGGCGCGCGCGCGATCACGGCGTGCCCATCGCTCGAGCCGGCGCAAGAGCGGCGTCGGCCGCGCGTCGATGGGGCGCAGGGAGAGGACGTTGCCGAGGTCGCGCGCGAACGCCTCCGCCGAGCCGTAGCGGCGCGCCGGATCGAGATCGATCGCGGTCAGGCAGATCGCCTCGACGTCGCGCGGCACGGCGCGGTTGAGCGCGCGCGGCGGCGGCGCCCGCCCTGCGAGGATGTTGCGCCGCGTCACCTCCCGGTCGGGCGTCGCGAACGGCGAGCGCAGCGTCAGCATCTCGAGCAGCGTCACTCCGAGCGCGTAGACGTCGCCGCGTGCGTCGACGGCCTCCATTCCCGCCCGCAGCACTTCGGGCGGCATGTAGGTCAGCGAGCCGAGCTCGGAGCCGGTGCGGGTCATTCGGCTCGCCGCCGAGCGCGTCGAAAGGCCGAAGTCGACCAGCCGGACCTGGGCGTCGCGGGTGAGCATCACGTTCGAGGGCTTCACGTCGCGATGGATCACGCCGTGCGCATGGGCGTGAGCGAGGGCGTCGGCCGCCTCGCGCGCGAGGCGCAGGCAGAGCTCGACCCAGCCGAGCGAAGCCAGGGCGCCGCGCTCCGCCGGCCGCTCGCCGCCCGAACGTTCGATCGCCTCCGCGAGGGCCGCCTCGAAATCGGCGCCGCAGAGCCGCGCCGGATCGCGGTCGCGCAGCCGCGTGAGCACGTCGGCGAGGCTCGCGCCGTCGACGTGCTCCATCGCGAAGTAGGGCAGGTCGCCTTCGTAGCCGAAGGCGTAGACCGGCACGATCCCGGCGTGGCGCAGCGTGGCGACGATCTGCGCCTCGCGCCGGAACCGTTCGCGGGCGCGGCCGAATCAGAGCTCGCTCGGACGCACGACCTTGAGCGCAACCTTCCATCCGAGCGACGACTGCTCGGCGAGGAAGACGACGCCCATCCCGCCGCCGCCGAGCCGGCGCAGGAGGCGGAAGTCGCCGAGCCGCTCGGGAATCCGCTCGTCGTCCCCTTGGCCGCCGTCGCGCGAGAGCAGGCCCATCGCCGCGAGCCGCGCGAGACGCGCCCGGATCGCCTCGGCGTCATCCGGATGGGCGGCGCAGATCGCCTCGATCGCCGCCGGTCCCTCGCCGTCGAAGCGCTCGAGGCACTCGGCGACGAGCGCGCGGACGCGCGCTCGCGGTTCGTCGTCCGGCTCGTCTTCCGGGCGGGACATGGGGACTGCGACGCTATTTCGAGACCGGCCGATCGGCCACCCGGAAGGGAGGCGGGACCTCCTCGCCGAACCCGCCCGTCTTCGCGAGAGGCGCGCACCCGGAGCTGACGAACTGGATCCGCATCCGCTCAGTCTGCCAGCCGCGTGAGCTTCAGCGAATCGGCGCGCAGCTGGATCGATCCGCGGCTCGCGCGCAGCTCGACGATCAGCTCGACGTCGCCGACCTCCTCCTCGACGGTGAACTCGAACTCGATCGTCTTCGAGCCGGAAGTCCCGACGAGCTTGTTCTCGCGCGAGCTCCCGCCGATGCGAAGGCCGCCGCCGATGCCTGGCGCGTCCTGCTCCTCGAGCGGCGCGACGTCCTTCGCCGACATCGCTGCCTGGAATCGATACCGACCGCGCGCCAGGAGGACGCCCTTGCGCCACGAGGCGATGCAGACGTGGCTCCTGCCGCAGGCGATCCGATAGACGCGCTCGACGCCGACCCGGTCTTCCTCGAGCTTCGCGTCCCTGCACTCCGACATCCTGCGCCAGCGGTCGAGCTTCACCGGCGTGTCGGGCGTGAAGACGAGCGGCTTGGGCTCGGGCCGTGCTTTCTGCGCCTTCAGGCTCTTCTCGCGTCCGTCGAGCCGGTCCTTGAGGTCGCTCACGCGTCCGTCGTGGTTGTGCGCGCGCTCGCGATCGACGCTCTGCAGCGTCTTGGCGATGCGCTTCGACACCTCGTCGACTCGTCGCGAGAGCTTGCCCGAATCGAAGAGCGGCAGGAGCTCGCCGATCCGCCGCCGGTACCTGGAGCGCCATTCCGGGTTCCTCATCACCGCGGTCGCGACGATCGCCGGCGGATGGTCGAGGATCGACGCGTCGGGATCCTCGAAGAGCTGGTCCATGCCGTGCGGCAGGAAGTACGCCTTGCCCGTCGTCGGATCGAAATAGAGGCGGTAGTTGTTCCGATTGATGCAGTAGCCGTCCCAGTGACCGAGCATGAACTCCATCGCCATGAACGTGATGAACCGGTCGACGTCGAGCAGCGCCTCGAGGCGCGGCCAGCGCTTCACGACGTCGGGCTCGCGACACGCGTCGAGCAGCGCCTTGAGATCACCGTGGTCGTCGGACCCCTTGCCGCCGTCCTTCTCGAGATCGGCGTCGACGTCCTGGCAGAAGCCGCCGTCGTAGAGGTTGCCGCTCGCGTCCTCGAAGCCGCGTCGGAGGAGCGTCCGGTCGAAGCCCTCCTTCAGGACGTAGAGGCCGACGTCGCGCTCGTTGAGCCAGACGTGCGCGTGGGTGATGCGCGGCGCGAGGACGCCCGCGCCGCGGAAGAGCTCGGAGCCGAGGAACTCGTGGAGGAAGGTGCCGTCCTGCACCGAGTTGTTCAGGTGGAATTTCTCGAGTCCATGGAACCGCTGCGCCGCGTCGACCTTGTCCATCCTGATCGTGAGCGCCGGCTTCTCGTCGAAATCGCGGAAGCTGCCGGCCGCGCCCTTCAGCTTGATCGAGACGCCGTCGAAGATCTGTTTTTCGTTCTCGCGGATCCTGCAGGGCGCCCACTCGCGCGGCGAGGTGCGGAGCTGCTCGACCGCGTCGTCGTCGAGCTCGATCCGGAGCTTCGGGATCTCGCCCATCTTGAAGAAGGCGATGCTCGGATCGTCGCCGTTGTCCGGCTCCTTCCCTTTACCTGGCCCCTTCCCGGCGTCCTGGCCCGGATCCTGGCCGAGCGCCGGGCCGGAGAAGAGCAGCAGAGCCGCGACGAAACGTGCGGCGATGGACGCGTGCCCGCCGTTTGGCGAGTTCGACATGCTGCGGGCGCAGAGTAACTCACGAGCCGGGAATCATCCGCGCCTTGCGTACGATCGGACGAGCGATGAGCGCTCCGCGATGACGACCGGCCACGCCTTCGCGCGTTACCTCGTCTGCGGCCTCGGCAGCTTCGCGACCGACTTCTCGATCTTCGCGCTGCTCACGCGGAGCGGCGGCATCGATCCGCTCGTCGCGCACCTCGTCAGCCGGCCGCTCGGCGCGCTCACGTGCTACCTGCTGAACCGCCGCTTCACGTTCCGCTCGACGGACCCGATTCCCGGCGAGTTGCTCCGCTTCGTCGCGGTCTTCTTCGCGAGCCTGCTCCTCACGGAAGGGCTGCTCGCGATCTTCTGCAAGGTGCTCCGGCTCGACCCGCTGGTCGGAAAGGTGCTTGCAGAAACCGCCGCCGTCCTCTTCAACTTCACGGCCTTCCGGCAGTGGGCCTTCCGTCGGAGCCGCGACGCATGACGCTGACGAAGCTCGCACTTCTCGCGCTCGGATCGTTCGGGCCGCCGCGCTCCGATCCGCCGGCGCAGGGCAAGGGCGACGTCAAGGATCTCGCCGCGGTCGCGAGCGAGACGCTCGCCCCCGGCCTCGACTACGCGCGCTACGAGGCGCCCGGCCTCATCGCGCACGTGACCCGGGTCGCCCTGCGCTCGACGACGCTGCGCGTCCGGAGCGTGAAGTCGAAGGGGAAGGAGTCGTTGCGCGAGCTCGCGACGCGGCTCGGGCAGGAAGGGGACGAGGTGCTCGCCGGCATCAACGGCGACTATTTCCGCCAGTCGAGCGAGGCGGGGCTGCCCTACGGCGCGCAGGTCTGCGACGGCCGGCTGCTCTTCGCGCCGATGAAGCGCTCTCTGATCAGCTTCGGCGCCGACAACGAGCCGTCCATCGGCATCGCCGAACTCAAGGCGAAGATCACCTTTGCGCCGCCGCAGAACCTGAACGAATCGCTGTGGGTCAGGCTCGACGACGTGAATCAGCTCGAGCAGGAGGACGAGCGCAAGGCGGGCACCTACCTCTACACGCCCGCGTTCCTCGGGCTGAACGTCAACCGGCCGAAAGGAATGATCGCCGTGATCGAGACCATCGAGCCCGCGCTGCAGGTCGGCGACGTCTGCACCGGCAAGGTCGCGCGCGTCGAGTCGGGGGGCACGCCGGTCGACGTGCCCGAGAACGGCTGCCTGATCTACTTCTTCGGCGATGCCCACCGCACGATGGCCGCACGGCTCAAGACCGGACAGCCGGTCGCGCTGAAGCTCGAGTTGCCGCAGGTGCCGGGCAACGTGGTGCAGGCGATCGGTGGCGGTCCGCGGCTCGTGCGAAACGGCAAGGTCTCGGTCGAGCTCGACAAGGAGGAGTTCGAGCCGGTCTACGCCATGGAGATCTCGAAGCGCCACCCGCGCTCGGCGATCGGATTCGACAAGGCGAGGGAGACGCTCTGGCTCGTGATGGTCGAAGGGCGCCACGACAAGAGCCGGGGCATGACCTTCGGCGAGCTCGCGGCGTTCCTCGACAAGCTCGGCTGCTGGCAGGCGATGGCGTTCGACGGCGGCGGCTCGGCCGGGATGTTCGTCCGCGGGCAGGACATCGTCTCGAAAAGCATGGGCGGAACGAAACGACCCGAGGAGCGCGAGCTCGCCAACGCGCTCTTCATCACTGCCGCGCAGGCGGCGAACAAGTGAGCCGCGGCGCGGCGGGGCGTCTGCTGGTCGTGCTCGGCGGCGCGCTGCTCGTGGCGGGCGCGCTCTGGCCCGAGCTGCAGGTGGCCGTCCGGAACCTGCTCGATCGCGCCGGCGAGCTGCCGCCGCCCGATCGCTCGCACTGGTCCGTCCTCCACGAGAACCTGGACATGGTCGTGGAGCCCGATCGCTCGAGCCCCGACTACTTCAACGTGTGGTACGCGGTGCAGTCGGCCGGACTCGCGTGGTTCGTCTTCGCCGGCGGCGTCATCGCGCTCGCGGCGTTCTTCGCGCGCTCGCGGCTCGTCGCGTCCGTGTGCGCGCTCTTCCACGGCGCCACGCTCTTCGGCCTCGCGGCGGGAGTCTCCTTCGTCTACTTCGCGATGCCGCCTCCCGAGCCAGGCAAGTCGTCGCTCGTCACGCTCGGGCCGGCGCTCCTGCTCTGGTCGCTTGGCGTCGGCGAGGCGCTGCTCGCGTGGCGGGCGATGGTCCATGACGGGCTCGGGGGTGGATTCGAGGGCGGGCTGCGGCGGCTCGCGGCGGTCGACACGGCGAACGTGCTGCCGCTCGCGTTCCTCTTCATCGCGCACGCGTGCCTCTACGCCCTGCTTCGCGGCCATCCGAACTGGCCGGCGGGCGGCTACCTCGTCGGCGCGATCGGGGGCGCGCTCGCGCTCCTCGGGATGCAGCGCCGACTCGTTCCCCGCCGTTGACGGCGCCTCGCGTCAGTCGCGCCGCCGGAACGTTCGCGCGACGTGCGCGCCGATCTGCAGGAAGTCGCGCACCGGCCGGAAGTGGGAGACGCGCCCCCCTTCGGGCGCGTAGGTCACGCGAATCGGCACCGAGCGGATCGGGACTCCGGCGCGCGCGGCCTCGAAGAGCGCCTCCATCTCGAGGTCGTAGCGCACGCCGCGCAGGTCGAGTCGCGTGATCGCGGCGAGCGGGTAGGAACGGAAGCCGCTCTGTGAATCATCGACCCGCACGCCGCGCAGCAGCCGCAGCGCCGTGTTCGAGCACCACAGCCCGAAGCGGCTCCTGCGCGGCGCGTGCGCCGCGCCGAGGTCGCGCGCGCCGACCACGAGCGCGTCCGGCTCCGCCGCCGACGCCGCGAGCAGGCGTGGAAGGTCCTCCGGGAAGTGCTGGCCGTCGGCGTCGAGCGCGATCGCGTGCGTGAAGCCCGCCGCGAAGAGCGCCGCGAAGCCGTCGCGAAGCGCCGCGCCCTTGCCGAGGTTCACCGGATGGCGCACCGTCCGGATGCGGGTGCCGAACGACTCGATCACGTTCCACGAGTCGTCGTTCGAGCCGTCGTCGACGACCAGCACGTCGGGCAGCACCGCGAGCGTCCGCTCGATCACGTCGCGAAGGGTCCGCCCGTTGTCGTAGTTGGGGATCAGGGCGGCGGGCTGCATGCGGTGACCATATCGCGTCACCACAGTCGTTCGCTGGCGAAGCGACGATCCGCAGCGCTTCGTGATGCGATCCGGCGCGCGGCGTCGGCTAAGATCAATCGTCTGTCGGGGCGTAGCTCAGCTTGGTTAGAGCGCGTGCCTTGGGCGCACGAGGTCGGACGTTCAAATCGTCTCGCCCCGACCAACCCGAGTCGTGCCGGGATCCTGCGAGTAACCTGAGGGGCGTGACCGACCCCCGCTTCGTGCCGCTGCCCCCGCGCTACCAGCCCGCGCTGCCGCCGGAGCTAGCGGCGCGGGCGTTCTGCGAGGTGATGCGGACGCGGCGGTCGGTGCGGTGGTTCAGCGATCGGCCGGTCTCGCGCGCCACGATCGAGTGGATCGTGCAGTGCGCCGGCTCTGCGCCGAGCGGCGCGAACAAGCAGCCGTGGCGGTTCGTGTGCGTGCAGGACCCGGCGCTCAAGCACGCGATCCGGCTGGCCGCTGAATCAGAGGAGCGCGAGTTCTACTCGCGCCGCGCGGGAGCGCGCTGGCTCGCCGATCTCGAGCCGCTCGGCACGAGCGCCGACAAGCCGTTCCTCGACGTGGCGCCGTGGCTGATCGTCGTCTTCGGGCTGATCAGGGACGACGACGAGGGGCAGGTCTACTACGTCTCCGAGTCGGTCGGGATCGCCTCGGGCTTCCTGCTCGCCGCGATCCATCACGCCGGCCTCGTCGCGCTGACCCACACGCCGAGCCCGATGAAGTTCCTGAATCGGATCCTCGGCCGGCCCGACCACGAGCGCCCGTTCCTCCTGATCCCGGTCGGCTGGCCGGCCGACGACTGCGTGGTCCCGAAGCTGGCGCTGCAGCGCAAGCCGCTCGCCGAGATCCTGCAGTTCGATCGCGGGTGAGCTGGACGATCGAACATGCCGCGCGCCGCGCCGACGACACGCCTTCGATCGAATGCCGCCGGGCTCATCGCGGCGGCCGCGCTCTGCGGCTGCTCGCGCGACGACATGGACGCCGTCGCCCCCGGCCCCGTCGGCCTCTTCACCGACGTGACCGAGTCTGCCGGCCTGCGCTTCACCCACTTCAACGGCGCGGCGGGCAACTTCTACCTGCCGGAGACGATGGGGGGCGGCGGCGGCTTCTTCGACGCCGACGGCGACGGCGATGCCGACCTCCTGCTGGTGCAGGGCGGCTCGATCCCGGCGGAGGAGAGCGACCCGACGCTCTGCTTCCTGCGCAACGACGGGAAGGGCCGCTTCACCGACGCGACCGTCGAGGTCGGACTCGACGTCCGCATGGTCGGGATGAGCTTCGCGGCCGCCGACGTCGACAACGACGGCGACCCGGACCTGCTCGTCACCGGGCTCGACCGGAACCGCTTCTTCCTGAACGAGCGCGGCCGCTTCCGAGACGCGACCGCCGACGTCGGGATCGCGCAGCGCGGCTGGTTCTCCTCGGCGCTCTTCTTCGACTACGACCGCGACGGCCTGCTCGATCTCTGGCTCGCCCGCTACGTCGACTGGAGCCCGCAGCGCGAGCGCCCCGACCGCTGCGTCTACGGTCACGGAAACCGCGACTACTGTCCCGTCACGCTCTTCCCGCCGACCGCGCCGCAGCTCTACCACAATGAGGGAGGGAACGACGGAGGGCGGCGGTTCGTGGACGTGACGGCCGCGGCCGGCGTCGGCGCGGTGGCCGGGAAGACGCTCGGGCTGTGCCTCGTCGACGTCGGCTCGGACGGCTGGCCCGACGTCTTCGTGGCCAATGACACGCTCCCGTCGCAGCTCTTCGTCAATCGCGGCGACGGGACGTTCGTCGATGCGGCCTTCGAGCTCGGCGTCGCGCTCGATCGGTGGGGGAGCTCCTTCGCCGGCATGGGCGTCGACGCCACCTACGACGGCGAGGGGTTCGCTCTCGCGGTCGGCAACTTCTCGGGCGAGCCGGTCAGCTACTTCCGCCAGAAGACGTCCGCCGGCGCGTCGTCGGAGCCGGCGGAGCTGGCAGAGCCGGCAGAGTTTGACGAGCTCTCCCGTTCGCTCGGGCTGGCCGCTCCCACGATCCCGAGAGTGACGTTCGGCCTCTGCTTCCTCGACTTCGACCTCGACGGCGACGACGACCTCTTCGTCGCCAACGGCCACGTCGGCCGGCAGCAGGAGGACGAGGGGATCGCCTACCGTCAGCCGTGCCAGCTCTTCGAGCGCTTGGGGGGACGGTTCCGCGAGGTCGAGGGCGCCGCCGGGTCGCCGATCGCTCTCCCGATCGTCGGCCGCGCCGCGGCCTGCGCCGACGTCGACCAGGACGGCGACGTCGACCTCCTCGTCGTCGAGAACGGCGGACCGGCGCGGCTGCTCCGCAACGACGGCGCGCGGGCCGGGCGGTCGCTGCGCGTGCGGCTGCGCGGCGCCGCGAGCAACCGCGACGCGATCGGCGCGCTGGTCACGGTGGAAACGGACGGGCACACCCTGCGCGACCGCGTCGTCGTCGGCAACAGCTACTTCTCGCAGAGCGAGCTGACGCTCACCTTCGGGCTCGCCGACGCGAGCGAGGCGCGCCGGCTCGAGGTCGACTGGCCCTCCGGCCAGCGGAGCGTGATCGAGCACGTCAAGGCCGGCCACCAGGTCGACGTCGAGGAGCCGTCGGGGAACGTCGCGCCGCCGCCGACGACGAACCGCTCACTGCCCTCGCTGCCGTCGCCGCCCGCGACGCTCGTCGGGCTCACGTCGAAGGAGCTCGCGGCGATGGCGCCGCAGCGCCGCGACGACGTGCCGTGGCTCAAGGCGTACGGCGCCGCGCTCCTCGCGGAGGGGAAGGCGGTCGAGGCGCTGCCGCCGCTGCGCGAGGCGCGCGACCAGGCGCCCTCCGACCACGTGGCGCACCTCCTCGCGCTGCGCGCGGCCCATCGCCAGGGGCTGCCGCTCGCGGACGACCTCGCGCGCCTGCTTGAGTCCGGCGCCGACCCGGGCTTCCTCTCGCTCCACGCCGTCTACTACCTCACCAACCTCGACGAGTACGAGGTCGCGGCCGAGCTGCTGCAGGCGGTCCTCGCGGAGCACGACCTGCCGCCAGCGGTGCGGATGCGGCTGGCCACCTGCCTGCAGCGCGCCGGCCGGCTCGACGAGGCGATCGCCGCGTTCGACGAGATCGCGCGCGACGAGCCGGGCGACGTATTCGCGCCGTTGAACGCGAGCGACTGCCTGCTGCAGCAGGGCAAGCTCGACCGCGCGCAGGAGCTCGCTCGCAAGGCGGTCGAGCTGCGGCCCGACCTCGCCATGACGCACGCGGCGCTCGCCCGCGCGCTCCTCCCGGTGCGGCCGAAGAAGGCGCTCGAGGAGTTCGCCACCGCGAAGCGCCTCGCGCCGATGGACTACACGATCCGCGTCGGCCACCTCCACGCGATCGGCGCGAGCGGCGACCTGGAAGGGCTGGTTCCGGCGGCGCGCAAGCTCCGCTCGGACTTCCCCGACGCGCCCGACGCCCACCTGCAGCTATTGCTCGTGCTGAAGCTCGCCGGACCGCCGGCGCAGCGGCTGTCGACGGCGCGCTCGACCGCCGAGCGGTTCACCGACGACGCCGCGATCCTGATCGCCGCGGCCGAGGCGGAGCTCGAGGCCGGCGGCGAAGCGAAGAAGGCGCGCCGCCTCCTCGATCAGGCGAGCCGCTGCGCCGGCGATGACGCCGGCGCCGCGAGCCGGATCGAGGCGCTGCGCGCGCGGATCGACGAGACGAAGAAGGAACCGTAGGGCGTCACTGCCGGCTCCTGCGCAGCCGTTCGCGGGCGGCGGCCGCCGCCTTGTCGTCGGGCGCGAGGCGCAGCGTGTTCTCGATCGCCTCCTGCATCGCGCGCGCGTCCTTGGCCGCCTCCGCGATGCGGATGCGCAGCCGCCACGAGTTCACGTGGTCGGGCTCCACCGTGACCGCCTTGCGCGAGAGTTCGTCCGCGCGCTCGAGGCTCGCGCGCGAGGAGAACTCGCCGACGGCATTGAGGTAGAGCACGTCGGGCTCGTCGGGAAAGCGGGCGAGCGCCTGGCGCGCGACCTCCGCCGCCTGCTTCACCTTGCCGCCCTCGCCGAGCAGGTTGGCCAGCGAGGTCCACGCGTCGACGATCTCGGGGAAGAGCTCGACGACCTTGCGGCCGTGCTTCTCGAGCAGCGTCCTGCGCCCGAGCCGCGAGCAGATCGAGAGGAGCTGGCGGCGCGTCTCGAGCCGCAGCGGATCGAGCTCGCAGCACTTCTCGTAGGCCTCGATCGTCTCGGTCGTGAACCCCTCGCTCCGGCGGATCTGCGCGACCAGCTCCCAGGCCGCAGCGGAGTCGGGATGGAGCTTGAGCGTCGCGCTCGCCGCCGCGGCGGCCTCCTCGGGCTCGCCGATGGCGATCCAGGCCCGCGTCTTCTCGAGTCCCGCACGCAGGTTCTTCGGCTCGAGCGCGAGCGCCTGATCGAACGAGCGCACGGCGTCCTCGAGGAAGCCGGCCCGGCCCTGCCGCAACCCGAGCTCGACGCACGCGAGCGCGTCGGGCCGGCGCGCGGCGCAGAGCGTGAGCCACTCGATCGCGAGCGCGTCGTCGCGCTCGCCCGAGAGGAGGTCGGCGAAGGCGACGGCGCGGCAGGCGGCGTCGGCGAGCAACTCGACGAGCTCTTCCATGCGGCGCAGCTTCGGCGCGGCATCGCCGCGCCCGTGAAGCTCGTGCAGCGTGCGCGCCTCGGAGCGCGGGTCGAGGGCCGGCTTGCGGGGAAGCGCCGCAGACCCGTTCGTGATCGAGTCGTCGCGCGCGGGCGCCTTCACGCCGGCTCCCTCTTTCGCGGTGAACGAGCCGGCGGCGACGGGCGCGAAGAGCTCGCGCTCGCCCGAGGGCCACTGAACGATCACGCGGTCGGCCGCGGTCGCCGTGCCGAGGCCGAAGGTGAGGATCCGCTCGCTCTGGAAGCGCGAGCCGCCGGACGCGACGCGCGCCGAGCGTGTCGTCTCTCCGGACTGCACGGTCACGCGCGCGCCGATGGCGTCGCGGTTGGCGCCGCGCGCCTCGCAGCGGACGCGGAGCGTGTTGCCGTGCGGGCCGCGGTTCTCGACCACGCGGACGACGCGGTCGCGGCCGAGCAGGACGAGGTCGAGGTCGCCGTCGTGGTCGAGGTCGCCGCAGCCGGCGGCGCGTCCTTCGATCGGCGTGGCGAGGGCACCCATCGCGTCGGCGGAAAGCGGCTCGAACGAGCCGGGCCGGCGCTGGCTGCTTGGCCCGCCTCGGAAGGCGAGCGGCGGCAGCGACGCTCTGGGCGTGCCGTTGAAATCGTGGAGCGACCAGCCGCCGCGCACGAGCAGCAGGTCATCGTGACCGTCGGCGTCGAGATCGAGGAAGAGCGACGCGAACGTCGGCTGGGTCGCGGCCCATGCGGAGAGTCCGCGGCGGAAGCCCTCCTCGCGGAACGTCGAGCCCGGCTCGGCCACGAAGAGCGGCGCGGGCCACCCGAATGCGCTGCCGAACGCGAGGACGAGGGAGCTCCCGCCGTCGACGTATGCCGACGCGACGTCGTTGACGTCGGGTCCGAGGCCGCCGACCCGCAGGCCGGACTCGCTCGTGACGTCGACGAACTCGCGCGACGGGGAGGTCTTGCGCGGCACGTTGTGGAGCACGAGCGGCGCGGCGCCGTCGTTCGCCACGACGACGTCGAGCCATCCGTCGTCGTCGAGGTCGACGATCGCCACACCGAGCGCACGGCAGGAGAGCGACGAGAGGCCGAAGGCGAAGGTCGCGTCGCTGAAGCGCCCGTCTTCCTGCTGGAGCAGGAGGTGGAGCGCGCCCGGCTCGAACTGCCGCAGGCGGGCGACGTCGGCTTCGCCCGCGGCGTCGAGCGCATGGTCGCGCCGCTCGCGTGGCTCGTTCCACCGGGCGGCGCCGAGCAGCAGTGCGTCGAGGCGGCCGTCGCGGTTCGCGTCGAAGAAGGCGGCGGCGCCGAGCCACTCGTCGATCCAGAGCCGCTTCGCTTCGGCGCGCTCGGTGAAGGAACCGTGGCCGTCGTTCTCGAAGAAGCGGCTCCCGTCGGGACCGACGACGAGCAGCTCCTCGTCGCCGTCGCCGTCGACGTCGGCGCTGGCGAGCGTCGTGGCGCTCGCGCTGGTTTCGAGCCCCGCTTCGCGCGTGCGATCGACGAAGCGGCCGCCTGGATCGTTGCGATAGAAGACGATGCCGCGCTCGCCCGGCACGGCGGCGGTGGTCGGGCGGACGAGCACGAGGTCGAGCCGACCGTCGCCGTCGGCGTCGAGGAGCCCGCCCCCGCCGCCGAGCGCGAAGGGAAGCGTCGGAATCCCGTCGATGCGGCGCGCGGCGCCGTCGACGCCGAGCTCGCGCGTGACGTCGACGAACGTGGGGCCGCCGTCGTCGGCCGGCGCGAGCTGGGCCAGGAGCGCGAGCAGAGCGGGCTGCACGAAACTACGATATCGCTCATGGACCTGAGCGGCCGCCTCCTCGCCGTCGTGACGTCGACCGGATTCGCGGACGAGGGGCGAGCGCCCGCCGCGGCCGCGCCGCTCGTGCGCGACGCGCGCGAGAGTCACGAGCGGATGGTGCGAAAGCTGGCGGAGGTCGCGGAGCAGGCGAAGCAGGAGAACCCCTTCGTCGGCGAGGGGGTGGCGACGCGGCTCGCGCAGAGGATGGCCGATCTGCCGCAGGATGCGCCGCCGGCCCATCGATGGTGGCTCGAGCACGAGCTCGGCAACCAACTGCTGCGGCTCGGGCGGACCGACGAGGCGATCGACCATCTCGGCCGCGCGCGCGACCTGCTGCCGGCGATCGAAGGCGCGGTCGTCCCCGAGCGCATGCGCGAGACGCTCTACGATCTTGCCGTCGCCTACCTGCGGCTCGGCGAGAACCAGAACTGCGTCTGCAGCCAGACGGCCGAGAGCTGCGTCTTCCCGATCCAGGGCGGGGGAGTGCACCGCGACCGCGCCGGCTCGACGCAGGCGGCCGCGATCCTCGAGCAATACCTGAAGGTCGCGCCCGACGACTACGCGGCGCGCTGGCTGTTCGCCCTCGCCTGGATGACGCTCGGCGAGTACCCCGACAAGGTGCCGCCGCCGCTGCGGCTGCCGGCCGAGACGCCGGGCTCGAGCAGCGGCTTCCCGCCGTTCCAGGAGGTGGCGGGGCGGGTCGGCCTCGCCACGCGCAATCTGTCGGGCGGCGCCGTCTTCGACGACTTCGACGGCGACGAGCGGCTCGACCTGCTCACCTCCACGCTCGACCCGCACGGGCAGATCGAGTTCTTCCGCAACGACGGCGACGGCCGCTTCTCGCGGCGCACGGTCGAGGCGGGACTCGAAGGGATCTTCGGCGGCCTCAACGTCACCTCGGCCGACTACGACAACGACGGCGACCTCGACGCGCTCGTGCTGCGGGGCGGCTGGTTCGGGCGGCTCGGCCGCCATCCCAACTCGCTCCTCCGCAACGACGGCAACGGGACGTTCGTCGACGTCTCCTACCTCGCCGGGATCGCGGGAGTGGACTACCCGACGCAGACGGCGGCGTGGGGCGACTACGACCACGACGGCGACCTCGATCTCTACGTCGGCAACGAGGCGACGCCGTCGCTGCCCTATCCCTGCCAGCTCTTCCGCAACGAGGGGAACGGGACCTTCGTCGACGTGGCGAAGCAGGCGGGCGTCGAGAACCTTCGGACGGCGAAGGGGGTGGCATTCGGCGACTACGACGGCGATCGGTGGCCCGATCTCTACGTCTCGAACGTCGGCGACGAGAATCGGCTCTACCGAAACCTCGGGAACGGGACCTTCGTCGACGTGGCGCCGAAGCTCGGCGTGACGCGGCCGATCCGCAGCTTCCCCCTCTGGTTCTTCGACTTCGACAACGACGGCGCGCTCGACCTCTTCGTGGCGAGCTACTGGGCGAACCTCCGCTACGTGGCGCCCGACCTCTTCGGCGCGAAGAGCGAGGCGGAGCGGTCGTGCCTCTACCGCGGCGACGGCAAGGGCGGTTTCACGGAGGTCGGCGCCGAGCTCGGCCTCACGCGCATCACCAATCCGATGGGCTGCAATTACGGCGACCTCGACAACGACGGCTGGCTCGACTTCCATCTCGGCACGGGAAACCCGGGTTACGACGGCCTGATGCCCAACCTGACTTATCGCAACGCGGGCGGCCGGCGGTTCGAGGACGTCACGTCGGCCGGCCGTTTCGGCCACCTCCAGAAGGGCCACGCCGTCTGCTTCGCCGATTTCGACAACGACGGCGACCAGGACGTCTTCGAGCAGATGGGCGGCGCCTACCCGGGCGACGCCTTCCCCGACGTCCTCTACGAGAACCCCGGCTTCGGCAACCACTGGCTCAAGGTCCGCCTCGTCGGCACCCGCTCGAACCGCTGCGCGATCGGAGCGCGGCTGCACCTCGAGATCGACGAGGACGGCACGCGCCGCTCCCTCTGGCGCCACGTCGGCACCGGCGGCTCCTTCGGCGCCAACCCCCTGCGCCAGGAGGTCGGGCTGGGCAAGGCGACCGAGGTCGCGCTGCTCGAGGTCTTCTGGCCGACCACCGAGACCGCGCAGCGCTTCGAGCGCCTGCCTGCCGATCAGTTCATCCAGATCGTCGAGGGCGATCCGACCTTGAAGGCGGTCGCGCTGCCGCCGTGCAATGGGGGTGGGCGGTGAGAAGGTCGATGCCGGCGGTACTCGGAGCGATCCTCCGCGCGGCCGATCACTTGTCGTCGACGTAGCCGAGCGCCCGCAGCTCCTCGAGCTTCGCGTCGTCGAGGATCACCTCGCCGGTCGCCTCGGGCTTCGGGATCCCGCGGCTTCGGAAGGAGTCGAGCGCCTTCAGCAGGTCGTCGTAGCGTCGCCGGAGCGCCGGGTCGCCCTCGACCAGCGCCGCGAGATCCTTCGTCTCGCCCGGATCGGCGACGAAGTCGTAGAGCGCGGGCGATTGATTGCCGAGCGCGATCATCCGCAGGTTCCCGCGCTGCACGCCCCACAGGTGCTCCTTGCGCCGCCGCTCGCCGCGATGGGCGAAGAGCGGACGATCGAGCAGCTTTGCCGGCGGCGCGGCGTCGGCCGGCTCGCGCAGGAGCGGCGCGAGCGAGACGCCCTCCCGGCCGTCCGACGCCGGGAGTCCGGCGAGCTCGACCAGCGTGGGGAGCACGTCGACCAGGCTCGCGCCGACCTCGACGCGCCGCGGCGCGATCCCGGGCCCCGCCACCAGGAAGAGGACGCGGTTGAGCTCGTAGTGCAGGCTGAACCGATGCCCCTTCTGTCCGTGCTCCATGAACTCCTCGCCGTGGTCGGAGCAGATCAGGAGCACCGTGTCGTGCGCCCAGCCGAGCGCGTCGTGGAGCTTCCGGAGCTGGTCGTCGACCGCCCGGATCTCGCTGTCGTAGCGGGCGACGTCCTCGCGCTCGGAATCCACGGGCGGCGCGTAGGCCGGCGCCCGCCGCTCGTAGGGCATGTGGACGTCGTTGAGGTGGAGGTAGAGGAAGACCGGCCCCGCGCGGGTGAGCGAGCCGGCCGACTCGATGAGCCCGTCCGTGAGCTCGTCAGCGTGCGCCTTCGAGCGGTTCTCGAAGCCGTCGAAGCCCTGGGTGTATCCCATCACCTCGTCGACGTTCACGTTCGAGGAGCGGCCGATCGTCCGGTAGCCGGCCTCCCGGAAGAGCTCCGCGATCGTGGCGACGCGCTGCGGGATGGCGTTGAGCTCGAGCTTCACCGGCCGGTCGGGATGGCGCTTCTTCGCGTTCTCGACCGCCTGCTCGTGCGCCATCATCCCGTCGGTCACGCCGTGGCTCGTCGGGTAGAGGCCGGTCATCACCGACGCGGTCGCCGGCGCCGTCCACGACGACGCGGAGAGGGCGCGATCGAAGACGGCCGCACGCGCACCGAGCTCGTTCAGGAAGGGCGCCGTCGATCTTCCGTAGCCGTGGAGCTCGAGGTGGTCGGGCCGCAGCGTGTCGATCACGACGAGCACGACGTTGGGCCGCTTCGCCGGTTCCGCGTCCTGCGCGCGACGCGGTTCCGCGCGCAGCGTCGCCGCGCACGCGGCGAGGGCCGCAGCCAGCTTGACCCTCCGAAACAGCCGCTCGAAGATGCGCCGCATGCGTTTCTCGTCGCTCGTGCCGCTGGCCCTGCCCGTAGCGCTCGTCGCGCTCCTGCTGCGGGCCGGCGCGTCGCAGGAGGAGGACGTCGGCTCGTCGAGCGCGCGCGGCGCGCTGCCGCGCGCCGCCTACGCGACCGTGCCGCGCAGCGGCGAGATCGTAGATCGTCAGGGAGAGTGCAGCGAGCCCGCGCTCGTCCCCCTGGGCGGCGAGCGGGCGCTCCTCGTCTGGGTCGCCTACGAAGTCGGCGTCGGCGATCGGCTCGCCGCCGCGGAGGTCGAGCCCGGCAAGCTCGGCGAGCCGTTCGTCATCCAGCCGACCCCGACCCAGATCCTCGCACCTTGCGGCCTCGTCGACCAGGAGGGCCATGCGCACTTGTTCTGGACCGAGATCGTCGGCGGCGCGCCGCGCCTCTTCACCGCCGTGCGCGACGGCGAGAAGTTCGGCGCGCCGCAGCGGATCGCCACGCCCTCCGGCCTCGGCCAGCATCCGTCCTGCGCGCGCGCCACCGACGGCGCGCTCTGGCTCGCGTGGCAGGCCTACGCGCCGCCGGTCGAGGGGCGGACGCGCGGCTCGTTCGACGCCTTCCTCGGCCGGCTCGACGGGACGAGCCTCGCCGACGTCCTCCACGTGGGCGAGGGGCGGTCCGCCGACCTCGATCCGGTCGTGGTGGCGCGCGACGACGGCCGGCTCACCGTCGTCTTCGCGCAGTACCGCGGCCTCGACTACGAGATCGTCGCGCGCGACCGCGACCCGAAGAGCGGCGAGCTCTCGCCGCTCGTCGAAGTCAGCGCGGCGCCGCTGTGCGACGACGTCCATCCCGCGGCCTGCGCGGCGCGCGGCGGCGGAGTCTGGATCGCGTGGGACGAGCTCACCTCGCCGATGCGCGGCAGCTCGCGGCCGCGCGACCGGGTCACGCCGGGCGCCGACGTCGACGCCGACCTGCGGCTCGTCCTGCTGCAGGGCGACGGGACGATCGCGCAACTCGAGAAGCCGCGCCTCGTCGATCCCGAGATGACGCTGCTCTCGTGGTCGGGCGGCCTGCCGCGGCTTGCGGCCGACCTGTCGGGCCGGCCGCGCGTGCTCTTCCGATGGCTCGACCAGCAGAACGACGAGCAGCCGGGCCACGCCTATCCGGTCATGACCGAGCTCGCGGCCGGCGCGTCGATGAGCCCGCCGACGCTGCTCGATGAGAGCGACGGCGATGAAGAGCCCGCCGCGATCTGCCGCGTCGGCTCCGGCTTCCTCGTCGCGTGGCAGGCCGATCGCCGCGCCGCCGAGCACGAGCAGGGGCTGTCGGACTCCCTTCCCGCCGGCCTGGCGAAGACGCTCGAGCCGAAGGGGATCTTCCTCACCGGCTACATCGGGCCGTCGAAGCTCGGCGTCGCGTTCGTCGCCGACGTGCCGCCGCCTGCGCCGACCGACGCGCCGCTCGCCCTTGCGCCGCGGATGGCGCCGCCGCCGGGCCGCCACGTCCACGCGCTTCCCGACGCGGACGTCGATCCGGTGTTGCTCGGCGAGCAGCGGCTCGAGGTCGCGGCCGACGGGAAGAGCTACTCCGTCTTCTGGGGCGACCTGCACCGCCATTCGTGCGAGTCGCGCTGCATGTTCGGCGTCGAGTCGACGGCCGACGACCGCTACGCCTTCGGCCGCGACGTCGGCCTGTGTGATTTCTACGCGCTCACCGACCACTCCTCGCAGATCGACCCGCACGGCTGGTGGAAGCTCCTGAAGCGGGTCGACCTCCACCAGACGCCCGAGTTCTGCACGCTCCCCGGCTTCGAGTGGTCGACGACGAAGTACGGCCACTACAACGTCGTCTTCCGCGAGACGACGCAGCGCGTCGTGAGCTCGCGGCTCGAGTCGGCCCTCGACCCCGACGGCCTCTGGAGCCACCTCGTTCCCGGCCAGGCGCTCACGATCCCGCACCACAGCGCGCACGGCCGCATGGGCACCGACTGGTCGTTCAAGGACGATCGGTTCCTGCGCGTCGTCGAGATCTACCAGGCGCTGCGCGGCAGCTTCGAGTTCGACGGCTGCTACCGCCAGTCGAAGTCGGCCACGGCGCCGGGGAAGTTCGTGCAGGACGCGCTCTCGTCGGGGATCGAGTTCGGCCTCGTGGCGAGCACCGACCACGGCGACGGCTCGTCCTACGCCGCGGTGCTGGCGGAGCGACTCGACCGCGCCAGCCTGTTCGACGCGCTCGCCGCGCGGCGCTGCTACGCGAGCACGACCAAGGGGATGCTCGTCGATCTTCGCGTCGACGGGAAGCTCATGGGCTCGACGCTCTCGACGTCGGGCATCCCCGAGCTCGAGCTCGGCGCGCGCGGCACCTCCGACCTCGCCGAGATCACCGTCTTCCGCAACGGCGAAGTCCTGCGCCGCGAGGGTCGCACGCTCGGCGGCGGCGAGCGCGCCTCGACGACGCTCGAGCTCGTCTGGTGGCCGCGCGGCGAGCTCGACGATTGGGCCTTCGAGGTGAAGGTCGATCGCGGCCGCTTCGGCACGCCCGACACGGGCGAGGGCGCCCGCGCGATCCACATGCTGCAGTGGACGCTCGTCGACGAGCGGACCGTCGCCTGGAAGCAGGCCGAGCCGAGCCCGTTCCGCAGCCAGGTGAAGCGCTTCGTGCTGAAGGACGGCGCCGACGCGCGGGTCCACCTGACCGTGATGGGGAAGGAGCTCGACACGACGGTGAAGGAGCTCGTCGATGAGCCCCTGCGCGGCAAGCACCGCGCGACCGAGTGGGTCTTCCGCGTGAAGCAGACGCTCGAGAACCCCGACCTCGACTTCCGCGCCGGCGACGGTCGGACCTTCCACGACCGCTTCAAGGACGAGCAGGCGCCGTCGGGCCGCTCGTGGTACTACGCGCGCGTGGTCCAGCACGACGGCGAGGTCGCCTGGTCGAGTCCGATCTTCGTGGAGCGGCCGTGAGCGACGCGACCTCGCCGCCGAATTCCGCCGCGCGCGCCGGCGGCGCGCGCGCGTTGCTCCTCGCCGCGCTCGGCTACGCGCTGCTCACGGTGCTCTACACGTGGCCGGCCGCGACCGGACTGCGCGGCCAGATGTTCGGCGGCGGGTGGGACGGGCCGATGTTCCTCTGGAACCTCTGGTGGGGCCCGCACGCGCTCTTCGAGCTGCACCAGGATCCGCTCACGACGACCCACCTCTTCCATCCCGACGGCGTGAGCCTCGTCGTCAACACCCACTCGCTCCTGCCGGCGCTGATCTCATGGCCGCTCCAGAAGCTCCTCGGTCTCGTGCCAACCTACAACGTGATGATCCTGCTCACGTTCGTCCTCTCGGGGATCGGCGCCTACCTGCTCACCGACGAGGTCGTGCGCGACCGGCGGGTCGCCTTCGTGGCCGGGGCGATCTTCGCGTTCGGCCACCTGCGCACGAGCAAGGTCATCTTCTTCAACCTCATCCAGACCGACCTGCTCGTCTTCTGGGCGTGGGCGCTGTGGCGGGCGCTAGAGCGCCGCTCGTGGAAGTGGTCGGCGGTCGCCGGCGCGATCGGCGCCGCCATCTTCTGGACCGACTACAACCTCGTCGTCTTCGCGGCGCTGTGGGGAGCCGCGTTCGCGCTCTTCGCGCTCTTCGAGTGCAGGCGCTTCGGCCTCTCGCGCGTCGGGCTGCTCGCCCGCTTCGGCGTCATGGCGGTCGTGCTCGGTGCTCTCTCGTCCCCGCTCGCGCGCCGTCTCGTGCCGGAGTTCGACGCGGCCGGCTCGTACGAGAACGTCGAGGAGACCGATTCCTACGCCGAGGCGACGCCGCTGTCGCGCTTCCTCGTCTGGGGCGAGCTCGGCGGACGCCAGGAGGGCGGAGGCACGCCGATCCGGCAGGCCGCCTTCCTCGGCTACGCGACCCTCGCGCTGGCGGCGGTCGGCCTGTGGGCGCGGCGCAAGGAGCCGATCGCCAAGTACCTGCTCGGGGTCGCGCTGCTCTTCCTGCTCCTCGCGCTCGGACCCGAGCTCAACCTCGGAAGCACGATCCGACCCTCGCCGAAGCAGAGCTTCCACCTCCCGCTGCCCTACCGCTGGCTGCACTCGGTGCCGATCCTGAAGGAGATCCGCGTCGCCCATCGTTTCGGCATCGTGGCGTGGATCGCCCTGTCGCTCGCCGCGGGACTCGGCCTGCGTGCGCTGCTGCGGCGGCTCGAAGCGCGCGGAACGTCCAGCGGGCGGAAGCTGGCGCACGCCGCGGCGGGGCTCGCTTGCGCGGCCGTCATGGCCGACTTCACGCGGCTGCCCTTCCCGCGCCTCTCCGACCTGCCGCCGATCGGCGCCGGGCTGCGCGCGATCGCCGACGACGCGCGCGACAGCGTCGTGGCCGAGTATCCGGGCGGGCGGCTCGGCGATCCTCTCTTCGCCTGGTACGAGACGGTGCACGGCAAGCCGGTCTACCTCGACGGCCAGGTCTCGCGCCTGCCCGACGAGCTGCGCGACGCGCGCACCGACTCGAAGCTGCACCGCCTGCTGCGCCGCCTCTTCCTCGACGAGACGTTCAAGGGCGGCGACCCCGACGGATCGCGGCTGAAGGCGCTCGGAACGACCGCGCGCGCGGAGATGCGCGAGCAGAAGATCGGCTGGATCGTCCTCTCCCAGACCGACCGCGACCTGCTCGTGCAGCGGCGCGGCGCCTGGACCGTCGAGGAGCTGCACCGGGTCGACGAGCGCATGCGCCAGGCGCTCCCCGACGCCGCGCGCGTCTGGTTCTTGAGCGACGAGGAGATCCGCCGCTTCATCAAGCCGGCCGAGGTCCCGCGCTGGTCGCAGGGGGCGCTCTTCGCGGTCTACCGCTTCGAGTTCCCGTAGCCCAGCGCCTCGAGCCGCTTGCGCTCCTCCTCGCTCATCTCGACCTTCGGGGCGGCGCGCTCCTTCGCGGCGCACTCCGCGAGCCACAGGTCGAGCGCGCGCGCCATCGCGGCGAGCTTCGGCGCGAGGGCCGGATCGTTCGCGGCCCCGGCGGCGAGGTCGCGCTTCTCGTTGGGGTCGGCGACGGCGTCGAAGAGCTTCTGCGCGCCGTCGTTCAGGTCGCGCACCAGCTTGAGCGGGCCCATCGTCACCGCGGCGAGCTTCTCGCCGAGCGGCGTCTCGGTCGCCGAGAAGATCGGCCGGAGCAGATCGGCGCCGTCGGGCTCGGCCTCGAGCAGGCTGCGGCCGACGAGCCCGTCCGGCAGGTCGATCCTGAGCGCGTCGAGGATCGTCGGCATGACGTCGACGCCTCCGACCGGCCGCTCGTCGACGGCGGCCGGCCGGCCGGGGAGCTTGACGATGAGCGGGACGTGGACGAGCTCCGAATAGAGCGTGTGCGTGTGGCCGAGCCCGCCGTGGTCGAGGAACTCCTCGCCGTGGTCGGCCGTGAAGACGACGATCGAGCGGTCCCACAGGCCGAGCGCGCGCACGCCGTCGAGCAGCCGGCCGATCTCGCGGTCGGTGTGGGCGATCTCCGAGTCGTAGAGCCGCAGGAGCTGGTCGACGTCGGCCGGCGTCATCCGGCGGCGCAGCTTGAGCAGCTCCTTGAACTTCATCCCCGACTCGATCGGGCCGGCGTAGTCGGGCGCGTGCGTGAACTCCCACTCGGGATGAGCGACGTAGGCGAAGTGGGGGTCGAAGTAGTGGACCCAGAGGAAGAAGGGCGCGTCGACGTGCTCGCGGACGAAGTCGAGCGCGCGGTCGGTCACGCCGGCGGAGGTGACCGCCTGGTGGCCCTTCACGTTGCTCTCGTCGAAGCTCTGGAAGCCCTGGTCGAAGTGCCACTTCGACGAGCAGAACGAGTGGCTGACGACGGCGCCGGTCGCGAAGCCCCGCGCGGCGACGACCTCGGGCAGCAGCAGGACGTCGTCGCGCAGCGCGCAGGCGTCGTCGTGGATCCCGAGCACCGTCGGGTACTGCGACGAGAGGATCGCGGCGATCGAGGGCGTCGTCCACGGCGCCTGGCTCGTGGCGCGCGCGAAGCGCGTCGACTCCGCGGCGAGCCGATCGAGGTTCGGCGAGGTCGGCCGCGGCCCGCCGTAGCAGCCGAGCCGGTCGCGGCGCAGCGTGTCGACCACGATCAGGAGGACGTTTTGTCCCGCGGGCGGCGGAGCCGGGACCTCTTGTCCGAAGCCGATGGGAGCGTCGAGTCGAACGAGGCCGAGAATGAGGACGAGAATGAAGTCGCGGCCGCGGCGCAGGCGCATGGTCGCGCCATTATCGGCTCGTCGGAGCGCCGCGTCTCCGTCCTGGACGGAAAAGGCGGCGCGAGCTATGCGGAGGCGCTCGCGGGGAAGCAAGTCGGAGCGAAGACGATGTCGATCGGACGGACGGCGCTGCTCTTCCTGCTCGCGATGAGCGGAGTCGCGGGTGCGCAAGCGGCGAAGGTGGGCGCGAAGCAGGCGGCGCCGCCGCAGGGGCGGATCGGCAAGCCGCGGCTCGCCGACGACCCGCACACCGACGGCTGGAGCTCCGAGGTCTTCACCGGACGCGTCGACAATACGCTCAAGAAGTGGGCGGCCTACCTCTCGACCAACGTCCCGATCGACGTCCACGAGCTCGAGCACTTCGTCGACCCGCAGTTCTCGGTCGGCCGGCTGCGCCCCGATCCGCTGGTCACGGCCTTCTCCGACGCGACGACGATCGTGCGGCGACCGGCGGCCGGGGCCCTGGATGCCGCCCGTCCGCCGACGCGCCACGGCGCCGAGGGCTTCAAGGAGGCGATCGAGGAGTGGCTCGCGCCGTCCGCCGGCTCGGCGTCGAGGCGCGTGACGATCAAGACGATCCACGTCGAGCCCGACGCGACGCCGCCGAGGACCTTCGTCCGCATCGAGACCTTCGGGACGTTCAACGCGACGGGCGCGGCGACGGACGCGGCGCCGGCGCGCGGAATCCAGCAGGTCCTCGAGTGGACCTGCCGCTGGTCGCTGCCGGAAGGCGAGCAGCCCGGCCTGCTGCTCGGGATCGACCTCGAGCGGTTCGAGGAGGCCGAAGGGCGCGGGCCGACCGGGCCGCTCTTCGCCGACTGCACGATCCACGTCATCGGCGCGAACGGCTGCTTCGAGCGCCAGCTCGTGCCGGGCAGCGACGACTGGCTCGAGCGGATGGACGCGCGCATGGGCTACGACACGCGCGGCCACCAGGGCGTCGCCGTCGGCGACGTGAACGGCGACGGGCTCGACGACGTCTACATCTGCCAGGCCGGCGGTCTCCCGAACCGCCTCTTCCTCCATCAGCCGGACGGCACGGCGAAGGACGTGAGCGCGGCGGCGGGAGTCGACTGGCTCGATCCGACCCACGCCGCGCTGCTGCTCGACCTCGACGCCGACGGCGACCAGGACCTCGTCATCGGCGCCGGCTTCGACCTGCTGCTCATGGCGAACGACGGCGCCGGCCGCTTCACGCGCCGGATGCGCCTCCCGCTCCCGCGCCCGTCGATCTCGCTCGCGGCCGCCGACGTCGACGACGACGGCGACCTCGACCTCTACGCCTGCGTCTTCCACGACGAGAACGCCGAACCGGGGCGGCTCGCTCATCCGCTGCCGCTGCACGACGCCAACAACGGCGGCCGCAACCACCTCTTCCGCAACGACACGCCGCGCGGCGGCGAGTGGAAGTTCAGCGACGCCACCGCCGAGGTCGGCCTCGACGAGAACAACCGCCGCTGGAGCTGGGCGTGCGCGTTCGAGGACTACGACAACGACGGCGACCAGGACCTCTACGTCGCCAATGACTTCGGCCGCAACAACCTCTACCGCAACGAAGGCGGCTTCTTCCACGACGTGGCCGGCGAGGCGGGAGTCGAGGACCGCTCGTTCGGCATGTCGGCCTCGTGGGGCGACTGGAACCGCGACGGCTTCATGGACCTCTACGTCGGCGACATGTTCTCGTCGGCCGGCAACCGGGTGACCTACCAGCGCAATTTCAAGCCCGATACCGACACGGGGCTCCTCGAGACCTACCGCCTGCTCGCGCGCGGCAACTCGATGTTCCAGAACCTCGGCACCGGCAAGTTCGCCGACGTCAGCGTCGAGACCGGGACCACCATGGGCCGATGGGCATGGGGCTCGTTCTTCGTCGACTTCAACAACGACGGCTGGGACGACGTGCTGGTCTGCAACGGCTACCTGACGAACATCGAGCCGCAGGACCTCTGAAGCTTCTGGTGGCGACAGGTGCTGTCGCAGGCTCCCAACACGCTCGACGAGACCGAGGACCCCGCCGAGTACCACCGCGCCGTCGAGTCGCTCGAGCGGATGCTCGGCGAGGGGGCCTCCTGGTCGGGCCGCGAGCGCAACTGCCTCTACCTCAACACGCACGCCCCGCTCTTCGCCGACGTCTCGGCCGTCAGCGGGCTCGACTTCCCCGAGGACGCCCGCTCCTGCGGCAAGGTCGACTGGGACTTCGACGGCGACGTCGACCTCTGGATCGTGAACCGGACCGGCCCGCAGGTCCGCTTCCTGCGCAACGATTCGTCCGGCGGCAACCACTTCCTCTCGCTGCGGCTGGAGGGGACGGCCGCGAAGACCAACCGCGACGCGATCGGCGCGCGCGTGACCGTGAAGCTCGCGGGCGACGTGCGGCCGCTGACGAAGACGCTCCAGGCCGGCGAAGGCTTCCTCTCGCAAGGGAGCAAGTGGGTCCAGTTCGGGCTCGGCGGCTCGACCTCGGTCGAGCGCGTCACCGTACGCTGGCCCGGCGGCGCGACCGAGGCCTTCGCCGGCATCGCTGCCGATCGCCGCTGGCTGCTCACGCAGGGCAGCGGCAAGCCCGAGCTCGCGCCGCCGCCGACCCCCGTGCCCGAGCTCCACCCGAAGGAGCTGCCGCGCACGAAGGCGCCGAACCGGGTGCGCGCGGTGCTCGCCGGCCGGATGCCGATGCCTCACGTCGAGTTCGACGACGCCGCGGGAAAGCGGCGCAAGCTCGAGCTCGCCGTGGCGAAGCCGCTCTTCGTCACGTTCTGGGCGAGCTGGTGCCCGATCTGCCAGCACGAGCTCACGGAGCTCGCGGCCCATCGCGCCGAGCTCGACGCCGCCGGCCTGCGCGTCGTCGCGCTCAGCCTCGACGACGTCGACGAGAACGCCGCCACGCGCGAGGAGGCCAAGGCGTGGATCGCCGAGGCGAAGTTCCCCTTCGCCTTCGGCTTCCTCGACGCCGCGACCGTCGACCGGGTGCGCTCGTTCTACGGGGCGGTCTTCGCCAAGCACCCGCCGCTGCCGATCCCGACCAGCCTTCTCATCGATTCGGCCGGCCGGCTTGCCGTGCTCTACAAGGGCGAGGTCGACGTCGACGAGCTCGTTGCCGATGCGCGGACGATCGCTCCCGCGCCCCCCGAGCGCTGGTTCGAGCTCGCGCTGCCGCTGCCCGGCCGGCGCGGCGGCGAGCTCCCGCCGCTCTCGCTGATCGACTTCACCGGCCCCTACCTCTTCGAGGCGGGCGCCGAGGCTGCGGGCGCCTACCTGCTCGAGTTCGACGCCGAGGAGGTGCTCAAGGCCCCCTTCGCGCGGCGCGGCGGCTACCACGACCTCCACCTCAAGATCGCCGGCCGGCTGAACGAAGAAGGCAAGCTCGCGCTCGCCGCGGCGCACGTGAAGCGCGCGCTCGAGTTCGTGCCCGAGTCGCCGCTCGCCCACCTGCGCGCCGGCGAGCTGATGCTCGCTCTCCACCAGGACGCCGCCGCCGCCGAGGAGCACTTCAAGCGCGCCGTCGCCCTCGACCCCACCCTCTCCAAGGAAGCCGACGAGGCGCGCCGCGGTCCGAAGCGCTGAGGCGGCCGGCTCAGCCGGCCTCGACCCTGCGCACGAACGCCTCCGCGAGCTTCTTCCGGCGGAGCTTGCGGACGAGGAGGGCGACGCCGCGGTGTTGGATCGTCTCGCCGCCGCGAGGGGAGTGGCCGAGCTGGCGCTCGACCCAGTCGGCGAGGGTGGCGGGGCGCGCGAGCTCGATCGACGAGGTGCCGGCCGCGCTCGAAGCCGACGAGACGCGCGGCGGGAGCAAGAGCTCGAGCCCCGTCCTCTTCGCCAGCGCGTCGAGCGCGATGCCGCCGCCGACGATGAAGCCGTCGCCGGTCGGCTGGACGTGTGACGGCAGGCGGTCGAACTCGTCCTCGATGTCGCCGACGAGCTCTTCGAGGATGTCCTCGAGCGTGACCATCCCGGTGACGCGGTCGCCATCGTCGACGACCAGCGCGATGTGCGTCCGCTCATGGACCATGCGGTCGAGCGCGGTCGAGATTGGCGTCGTGCGCAGGATGCGCTGGATCGGCCGCGTCGCGCCGCGCAGGCTCGGGTCGCCGCCCGACATCTTGAGCAGCGCGATCAGGTCCTTGAAGGTGACGTAGCCGACGATCGTCTGCGGGTCGCCGTCGACGCGGGCGACCGGGAAGCGGGTGTGCATGTCGAGGTGGGCGCGCACGAGCGCCGACTCGAGCGTGGCGTCGAGCGGCAGCATCGAGACGTCGGCGGCCGGCAGCTCGATCTCGTGCAGCGACCGGCTGGAGAGCTGCGCGGCCTGGCGGACGATCCGCTCTTCGCGCGCGCCGATCAGATTGGAGGTGCGCGCGAGCGCCGCCGCGGCCTGCAGCTCGTGGAGCGACGTCGCGTCGGGCGCCGCGGCCGGCCCGCGCCGGCGCACGCGGCCGACGGCGCCGAGCAGCGCCTTCACCGAGCCCTCGAGCACGGCGACGACGGGCGCCACGATCGTGGCGACGACGCGCATCGCCGGCGAGAGGACGCAGCAGACCCTCTCGCGGTGGCGGATCGCCAGCACCTTGGGCGCGAGCTCCGCGAAGATGATCGTGAGCGCCGACAGCGGGACGATGATTGCCGCGAGCGCGATCGCGTCGGCCGCGCGCGGCGAGAAGCCGAAGCTCGACTCGAGCTGCGGCGCGAGATTCTCTTCCACCAACGCGCCGCCGAACGCCGCGGTGATCAGCGCGAGCAGCGTCATTCCGAGCTGCGTGACGGCGAGGCTGCGCTCGATCCGGCCCTTCATGAAGAGCGCCGCGGCGGCGCCGCGCACGCCGGCGCGCTCGAGCGCCGAGAGCCGCGCCTGCGACACGGCGGCGAGCGCCGTCTCGTAGGCGGCGAAGACGCCGTTCAGCAGGAGCAGCGCGCCGAGGACCAGGAGCTCGAAGAGCGAGGGCATTCCGGAACGGTCCGCCGCCGCGCCTCAGGATCGCATCAGCAGCCGCGCGAGCGCCGCCGCGAGCAGCAGCGCGACGGGCGCCGTCACGAGCCACGCGAGGAGGATCGAGATGATCGCCCGCCGCCGCGCGTCGCCGCGCGCCGCGCCGATCCCGAAGAGCGCGCCGACCGAGACGTGGGTCGTCGAGACCGGCAGCGCCGCGAACGACGCCGCGAGCACCAGGCCGGCCGTGACGAGGTTGGCGGCGAAGCCCTGCTCCTCGTTCATCCCGGTGATCCCGTGGCTCATGCGCTCGGCGACGCGCCGCGCGCCGACGAGCCCGCCGAGGACCATCGCCGCCGCGACGAAGGCGGCCGCCATGCCCGTCGAGACGAGCGAAGCAGCGCCGGCGAGCGCCGCGATCTTCGGCGCGTCGTTGAGTCCGCGCGCGAACCCGACGGCGCCGGCGCTGAGGAAGTGGAGGGAGTCGAGCGCCTGGCGCGCGGTCACGCCGGAGCTCGCGGACATCGTCCCGCAGCCCTCCTTCGACGCGACGACGAGCGGAGCACCCACGAGCTGAGCCGCGGCCACGGACTGCGCGGCCGCCGGCACGGCGACGCAGATGCAGCTCTCGGCCTCCAAGCCGCTCCTTGCGCGCAGCCGCGACGCGACCCACCAGAGCGCCGCCGTGAGCGCGAGCGAGAGCAGCGGACTCAGGAGCAGCGGCAGCACGAACGACTTCCAGAGCGCCGCCAGCCGGACGTCGCCGGCGCTCGCCAGTCCGGCGCCGATCAGCGCGCCGATCAGCGCGTGCGTCGTCGAGATCGGGAGGCCGACCCTCGTCGCCAGCAGCACCGTCGCCGCCGCGGCGATCCCGACGGCCAGCGCGAAGCCCGGCGTCGCCGCGAACCCGTCGCTCACGAGCCCCTTGCCCGAGAACTTCGCCGCGAGCCCGCTCCCGAGCGCGACGGCCGAGAGCGCGCCCGCGATCGTCGTGACCGAGGCCCACGCGAGCGCCTTGCGGTAGCTCGCCCGTCCGCTCCCGTAGAGCGTGGCGACGCCCTTGAAGAGGTCGTTCGAGCCGTTGCTGAAGGCGAGCCACAGCACGGCGACGACGAGCACGATCGCCAAGTTCGACCCTCTCCTCACGCGCGCATCGGCCGAAGCGCGATCAGGTGCTCGCGCCGCGGCCCTTCGCGCTCCTGCGCTGCCGCCGCGACGATCGAGAGCCCCGCTTCCCGCGCCGACTCTTGTACCAGATCCTCCGCGTCCACCGCCCGGCGCCCCGCGCGCGAGTCGCCGAGCACGATGACCGCCGTGCCGTCGGGCGCGAGCAGCCGGCCGATCTCGAGGAGGCTCGCCGCGAGGTCGCCGCGGAATCGGGCGATCGCCCGCGCGGGCGCCTCGTTCGCCGCGGAGCGCGCCCCGATCTCACGCCGCTGCGACGCGGCGAGCGGGATCGAGAGGAGCCGCGCGCGCAGCGCATGGATCTCGGAGTAGTCGTAGGTTCCGAGGTAGGGCGGCGACGTGACGACGAGCCGCGCGACGCCGCTTCGCAACGGCGCCGCGCGCGCGTCGGCGAGCGCGACGAGCGGCTGCGGCGTGCCCGCCGGCGCGGCGGCGGCGAGCGCGGCGAGCCCCGCGACGAGCTCCCTCGTCCGCTCGGCGAAGAGGCGCGCCGCGAAGCCGGCCGCGATCCTCTTCGGCGCCCGCTCCTCGCTCGTCTCGGCGCGCTTGAGCGAGAGCTTGGTGAGAAGCGAGGAGAGCACGAGCAGCAGCTCGGAGTGGCGCTCGGGGTCGCCCACCTCGTCGACGGCTCGCCCGAGCGCGTCGAGTTCGCGCCAGACGTGCGGCGCGAACCAGGCGCGAAGCTCCGCGGGCGCCTCGTCGGGCGAGTCGACGTCGTGCTGGCGCGCTGCCACGCTGCCGCGCCGCGCGATACGCTCGGCGGCGCCGACGAGCGCGGCGCGCGCTGGAACGCTCGTACGCGCCGTCTTCAGCCGCGCGAGCCGCACGGCGACGCCGTTCACGTCGCAGCCGAAAGCGCGGCGGCCGGCGGCGAACGCCTCGACGAGCGTCGTGCCGCTGCCGCAGAAAGGATCGACCACGAGGTCGCCCGGCCGCGAGAGCGCCGCGACCATGGTCCGCACGAGCTGCGGCGGGCTGCGCGCCGGGTAGGCGTGGAAGCCGTGGGTGAGCACGCGCGACTCGCCGCTCGCCGAACGCCACGCGGAAGCGAGCAGCTCGGCGAGCCGCGTCTCGCCGCGCGCGACGATCCTGCCGCCGAGCTGCGAGAGACTGCGTCGGTCGGCGCCGCGGCCGGTCACGGCGAGGCGGCCCGTCTTCGCGCTCGCAGCTTCCAGGCGATCCCGACGACGACGAGCGCCATGACGCCGAGGAAGACGAGCGCGAGCTTGAGCGCCTTGCCCGGCTCCGTGGCGAGGCTCGCGCCCGCGTGGCTGTAGACGATCGTCGCCGGGAGCTGGCCGACGCCGGTGGCGACCAGGAAGGGGAGGAGGCGCATCGACGTGAGCCCGCCGGCGTAGCTCACGACGTCGAAGCTCATGTACGGGATCAGCCGCAGCACGAGCACGGCGACGAGACCGTCGCGCGCGAAGAAGCCGTCGAGCCTTGAGAGCAGCGCCGGCCGGAAGAGCTTCTCGACGAACGGACGCCCGAGCGCTCGCGCGAGCAGGAAGCAGAGCGCGGCGGCGAGCTCGGCCGAGCTCCACGAGATCAAGGTCCCGAGCCACGGCCCGTAGATCAGCGCGTTGGTCAGCGTGATCGGCACCGCCGGGATCGGCGCGGCGAGCGACTGCAGGACCATCAGGAGCGACGTGAAGATCCAGGCGCGGCCGCCGTAGGGCGCGAGGAAGTCGCGCAGGTCCTTCACCCCCTGCGCGAAGTCGGGATTCACGAGCAGCCGGGCGGCGGTGGCGACGAAGCGGCGGGCTTCCGGGCTCGCGAGCAGCCAGACGCCGGCCGCGGCGACGAGCAGCAGCGTGATCGCGCGCGGGCTCTTGCTCATTCCTTCCTCGAGGGGGGCGCCGCAGGATACGCGGCGTCGATCCACTCGAGGGCGGTCGCGGGCGTGATCGAGTCGGCGAAGTGGCGGCCGTAGCGCGCGCGCAGCAGCCGGCCGTCGGGCCCGATCAGGAAGTCGGCGGGGCTGCCGCCGACGCCGTCGCGCAGCGCGTCGCGCCAGCTCGACTTGAGCCCCGATCCGCGCGCCGCCCGGATCCGCGGCAATGCCGCGCGATGGAAGAGCGCGAGGAGCGAGCCGCCGACGCCGAAGAGGCGATAGACCTGCTTCTTCGGATCGGCGAGCACGGCGAAGGGGACGGCGTCCGGTCCGGCGCCGAACGAGCGCAGCGCGTCGACCGGTGAATGGAAGATCCGGACGACCTCGACGCCGCGGCGCGCGAACTCCTCGTGACGAGCGGCGAACTGCCGCGTCGTGAAGACGCAGGTCGGTCAGGTGGCGTAGCGGTGGAACGAGAGCAGCCAGCTCCGGCCGAGGAGCGCGCGCGAGTCGAAGCTCCCGCCGCGCGCGTCGGGGAGCGTGAACGGCGGCGCCTCGGCGCCGGGCTCGAGCCGCCTCACGGGTGCGCGTTCACGGGAGCGGCGTGCTCCGGCCGCGGCTCGCGCAGCCGCCGCGCCCCCGCCGCCGCGAGGAAGAGGGCGAGCACGACGAAGGCGCAGGCGGCGATCCCGTTCACGAGCGCCACGCCGATCGACTGGCCGGCCGCGCCGCCCGACGCGACGATCGAGAAGTTGCTGACCGCGAGCCGGACCAGCGCCCAGAGCGTGATTGCCAAGACGAAGAGCATCGGCGCGAGCGCGAACCCGAACCGCCGGCCGCTTCTGCGGAGCCAGACGGTGAGGGTGAGCAGCGTGAGCGCGGCGAGCAACTGGTTGCTCGCGCCGAAGAGGGTCCAGAAGCGCTGGTAGTCGTTCTTCTCGCCGCCGAGCAGGATCAGCAGCGGCGCCGCGACCGTGACGAGCGTCGCGCCGGCGCTGCCGGCCCGACCCTTCCAGCCGAGGAGCTCCTGCGCGATGTAGCGTCCGAGGCGGGTCGAGACGTCGAGCGTGTCGAAGACGAAGGTGGAGAAGGCCATCGCGCCGAAGGTCGTGGCGAAGGCGAGGTGGCGCTCGCCGATCACGAGCGTGACGAAGCGGCCGATGCCGTCGCCGTAGATGCGGCCGGGCGAGCGGCCGGCGATCGCGGCGGGCGCGACCGTCATGACGGTCGCCAGCGCGATCAGCGCGACGAACGCCTCCGCGAGCATCGCGCCGTAGCCGACCGGCCGCGCGTGCGGCTCGCGGTCGACCTGCTTGCTCGTCGTGCCCGAGCAGACGAGCCCGTGGAAGCCGGAGCAGGCGCCGCACGCGATCGTCACGAAGAGGAAGGGGAACATCGCGCCGAGCGCGCCGGCAAGCCCGCCGAACGGAGTCACGTTCACGGCCGGCTGCTCGATCCTGATCCCGGCGACCGGCCCGCCGAGGAAAACACCGACGACGCCTGCCGCGAGCGCCGAGTAGAGCACGAAGCCGCCGAGGTAGCCGCGCGGCTGGAGCAGCAGGGAGACCGGCGTGATCGACGCGAGCCCGCAGTAGGCGACGATCACGATCACCCACGTCCGGTGGTCGAGCACGAAACGGTCGGCGAGCAGCGTCCCGCACCAGGTGACGCCGAAGGTCGCCGGCACGAAGACGATCGTGAGCAGCCAGAGCGGCAGCTTCGGCCAGAGCTTGCGCACCAGGCCGAGCACGATCGCCAGCAGCAGGTAGAGCGCGCTCGCCGCCGCGACGGCGCCGCCCTTGTGGAACGACGCGCCGCTCCCCTGGAGCTCCTCGCTCCCCTCGACGAAGGTCCCCGCAGTGATGTCGGTGAAGGCGACGATCACGTAGACGAGCGCGATCCCGATGAAGGCGAGCAGCGCGCGGCCGGCCGGCGAGCCGAGCTGCTCGCGCGCGATCTCGGCGATGCTCCTCGCGCCGTGGCGGACCGAGGCGGCGAGCGCGAGGAAGTCGTGGACCGCGCCGATGAAGACGACGCCCAGCGCGATCCAGACCAGGCAGGGGAGCCAGCCGAAGGTCTGGCAGGCGAGGATCGGTCCGGCGATCGGCCCGGCCGCCGCGATGGCCGAGAAGTGCTGGCCGAACAGGTAGAACGGCCGCGTCGGCACGAAGTCGGCCCCGTCGTTCACGGCGCGGGCCGGCGTGGTGGCGGCGGGATCGAGCGCGAGCTGGCGGGCGACGAAGCCGGAGTAGCGCCAGTAGCCGACCGCGAGGAGCGCGAGGAAGGCGAGCGCGATCAGCGGCAGCGGCAAGGAACGCTCCTCGGGAGGCGGGATCGTAGCGCGTGACGAACGACGCGACGGCGCACTGGAGGGTCGAGGCGGCCGGCGAAGGCGGGCCGCCGATCCTGCTGCTGCCCGGCTCGCTCGGCCGGGCGGAGACGATGCGGCCGGCGCTCGAGTTCCTCGCGAGGAAGCGTCGCACGTTCGCGGTGAGCTACGTGCCGCGAGGGATCAACGCCGAGGCCGCGGCCGACGAGATCGAGACGCTCCTCGCGGCGGAGGGATTCCGCAACGCCCACCTCGTCGGCTTCTCGCTCGGCGCGCAGGTCGCCCGAAACGTGACGGCGATGCGGCCGGGACTCGCCGCATCGGTCGTGCTGGTCGGCTCAGGAGCGCCCGACGAGGCGCGCGGGAAACGAGTGGCGCGCGCGCTTCCGCTGCTGCGGCTGCTGCCGGCCTTCCTGCTTCGGCGGCGCTGGCGCGCCGAGGTCGACTTCGTCCTCACCGGTGGCGCTCCCGAGAACGCGGAGGCGCGCTCGCGGCTCCATTCCCTGATCGGGACGATGCCGCGCCGCGAGTTTGTCGGTTCGCGCGAGCGGCTCCTCGTCCACGACTGGACCGCGATCCGCCACCACTCCGTGCCCGCGCCGATCCCGCTGCTGCGGCTCGACCTCGAGCGCGACGAGGTGATCTCGCCGCGCGATCGTGAGCTCCTCTCGCGGATCGAGCCGCGCGCCGTCGTCGAGACGCTTCCGGGACTAGGACACGGCGCCGTGCTCACGCTGCCGCGAATTCTGCTCGAGAGGATCGAATCGTGGTGCGATCGCTGCTCCTGATCCTGGCGTTCGCCCCCCGCGTCCAGCAGGCCAAGTCGGAGCCGGCGAGGCCGCACTTCGCCGGCGTCGACCTCTTCGGGACGACCCGCTTCACGGTGGAGCAGGTGCGCGCGCGGCTCGGTGCCGACTTCGACGCGTTCGAGGCAGCGCGGCTGGCGGAGGGGCTCGACCGCGCCGGGCCGCTCAAGCAGAAGCTCGAAGCACAGGTGAAGCAGCTCGGCGGCTTCGCCTTCGCCGAGTTCTCGGTGGTCCAGTACTTCCGCGAGGGCCGGCCGAGCTACCTCACGGTCGACGTCGTGGAGCGCGACGACGCGGCGCGCCGGATCGCGGTCGGGCCGGCGCCGACGGAGAGCCTCGTCGATCCGGGCGGTCTGATCGCCGTCTACCGGCAGTACGAGGAGAGCGGCTGGGAACTGATGCGGGAGGGCGCGGCGCGCCACGCCGACGAGCTCTTCGCCGTCCTCCATCGCGACCGGGACGAGGGGCATCGCGCGACGGCGGCGTTCCTGCTCGCGTTCACGAAGGACGGCGAGCGCCTCGTGAAGGAGCTGGCGTCCGCCTGCAAGGACCCCAGCTCGCTCGTGCGCAACAACGCGCTGCGCGTCTTCGCCGAGACGGCACGCCACCATCCCGAGGTCGAGCTGCCGCTTGACGTCGTCCTCGACTGCCTCGAGTTCCCCGCGACGACCGATCGCAACAAGGCGTCGGCCATCCTCGAGCCGCGCTCGCGCAAGCCGGAGCTGCGCGAGACGATCCTTCGGCGGGCCGGCCCGACGCTCCTCGCCATGCTGCGGCTCGAGCAGCCGAACAACCACGACTTCGCCTGGTCGATCCTGAAGAACCTGAGCGGCGAGTCGTACGGCGAGCGCGACTACGACGCGTGGCGGCGCTGGCTCAGCGAGCGCAGCTCCTGAACCCCGCCCAGACGTCACGCCGATCGGGCGTGTAGAAGTTGCGCCACGTGTTGCGGAGCAGACGAGGCTGCGTCACGAAGCAGCCGCCGCGCAGCACCTTGTGGCCGGTGAACCAGGGCGCCGAGTACTCGGCGTAGGGGTCGGCCACGAAGCCGGGGTAGGGCCCGAAGTCGCTCGCCGTCCATTCCCAGACGTTGCCCAGCATCTGGCGGCAGCCGAAGGCGCTGTCGCCGTCCGGGAAGGCGGCGACGTCCTGCGTGTCGTCGAAGCGCCAACCGAGGTTGCCGCGGCCGGACGGGCTGCCGCTCGCCGCGAGCTCCCACTCGGCCTCGGTCGCCAGCCGCCGTCCGCGCCAGCGGCAGAAGGCGTCGGCCTCGAACCAGTTCACGTGGATTGCAGGCAGATGGTCGGCGAGCTCGATCCAGCGATCGAAGTACCGCCGCAGCCAGCGGCCGCTCGGCTCGCGCTTCCAGTAGACGGGGTGGTCGGCGTGCGCGGAGTCGCGCCACTTCCAGCCGTCGTCGCTCCAGAGCTCGCGGCGCCGGTAGCCGCCCGCCTCGACGAACTCGGCGAACTCGGCCTGCGTGACCGCGGCGCGCGCGATCCGGAACGGCTTCACGGTCACCGGGTGGGCCCACTTCTCGTTGTCGAAGACGAAGCTCTTCGTCGGCACGGCGCCGAGCATGAACGGCCCGCCCGGGATGTCGACGTCGCCGGGCAGCGGGCCCGAGCCGAAGCCCGGCGCCGTGCGCGACGCTGCTTCGGCGGGCGCGTCGCGACGAGCTTGCGGCGCCGGCAGCGCCAGCGTCTGCCGCGTGTAGGCGAGCGCCTCGCCGTGCATGTCCTCGTGGAAGAGCGCGAGCTGCGCGAAGTAGAGGTCGGCCTCCGTGGGGGGGCGCTTCGGATCGACCAGCCGCTCGCAGGTCTGGTCGACCACGCGCGCCAGGTAGTCGAGGACGTCGCCGCGGCTCGGCAGCAGCAGATCCCAGCGCGTGTCGTGCGCCACCGCCGCCGAATCGAAGAGCGCGTCGGCGTCGGCCCGCAGCGGCCGGCGCTGCGCCTGGTGACGCAGGTTCCACCTCTCCTGGAACCAGGCGACGTGGCCGATCTCCCAGAGCGGCGGGTTCAGGATCGCGAGCCTCGGCGCGCGCATCTGCTCGTCGGTGAGATCGTCGACGAGGAGGCGCGTGAGCGCGCGCGCCGAGCGCAGCATCGTCACGAGCGTTTCGCCGGTCATCGCGCGCCGCTCCGCGGCGCGAAGAGCGTGTCCGCGAACCGCCGCTCGCCGTCGAGCCACTGACCGACCGTCGAGAGCCCGGCGCTCGAGGCGAGCGCGTCGATCTCGGCGAGCGAGTACTTGTAGGAGTTCTCGGTGTGGATCGCCTCGCCGGCCGCGAGCTCGAGCTCGAGGTCCAGGAGCCCGATCCGGACGCGCTGCCGCTGCCCGCTCACGAGCCACATCTCGATGCGGCCGAGCGCCAGGTCGTACTTCGCGGCGTGGCGGAACGATTCGAGGTCGAAGTCGGCGTGGAGCTCGCGGTTCACCCGCGCGAGCAGGTTCAGATTGAAGCGCGCCGTGACTCCCGCCGCGTCGTCGTAGGCGCGCTCGAGCAGCACCTTCGCCTTGCGGAGGTCGATCCCGACCAGGAGCCGGTCGCGCGGCTCGAGCTGCGAGCGCACGCGCCCGAGGAACGCCGCCGCGTCCGGGCGGTGGAAGTTGCCGACGTTGCTGCCGAGCCAGAGGACGAGCCGCGGGGAGCTCGTGAGCTCGCGCAGCCGCGCGACGCCGTCGTCGTACTCGGCGCAGATCGTGACGACGTCGAGCTGCGGGTAGCTCGCCAGCAGCTCGCGCGCGCTTGCGGCCAGCGCCGAGGGCGAGATGTCGATGAGGACGCAGGTGAGGCGCGGCTGCCGTGCGAGCAGCGCGTCGATGAGCCGCCGCGTCTTGGTCGCGCTGCCGCTCCCGAGCTCGACGAGCGTCACCCCCGGCTCGAGCCGCGCGACGACGTCGCCCGCGCGCTCGCGCAGGATCTCGTCCTCGGCGCGCGTCACGTAGTACTCGGGCGTGGCGCAGATCTGCTCGAAGAGGCGCGATCCCTCGTCGTCGTAGAACCAGCAGCAGTCGAGCGCCTTGGGCGTGCGGGCGAGTCCCTCCTTCACGCTTGCGGCGAGGCGCGTGAAGGGCAGCTCGGTCTCGCCGCCGATCTCGCGCAGCCGGCTCGCCGCGGCGACCGCGGCGCGCGGGCCGGGCGCCGATCCCGCCGGCGGCGGCGCGACCTCGGCGAGCAGCCGCGCGAGCGCCTCCTGCTCGCGCTGCGGCGCGACGAGCGGCGCGAGGCGGCGGCACCACTCGGTGAGCGCCGCGAGGAACGCGGCGTCGCCCTCGCAGCGGGCGAGGAGGCGCGCGAGCTCGCGCTCGTCGCCCGCCTCGAAGTAGCCGGGATAGGCCTCGCCGAGGATCCCGAGCGAGCCGTCGATGCGCGACGAGATCACCGGCACGCCGCACGCGATCGACTCGGAGACGACGTTGGCGCCGCCCTCGGAGCGCGACGTGAGCACGTGGAGCCGCGTGCGCGCGATCAGCTCGACCGTCCGGGCGTGCGGCAGCCTCCCGAGCCAGCGGTAGCGGCGGTTCTCGCTCTGCTCGCGCTGCGCCGCCGCCCGCATCGCGTCGCTGAGCGCATCGCCGACGTGGAGGACGCGCAGCTTCGAGCTCGCCGGGAGCAGGCGCGCCGCGAGCGCGGCACGCAGCGGGTCTTTCACGTCGCGCAGGTGGCCGACCACGCTCACCTCGAAGGCGTCGCTTTCCGGCCGGTCGCGGCGCCGCGGCGCGACGGCCGACTGGCGGACCACGCGCGCCCGCGAGCGCAGCTTGGACGGCAGCATGGCGATCGCGCGCGGCTGCAGGACCGCGAGGCGGTCGGCGCGCGCGAGCGCGTCGAGCGCGATCCGGTCACTGCCGAGCTCGCCGTAGACGTCCGTGCCGGTGAGGAGCACGACCGCCGGCCGGTCGGGGTGGCGCTCCTTGAAGAGATCGACCGACTTCGCGCTCTTGAAGGCGTGCAGCGCGAGCAGCACGTCGCACGGCCGCCCCGACCACTCCTCCTCCACGAAGACCCTGCAGCCGAGTCCGCGCAGCAGCGTCGCCCAGCGCAGCGCGGTGATCCGGTTGCCCGCGCACGAGCGGCGCGGGCAGGGCGTGACGATGGCGATGGTCAGCCCGGTCGCGGCGGCGGAGGAGCTCACGGCGGGGCCGATTGTACGAGCGAGAAGCGGAGCCTCCCGACGAGGTCGCCCGCGTGCGCGAAGGCCTTGCGGCTCGAAGAGTCGTCGCGCGCGAGCAGCCACGCGAGATGGGGATAGGTCTCGGGATGGGGCGGCGCGTGCATCGTGGCTCCGACGCTCACGCAGACGTCCGCCTCGACGACGCGTCGCCGGTCGACCGCGAGCGCCGCGATCTCCGCCGCGCCGGGGATCGCCGCGACGACGCCCTCGTCGAAGGTGCACCGGTAGGCGAGCGCGTGGCGCGGCGTCGCCCTCGCGGCGTAGCTCGGCCGGCCGCCGAGCGCGACCTCGACCGAGGCGCGGAAGGGATCGGCGCCGCAGGCGAGCTCGAACAGGCGGTGGAGCCCGTGGTCCTCGCCGAGGCGGCCGTTCACTTCGATCACGCGCGCGAGGCCGCCGTCGGCCCGCATCTCGACGCAGAAGCCGGCCGAGTCGAGCCCGAGCGTGACGGCGGCGCGCTCGCCAGCGCCCTGCAACGCAAGCCGCTCTGAATCGGGCCGATCGGCGGGAAGCAGGTAGCCCTCGACGAAGAGCGGCGGCTCCCGGGTGAGCCGCTGCTCCATGACGCCGAACGCGCGCGCGCGGCCGGCGACGACGAAGCCGTCGGTCTCGACCGGCTCGCCCGGCGCGAGCGTCTCGCAGAGGAAGGTCGCGCGCGGGTCGGGACCTGCGTCGAGCTTCGCGGCGCGCGCGAACGAGAGCAATCGCGCGACGTCCTGCAACCGCGGCAGCCCCGCGAGCAGGCGCGCGACGGCCGCCTCGACCTCTTCCGGCCGGTCGACCCTCGTGACGAGCCGCGCCATGCACGACGCGAGCGGCTTGAGGATCAGCGGGTATCCGTGCGCCTCGCCGAAGCGGCGGACGTCGCCGCTGCTGCTCGCCAACTTGAATGCGGGCTGCGGCACGCGCGCCACTGCGAGCGCCTCGCGCGTCAGGTGCTTTCCGACGCAGCGCACGACCGCATCGGGACTCGGGCCGGGCACGCAGAGCTCGCGCGCGAGCAGCGAGCCGACCGCCACGCCCGACTCGGTCTGCGCCAGGACGCCGTCGATCCGGTGCGACCGGGCGAAGTCGAGCAGCCGGGCGAGCGAGCCCTCGACCTCGTGCTCCGGCGGCAGGGCGACGCACGCCGAGTAGAGCTCGCCGTCCGAGGGGGCGACGACGTCGTCGCCGAGCACGAGCTCGACGCCGCGCTCGCTGAGCCACGGGCCCTGTCTCGAGATCAGCTCCCGCCGCGCGCGAGCGTCGCCGGGATGGAGGTGGAGGAGCGTGCGCAGGACTCGCCTCGCGTCGGAACGGGCCACCCTTTTAGGAGAGCGCGGCGCGACTGGTACTGTCGTGGGAACCGAGCCTGGAATCCGCTCGCCGATCCCAATCACCCATGTGGCACCCCGATCCCGCGATCGAGCACCCGCTGCCGCCGGCCCAATGGCCGACCGCGGAGGAGGCGGCGCGCGGGCGGTGGTTCAAACCGCTCTCGATCGGCCCCGCGCTCCTCGAGCAGCGCACCTGGGTGCCGGCGATGGTGCCGTGGCGCGCGACCGAGGAGGGCTTCGTCACCGACGACATCCTCGACTGGTACGCGCGCTTCGCGGCCGGGCGGCCGGGCGCGATCGTCGTCGAGGCGACGGGCGTGCGCGACATCCCGAGCGGCCCGCTGCTCAGGATCGGCGACGACCGCTTCCTGCCGGGGCTCGAGAAGCTGGTCGAGACGGTGAAGCGCGCGAGCGACGGCCACACGCGGCTCTTCATCCAGATCATCGACTTCCTCGTCGTGAAGCGGCGCCCGCCGAAGGAGAAGTACTTCGGCCGCTTCCTCGCCGTGAAGGAGCGACACCGCGACGCGCTCGCGTCGGCGACCGGGGAGCAGCGCTGGCTCGACGCGCCCGAGGACGACGTCCGGGCGTTCCTCACCGCGGCCGACGAGGCGCTGATCGAGCGCGTCCTCGACGAGCGCGAGCTCGAGTCCTACCGCTACGGCTACCGCGAGCGCGTGAGCGACCTCGACCTGCCGCACGTGCGCGAGCTGCCGACCACCCTGCCGCCGATCTTCGCGGCCGCCGCCGCGCGTGCGCGCCGCGCCGGCTTCGACGGCGTCGAGCTGCACTTTGCGCATGCCTACACGATGTCGTCGTTCCTCTCGGCCCTGAACACGCGCGACGACGGCTACGGCGGGCCGCGCGAGAACCGCGTCAAGCTTCCGCTCGAGGTCTACCGAGCGGTGCGCAAGGCGGTGGGCAGCGACTACGTCGTCGGCGTCCGCTACCTCGGCGACGACGTCGTCGAGGGCGGCAACCGGATCGACGACGCCGTCTTCTTCGGGATCGAGTTCGCGCGCGCCGGCTTCGACTACCTCTCGATCAGCAAGGGCGGCCGCTTCGAGGACGCCAAGCAGCCGAAGGTCGGCTGGGCCGTCTACCCCTACACCGGACCGAGCGGCTACGAGTGCATGCCGACCGTCCACTCCGACCAGCGCGGACCGTTCGGCCGCAACGTCCATCTCGCCGGCAGGATCCGCCGCGCCGTGCGCGCCGTCGGCTACGACACGCCAGTCGTCACCTCCGGCGGCATCTGCACCTTCGACCAGGCCGAGCAGATCCTCGCGCGCGGCGACGCCGACGTCGTCGCCGCCGCCCGCCAGTCGCTCGCCGACCCCGACTGGTTCAAGAAGATCCGCCTCGGCCTCGGCGCCGAGGTCCGCCGCTGCGTCTTCACCAACTACTGCGAAGGCCTCGACCAGATGCACAAGTCGGTCACGTGCAAGCTGTGGGATCGAAAGGGCCTCGACGAGGCCAACGCGAAGACGACGGCGGACGGGCGGCGGCTGGTCGCGCCGACGTGGCACGCCTCGCCGGTCGAGACGGCCGCGACGCCGGCCGAATCGGCGGACGGGTCGGCGGAGGCGTGAGACTCGGTTCTCAGCGCGCCGCGCTGCCAGCGTTGAACGCCTCGCGCGCCGACTTCCACCACGCCGCCCACCTGGCGATCGCCTCCTTGCGCAGCTTCGGGTCGGCGGCCGGCTTGAAGTCCATGCTGCGGCCGGCGAGGGCGACCAGGAGCCGATCGGCGAGGGTGCGCGCCTCGGGGTCGTCGAGTTCGAGCGCGGCGATCAGCAATGGGACGAATCCGGCGCGGCCGAGCTCCTTCAGCGGAGCGAGGCAGGCGGCGTAGAGGTCGGGCTGCTTCGGCTTCGCCGCGACCAGCTTTTCCGGGAGGCCGCTCGACTCGAGGACACGCAGCCCTTCGCGCAGGTCGGCGCGGCGGGCGGGGTCGGTGGCGAGGAACCCGGCGTCGTCGAGGAGCTGGTCGAGCGCGGAGCGGTTCGCGAGCGCGCGGATCGCCATCGTGATCTCGCTCTTCACGCCGCCGTCGGGCTCGACGCTGGCGCGCTCGAGCAGCGGCGCGAGCGCCTCGGTCCGGCCGAGCTGGCCGAGCGTGCGCGCCGCGTGGAAGCGGACGAAGCTGCGCTCGTCGGCGAGGCGGCGGACGAGGTCGGGGATGCAGGCGGGGCTCGCGGCGCGCACGACCGCTCGATGGAGCCGTTCGCGGATCGCGCCGTCGGGCTCATCGAGCAGAAAGAGCAGATCGGAGAGGATCGAGGCGGTCGCCACGTGCGAGAGCACGTCGGCCGCGTCCTGGCGCACGGTGAGCTCCTTCGACTCGCGCAGCAGCTGCAGCATCGGCGCCTGCGCCGAGGTCCCGAGCTCTTCTTCGAGCCGGCGCATCGCGACCGCACGTTCCACTTCGGTCCCGCCGGAGCCGAGCTTGGCGACCAGCGGCTTCGCCAGGTCGGCGATGGAGCCGGTGACCGAGAGGCTGCGCACCTCGGGGAACTTGTCGTAGCGGTAGTAGACCTCGAGCATCAGGCACGAGAGCGCGGTGCCGTAGACGCGGCCGCCGTACTCGGGATAGACGCCCTGCGAATCGAACGAGCCGCGCCGGCAACCCTCCTTCGAATCGTGAATCCGCGCGAGCAGCGCCGGCACCATCGCGTCGTTCCACCGTTTCCACGGGTCGCCGCCGAGCTGGAAGAGCGCGAGCGTCGTGTAGTAGGCGAAATAGAGATCGACGTAGTTCGCGGTCGGGAGCTGGCGCAGGCACCACTCCTTGCCGACCGTGAGCGCCGGATGGTTCGAGGGCGTGCCGAGCGCGAGCCGGCAGACCATGCCGACGGCGGTGAGCCGCGGCTCGTGGGTCGCGCCGTCGAGCGCGTGCGTGTAGCCGACGCGGTAGTAGGCCGGCTCGGTCACGCGGTCGATCCATTCGCGCGCGCCCTGGAAGCCGGCGACCCGCAGCCGCGCGTCGTGCGCCGTCGCCAGCGCGAGCACGACCCAGCCGGTGACCGAGGTGTCGCAGTCGGTGCGCGCCTCGTAGCGCCAGCCGCCGAGCTCGCGGTTCTGCGCGAAGACCAGGAAGTCGACCGCCTTCTGCGCCGCCTGCTTCAGGAACGGATCGCCGCTCGTGCCGTAGCCCTCGGCCAGCGCCTGCGTCGCCAGCGCGTGCTGGTACATGTACCAGCCGCTGGTCGTCGTGAACTTCCCGTGCTCCTGCATGCGCGAGACCAGGAAGTCGAGACCCTTCTTGACGTGGTCGCGGTGGGGCCCGAGCTCGACGGTGCTGCCGCCGTGGATCAGACAGAGGAGCGCGAGCCCGGTGAGTCCGACGTCGAACTCGAAGTTCCCGGCGTTGCCGCACTTCTCGCCGCGAGCGCCCTGGCACTGCCGCTCGAAGGCGCGCGCTCCCCACGAGCCGTCGGGACTCTGGTGGCGCACGAGCCAGTCGATCGCGGCGGCGACGGCCTGCTCGGTCTGGCGGCTCCCTCCCAGCCGGCGCGCGAGCGCGAGCCTCTCCTCGGGCGAGAAGACCTTGAGCGGCGCGTCGGGCGACTGCCGCCGGCCTGGCCCGCGCGCGGCCGGCGAGGCCGCGTCGTAGGGCTGGATCTCCTCGGGCCGCGTCTCGATCCGCGGCGTGAAGCCCTCGCGCGCGGCCTTCCACCAGTCGCGCCACCGCTTGACCGCGGCCGCGCGCTGCGGCGGCTCGAGGCTCGCGCCGAAGCCGAAGCTCCGGGCGGTCACGTGCTCGAGGGCGAGGTTCGCCTCGCCGCGCACGATGCCGACCGGATCGTCGAGGAGCGTGAGGAGCGTGCCGATCGCGAGGTCGCTCGCCTGCGGGATCCCCTCCTGCACCGCGCCGACGGCGATCGCGCGCGCGAGCCGGGTCGCGAAGCCGCGCCGCTCGGCGTTCAGGTCGGCGCGCGCGGCGGTCAGCGCGCGCGAGCTCGCCGGCAGTGCCTTCAGCCCGAGCTCGACCAGCGCCTCGAGCTCGTCGCGGCAGGTGTCGTGCTTCGTGCGGCCGAGCCTGGCGATCGCCGTGGCGACCGCCGACTCGTCGTCGATCGTGAGCGCCGGCCACCAGCGGCGCCACCCCCAGTCGGTGCCGGCGAAGTTCTGGGTCCACAGCGAGTGGGTCGTGTCGGCGCCGACGCCGAGGTGCGGCCCGCCCGAGACCATGCCGCGGTGGTGTCCCGGACTGTGGTACCACCCCTCGAAGGCGCCGCGGCCGCCGCCGCCGCCGGCGTAGCAGTTCTCGCCCGCGCCGCCGCCGTAGCCCGCGACGCGCACCCGGTCGCTCGGCGTGCGCAGCTTGTCGGTCGGGGAGTCGTGGCCGAAGTAGCCGAGGTCCTTCATCTCCTGCGAGTGGCCGCGCGCCGCGACGACGACGCGCTCGTCGATCTCGAAGGGCTTGAGCAGCAGCGTGCGCCGGTACTCGTTGGTGGCGACGACGTTCGCGTACTCCTCCGGATCTGCGCTGGTGAGCAGGCGCGCGTTGTAGAGGTCGAGCGCGTCGTCGAGGTGGTCGCGCAGGACGAGGCGCTCCCACGGCGAGAGCTCGGCGCCCGCGCGATCGAGCTCTTCTCCCCGTTGGATGAACTCCAGCAGCCGATGGCTCTTGAAGAGCAGCAGCGCGCGCGCGAACTCTTCGAGCCCGCTGCCGGCGCGGCCCGGCAGCACGTGCACCTTCGCGCCCTGCGGCGAGACCGCGGGGAACGGGTCGACCACGTCGCCGTGGTGCTCGCGGCGGTAGACGAGCAGCGCCTCGAGCGCCGGCTCGAGCAGGTCGAGCCGCGCAAGCAGAGCCTCGGCATCGCGCGGAGCGACGCGCTCGAAGGCGAGCTCGTCGGCGTCGCGCAGCCGCCGGTACTGGAGCGCCTTCTCCGCGAGCTGGCTCCGGAACTCGTCGACCTCGGGCTGCTCGGGCTTGTCGTACTTGCCGATCAGCTCGAGCGCCGCCTTGGCGACCGGCTCCCACTGCTCGCGCTGCTCCAGGCGCTGGCGGCGCAGGCTCGGGTTCCTGCGGTAGGAGGCGATCCAGTCGCGCGGCGGCTCGTAGAGCTCTGCGAGCTCGGCGACGATCCGCTGCGTCGCCGCCGCGAGCCGCGGCGCGAGCAGGTCGAGCGCGCGCGCAGGCGCCTCGATCGCCTCGTCGAGCCTCAGCGACGCCTCCGCGCCGAGCGCCTGCTCGCTTTTCTGCGCCGCGTCCTCGAGCAGCCGGCGACGGTTCACCTCGAGCGCCGGCAGGAACCGGCCGCGGTGCCAGGAGTAGCCGCCGCGCGGCGCCTCCTCGTGACGGGCCGCCGCGAGCATCGGATCGGCCGCGTCCTTCAGGCTCGGGTCGGCTTCGAGCGCGCCGTGCAGCTCCGACTCGCCGCGCTCGCCGAGCCCGCGCCAGAAGGCGAAGCGCGCGAGCTCGACGCGCTCGGCCGGCGCGAGCGCGAGCCCCGCGAGGAGCTGCAGCGTGAGCGCGGGGGCGAACGAGCGCCACGGCTTCCTCGCCGCGACGCCCTCGCGCGCGAGCTCGACGCCGGCGAGGTCGGCGCGCGCGACGACGAGCTCGCCGCCGTCGGGCCACGGCAGCGGCTGGCCGCGCCCCGCCTGCTCGTTCACGCGCGCGACGAGCCGCTCGAAGAGCGACGCTTCGGCGAGGAAGTCGGCCGCCCCGGCCGCGAGCCGGCGCGCGAGCGCTTCGTCCTGCACGCGCTTGCCGAGTTCGATGAGCCGCTCGCTCGTGGGCCCGAAGTCGAGCTCGCGCCGCGCGTCGGCGAGCTTCGACAGCAGTTCGGCGACGTCGACTTCAGTGGCCGGATCGTCCTGCGCGAACGCGAGAAGGCCGAGGAGCAGGAGCGCGGTGGGGACGGCCATCGCGCCAAGGCTTAGCGCGAGAAGTCCGGCGGGTCACCCTCCGCACCCACCCGCGACGGTCGGACGGTAGAGTCCCGCGCCGACCCGGCCGCCCCTTCGCCGCCGCGGTCCTTGAGGAGCGCGATTGAGCAGCGATTCGACATCGCCCGCCGCGGCGGCGCGCCACGACACAGGCCTGCTCGTCGCGCTGGCGATGACGGGGCTCACGGCGCTCGCGCTCGAGGTGATCTGGTCGCGCGCGATGATCCCGTGGGTCGGCGGGACGGCGCTCTCGCAGATCGCGACGGTCGCCATCTATATGGGCGGCCTCTTCCTCGGGTCGGCGCTGGCGGTGCCGCAGCTGCGAAGGATCGCCGATCCGCGCGCCGCGTTCCTCCGGATCGAGATGGCGGCCGCGGCGCTGTCGCTCGCCGCCGTCTTCGGGCTGCCGTTCGCCGACCCGCTCTTCGCGCTCTTCTCGCGCGGAGAGCTGCTCGGCAGCGGGCTCGGCTCGCTGCTGCGCGGCCTCACGGGCGGCGGGCTGATGCTGCCGGCCACGATCCTGATGGGCTTCTCGTTCCCGCTGGCGATCGCCTCGTTCGACCGCGGCCGCGGAGCGCGCGGCAGCGCGGCGCTCGCCTACGGGGTGAACACGCTCGGCGCCACGCTCGGGACGCTGATCGGCGGCTTCGTGCTCGTGCCGCTGCTCGGCGTGTACCACGGCGCGATCGCCGTCGCGATCGCCGACCTCGTCGTTCTCGCCGCCATCGCCTTCGCGAAGGCGCCGGCGATCGAAGCCGCCGCTCCTGCCGCGACCGCCGACTCGAAGGCGCCGCCGGCCTCCGAGCCGGACGCGGCCGCCACCTGGCGCGACGAGCTGCCGATGCTCGCCTCGATCCTCGTCGGCGGCATGGTCTCGCTCGGGCTCGAGGTGATCCTCTTCCGCGTGCTCGGGCTCCTGCTCGGGCCGACGGCGCGCGCGTTCACCGTCGTGCTCGCCGTCTACGTGCTCGGGCTCGGCATCGGGTCGCTGCTGGCGCGGCCGCTCGTCGAGAAGAGCCGGCGCCGGGCCGAGCTCGTCTACCTGGCCTGCTGGTTCGTGATCGGCGGGTACGGCCTCGTCGTCCACGCGCAGACCGGCCGGCTCACCGATCTGGTGGTCGGCGCGACGGGACAGCGCGCCTTCGACCTGACGATGCAGCTCGTGGTGCGGGCGGGCATCGCGGCGCTCGTCCTGCTCCCGATCACCTGCGCCTTCGGCGCCTCCTACTCGGCGGCGGTGGCGGCCGCTCCGCGCGCGAGCGCACGACGCGCCGGCCGGCTCTACGCGGTGCTCACGCTCGGAAACATCCTTGGCCTCGCCGTCGCGGCGTGGGGGATCCTCCCGCACTTCCGCCTCGATCGCGGACTGCTCGTCGTGCTGGCGGCGGCGTTCGTGGCTCCGCTGCCGGCGCTGTCGGCGACGACGCTCTCGCGCATGGCGCGCGTCGCGGCCGTGCTGCTCCTCGCCGCGGGCGCCGGGATCGCGTTCGTCCTGAAGCCCTGGCCGATGCACCTCCTTCACACGGCCGCCTACGTCTACGACGAATCCTCCCGCGGCCCCGGCGCCGGCCACGCGGTCGTCCGGTTCCACAAGTCGGCGTTCGAGACCTCCGTGACGGTCGTGCAGGTGGGCGAGGACATGTTCCTGCAGCTCGATGGCAAGACCACCGGGTCGACCAACATCGACGACCAGGCGACGCAAGGGCGGCTCGGCTCGCTGCCGACGGCGCTCCATCCCGACCCGAAGAGCGTCTTCGTCGTCGGGCTCGGCACCGGCCACACGCCCGCCGAGGCGCTGCGCTTCCCCGTCGAGCGGGTCGACTGCGCCGAGATCAGCCCCGAAGTCGTCCTCACGATGCCGCTCTTCGACATGCTGAACCGGCGCTGCGACCTCGACCGGCGCTTCCGCATGCTCGAGGCCGACGGCCGCACGGTGCTGCGCTACGGCGCGAGCAAGTACGACGTGGTGATCTCCGAGCCGAGCAACGTCTGGATCCCCGGCGTCGCTCACCTGTTCACCAAGGAGTCGTTCGCGGACGTCCGAAGCTGCCTCGCGCCGGGCGGCATCTGCGCGCAGTGGATGCAGGGCTACAGCCTCGACGTGGAGACGTTGCGCTCGATCGTGCGGACCTTCCTCACGGTCTTTCCCCACACCTCGCTCTGGTTCTCCGGCCTCGCCAACCCCGACCTCTTCCTGATCGGATCGCTCGAGCCGCTCTCGATCGACGTCGCGGCGCTCGACCGGCGGCTCTCCGCGGCCGGCGTGCTGAACGTCAACCTCCACCACCGGCCGATCACGGCCGTCTCGTTCCTGCGCAGCTACGTCGCCGGAGCCGACGCGCTGCGGCGATTCGCGGGAGAGGGGCCGCTCACGAACGACGCGCGGCCGAGCCTGGAGTACGCCGCCGAGGAGGGAATGATCGGCGGAGCGTCGAGCCCGGCGCGGCGGATCATCCTCGATCTGTGCGAGCCGCCGCTCTCGCTGGTCAAGCCCGGCCCCGACGGCCGGATCGATCCCGACCTGGCGCGGATGCTCACGCGCCGCGCCGAGGCGACTCGCGCCTTCTCGACCGCGGTCGAGAGCGTGTCGACGCTCACGACCCTCGACGTGGGCGCGAAGCGCGACCTGCTCTTCTCCCTGGTCGGCACCTATCCCGACGACGAGGAGCTGCGGGCGGCGCTCGTAGCCTCGGTCGCCGAGTCGATCGGGGATCGGCTGGCCGCCGGCGACAAGAGCCCGCCGCTGTTCGCGCTCATCCGGCGCGTCATCGACGTCGACCCCAACCATCCGGAGTCGCTCAAGTTCGCCGCCATGCTCGCCGGCGTGGCGGGGCGAGGAAACGAAGCCCTCGCGTACATGGAGCGATTCGCGGGGGCATCGGAGAAGTGGCGCACCGGACCCGAGATCGACCGGGGCCGCATGCTCCTGCAGCTCGGCCGCAAGAGTGAGGCGATCCCGATCTTCGCGCGCGTCGTGGAGCGAAGCCCCTGGTACCTCACCGCGTGGCGCGCCTACGCGGAGGCGCTCGCCGTCACCGGCAATCTCGCGGAAGCGCAGAAGGCGGAGCGGCGGATCGTGGAGCTCACTGCCGATGGGCCGTGAACGACGACCGACTCCGCCCGCGATGAGCTCCGACGATCGCGACGCCGTGCGCGACGTCTACACCCGCGCCGCGCTCGAGCCCGACGCCTCGCTCTGCTGCGTCGAAGGCGCGGTCTGGACGCTGCCGGGGCTCGTCGTCCCGCCGCGCATGCTCGAGATGAACTACGGCTGCGGGTCGACGGTCCACCCCTCCGACCTCGCCGGCACGCGGCCGATCCTCTACGTCGGCGTGGGGGGCGGGCTCGAGGCGCTCCAGTTCGCCTACTTCCGCCGCCAGCCCGGCGGCGTGATCGCGCTCGATCCGGTCGCCGAGATGCGCGAGGCGGCCGCGAAGAACCTCGCCGACGCCGAGCGCGACAACCCCTGGTTCCGCCGCGACTTCGTGCGGATCGTCGACGGGCGCGCCGAGGAGCTCCCGGTCGACGACGGCTCGATCGAAGTGGTTGCCCAGAACTGCCTGTTCAACGTCTTCGCGGACGGCGACCTCGCCCGCGCCCTCTCCGAGGTGCACCGCGTGCTGAAGGTCGGCGGCCGTTTCTCGACGAGCGACCCGATCGCCACGCGGCCGATCCCCGAGGCGCTCCGCGCCGACCCGACGCTGCGCGCCCGCTGCGTCTCGGGCTGCAGGCTCTACGACGAGTACCTCGCCGAGCTGCACGAAGGCGGCTTCCAGCAGCTCGTCGTCCGCGCGCGCCGTCCCTATCGCCTGCTGACGCCGGAGGAGTTCCCGGAGCTCGCTTCCGACGGCGGCGAGCTCCTGCTCGAGAGCCTCGAGCTGCTCGCGGTGAAGACGCCGCGGCGCAGCGCGAGACCCGAGGTCTTCACTGGCCGCTGCGCGACCTACGCCGGGCGCGGGATCTTCCACCTCGACGACCGCTTCCCCTTCCCGTCGGGGATGCCGATGCCGGTCTCCGACCGCCTCGCCGAGGAGCTCGCGCGGCGCGCCGACTTCCGCGTGAGCGCGCCGACCTACCACGCGCGCGGGCCGGGCTGCTGCGGATGAAGCCGGTCCGGTTCCTCGTCGTCGGCGGATTCCTCGGCGCCGGGAAGACGACCGCGCTGCTGCGGCTCGCGGCGCGCTTCCAGGCGGAGGGGCGCAAGGTCGGGCTGGTCACGAACGACCAGGCCGCGAACCTCGTCGACACCGGGGCCGTGCGCGCCGGCGGCTTTCGCGTCGAGGAGGTCGCCGGCGCCTGCTTCTGCTGCAAGTTCGACGATCTCGTCGACCGGGCCGAACGGCTGCGCGCCCTGCCGCCGAACGAGCGCCCCGACGTCCTCATCAGCGAGCCGGTCGGGAGCTGCACCGACCTCGCGGCCACCGTCGTCCAGCCGCTGCGGCGGCTCTACGGCGACCGCTACTCGCTCGCCCCCTACTCGGTCCTGGTCGATCCGCGCCGCGCTCGCCAGATCGTCCTCGAGCGCGGCTTCGGCGGCTTCTCGGCGAAGGTGGCCTACGTCTTCCAGAAGCAGCTCGAGGAGGCCGACCTGATCGGGCTCAACAAGGTCGACCTCCTGTCGACGAAGGAGCGCGCGGAGCTGCGCCTTGCGCTCGGTCGCGAGTTCCCGCGGGCGAAGGTGATCGAGATCTCGGGCCTGACCGGCGAGGGGTTCGACGCGTGGTCGCGCGAGCTCGCGGCCGAGAGCGTCGCGGGCCGCAACGTCGCCGAGGTCGACTACGACGTCTACGCGCAGGGCGAGGCGGAGCTCGGCTGGCTCAACCTGTCGCTCGAGGTGACGGCCGAGCGGTCCTTCGACGGCGCCGAGCTCGCGCGCTCGCTCGTCGCCGCGCTGCGCCGCGAGCTGGCGGGGCGCGGCGAGGTGGCGCACGCCAAGATCCTCTTCGAAACGTCTCCGGGCTCGGCCGTCGCCAGCTTCGTCGGCGCCGGCTCGGAGATCCGACTCTCCGGTTCGACGAGCGTCCCCGCCTCGCGCGGCCGCCTCGTCGTGAACGCGCGCGTCCACGTCGCGCCGGAGGATCTCAAGGCTGCGGCCGAGCGCGCGCTCGCCTCCGTCCTGCCGCGCTTTGGCGCAACGGCGAGCGTCGTCGACGGCGCCCACTTCCGTCCGGCCCGTCCGGTACCGGTGCACCGCATCAGCGCGGCGGAGGCGGCGGGCGAGCGCTGAGCTACCTCGATCCGCCCGCGGCCTCGGAGCCGGGCGGGACGGGCAGCTCGAGCAGCACGAAGCCGACCATCATCTCCTCGAAGGTCTGCTGCCCCCAGCGCACGCGGCGGTTCGGGTCGGGGTTGGCCGGGTTGTCCTTCGAGTTGTCGTAGACCGCCGTGAGCCGGAGCTTGTCGCCGGCCGCGACGGGGATCGGTTCGGCGAGCGCGTAGGTGTGCTGCCAGTTGAAGTCGTACTTCGGCACGTCGAGGAGGATCGACCGCTCGCCGCTCAGCCGCTCGAGCTCGAAGCGGAACGACTTCCCGCGCAGGTGCATGTGGGGCATGAGGGACGTCAAGAGCGCCGGCGTCCGGAAGACGTCGGTGCAGGTGAAGGTCGCGTTGGGATCGTTCGGCGGGACGTCGATCGCCATGTTGGCGATCGTGTGCGACCGCACCTCGTGCGTCACCGGCACGCGCGAGTAGCGGAGCGCCATGCGCGTGCGGTCGGTCGCCGCCTTGCCGTTGGGCGTGTAGTGCAGCTCGAAGAGGAAGTGGGAGCCCTTCGGGACGCGCTTGCCGTAGCCGTCGGCGAGCGCGATCGGCCGCGTGCCCGGGCCGCTGCCGCCGAAGAGCAGACCGTCGGAGAGCTGCCGTCCCCTCATGCCCGGCGGCAGGAGGTAGGCGCCGACGTGGTGAGTGACGGCGCGATTGCCGGCCTTCATCTCGACGCACTGCACCCACGCGTCGGCCGTGAGGTTCGGGTCGACCTCGACGTAGCGGTAGGGGACGACGCCCTCGGCCGGGATCTGCTGCTCGCCGGGCAGGGCGAGCACGAGGTCGGGCTTGCCGATCGCCCATTCGGGATCGGCGAAGGTCGGCGCGGGCGGCGCGTCCTTCGGGTCGCCCGGCTTCGCGCCGCTCGCGGCCCAGAGGACGAGCGTCCGCTTCTCGGTCTCGGTGAGCCGCCGCTCGTTCTCGAAGTGGCCGTAGCGCGGATCGGCGTGCCACGGCGGCATGCGACCGCTCTCGACGACCTCGGCGATCTGCGGCGCCCAACCACGCGCCTCGTCGACGTCGAGGAAGGACATCGGCCCCATCTGTCCGGGCCGGTGGCACTCGGCGCAGTTCTTCCAGAGGATCGGCGCCGCGTCGCGCCAGAAGGTGACGTCGGCCTCCTTGGCGTCCTGCTTGACGCGGCCGACGAGGCAGCCGGGCGCGTCGGTCCGCGCCGCGACGACCGGCCTGCCGGCGAGCGACGCCTCGAGCGCGTCGATCAGGTGGTTCGCGGTCGGCTCGGGCCTCGCGGCTCCCACCGAGTACTGGTCGTCGACTGCGCCGCGGTAGACGACGCGGAACTCGGCGTCGAGCACGAAGACCTCGGTCGTCCGAGTGACGCCGAGCCGATCGGTGACGACCTGACGCGGATCGAGGAGGATCGGGAAGTCGATCGACGCGTCGCGCGCGAACGCGGCGATCTCGTCCTGCGAGTCCTGGAGGTTGGGGTCGACGCCGAGGAAGCGCGCGCCCCGGCCGCGGTACTGCTTCTCGATCCGGCCGAGACGCGGTGCCAGCAGCTTGGCGATCGGGCAGTCGACCGCCGTGAAGGCGATCACCGTCGCCTTCCGGCCGCGCTCCTCGGAGTAGAGCTCCCGCCGTCCGCCGCTCGCCGACTCGAGGACGAAGTTCTCGACCGGCTCTTCCGTCGCGCCCGGCGCGCCGGAACCATCCTCCGCTGGCGTGTTGGCGCCCGCGAGCAGCGCGCAGGCCGCGATCGAGGCTCGACCCAGCCGCCCGCGCATCGCCGTCATTTCCGCGTCCCGACGAAGTCGAAGTAGCCGATGAGCATCTCTTCGAACGTCTGGTCGCCCCAGCTCACCCAGGTGTCGGGGTTGGGATTGAAGGGGTTCGCCTTCGAGTTGTCGTAGACCGCGGTCACGCGCAGCGTGTCGCCCGCCGACGCCGCCACCGGCCGCGAGAGCACGTAGGTGTGCTGCCAGTTGAAGTCGTACCGGGGCACGTCGAGGAGAACCTGCCGCGTGCCGTCCTGCCGTTCGAGCTCGTAGCGGAACGCCTTCCCTCGCCGGTGCATGTGGGGCGTGAACGTCGTGATCGAGGCGGGCGCGCGGAAGCGATGGCTCGCCTGGAACGTCGCGTCAGTCGCGCGCGGCGGAATGCGGAAGCTGAAGTTCATCGCGGCACCGGTCTCGACGACCTCCGTGATCGGGACCCGGGAGCGCCGGAAGCCGATCCTGGTGCGGTCGGTCGCCGCCTTGCCCGTGGGCGTGTAGTGCAGCTCGAACAGGAGCGTCGAGCCTTTTACGACCCGGAATCCCTGGCCGTCGGGAAGGCGCATCGGATCGGAGCCCGGCGCGTAGCCGCCCAGCGCCGAGAGCGAGAGGATCGTCTGCGGGTTTCGCAGCGCATCCTTCGACGACATGCCAGGCGGCAGCAGATAGGCGATGACGTGGTGCGTCGCGCCGCGGGCCGTCGGCCGCACCTCGACCGACTGGACCCAGAAGTCCTCGTCGAAACGCGGGTCGAACGCGACGTAGCGGTAGGGCTGCACGCCCTCCGCCGGGATCGTCTGCTCCTCGGGCAGCTCGATCACGCGGTCGGGCTCGCCGATGCGCCATTCGGCGTCGGCGAAGACCGGTCGAGGCGGCGCGCCGGCGGGATCGCCGAGCTTCGCGCCGCCGGACGCCCAGAGCTCGAGCGTCTTCTTCTCGGTCTCCGTCAGGCGTCGCTCGTTCACGAAGCGGCCGTGGCGCGGGCTCGCGTGCCAGGGCGGCATGCGGCCTTCGGCGACCACCTCGGCGATCGTCGGCGCCCAGCCGGCCGCCTCGTCGGCGTCGAGGAACGACATCGGCCCGATCTGGCCGGGCCGGTGGCACTCGGCGCAGTGGTTCCACAGGATCGGGGCGACGTCGCGGTGGAACGTGATCGCGCGGGCGGCCTTGGCGTCGCGGCGCGCGAACGGCGCGCCCGCAGTCTCGGTCACCGCGGGATCGATCGTTTCGCCCGCGAGCGCCGACTCGATCGCGTCGACGAGGTAGTCGTTCGAAGGAGCGGCGCGCGCTGCGCCGTCCTCGAACTGATCGTCGGCGGCGCCGCGATAGACGACGCGCAGGTCGCCATCGAGGAGCACGACCTCGCCGCTCCGCGTCGCGCCGGCCCGCTCGGCCGCGGCGCCGAACGGATCGCGCAGGAAGGGGAACTCGAAGCCCGACGCGGCCGCGAACGCCCGCATCCGCTCCGGCGAGTCGTCCTCGTCGCCGTCGATGGCGAGGAAACGGACGCCCTGCCCGCGGTACTGCCGCTCGCCGGCGGCGAGCCGCGGCGCGAGAGCTTGCGCGACCGCGTCGTCGACGTCGAGGAAGACGAGCGCCGTGAGCACGCGGCCCGCCTGCTCCTCTTCGAGCGAGACGCGCTCGCCCGAGGCCGACTCGAGCAAGAAACCACGGACAGTCGGCGCCTCATTGCGCGCAGCCGTGCCGTCGCCGAGACCGGTGCACAGCGTCGCGGCCGTCAGCGCGAGGGATACCACGTCACAGCTCCTCGACGAAGTCGATGTAGCCGACCATCATCTCCTCGAAGGTCTGCTCGCCCCAGAAGACGGTCCGGCTCGGATCGGGATTGAAGGGGTTGCCCTTCGAATTGTCGTAGGCGGCGGTGCAGAAGAGGAGCTCGCCCGCCTCGAAGCGGACCGGCTCCTTCGGCAGATAGAAGTTCTGCCAGTTGAAGTCGTACTTCGGCACGTCGCACAGGATCGTGCGAGTCTCGTCGTCGCCCTCGCCCGTGAGCCGCTCGAAGCGGAAGGCGGCGCCGCGCATGTGCATGTGCGGGAACATCGAGAGGAGGCGGACCGGCTTCTTGAAGGTCGTCTTCGCCGTGACGACGTAGTGCGACTCGTTCGGCGGGATCTGCAGGTTGAAGGAGAAGACGCCACGCGTCTGCACCTCCTGCTTCGGCTTCGTCTTGCAGAAGCGCAGCCCCATCCGCGTCCGATCCTGCGTCTTCTTCCCATTGGGCGTGTAGTGGAGCTGGAAGATGAACGTGCCGCCCGGCTCGATCTTCTTGCCGGTTCCTTCGGGATAGAGGTTCGGCCGGCAGCCGGGGACCTGCACGCCGAAGTAGCCGGCGCCGACGATCGAGCCGTCGTTGAGCCCCGCGAGCAGCGCGGTCGCCGGCTTTCCCGGCGGCACGTAGAAGACGAGCACGTGGTGCGTCGCGTCCTGCGCCGTCGGCCGGATCTCGACGGCCTGGACCCAGTGCTCCTCCTTGATCTGAGCAGAGGGAGAGAAGACGTAGCGATAGGGGACGACGCCGTCGGCCGGGATCTCCTGCGTCTCCGGGATCTCGACGATCAGGTCGGGCTTCCCCATCGCCCAGCCTTCGTCCTGGAAGACGGGCGGCTTCGGGGCCCGCTTCGAGTCGCCCTCCTTCGCTCCCGTCTCGGCCCAGCGGATCAGCAGCGCCTTCTCGGTGTCGGTGAGGCGCCGCTCGTTCTCGAAGTGGCCGTAGCGCGCGTCGGCGTGCCACGGCGGCATCCGGCCCTGGCCGACGACCTCCGCGATCTGCGGAGCAAAGCCCCTCACGTCGTCGTAGTCGAGCAGCGACATCGGCCCGACCTGTCCCGGCCGGTGGCACTCGGCGCACTGGCGGTGGACGATCGGCGCGACGTGGTCGTTGAACGTGACGGCGATCGGCGGCGCGGCCCGGAGCTCCGCCCCCGACGCCTCGGTCGCCGCGTCGGCCACCTCGGTCCCGGCGAGCAGCGACTCGATCGCCTCGACCAGCCACTCGTTGCCCGCGTGCGGCCGCTTTTCCGTGAGCGTGTACTGGTCGTCGATCGCGCCGCGATAGACCGGCCTGAACTCCGGATCGAGCAGGAGCGCCGTCGTCGAGACCTTCACGTCGTAGCGCGACGCGACGACCTGCAGCGGATCGAGCAGCAGCGGAAAGTCGAGCTTCGCCGCCTGGGCGTAGGCGCTCGCCTTCTTCGCGTCGGTTCCGGGCGTCGAGTCGACCGCGAGGAAGAGGATCCCCTGGTCGGCGTACTCCTTGGCGAGCTTGCCGAGCTTTTTCCCGTAGAGCTTCGCGGTCGGGCACTCCTCGGCGAGGAAGACGACGGCCGTCGCGACGCGGCCGGGGCGCTCGGCGTAGAGCGAGACGCGATCGCCGGCGGTCGATTCGAGCACGAACTCGGGCGCCGCGGCGAGGTCGGGCCGGTCGGCGACTCCGCCCCTTGGCGAAGGCGCTGCCGCGAGTGCGATCGCAGCGGTGAAAGCGAGGAACGCGAGAGAGCTGAAATGCGACGGGTGAGCCATGATCGCAGCGTTCTAGCAGATCGGTCGGGATCGTGCGCCGAGCCGGCGATCGCGCAGCACCTTGGCGATCCGCTTCTCCGCTGCACGCGCCCGTCGCCCGATGCGGCCGAGCCAGCCGGGCCACGTCTCGGCGACGCGCAGCCCGAGCTTCACGCTCGTGCGCGTCCATCGCACGAGCCACTGCCGCCGGCCGACGAGCGCGACGCCGACCGGCAGCAGGAAGAACCCCGGCACGACCGGCATCACGATGAGGACGATGCCGGTCGCGACCACGACCCATCCGGTGACCTGCCGCACGAGCCGCGAGAGCGGACGCTCCCGCGTCGCGGCGCGCGCGAGCCGCAGCTCGAGCCGCGGCGGTCGCGGCCGGCCGCCGGTGAGGAGCCGCCGGCGCATCGAGCGCCGGTGGAGCTTGAACGGCGGGGCTTCGCGGCTCACGCGCGCAGGATCGCGAGCGGCGGGAGGCCGCGCTCGACGAGGCCGCTCTCCCTCGCCGCGCGCTCGAAGGCGACGAGCGCCGCCGCGCCGGCCAGGCCGAGCTCGCGCGTGAAGTCGCTCACGTAGAGCTCGACGTGCTTCCAGATCGCCTCGGCAGGGAGCTCGAGCGCGTGGCGCCGCATCGTGGCGAACGCGTCGTCACGGTGCGCCCGCGCGTGGTCGAGCGACGCGCGCACGGCCGCGGTCACGCGCCGATGGACGTCGGCGCCGAGGTCGAGCCGCGCGAGCAGCCCGCCGAGCGGGAGCGGCTGGCGGGTGCGCCGTTCCCACAGCTCGCCGAGGTCGGCGACGCAGCGCACCCCGTGCTGCTGGTAGGTGAAGCGCCCCTCGTGGATCACGACGCCGAAGTCGGCCTCGCCGCGCGCGACGGCCGGAAGGATCGCGTCGAAGCGGACGTGGTCGACGTTCGTCGCGCGAGGCAGGAGCAGGCGGAGCAGGAGGAACGCGGTCGTGCCGGGTCCGGGGCTGAGGACGCGAGATCGCTCGTCGGGCCGTTCGTCGTGCTTCGCGCCGGCGCGCGAGCTCGCGCGCGCGGCGTCGCGTGAAGGCGGCGCGACCAGCAGCGGCCCGATGCCGAAGCCGATCGCCGCGCCGACTGGCAGCACGCCGTGGCTGCCGCCGAGCGAGAGCGCCTGCGCGAAGCTCGCCTTGGCGACGTCGAGGTCGCCGCGGACGAGCCGCTCGTTCAGCTCCTGGATGTCGAGCAGCGCGAAGTCGGCGTCGAGCCCGTGCCGGTCGCTCGCGCCCGAGAGGAGCCCGTGGAACGCGAAGGTGTCGTTCGGGCAGGTCGAGAGGCCGATGCGGAGCTTCATCGCGAGGCGACCTCGATCCACTCGTGAAGCGCGGCACGGCACGCGGCGAGCGCGTCATGAGCGCGCCAGCGCCGCTGGTCGCGGTCGCCCGCCACGTTCGAGACGCCGCGCAGGATCGTGAGCGGCACGCCGGCGAGCCGCGCCGCGAGCGCGACGCCGTAGCCTTCCATCTCTTCGGCCAGCGCGCGCGGGTGGCGGCTTCGCCGCCGGCGCGCCATCGCGGGCGAGCCGGCCGCCGCGGCGACGCTCAGGAGCTCGCCGCCGACCGTGCCCGCGAGCTCGATCGCCGCGAGCGCGATCGGCGGCCCGGCGAACGACGTGAAGCCGCGCCCTTCGCCCGCGCCGATCCCGTCGCACGCGACCCGGCGCGCGACGAGCAGTCCGCCGACGGGGAGGTGCCGCGCGTCAAGCGTGCCGGCGATCCCGACGAGCAGCGCCGCGTCGGGCTCGAGCCGCGCGAACGACCGGCTCGCCGCCGCCGCCGCTGCCGCGAGCCCGAGCCCGGTCAACTCGACCCGCGCCGGCGGCCGGGTCGAGCCGAAGACGAGCCGGACCTCCCGCGGCGTCGGGACGAGGATCAGCAGCCGCCTGCGCCGCGCCATCGCGGTCACGCCTGCGGGCGGTAGTCGTACCGGTCGGCGTGGCCGATCGCCGGTTTCGCGTCCTTGCGCACCAGGATCCTGCGCACTTCCCACAGGTCGGCGAAGACGCGGTAGTCGCGCGCCGTCTCGTCGAGGTAGCGCACGCCGTCGGAGCCGCCGGTGCCGACGCGCCGGCCGATCATCCGCTCGACCATGCGGGCGTGGCGCTGGCGGAAGACGAGGAAGGCCTGCTCGAGCTGGACGATCAGGTCGAGCACCTCGCGCGGCCACGAGAGCAGCGGCAGCTCCCGATAGAGCTCGAGGAAGAGCGCGGCGGCTCGCGTGCGCCGCCGTTCGCGCGGCCCCTCGGTCAGGAATCGTCGAGCGTCGGCGATCTCGGCCTCGAACTGCTGGTCGAGCGCGGGATCGAGGAGGCCCGAGGCGCGCGCGTGGTCGCGCACCTTCGCCACCTCGTCTCTGTGCTTCTCGAGGAAGGAGTCGACGAACGCGGCGACGTTGCGCTCGTCGTCGCGGTCGGCCGGCCGGCTGCCGTCGATCGGCGTCCGGTAGAGCCAGTTCGAGAGGGCGCGCTCGAGCGTGAGCCCCTGGCGCAGGCGCGCCTCGACCTTCTCTCGCGCCCAGCCCGAGAGGTCGGAGCGCGGTCCGAGCGGATCGCGCATGCCGGTCGCCGCGAGCACGCGGGCGCGCGCCGCCTCCGACAGCCCGAGCAGGATCTCGATCTCGCGGAACTGCGGCGACTGGAAGCCGCTCGCGGGCGCGAGCTTGCCGCGGAAGTCGAGGAAGTCGCGCGGCGACATCGTCTCGATCAGGGCGAAGTGGGCGGAGGCGAGCTCGAACGCCTTGACGACGCGGCGCAGTCCGGCGGCGGCGGGGGCGATCTGCTCCTCGTTCACGAACTCCTGGGCGAGGACGTCGCGCACCCGCTCGAGCTCGCGGAGCACGAGCTTGAACCAGAGCTCATCGACCTGGTGGACGACGACGAAGAGCAGCTCGTCGGACGCGAGGTCGGCCTCGCGTCCGGTGACGCCGCCCTGGAGCGCGAGGAGCTCCTTCAGGCGGAGGTAGTCGGCGTATTCGACGGCCACGCGATCACTTCTGCATCTGGAGGAAGCGGGCGCGGTAGTGCTTGAGCTCGGCGAGCGAGGCGCGGATGTCGTCGAGCGCCCGGTGGGTGTCGGGCTTCAGGGGCGCCGTGCCGGCGATCTCGGGCCGCCAGCGGCGGGCGAGCTCCTTCAGCGTGCTCACGTCGATGCAGCGGTGGTGGAGGAAGCGGTCGAGCGTCGGCATCTGGCGGTTGAGGAAGAGGCGGTCCATCCAGACCGAGTTGCCGCAGAGCGGCGAGCTGCGCTCCTTGCACCACTGCTGCACGAAGCGCAGCGACTCGAGCTCGGCCTGCGCCGGGCCGACCTGCGACTCGAGGACGCGCTCGACCAGCCCGTTCTTCGCGTGCATCTCCTTCACGATCGGGATCATCGCCTCGAGCACCTCGGGCTCGCGGTGGATGACGAACGCCGGCCCCTCGGCCACGACGGCGAGCGCGTTGTCGGTGACGAGCGTGGCGATCTCCAGGATCACGTCGCGTCCCGGATCGAGCCCGGTCATCTCGAGGTCGATCCAGACGAGCAGGTCGTCGCGCGGGGAGGCGGCCATGCCGCGAGTCTACGGCCTGCGCTCACTCGCCGGAGGGCAGCGTCCAGAGGATCAACCGCGACGGGTGGTCCGGATCGTGGAGCACCTGCTGGTGGGCGACGCGCGGCTCCGCGGCGACGTTGCTGCGCTCGGCCGTGTTGAGGTTGCGCGAGAAGCGCGGGAAGTTGCTGCTCGTGACGTGCAGTCCGATCCGGTGGCCGGCGAGGAAGGTCGCGGCGACGTGGCCCATCCGGACGACGAGGCGCGTCGGAACGCCCGGCTCGAGGAGCCTCTCCTCCCTCACGCCGTCGCGCACGCGCGCCCGCTGGATCCCCTCGCCGCGCCATTCGACCGCGCCGGACGATTCACCGGTGCCGTCTGGGCCGTCCGGGCCGTTCGCGCCGTCGGGCGCCACGTCGACGAGCTTGGCGGCGAAGTCGGTGTCGGGCGCGTCGCTCGTGATCCAGAGTTCAAGGGTGATCGGCCCGGCGACGCTCACGTCGGCGGGCAGCGGCGGCGTTCGATAGACGAGCACGTCGGTGCGCCGCGCGATCTCGGCCTGGTCGGCGAGCGTCGAGAGCGGCGTCCAGAGGCTCGTCGCATAGGAAGGACAGGGGTCGCTCGGGTCGTAGGTGAACGAGTCGGCCGGCTCGGCGCGCACCGGCGCGCGACTCTCGATGAGCGTGCCGTTGCCCGGCTTCTCGCCCGCGCCGCCGAGGCTGCGCAGGAAGAGGTCGGTCGCGCGCGCCGACTTCGGCGGCCAGCCGTCGAGCTCGCGCCAGCGGTTCTCGCCGAGGAAGAAGGCGCGCACGCCCGCCTTCGCCTCGAAGCCGTTCTGCTCGCCGAGCAGGAAGTGGGCGAGGAAGGCGCGCTCCTCGTCGAGCGGCGAGCGCCACGCGTCGGGGCCGAGGTCGGGACGACCGGGCAGCTCTTTGAAGCCGCCGTGGTCCCACGGCCCGACGACGAGCCGCGCGAAGCTCTGCTCGGGCGGGCCCGCGCGCTTCGAGAGCCGGACGTAGTCGTTGATCTGACCGGGCAGCAAGAGGTCGTACCAGCCGGCGACGAGGAAGAGCGGCGCCTTCACGTCGGCGTAGCGCGGCGCGAAGTCGAGCTCCTTCCAGTAGTCGTCGAGAATCGGATGGCGGCACCAGTCGTTCCAGACCGCGAGATCCTTCCCCGACGCGTCGTCGGCGTCGATCAGCGGCAACGCCTTGAAGCGCGGGGCGGCCCGATTGCCGCTCGTCGCCTCCGACCAGGCGAGCGGGATCGCCAGCCCCTGGACGCCGCCGAAGTGGACGACGTCGCGCGGCACGTCGGCCGACGAGAAGTGGGCCGCCATCGCCGCGAGCCGCCCGCCCGCGTGCGGCGCGAGTTGCCACTGCGTGATCCCGAGGTAGCTCGCGCCGCGCGTGCCGACCTTCCCGTTGCACCACGGCTGCGCGACGATCCAGTCGAACGTCTGCGCGCCGTCCTGCGGCTCGTTCAGGAAGGGGGTCCACTCGCCCTTCGACTTCCCGGTGCCGCGCACGTCCTGGATCACGAGCGCGAGGCCGTGCTCGACGAAGGGGCGCGCCTCGTCGGCGCCGAGACGGCGGCCGTAGCAGGTGCGCGTGAGGAGCACCGGCCACGGCCCCTCGCCGTCGGGGTGGAGGAGCGTGTGGGCGAGCTCGGTCCCGTCGGAGAGGACGATCGTTCCCTCCGATTCGACGACCCCGCCGCGAGGAGCGGCGGGCGGGCCGCCGCCGCCGAGAACCGCGGCCGCCACGGCCGTCATGAACGCCGCGTTCATCGCGCGGCCTCCGCGTGGCGGACGCGCGGCCACATCGCCAACCGGTCGTGGCGCGAGAGCGGCCGGCGCAGCGCGTCGATGGGCTCGCGCCAGTCGACGGCGACGCCGTGCTGGCGGAGCAGCAGCACGCACTCCTCGAGCTCGAAGCGCGAGAGCGCGTTCGGGAGGAAGAGGTCGGCCGGCATCCCCTGCGTCAGCACGCCGAGCTGCTGCGGCGCGCGCACCGCGTCGTAGGGCCGGCGCAGCAGGAGCTCGAAGCTCGGGATCGAGCGGAGCGTCGTCACCGACTCGACGAGATCGGGATGGAGCGCCGCGGCGAGCAGCATCGCCACGCCGCTCGTTCCCTCGCCGAAGAGGCGGACCTTGTGCGGCCGTTCGTCCCACCGCGCAAGCCGCGCGAGCAGCACCTCGACGCGAGCGACCCTTCGCTCGAGGCCGCCCGCCGGATCGAAGCCGAAGAGGTCGCGCGGCTCGTCCTCGAACGCGGCAAACCAGTCGCCGCCGGCGGGCGGACGGGCGGCGACGGTCGCGTGGAGCGCCGCCGCCGCTCCGAACTCCGACGCGCAGAGCGTCACGGTCGCGCCGGCGGGAGGACGCGGTTGAGCGCGCTTCCACGGACTCGCGTCGGGCTCGGCCCACCAGACGTGAACTCCGGCGGCCGCCGACGCGACGAGCACGGCGTGGCGGGAACGGAGCTCGTTCTCGAAGCAGCGGGCGTGGTCGGCGGTGACGATCCGCTGCGCAAGCGGGACCGATCGATCGGGCGGCGCGACGAGCTCTCTCGCGTCGGCCACGTCGTTCAGGAACCACGAGTCGTAGCGGGGGCGGACGAGCTCCAGGCCGAAGGTCGCGGCTTCGACGAGCAGGCGGCTCGGCGAGACGCCGGCCTCCTGCGGCGGCTCCGTCGCTCCGAGGCCGGGGTTCCCGGCCGCGCGGAGGACCTGGTTCGCCTCGACGTCGACCCAGAGCTCGAGCTCGCTCGCCTGGACGCCGAGTCGCGTCCTCGCCCATGCCGCGACCTGGCCGACCTCTCGCGCCGCGAGATCGAAGGGCGAGCGGCCGACGAGCAGGAGCTCCCGATCCTCGAGCCGATCGAACGGCTGGAGCGTCGATCGCTCGCCGCGGCCGGGCAGGTCGAAGGCGACGACCCGTTTGCCCTGAGCGGCGAGCGCCGCGATCCGCGCGAGAGCGTCGGGCCCCGCCTTGCCGAGCTCGCCGCCCGCCACGACCAGCGCGGCGCGATCGCCCTCCCGACGTGCCGGAGTCACGACGAGCACGGGAACCCGGACGTCCTCCGCGAGCTCGAGCGTGACGCGCTCGATCGTCTCTTCGGCGTTGTTGCGTGAGTCGAGCTCGACGGCGGTGGGCAAGGGAAGCGACGAGCTCTCCTCCACGGCAGCCCGTCTCCAGGTCGGTGGGGGCGGCGAGCCGCCGAGGCTCGAGTTGTCGCGACGCTCGTTGCGAGGGCATCGCGCGAGCGCAGCCGCCATCGCCGGGTCTCCGATCGTCCGCGGCGGAGAGACGGCGAGTCCGAGCACGGAGCCGTCGCTCTCGAAGGAGATCGCGACCACCTCCGACCGCGGCGTCGTCGCCGCCAGGATCGGCGAGCCGTCGGCGAGAGCGATCTCGATCCCGCCGTCGGGCGGAAGGACGACGCGCATCCGGTACTCGAGCCCCTTCGGTTCCGGAACGTGCGTGAGCACGGCACTCGCGGACAGGGAAAGGTCGGACCCGCCCGACCAGCTCCAGCGTGCGCCTTCGAGCGGATCGAAGTCGAGGCCGAGCACGTGGCGCTCGTGCGCGGCTCGCCCGCGGCTCGTGCCGTCGAACGTCACGCGCACTCGCGACCGCGACTCCTCGCCGAGCTTGAACGAAATCGTGAGCTCGACGGGCGCGGACGCGCGATCGACGTCGAGAGGCGTCGGCGCCGGCGGGATCTGCGCCGCCAGCGCGAGCAGCGCCGCGATCGGTGCCGCGGCCGGCGTCATCTCACGCCCCTTTCGCTTCGTGCGATTCGTTCGTTCCGCGCCGCGCGACGCGCAGCAGGAGTCCCACCGCCGAGCCGGAGAGGAAGCTCACGAGCGCGACCCCCCACCACGGGAAGCCGTCGATCCACTCCATCCAGCCTGCCACGCGAGCGATTCCTCTCCGCGTCCGCAGTCCGTCAGCGGGTCGACGCCGGCTTCGCGCCGGAGCCCTTCGTCGCCGCGGCGAAGGCGGCGCCGTGGAAGCGCAGCGAGTCGCCGACGTACTCCTCGAAGTAGGCGTGGCCGTGGCCGCCGCTCCGAAGGTGCCACTCGTGCGGGATGGCGCGCTTGTCGAGGGTTTGATGGAGCTGCTCGTTCGTCACGTTGAAGCCGTAGCGATCCTGGTCGCCGCAGTCGAAGTAGATCGAGAGCTTCTTCAGCGACTCCTCGGGCAGCGTGGCGGCGAGCTCGAGGGGGTTCCACTTCTTCCAGTGGTCCGCCTCGATCGGCCAGCCGTAGACCGGCTCCCAGCGCGGGGCGAACTGCTTGATGCGATCGGGGAGCTGCGACGGGTCGATCGGGTAGATCGCGGCGCTCAGCGTGCTGACCGCGCTGAAGACGTCGGGGTGCTTGAAGGCGGCGTTGAGCGCCCCGTAGCCGCCCATCGACTCGCCGCTGACGTGGCGGGTCGCGCGATCGGCGAGCGTGCGGTACTTGCCGTCGATCGTCTTCACGAGCTCGGTCGCCACGTACTCGCCCCAGTTGCCCTTGCCGTTGATCCAGTCGACCCACATCGTGTCGCGCTTGCCGTCGGGGCAGACCACGATCATCGGTCCGACCTCCTTGGCCGCGATCAGCTTGTCGAGCGTCGCCGCCGTGCCGCGCTTCTCCCAGCTGCCGGCGTCGAGCCAGAGGCCGTGCAGGAAGTAGACGACCGGGTAGCGCTGCTCGCCGTGGTCGTAGTCGGCCGGGAGGTAGACGCCGACGTTGACTGACTGCGCGAGAACCTTCGACTCGAACTGGAAGTACTCCATCCGACCCTTCGGCGCCTCGTCGGCCTTGTCGTCCGTTGCGGCGGCGGGCGGGGCGGGGGGGGCGGAAGGAGCGGGCGGCGCAGGCGGAGCTGCCTGTCCGAGGAGCGCGGCTCGGGTCAGGACGAACGCAGCCAGCGACGGGACGAGCAGGCCGAGCGCGCGCATGTCGGTTCCTCTCCTCGGTGGCGCGGCCGGACGTCGTCTCCGGCGGCGTTGAGCGAGCGGGCGTTCTATCGCGCCGCGGCGCGAGCGGCCACTTTCGCTCCGCGCGCCGGCACCGACGGCACTATGCTCCCGGCCGTGGCGCTCCTCGTGCTCCACCGCATCCTGATCGCGACGCTCATCGCCTTCTGCGGCTACTTCGTCTGGCACGAGGCGCGCACCTGGCAGAGGGACGGGAGCGGCACGGCGCTCCTGCTCGCGGTCGTCTTCGGCGTCGTCGCCGTCGCGGCGACCTGGTACCTCACGAACCTCCGGCGTTTCGTCCGCATCGAGCCGCCGGAGCGCCGGGAGAGCTGACGGTGGCAGCGCCGACGCTGCTCGAGCCGCCGGCCGCGGCGCGGCAAGGCTCCGCCGGTTCGGGAAACGGTGCGCGCGGCCGCGGCCGCGGCGATGGCGGACGTCCCGGCGATCCCGGCGACTCGAACTCCCTGCCGCTCAGCAACGAGCGGCTGCTCATGATCCTGGCGCTGATCGCGTCGACGATGCTCTTCACGGCGCTCGTCGGCGCCTTCATCGTCCTGCGCGCCGCCTCGCCGGTCTGGCCGCCGGGCGGGTCGCTGCCGCTCAAGGGCGCGCTCGCGCTCAACACGGCGGTCATCGTGGTCAGCAGCGCGGCGCTCGTCGTCGCCCACGTCTGCCAGCGCCGCGGCCGCGCGCGCGGCACGAAGCTTTGGCTGCTCGGCGCCACGGCGGGCGCCGTCGTCTTCCTCGTCCTCCAGGCGCGTTGCTGGCGCGAGCTGCTCCTTCAGGGCTTCCTCCCGGCGACGAACAACTACGGCGCAAGCTTCTACCTGCTCACGATCACCCACTTCGTCCACGCCGCGGTCGGGCTGCTCTTCCTTCTCCTGGCGAGCGGGAAGGCGCTCCGCGGGTACTTGCTCCCGCGGCTTTCGCTCCCGATCGACCTGGCGGCGATGTTCTGGCACTTCGTCGACTTCGCCTGGCTGGTGATCTTCTTCCTGTTGACGGCGTGAGGACGACATGGCGATTCGAGGACTCGCGCTCGCGGCGTGGGCCGCGACGGCGGCTTCTGCGACGCAGGACGATCCGCTCACCGACCTCGATCGCCGCGCGCTCGTCGAGCTGACGGCCGCGAAGGAGACGCCGCGCGCACTCTTCCACTGGCGACCGGGCGCGTTCGACGAGAAGGCCGTCGACGGCGACGTGGCGGCCAACGTCGCCGCGCTCGAGGCGCTCGAGAAGACGCTCGCCATGCGCTACCGCGGTCGCGTGCACGTTTTCCTCTACCGCGACGTCGACGAGATGAAGCGGCTGACGGGAGCGGCCGACGGCACGGTCGCGTTCTCGACCGGCACGGTGAGCGTCCACCAGCCGCACGGCTTCCGCGGCGTCCACGAGTTCGTCCACATCTACGCGCTGCAGTTCGAGCGCGGCGCCGACACGGCGGGGCCCGATCTCTTCGCGACCGAGGGGCTCGCCACGTGGCTTGCCGAGTCCGACGAAGGGGTCCCGATCCACGCGTGGGCGGCGGCCTGCGCGAAGGCGGGAGTCCTGCCGGCCTCGCTCGTCGAGCTTCGCCGCACCTTCCCCGCCGGCTGCGCCGCCGGCGTCCATCCCTACCACGTCGCCGGCTCGTTCGTCGGCTTCCTCGTCGAGCGGTTCGGAATGGCGAAGGTGAAGAAGTGGTACGTCGATTCGACCGAGGCGCACGAGCACCTGGGCAAGGGGCTCGCCCGGCTCGAGCGCGAGTGGCGCGACTTCCTGGCGAAGTTCCCGCTCGACCCGGCGCACGAGAAGCAGGTGATGAGGAAGCTCGGACTCGAGCTCGAGCCGATGCCGGCGGCGTGGGCGAGCGCGAAGGGGACGGCGCTCTTCGACGGGAAGAGCCTCGCCGGCCTCACGCCCGAGGAGGCCGCGAAGTGGAGCGTGAAGGACGGCCTGCTCATCGGGACGAACGACGCGCCGTGGACGCATCTCGCCACGACGAAGCGGTTCGGCGAGCGGATCGGCGTGCGGGCGAAGCTCCGGCTGGCGAGCGGCAACGCGCTCAAGCTCCGCGTGAACGGGAACCGCGAGGCGATCCTCGCCGCCTGGTCCTCCTACGCGACGGCGGGCGAAGGATTCACCGGCAACGAGCGGGTGAAGATCCCGGTCGGCGCGTGGGTCGACCTCGTCGTCGTGAACGACGGCGGCCGCGCTCGCGTCTTCCTGAACGGCGTCAGCCTCTTCGACCTTCCAGGCGTCTGGAGCGGCGCGGGCGAGGGGTCGCTCGCGCTCGGCGTCGAGAAGGGAGTGGTCGAGGTGAAGGAGTGGGTCGCCTTCGATCCGTGAGCAGGACGCGCTTGCGTCCGCAGGCTCGCCGGCACGCGCGCGTCAGACCGGGAGCTCGAACTCCCGCAGCGCCTGGTTCAAGCTCGTCTTGCGGTCGGTCGACTCGGAGCGCCGGCCGAGGATCAGCGCGCACGGGGTTCCGAACTCGCCGCCGGGGAACTTCTTCGGGAGCGTGCCCGGGATGACGACGGCGCGAGCCGGCACTCGTCCCTTCGTGACGCGCGCCGGGACGGCGTTCACGTCGATGATCGGCGTCGACGCGGTGAGCACGACGCCGGCGCCGAGCACCGCCTCCTGCGCGACGATCACGCCCTCGACGACGATCGCGCGGCTGCCGACGAAGCAGCCGTCTTCCACGATGACGGGAGTCGCCTGCACCGGCTCGAGCACGCCGCCGATCCCGACGCCGCCCGAGAGGTGGACGTCTCGCCCGATCTGCGCGCACGAGCCGACCGTCGCCCACGTGTCGACCATCGTGTTGGCGCCGACGCGCGCGCCGATGTTCACGTAGGAGGGCATCATCACGACGCCCGGCTCGAGGTGGGCGCCGTAGCGGCAGAGGCCGTGGGGGACGACGCGGACGCCGGCCTTCGCCAGATCGCGCTTCAGCGGGATCTTGTCGTGGAATTCGAACGGGCCGACCTTCGTCGTCTCGAGCCCGCGCAGCCTGAAGTAGAGGAGGATCGCCTGCTTGAGCCACGCGTGGGTCGTCCAGGTCCCGTCGGCGCCCTTCGCGGCGACGCGCAGCGACCCGTCGTCGAGCCCGGCGATCGTCGCCTCGACCGCGTCGACGAGCCGCGGCCGCTCGGTCACGAGGTCGCCCGTCGTGAAGGCGCGCTCGATCCGGGTGCGCGCCAGGTCGAGGTCGCCCTCGCTGCTCACGGCTTCCACTCCTCGAGCCGGCGCACCGCCTCGCGGCTGTCGGCGTCGGTCGCGACGAGCGCGAAGCGGACGTGGCGCTCGCCGCCGGCGCCGAGCCACGCGCCCGGCGTGACGAGCAGGTCGAGCTCGAGCAGTCGCCGCGCCAGCTCCTCCGAGCCGGCGAACCCCTCCGGCACGCGCCACCACAGATAGAAGGTGGCGGCGCCGCCGTCGTGGCGCCAGCCCTTCTTCTTGAAGAGCTCGAGGAAGAGGTCGCGCCGCCGCCGGTAGGTCTCGACCACCCCCTTCACGTGGGCGTCGTCGGACCACGCCGCGGTCGCGGCCGCCTGGACGAAGTCGGGCGTGGCGACGCCGACCGACGGCCGGAAGCGGGCGAGCGCCGCGATCAGCCGCGGATCGCCCGCGACGAAGCCGCTGCGGTAGCCGGTCATCGACGAGCGCTTCGAGCAGGAGTGGAAGACGAGGAGGTTCTCGAAGCCGGGGGCATCGGCGGCGACGAGCGCCGAGGGCGAGGGTCGGTCGAAGAAGAGATCGGCGTAGCACTCGTCGGAGCAGAGGACGAAGTCGTGGCGGCGCGCGAGCTCGCGGAGCCGAGCGAGTTGTTCCGCGTCGATCTCCGCTCCCGTCGGATTGTGGGGGTAGTTGATCCACATCACGGCCGTGCGCGCGAGGAGCTCGGGCGTGAGCCGGGCCGGATCGGGCCGGAAGCCATGGCCGGCGTCGAGCGCGATCGGATGGTGGTCACCGCCCGCGTAGCGCGCGCCGGCGGCGTAGACCGGGTACTCGGGCGAGAAGGTGACGACGGTGCGCCGGCTCGACTTCGGATCGACGAGCGCGAGGTGCGACGTGAAGATCCCCTCCTTCGTGCCGTTGACCGGCAGCACGTGGCGCTCGGGATCGAGCGCGACGCCGAAGCGACGACGCGCGTAGCCGGCGATCGCCTGACGAAGCGCGCCGCTCCCTTTCACGCTCGGATAGGACGAGGTCTCCGGCACCGCGGCCTTCATCGCCTCACGCAGGAACGGGGGGGTCGGCTCGCGCGGGTCGCCCATGCTGAAGTCGAGGACGCGCCGGCCCGCCGCCTCGCGCTGCCGCTTGATCTCCATCAGCTTGGCGAAGGGGTACTCCTGCGCCGCTTCGAGGATCGGGTTGAGCTTCACGCCGAATCCCCCGGTCGCGTCGTGGGGGGCGTCGAGCCGGCGTCGTGCCGCGTGGAGAGTCCGAGCAGCCCGCGCAGGATCCGCCGCGACTCGACCATCTTCGTGATCGAGGCGTGCTCGGCCTGCTGATGCGCGAGCTCGGGGAGGCCCGGCCCGCAGTTGACCGCGTCGACGCCCCACGACGAGAAGCGGCCGACGTCGGTCCACGCCTGCTTGGCGCGGACGCCGGCGGCGAGCGCGATCAGCCGGTCGCACAGCGCGTTGCCGGACGCAACTCGTCCCGACGGCGCGACGTCCTTGAAGACCACCTCGCCGCCGTCGCCGACGAGCAAGGTGATCTCGGCGCGCGCCGACTCCTCGCTGCGGTCGGGAGCAAAGCGGAAGTTGACGTTGAACGAGCAGCCGTCGGGCACGACGTTGCGCGCCTTGCCGCCCTGGATGCCGGTGACGCTCATCACCTCGCGGTAGTCGAGCTCGGGCCGTCCGGGCGGGGACCAGCGCCGCTCCGGCCGCGAGGCGATCTTCTCGAGGAGCGGGAGCGCCGAGTGGATCGCGTTCTTCCCGAGCCACGGCCTCGCCGCGTGGGCCGCCTTGCCGCGCACCGTCACCTCGGCGTGGAGCGTCCCGTTGCAGCCGAGCTCGACCGCGTTGGCCGTCGGCTCGACGCAGACGGCGAGGGTCGCACGGCGGAGCTCCGGCCAGGCGCGCTCGACCTCGAGGAGTCCCGACTCGGAGAAGGCGATCTCCTCGCGCGCGTAGAAGACGAAGGCGGGATCGCACCCGAGGCGCGCGGTCGCGAGGGTCGAGAGCTCTTCGATCAGGTCGAGCAGCACGGCGAGCCCGCTCTTGAGGTCGCTCGTGCCGAGCCCGTGCACGAGATCGCCCTCGCGGCGCGGCGGGAAGTTCCGGTTCTCCGGCACCGTGTCGAGGTGCCCACACAGGAGCAGGCGCGGCTTGCCCTTCAACGCCGGGAGAGTGACCACGAGGTTGTCGCCGACCCGCAGCAGCTCGCGGCCGGGCTTCGCCCGCAGCTCCCGCTCGAGCCGGTCGCAGAGCTCTCGCTCTTGCCGGCTCACCGAGCGGATCGACGCGAGCTCGAGCAGCCGCCGCGCGAGCGCCTCGCCGATTGCCGCATCGTCCTCGCGCTGCTCCGCCGGCCCGGCCCGATTCATCGGCGCGAGTATACGGGCGGTCCGAGGCGCGCCGGACCGCTCGCTACTCTGCCGCGCCATGGACGATCCCTTCCTCGTCGACGCTCGCGCGCGCGCCGTCTGGAGCGAGCAGAAGATGGGCAAGGCGAAGCTCTTCCAAGGCGCCGGGCTCATGGCGGGCTTGAACGCGTTCGAGCCGGGCCAGGAGCACGCGGCCCACGCCCACGCCGGCGCCGACAAGCTCTATCAAGTGGTCGACGGCCGCGGCGAGTTCACCGTCGGCGCCGCGACCCGGACGCTCGAGCGCGGCGCCCTCGTCTTCGCGCCGGCCGGAGTCTCGCACGGGGTGAAAAACGTCGGGCCGGGTCGGCTCCTGCTGCTCGTCGTGATGGGGCCGCCGCCGACGGCGCGATAGTTTCCCCGATCGGAGCCACCAGTGTTTTTCGTCTTCCTGGGTCTGGCGCTGGCCGACCTGCTCCTGCTCTCGAGCTGGTTCGCGCTCGGTTTTGGCGTCGACGCCGACGCGGCGCGCGCGCAGCGCCATCAGATCGGCGGGTTGATGGTCTCGATCCTCACGGTCTTCGCGCACAGCGTGACCTTCGTCTACTTCCTCGGGACGGGGCTCGCCGTGAAGGAGGCGCTGCGCAACTGGGGGATCTCGGCCGACTTCGTCCGCCAGACGCGCGCGTTCAAGCTTAAGGCCTATCCGATCGCGATGGCCGCGATCGCGCTCACCATCGCCTCCGGGATCCTCGGCGGCGCGGCGCGCAGCGGCTCGGTCCCGGTCGTCGTCCACCGCGCGCTCGCGCTGCTCGCCACGGCGGCATCGATCGTGGCGTTCGTCGTCGCGCTGCGGCTCATGCTGCGCAACGGCTACATGATGGGGCTGATCCGCGGCGAGGTGGCCGCGATCCGCGCCGCGGCCGCGCGCGGCGAGGCGATCGTCGGCGCCGGCGGCGTCCGTCCGGAGCTCCTGCGCGAGCCGGGCGAGCGAAGGAAGGCGCCGTCGGGCTTCCTCGCCGCCCGCGCCTGCCTCTTCCTCGGGCTCAGTGTGTGGGGGCTCTTCGCCTACTTCTGGGTCCAGCACGCGACCAACGGCAAGTGGGCCGAGCTCGGCACCGTCGGCTGGATTCCCTTCGCCCTCGTCTCGGCGCCCATGTTCGCGGCCGCGTTCTACCTGCGGATCCGCCACCCGTTGCCGATCGACGTCGACTTCTGAAAGGAGCTCGCGACATGAAGCTTGGTGCCCACGTCTCCGTCGCCGGCGGGCTCGAGAACGGGCCGATCGAAGGACGCGCGATCGGCGCCGAGGTGATCCAGATCTTCACCCGCAATCAGCGGCAGTGGGACGCGAAGCCGGTGAGCGACGAGGAGGCGGCGGCGTTCCGCGCCAGCGTGAAGCAGCACGCGATCGAGTGCGTCATGTCGCACGCCTCCTATCTGCTGAACCTCGGCGCGCCGTCGTCGGAGGCGCGGCGAAAGTCGGCGGCCGCCTTCCGCGAGGAGCTCGTGCGCTGCGCGAAGCTCGGCGTGCAGCTCCTGAACTTCCATCCCGGCGCCCACCTCGGCGGGGGCGACGCCGCGTCGCTGCGCTTTGCCGCCGACTGCATGCGCGAGGCGATCGAGACGACGCCCGACAGCGACGGCGTCATGCTCGTCATCGAGAACACCGCCGGCCAGGGCTCCTGCATCGGCCATCGCTTCGAGCACCTGGCCGAAATGGTCGAGCTCGCCGGCCACCCGCGCCGCGTCGGCGTCTGCCTCGACACGCAGCACGCCTTCGCCTCGGGCTACGACGTGAAGAGCGAGGAGGGGCTCGAGCGCGTGCTCGCCGAGTTCGACCGCGTCGTCGGCTTCGACCGCCTCTCAGCGTTCCACCTCAACGACTCGAAGGTCGCGCTCGGCGGCCGTGTCGACCGCCACGAGTGCCTCGGCAAAGGGGCGATCGGCTTCGACCTCTTCGCGCGGCTCGCGAAAGATCGCCGCTTCGCCGCGCTCCCCGGCTTCCTCGAGACTCCGGAGGGCCCGCCCGTCTGGAAGAAGGAGATCGCGCGGATGCGCCGCGCGGCGGCGGGGAGCGGTGCGACGAGCCCCTTGGCGCCGAAGGTCACCGCAGCGCGCGCAGCTCCGAAAGCTGCCGCGCCGCGAGGTCGCGCCGCGGGCCGCCCGAAGCACTGACGAGTTCGGCGAGACGCCGCTCCGCGTCGTCGGTCCGGCCGAGCAGCAGCAGCGCCTGGCCGAGCGCGAACTGCCCCTCCGATCGCAGTTCGGGCCGCGGCGAGCCGGCCGCGTCCTGCAGTCCGGGGAGCGCCGCGGCCGGTCTCTGATCGAGCAGCTCCGCGATCCCGAAGAGCAGCCGCACGCCGCTCGTCGCGTGGTCGGGCGCCACTCGCTCGAGCGCGAGCGCGGCGTCGCCGAACCGTCCGTCCTCGAAGGCGCGCGCGATCGGCTCGACGTCCGCGGCGTCGAGCGCGGCGTCGGCGAGCCACGCACGGATGCGCTCGCCGTCCGGCCGCAGCTCGGCGACTCGCGCGACCGCGCGCACCGTCTCGACGTCGGGCGGGAACGAGTACTTACGAAACGGCCCCAGGAAGAGGGCGACCGGCGGGACGATCGCCGCCGCGAGGAAGAGCGCGAGGCGGCGGTTCGAGGCGGAGCGCGGCCTCGTCGTCGACATGGCCGCGACTGTAGCGGGAAGGTATGGAAGGGCGCTCGCGCCTTCGATGGACTCCCGCGTGATCTCACAGAAGCTGCGGCCGTTCGGCACGACGATCTTCAGCGAGATGACCCGGCTCGCGCAGGAGCACGGCGCGATCAACCTCGCGCAGGGTTTCCCCGACTTCGACGGGCCGCGCGAGATCCTCGACGCGGCAAAGCGGGCGATGGACGCCGGCGAGAACCAGTACGCCCGGTCGCTCGGCCATCCGAAGCTGGTCGAGGCGATCGCGCTCAAGTACCGAGAGCACCACGGCCTCGAGTTCGATCCGGCGAGCGAGGTAGTCGTCTTCTGCGGCGCGACCGAAGGGATCGCGTCGTCGCTGCTCGGGCTGCTGAACCCCGGCGACGAGGTGATCCTCTTCGAGCCCTACTACGACAGCTACCCGGTCTGCGTGGCGCTCGCCGGCGCGACGGCGCGCTTCTGCACGCTCACCTTCCCCGACTTCCGCGTCACCGAGGCGGAGCTCGCGCCGCTCTTCACGCCGCGCACGCGGCTGCTGCTGCTGAACTCGCCGCACAATCCGACGGGCCGAGTCTTCGCGCGCGAGGAGCTCGAGCTCGTGTCGCGGCTTTGCCGCGAGCGCGACGTTCTCGTCGTCAGCGACGAGGTCTACGAGCACATCACCTTCGACGGCGCCCGTCCGACGCCGATCGCGTCGCTGCCCGGCATGCGCGAGCGGACGCTCACCCTCTCGAGCACCGGCAAGACCTTCTCGCTCACCGGCTGGAAGATCGGGTGGGGGGTCGGCCCGAAGGAGATGGTCGCCGCGGCGCAGGCGGCCCACCAGTACGTGACATTCGCCGTGGCGACGCCGTTCCAGGTGGCGATGGCCGAGGCGATCGGCCGCTTTCGCGGCGACTACTTCGCGCAGCTTCAGCGCGACTACCTCGAGCGGCGCGACTTCCTCGTCTCCGTGCTGCGCGAGGTCGGCTTCGAGGTCGCGGCGCCGCAGGGCGCCTACTTCGTCCTCGCCGACTTCACGCGCCGCTTCCCGCCGGAACGGTTCGGCGACGACCGCGCCGTCGCGCGCCTGCTCTGCGAGAAGCACGGCGTCGCCGCGATCCCGCCGAGCGTCTTCTACTCGCGCCAACCGGAAGAGGGCCGCCGCCTGCTGCGTTTCGCCTTCTGCAAACGGATGGAGACGCTGCGGCTCGCCGCCGAGCGGCTGCGGCGGATCGGGAGGTGACGATGCTCGTCGCGGGGCTGCAGCTCGATCTGGCGTGGGAGGACCCGGAAGAGAACTTCCGGCGCGCGGCGCCGCTCGCCGAGCGGGCGGCGCAGGCCGGCGCCCGCCTGCTCGCGCTGCCCGAGATGTTCAACACCGGCTTCTCGATGGACGCGGCGCGCTGCGCCGGCCACGCGGAGGCGACGAGGGCCTGGCTCGCGGCGCTCGCGCGGCGGCTCGGCGTCCATGTGCTCGCCGGCTTCGCCGAGCCGGGCACGCCGCGGCCGAAGAACGGGGCCGCGCTCGTCGGGCCCGATGGCCGCGAGCTGCTGCACGCGCAGAAGCTCCACCCCTTCTCGCTCGCCGGCGAGGAGCGCCACTACAGCGGCGGCGACTCGCTGCCGACCGCCACGGTCGATTCGGTGCGCGTGACGCCGATCGTCTGCTACGACCTGCGCTTCCCCGAGCTCTTCCGCGCCGCCGCCGAGCGCACCGATCTCTTCGTCGTCATCGCCAACTGGCCGGAGAAGCGGCGCCACGCCTGGTCGACGCTGCTGGCCGCGCGCGCGATCGAGAGCCAGTGCTTCGTCCTCGGCGTCAACCGCGTCGGCGAGTCGGGCGGCGCGCCCGACCGCCGCGAGCCGCACAGCGGCGACTCGACCCTCCTCGATCCCTTCGGCCTGCCGCGCGCGACCGCGAGCCACGAGCCCGCCGTCGTGCTCGGCTCCGTCGACGCCGCCGAGGTCGCGCGCGTCCGCGACCGCTTCCCGTTCCTGCGCGACCGGCGGCCGGAGCTCTACGCGCGGCTCTCGGGGCGGTCTGACACCTGAGCCGTTCGGAGGTCGCAGCCCCGTCAGCGAGAGGCCAGTAGACCGCGGACCGAGATGTCCTCATCGACGGCTTCCCAGTGGATGCCGACACCGCCCGCGATCAACCGCCATCGATCGCGCTGCGCGGCGGTCGCTTGAGCGAGCCGCGGGAACCACGCGAGCGGGACGCTGATCTCGCGCCGGTCGGACAGCACGACCTTGAGCCGGTCCTTCGTGCAAGCCACTCCGACGGCACGAGCGTTCGGGTCAGGGCGCGAAGAACTCATACCACCGCTCCAGGAACTCATCGACGCGGTCCATGACGATAGCCTCCATTCGCGTCAAGTCAGGGTCGCGGCACCGGCAGCTCGACTCGAGAAGAACCGGGATCAACCAGTACTTGGCGGAGCATTCGGCCTTCTCGGCGTGGACGTGCGGCGGCTCGCGACCTTCATCGCTGAAGAAGAAGAATCGGAATCCGTCCAGCCGCAGCACCGTCGGCATCGATCGTCCCTTCCTGGCGGCAGGGACCGATCTCTCGCCCAGTGGGGACGATCAACGGTTCCAGTTTCCCTCGAGCAGGAGGGCACGCGCTCGCGCGGCGCCGTCGAAGAGGAACGCGCGCAGGCCGGCGCGGCGTGCGCCTTCGACGTTGTCGGGGCGGTCGTCGAAGAAGACGGTCTGGGAGGGAACGAGGGAGAAGGCGTCGACGAGATGGCGGTAGATCGCCAGGTCGGGCTTCACGAGCCGAAGCTGCGCCGAGATCACGATGCCTTTGAAGCGGCTCCAGAAGTCGTGGCGCGGGCGCAGGTAGTCCCAGGTGCCGTGCGACATGTTCGAGAGGCAGTAGAGGTCGACGCTGCCGCGATGGAGCTCCTCGAGCAGCGCGAGGCTCTCGGCCATCGGCGTGAGCGCGCTCTTCGAGGCGTGGACGAGACGCTGCACGAGCTCGAGCGGCGCGCCGGTCCGCCCCTGGAAACGGAGGATCGCCTCCTCCTCGTCGAGCGTGCCGCGGTCGAGCTCGATCCAGTCGGCGTGGTCGAAGAGCTCGCGCCGGAAACGGTGCGCGTCGGCGCCGGTCGGCAGGTGGTCGCGCAGGATCGCGGCCGGATCCCACGAGAGGAGGACGTTGCCGACGTCGAAGACGACGTTCCGCGGCAGCTTCGCGGCCATCCGCCGTCACACTCCCATCGCGTGGAAGCCGGCGTCGACGAAGAGGATCTCGCCGGTGACGCCGCGCGCGAGCTCGGAGAGGAGGAACAGGGCGGCGTCGGCGACCTCCTCCTGGGTGACGTTGCGGCGCAGCGGCGCGCGCTCGGGCATGGTGTCGAGCAGCGTCGAGAAGCTCTGGACGCCGGCGGCGGAGAGCGTCTTGATCGGCCCTGCGCTCACGGCGTTCACGCGGATGCCGAGCGGGCCGAGGTCGCTCGCCAGGTAGCGGACCGAGGCCTCGAGCGCCGCCTTTGCCACGCCCATCACGTTGTAGTTGGGGACGACGCGCTGGCCTCCGAGGTAGGTGAGCGTCACCACGCTCCCCGTCGGGCCTTCGCCGCGGCGCTCGAGCAGCGGCTTGAGCGCGCGGCAGAGCGCGGTGAGCGAGAAGCTCGAGATGTCCTGCGCGAGGTGGTAGCCCTCGCGGCTCGTGTCGACGAAGCGGCCGGCGAGCTCCTCCTTCTTGGCGAAGGCGACGGCGTGCACGAGGAAGTCGAGATGGCCGAAGGAGTGCTTGAGGCTCGCCGCGAGCGCCGCGATCTCGTCGTCGCGCGCAACGTCGCACGGGAAGTAGTGCTTCACCCGGATCGTGTCGCCGAGCTCGACGACGCTCTCCTTGAAACGGTCGTTGGCGTAGGTGAGCGCGAGCTCGGCGCCGTGGTCGTGCGCCGCCTTGGCGATCGCCCAGGCGATCGAGCGCTTGTTGGCGACGCCGAGGATGACTCCCTTGCGGCCCTTGAGCAGCATTCGTCCCTCCCACGCGTCGTCGCGGTCTCGTCCGCCTCGACGAGTCCCGACGAGTTTATAAGGACCCGGCGATGAAGCTCGTTCCGGCCATGCTCGTGGCTGCGATCGGCGGGGCGTCGTGCGGACTCGTCGTCGTCTTCCTCGACTTCTTCGCGGGCGACGAGGGAAGCGGCGGGAGCTGCGCGCCGCGCGGCGAGTTCGCCGCGAGCCGCGCCGAACTGCGCGAGCTCCTCGAACGGGTCGCGCGCGTCGAGCAGGAGCTCGCCGCCGTCTCGCACGACGAGCCCTCCCGCGAGCCGCTGCCGCGCTCGCCGCGGCTGCCGGCCGTCTCTCTTCCTGATGCCGACGCGCCGGCCGGCGCGAGCGCCGCCGCGCTCGACCCGCGCCGCCTGCTCGCCGAATTCGTCGCCTCGTTCGCCGACGGCGGCAGCGGCTCCGACTTCTTCCGGATGGCGGTCGCCGCCTACGCGTGGCAGCTCCGCCGGGACCTCCTGGCGATCGTCGGCGACTCCTTCGCGCCCGACGCGCTGCGGCTGCAGGTCATGGCGATGCTCGACGGCGGCAGCTTCCGCGGCGACGGAGCGACGATCGACGCGCTGCTCGAAGTGCTGCGGCGAGGCGGGTGGACCGAGGGGGCGAACGAGGCGCTCGCGGTGCTCGGACGGATCGGCGACCGCAGGACGGCCGAGCTGCTCGAGGCGATCTCGGTCGCGCTCGAGCCGCTCGACCTGCGCGCCGCGTCGTGGGCGGCGATCGTCAAGCTCTGCGGCGGCGACGCCGACGTGGTGCTGCTTCGGCTGCTCGAGCGCGAGCACGATCCGGAGGGGCGCGCGAAGCTGATCGCGCTCTTTCCGGGAGCCGACCTGGCCGCCGCACTTCGCGCCTTCGAGATCGCCTCGCGCATGGAGCAGAACGTCCGCCTCGAGGCGGCCGGCCGGATCGGCCGCTTCCGCGACGAGCGATTCACCGCCCTGATCGACGAGTGGCTCACGCGCGAGTCCGACGACGAGGTGCGCTCGCGTCTGCTCGCGGCGCAGGAGCGGCAGCGGCAGGTCCCGCGCTGGCACGAGCTCCAGGCGACCGGCGCGCCCGACGTCGCCGACGCGAGCGGCGACGATCCGCACGCCTGGGCGCCCGCCGCAGCCGACGGCGGCCGCGAGTGGCTCGAGCTCACCTACGCCGATGCGATCGTCGCCGACCGCGTCACGATCCACGAGGTCTGCCGTGGCGGCGGCGTCGTCGCCGTCGACGTCCAGGAGCCAGGCGGGAGCTGGCGCAACGTCTGGAGCGGCGAGGACTCGCTCGTCGTGCCGGGACCTTTCACGGTCCGGTTCTCGCCGAGCTCGCCGGTGAACCGGGTCCGCGTCACGCTCGACACGAAACGGCGCGCCGGCTGGGACGAGATCGACGCCGTCCAGCTCGCCGGCCCCGGCGCTTCCGCCTGGGCCTCGAAGGCCGCCGCGAGCAGCCGCTACGGCGAGGGGCAGTCGAGCCGCGACGCCGCCCTCGACGGTTTCTTTCGAGCCTTTCGCGTCAAGGAGGCGGAGTCCCGCAATCGTTGACCGGCCTGTGCCCCGCAGGACCCCGCCGCAACACCCCGGCGTGATCAGCGGCCGCTCGCAACCCCGGGGTGATCGGCGGCGCGCCCTCCCGCTCCCGCCGCAGCCGACGCCAAACAACGCGTCCGCTGCATCACACCCTATTTCTTTTCGGGAGACTTGGGGGGTTCGGCCGCCGCTTTCACCGTCGCATTGAAGGCGCGAAGCCCTTCGAGCAGTTCCGTTCGCGCCGCCGGATTGGGGCCGGCGGCGGCGAACCCCTTCACTTCGGCCTGATCGACCGCGCCCGCGAGCTTCGCGGCGCCGGTCGTGAGCGCCGCCGCGATCCGCGCGAGGCGGTCGAGCTCGGTCTGCTGCGCCGTGGCGAGCTGCTCGAGCTTGTGCACCCGTTCGTCAATCGTGGGGGCGGCGGGAGCGTCCTGCCGTCCGGCGCGCCACTGCGCCGCTCCCGTGAGGACCGCGGCGAGCGCCGCGATGCCGATGCAGCCGATGGTCCGTTCGCGGTTCATGCTTCGACTCCCTTGGCCGGCGCGAGGGCCGGGCCGTTAGTCTCTCGACGATCATGCCTCATCGGAAGAAAGCGGCCGCCGGGTGGATCGCGCTCGCCGCCCTCGCGGCGCCCGCCTGCACGAAGGAGCAGGGAGGGGAGCGGGGGGGGGAGCAGAGTGCGCCGAAGCGAGCGACTCTCCCCACGCTCCACTTCGAGCCGCGCGAGCTCCACCATCCCGACGTCGCGGTCGGCGAGACCCTGGTCGAGCGGGTCGCGCTCGTCGCCGATGCTCCGATCGACTGGACGCCCATCACGGTCGCCACGACCTGCGAGTGCCTCGCGGCCGAGTTCGTCGGCACGCCGACGCCGACGCGGGCCGAGGTGGAGGTGAGGATCTTCGGGCTGAAGAGCGAGGAGCTCGACGGCGGGATCCTCGCGGAAGGGACGAACCACACGCTGCTCGCCGACCTCACCGCGCGTCTCTCGATCGGGCGCAGGCCGTTCCTCCAGCCGCGCGAGGTCTTCGTCGAGAAGGGGATCGAGGGCCACTTCGAGATCGTCGTCGGCCAGGCCTTCCCGACCGACGCCGAGCTCCCGCCGTCGGTGCTCGAGGACCTCGGCGCGTACGACGAGGCGAAGATCGCGCTGCTCGAGATGCCCGACGAGAGCGAGCGGACGGAGCAGGACGTGATCCTGCGCACGGTGCTCAAGTTCGTCGTCGTCGACGACGCGCGTCCGACGCCGTTCGAGACCACGGTCCCGATCTCGCTCGGCGTGCCGCCGGTGAATCGAAGCGTGAAGGTGCACTGGCCGGGACGGTGACGCGCGCGAGGCCTGGATTCCGCGGCGACCGCAACCTAAGCTCTCGCGCCAAGTTGAAACCGTTTGCATCCGTGCCGCGGCGGACCGGGGTGTCTGCCGCATCCAGTGCAGGCTCGTGCAGTCCGACCGCGCAGTGGCGCGGTCGGGAGCTTCGATCAGCGCCGCGCGTCCGCAGGCGCGATCGAACCGCACGACGACGAACCGTCGCCCGACGTCCGGCGGCGCATTCGCCAGCCTGCCGCTTCTGAGGTTCCCGATTGAGTCACAGCTCCGAGGCACTTCCCGACGCCGCCATCGACCCGCCGCCTGCTCCCGTCGCTCCTGCGACCTTCGCGACGATGGGGCTCTCGCCGCCGATCCTGGCCGACGTCGCTGCGCTCGGCTACGAGCGGCCGACGCCGATCCAGGCGGCGGCGATCCCGGTCGTGCTCTCCGGGCGCGACGTGATCGGCCTGGCGCAGACCGGGACCGGAAAGACCGCCGCGTTCGTGCTGCCGATCGTCGAGCGGATCGCCGCCGACGGCGGGCTGCGCGCGCTCGTGCTCTCGCCGACCCGCGAGCTCACGCTCCAGACCTTCGAGTGCGTGAAGTCGATGGGGCGGAGCAAGGGGTTCCGCGCCGCCGCGATCATCGGCGGCGAGGACTTCGCCGGGCAGAACGCGGCGCTCGCCACGCGCCCCGCGATGGTCGTCGGCACGCCGGGTCGCGTGCTCGACCAGATGGAGCGCCGCCAGATCGACCCGCGCCACGTCGAGGTGCTGGTGCTCGACGAGGCCGACCGGCTGCTCGATATGGGCTTCGCCGAGCAGATCGAGGCGATCGTCCGCCACCTGCCGCGCGATCGCCAGACGCTGCTCTTCTCGGCCACGATGCCGAGCGGCATCCGGGCGCTCGCGCGGATGTACATGCGCGATCCGATCGAGGTCTCGGTCGGCGCCAGGATGACCGCGGTGGCGACCTGCCGGCAGGAGCTCTACACCTGCACGCCGCGCGAGAAGACGATCCTGCTCAAGTGGCTGCTGCAGCGCGAAGACGGGCAGGTGCTCGTCTTCACGCGCACCAAGCGCGGCGCCGACGAGCTGCACCGGGAGCTCCGCCGCGGCAGCCACACGGTGTCCGTCCTCCACGCCGACCGCTCGCAGGACGAACGGAAACGCGCAATGCAGCGCTTCCGCGACCGCGAGGTGCAGGTGCTGGTCGCCACCGACCTCGCGTCGCGCGGGCTCGACGTCGACGGCATCGCGCGCGTCGTCAACTTCGACGTGCCGCCGACGGCCGAGGACTACCTCCACCGCATCGGCCGCACGGCGCGTGTGCAGCGCGAGGGCGTCGCATCGACCTTCGCCACCATCGACGACCTCTCGGCGCTGCGCTCGATCGAGTCGGTGATCAAGCAGCGCATCCCTTCGGTCCACGTGAAGCGCGACGACCTGCTCGTCTTCGCGCGCGAGGAATCGGCGCGCGAGCACGAGCTCGCCAAGCAGCGGCCGCAGGCGCAGGAGGACCACGACTCCCACGAGTCTCGGCCGCGCCATCGACACGGCGGCGGCGGCCACTCGCACCACGGGCGAGGGAGCAGCGGGCCGCACCACGGACGCGGCGGCGGCGGCCACCACGGCGGGGGCCGCGGCCGGGTCAGATCCGGACGCTGAACCCGACGAGCCAGCCGGAGAGCGTCACGTCGCCTTCGAACTCCTGGCCGTCGTCGCGGCCGCGAGTCTCGGCGAGCACGCGCCGGTAACCGGCGAAGATGCCGACGCGGCCGAGCTCGCCGCGCAGCAGCGCCTCGACGTCGAGCACGGTGCCGTCGATCTCGCCGTAGTCGAGCGTGATGCCCGCCGCATTGACGTCGAACCGCAGCGGCATGATGAAGGGCAGGTCGAGCCGCGCGGCCGCGTGCGCGGCGATCAGCGGGACGATCTGCTGCACCGAAATCGACTCGGCGATCCCCACCGACGGCGCGCTCGCGTCGAGCTTCAGGTCGACCCATTCGGCGGCGAGCCCCGCCCCGATCTTGAAGAGGTCGTTGTCGAAGACGTCGATCACCAGCCTGCCGTTCGCCAGCGCGAGGTCGAGGTCGCTCGTGACGGCCGTTCCGCCGGGAATGTTGCCGAACGCGGCCGGAAGGACACTGCTGCCGTCGCTCGAGGTCTTGAAGCCGCTCACGGCCAGGTTGAGCCGCCCGAGGTCGAACTCGCCGTGGACGTAGGGGACGAAGGAGGTCGCGCCGAGGTCGAGGTCGCCGTCGACGTCGAGCGACGCGACCGCGCGCGAGTTCGGGAGCGAGAGGCCGACGTCGCCCTCGAGCTTGGGAGCGAAGAGGCCGGCCTCGACGTCGAGCAGCGGGTCCTCGCTCGTGCAGCCGGCGAGCGCGGCGAGCGCCGCGACGCTCGAACCCCGAATCCCCTGGAGCAGCCTTCCCGGCATTCGAGCACTCCCGCCGCCGCACCATGCGCGGCAATCCACGGACGGTCCCCAACGTTTCGTCACCTGAGACCCTGGCCTTGAGAATTCGGTCGAAAACGGGGGTTTTGCCGCGGCCCGACGGCCCGCTACGATCCCCCGGGTCCCGACCGATCGGACGCCACGGCTCGACACCAGTTCGGGGCGATGACGAACTCGCGGGCACATGGGAGGGGAATCGAAGTCCGCTCGCGCTCTCGCGATCCGATCGAGCGCGTTGTGACGATGGACCACCGCCGACCCCCGACGGCGGACCCGCGTTTCGGACGCGCAGCATCCGAGGCTCGTCGGGGACAGGACCTTGCGGCGAGTCGGTGCCTCCTCGGCGTGAGACCACGACGGTACGACCCGACGGCGGGGACTCCGCCGTCGGGTTTTTCGTCGCTGCTGCGGGAGGGTGCTCGCGGGAGGAAGCTCGTTGAAGCGACGAAGCTCGAGTCGAGCGTGCACGGCGGCCGCGCTCGTCCTGTGGTCCACGTTCGCCGCTCGCGCGAACGGGGACGAGCTCCTGCTCGCCGCGCCGATGGTCGGCCGAGCCACCGCAAGTTCGGTCGAGTTGAACGTGCTCGTCGGCTCGAGGGCGATCCGAGCCGCGCTCTGGCTCGCGCGCGACCTCCCCGACGCGCCCGATTCGACGGCGCGCGCCATCGCCTTCGGCGCGCTCGAGCCGGCTCCGGCCCCGCGCCCGCACCTTCGCGCGCGCGGCGTCACCGCCGACGCGGCGAGCGGCGACGCCTCGCTCGCGCTCGATGCGGGCAGCGTCGTCGAGCTCGTCCTGAGCGGGCTCGAGCCGGGCACCGCCTATCGCTGGCGACTCGACGTCGTCGAAGGCGACGGCGGCGAGCGCAGCGGCGCGGCGCTGCAACGCGCGGCCGTTCGCGGCCGATTCGTGACCGTCCGTCCGCGCGGCGCGAGCTTCACCTTCGCCGTCTTCTCCGACTCGCACGTCTTCCCGGCGCGGCTCGAGCCGGAGCTCCCGCCGCAGGTCGAGCAGGACGAGGGCTTCCTCGCCTACCGGCTCGACGGCGTCGGCTGGTATCGCTCGACGCGGGAGAAGGTGGCGAACGAGTGCGCCGCGATGCTCGGCCAGCTCGCGCGCGAGACGCCCGACTTCGCCGTCAGCCTCGGCGACGTCTTCGACCTGCACGGGCGCGGCTTCAACTGGGCCTTCGACTCGCAGGAGGTCGCCGACGCGGCGCACCTCGAGGCGCGCAAGGCACTCGGAGCGCTCGCCGACGCCGGCGCGATCTACCAGGTGCTCGGCAACTGGGAGGGCGAGTCGGGCTGCCATCCGCAGGCGCAGCGCGAGCTGGCGATCCGCGCCCGCGAGCGCCACGCCGTGAACCCTCGGCCCGACACGACGCGCTTCGGAGGCGGCGTCGACGAGGACTACTTCGCCTGGGAGTGGGGCGACGCGCTCTGCGTCGCGCTCAACGTCCGCGGCTACACGCCGACCGCGCACCACCTCGGCGACGCCGGCAACGCGGAGGGAAGGCCCGACGACTTCACGCTCGGCGCGGAGCAGAAGGCCTTCCTCGAGCGGACGCTCGCCGGGAGCGACCACCTCTGGAAGCTCCTCTTCCTCCACCACGTGGTCGGCGGGAACGGCGGGAATCCGGACGACTCTGCCTACGGTCGCGGCGGCGGCCGCGCGGCCCGCGTCGGCGAGCAGGCGTGGGTGCACGGGCTCTGCGTCCAGCACGGCGTGCAGGTCGTCTTCTACGGCCACGACCACGTCTTCACCGACCTGGCCGTCGACGGCGTCCACTACACGCTGCCGGGAACGACGAGCGCGCCGTGGCGCTTCAAGACCGAGGAGACCGGCTACGAGGAGTTCTGGCCCGACAGTGGCTACGGCCGCGTCGGCGTGAGCTCGGCCGGGCTGCGCGTCGAGTTCGTCACGTGGGGCGGGAAGGTGGTGCACGCCTTCGACGTCGCGCCGCCCACGCGGTAGGTGGAAGGCGCGCGCGCGAGTCAGCGGCTCGGCACCGGCCTCGAGTCGCTCGAGCGCAGCGCCGCCAGGAGCGCGCGCCGGACGCCGTCACGCGCTCCTTCGATCGAGTCCTTGCGGTCGAGCTCGAGCGTGATCGTCGGGATCGCCCGGTCGATCCCGAGCAGGCTCCCGAGCGAGCCGGGCGTCGGGTAGCCGACGCTCTCCTTCGCCGGCAGTCCGCACTCGCGGCTCATCGAGCGCGCGAGCCCTTCGGCCGGCCCGTCCCAGTTCACGCAGGCCGCCGCGGCGTGGGCGGAGACGACGACGCTCGGCGGGAAGCGATGGAGCAGCGAGAGGACGAAGCGCGTCTCCGGCTCGGAGCCGGGACGCAGCCCGGGCGCGTGGCGCGTGATCGCGTCGTCGGCGCACCAGTTCTCCGCCGGGAAGTTGCGGTTGACGTCGACGCCGCGCTGGTTGCGGCGCGTCCCCGCGGCGATCCCGTCGGGATTGACCTCGGGAGCGACGACGAGCCGCCGCCCGGCCACGAGCTCCGGGTGGCGCAGCACGTGGAGCAGGAAGTCGTAGGCAGCGTCCGACGAGGAGCGCTCGTCGCCGTGGATGCCGCCGAGCAGCAGCACGTTCTGCGGCCCGGCGCCGACCACCCAGTAGTGGAGCTCGCGGCCGCCGATCGAGGACTCGGGATCACGAAACGGCAGCAGCGGGATCGACTGGCCGAAGGGCGTCTTGAAGCTCGCGGCCGGGGCGACGCTCGGCTCGGGCGGCCGTGGTCGCGGCGCCCGCTCGGCGAGTGCTCGCGCGATGAAGCTTCCCTTCTCGCGCTCGGGCCGCGGCCGCGCCTCCGGCACGACCTCCGCGGACGAGCACGCCGAAACTCCCGCGAGCGCAACGGCGCCCGCGGCCCCACGCAGCCAGCGCATCGACCACCCTCCCACCGACGGGGCGACAGGATGAAGCTCGCCGGTCCCGCCGTAAAGAGCCGACGCGGGTAAGTTGCGCCGGAAGGTCCCTTCCTCCGCCGGCTCCCTGCCCTCCCTTCGCCGCACTCTGCGAGGTGGCGCCATGCTGGAAAAGCTCGTCGAGGATCGGTCGCGGCTGCTGGTCGTCCAGCAGAAGCACTGGAGCGAGATCCTCGTCGGATACGAGACGCGCAACCGCTACGAGCTGCGCGACGGCTCGGGCGGGCCGCTCGGGCTGGCGATGGAGGAGGGGACCGGCGCATTCCGTTGGCTCGGGCGGCAGCTCTTCGGCCGCTGCCGGCGCGCGACGATCCACCTGCTCGACGGGGAGAACCGGGAGCTCGGGAGGATCGAGAAGCCGTTCGCCTGGTACTTCCAGGAGGCCACCCTCTTCGAGGAAGGTCGGGCGATCGGGCGGGTCGCGCGGCGCTTCGGCATCGTGCGCGACCGGCTGGTGGTGCAGGATCTCTCCGGCCGAGACCTGCTCGAGATCGAACGCGGCTTCTTCGACCACTTCCGCTTCCGCGGCACCTTCCGCGTCCGGCTGAACGGCGTCGAGGTGGCGCTGATCCGCAAGGAGTGGCGCGGCCTGCTCGCCGAGGTGTTCACCGACGCCGACACCTTCGGCATCGAGTTCACGGAGCCGAGTCTCGACCTCGAGGTGCGCAAGCTGCTGCTCGCCGCGACCTTCCTCATCGACTTCACCTTCTTCGAGAACAACCAGTCGCGCCGCGGCTCCCTGTTCCAGTTCGGCGACTGACGGGCGAGCGAGGCGAAGGCGGAGCGGGTCATGGCCGAACGATTCCGGCTGACGAAGATCTACACGCGCACGGGCGACCAGGGCGAGACCGCGCTCGTGACCGGCGAGCGGGTGAAGAAGTCCGACCTGCGGATCGCCGCCTACGGCGACGTCGACGAGCTCAATTCGGCGCTCGGGCTGGCGCGGGCGACGAACCGCGCGCGGCCGGCCGGCGCTCCGGCCCGCGAGCCGATCGACGAGTGGCTGCGCGACGTGCAGAACGAGCTCTTCCTCGTCGGTTCCGACCTCGCGTGCACGCTCTCGAAGCGGCCGCCGCCGATGAAGGTCGTCGGGGAGACCGAGACGACGCGGCTCGAGCAGCGGATCGACGCGATGAACGGCGAGCTCGGCCCGCTCACCGAGTTCATCCTGCCGGGCGGCGGCGTGCTCGGCGCAGAGCTCCATCTCGCGCGCACCATCTGCCGCCGCGCCGAGCGCGCCTGCGTCGCCCTCGCGCAGCTCGAGCCGGTCGACGCGAACTCGCTCAAGTACCTCAACCGACTCAGCGACTTCCTCTTCGTGCTCGCGCGCCACGCCGCGAAGCAGTGCGGCGAGCCCGAGGAGCTGTGGCGAAGGTGAAGGCGGCCGACGTCACGGCGGCTGCCGCCCGCGCTTCGTCCACGGGCCCGGGATGCGCGAAGCGTCAGGTCGGCGGCGGACGGGCGCGGAGGTAGGTGTTCCACCCGAGCGGCGTGGTCGAGAACCAGCTCGTGTCGAAGCCCGGCTTGTGGAAGAGCGCCCACTGCTGACGCGGGTGGGCCCAGTCTAGGAGCTGGAAGCGCAGCCCCGCCGCGCGCGCGGCGGCCTCCATCGCGGCGACCGGGTGGCGCACGCAGCTCGGATAGAGCCACCCTTCCAGGGGCGGATCGGCGCCGATCAGGAAGGTCGCGGCGAGCGCGCCGCGCTCTCCGAGGTGAGCCGACACGTCGGCGAGCCAGCGCTCGACCAGGTCGCGTCCGGCGTGGCTGAAGATCGACTGCGCGACCGCGAAATCGAAGCGCTCCTCGCCATCGAGTGCGCTCCCGTCGGCAGCGAGGAGGAACCGCGGCTTCTTCACGCGCACGAGGTCTGCGCCCACCTCGCGCCTCACGCCCTCCTCCACGAGCCAGCCGTTGGGCTCGATGCCGACGTAGTTGCCCGCGTTCAAGTAGGGGATGAAGAGGCGCCCCAGCCGAAGCGAGCCGCAGCCCACGTCGAGCAGCCGATGGTGCTGGCGCAGCCCGAGACAGGTGAGCAGGTTGAACGACATGGCCGCCACGAGATCGAAGTCCTCGGGCGGTCCGACGTAGGCGCGGTAGTGCGCGTCGCCGGCCCGAATGGTCCCGTCGAGCCCGAGGCTCTCGGCGACCGGCACGCTCGCCGCGCCGGTCCGGTCGAGCAGCGGCGCGAGGAGCTGCTCCCATTCCGCGGCGATCCGGCCGATCGACCAGCGCTGCATGACGAGCTCGCGGCCCGCCGCGACGTCGCGCGCCCTCGCCGCCGGATCGGCGAGGTACTCCGAGAGGCCGCGCTCCCAGTCGCCGAGCCGGATCACCCCACGCAGCGGCTCGTAGCTCGGGATCGGGTCGGCCACGACGGCGAGCCCGAGCGCCAGCGCCTGCGCGGGGCGATTGTGCGACTTGCAGCGGGTGAACGGCGACGGCGTGATCGGGAGGATCGCGATCGCGTGTTCGCGCATCGCGCCGAAGCAGGTCGAGGCGTGCCACTCGACGTAGTGGCGCTCGATCGACCAGCCGCGCACCACTTCGTCGAAGCGCCGGCGCGAGTTGCTGATCACGGTGAGCGAGAGCGGGTGGCGGCGATCGAGCTCGTGCAGCAGGTCGCGCACGCGCTCGAGGTCGGCGATTCCGCATCGCGCGTAGGGCCCCCCATGCAGCCCGAACCAGACGAGCGGCGTCCTCCCCTGCGCGCGCGCGGCGCGCAGCCGCGACCGCAGCCGCCGCAGCTCGAGCTGCGCGCGCAGCCGCGGAAGGAGCGGCCGGCTCGGCGCGACGAGCTCGCTCTCGACGGCGTCCTCGATCACCGTCACCGGCTTGCCCGCGCCCGCCTGCTCGCGCACGACGCGCGCGAGCTCGACGGTGGAGGCGACGACCCGGTCGGCGAGCGCGACCATCTCGCGCAGGAGTTGCGCCTTGAGATCGAGCTTCCGCTCGGGTTGTTCGAAGTAGAAGTGGTTGTCGCAGAGGTCGACCAGGATGCGCGCGCCCGCGCGCGCGAGCCGCTGCGCCTCCGCGCGAGCGTCGTCGTCGTAGGCCTTGGCGTAGACGACGCCGGCGTAGCGGCCGGCGCGCGCGGGATCGAAGAGCTCGACCGGGAAACCCCGCTTCTGCAGCTCGCGCAGCGGGCGGAGGCAGCGGAGACGGACGCTCGCGACCGCTTCGTCGACCACGTGCGGCCGCCACGCGACGAGGTCCCGGCTCGAGGTCGCCACCAGTGCGTCCCGGCTCACGCGGTCCGGCCCGCGGCGGCGCGCGCCCGATCGCGGGCGCTCCACTGCGGGTGGTCGAAGCAGAAGAAGGGCTCGGGTCCGACCTCGTCGATCCTCAGCCCGAGCGCCTGCACGCGCTTGGAGATCGCGATCTCGGCCGCGATCGCCTCGCCGTAGTCTCGCCCGACCAGGAACCCACCGGCGCGCTCGAGCACTTCGCGCCGCGCGGCCAGCACGAGGCTCTGGAGGTGATCGCCCTTCTCGCCGAGCGGGACCTGATGGCGCCGGAAGAAGTCGCGGTAGGCGGCGAGGCGTTCGGCCGGGGTCCCGTCCACGAAGTGGTCCTTCAGCATGTGCCCGCGGAAGCGCTGCTCGATCTGCTCCCACGGCCGGTTCCACGGCGGATTGAGCCGCTCGCCCAGGAGGCCGACCTCAGGGTCGGCGAGCCGCTTTCGAAACGGCGCGAGCCAGCGCTCGCGGCGCACGCGGCACTCGTCCTGGAGGAACAGGTAGGTCTCGAAGCGCGGCGCGATCCGGAAGCCGTGCTCCCACGCTCCGAGGTTGAACCCGACGTTCTCGCGCTCGAGCACCTCGACGCTTTCGTGCCGCTCCGGCATCCGCAGCCGCTCGCCTCCGGAGCGATTCACCACGACGCGGACGCGGAACGGGGCGCCGGCCGGCTCCCGCGCGAGCTGGTCCAGGAGCTCGATCAGGTCGCTCTGCGGCCGCCCGTCCCAGTGCGAGATCACGACGAGCGTCTCTCCCGGCAGCTCGATGCGCGCCGCGCGCGCGGCCGGCGCGCGCGGCCGGGGGCGCAGCGGGCCGCGCAGCGCGTCGCCGAGCCGGGCGATCGCCGCGCGCGCGCGCGCCGCGACGCGCGCCGCCGCAGGCGCCGCGATCAGGGCGAGCACGACATCGATCGCGCGCGCCGCGGCGTCGCCCGGGAGGGTGACGCGGCGCACGAACTCCCTGCCGCGTTTTACGAGGGCCTCGCTCGCCGGCGCCTCGCGCGTGGCGCGCACGAATCCGATCCAGTCGGCGGTCGATCGCAGCGTAGTGAGCGGCGCGTAGGCCGCGACGTCTTGCTCGTATCCGACCACCGCGGCCGCCTTCCCGCAGCGCGCCGCGTCGAGCGCGACCGTGGAGGGCGTCGTGATCACGCCGTCCGCGACCGCGAGGATCTCGGGAGCCGTCCACGCGTCGAAACGCGGATCGTCGGGGTCGGCGACGAGGAGATTCCCGGCGTCGGGCGGCGGCTCGCGTCGCCGCAGCGTGAGCCACTTGCCGGCCGGGTGAGGCCGGGCGAAGAACGTCGCATCGGGGAACGCCCGCGCCGACTCCTCGAGATCCGCGAGGAAACGGGCGCGGAAGCGCTCGTCGAACCGGTGCCAGTGCAGGTTCTCGAAGATCGCGATCAGGTGCGGCCGGCCGCCCGGCGGCGCGAGGCCGCGACGCGCGCGCGGCAGCTCCTTCACGCAGCCGACCGGCACGCAGCGCACGCGCGTGGAGGCGAGCGCGTCGCGGTGCAGCAGCTCGCGCGATCCCCAGGTGAGGATGCGGTCGGAGAGGAAGTGGGTGTTCCCCGGCTGGTGCACCTGATCGAACCAGGTGAGGCCGATGTTCTCGAAGCCGTGCTGGAGGGTGATCGTCGGCTTGCCGAGCCGCCGAGCGCGCCGCACCAGCCGGCGCGCCGCCTCGTGCGGATTCGCCGACGACTCGCTCGCGGTCACGACGGCGGCGGTCGCTTCGAGGTCGGGCGCCGTCCTCGCCCGGATCTCCGCGAGCGTCACGCGCTCGAACGCGATCCCGCGCTGCTCGAGCTCGGCCCCGAGCCGCGGCAATCTCGAAAGCGCGCTCGCGTCGACCACGAGCCGCGGCTTGAGCCTCGGAACGGCGCGGCGGCGCGCCTCCTCGACGAGCGGCAGGAGGAGGTCGCCGTCGGTGACGAGCTGCAGGAAGAAGAGCAGCTCGAGCTCGTCGGTCTTTGCGTGCACGGGCGCCTAGCGTACGCGACCGCCCCCGAGCGCGGCGCGCACGCGCAGCCAGCGGTCGGCGACCGCCGCGCGCGCCCGCTCCGCGAGGCGGCGGCCGGCGACGCGCGGCCGGAAGCCGAGCAGGTCGACGTGGAGATGCCCCTTCTCGACCCCGATCTCGAGGTCGCGGGCCGTGACGGCTCCCGCCTCGATCGCCTCGGCGAGGTGGCGGTCCCAGATCGCTCCGTGGGGATTGCCGCGGTGCTTCCACGGCTGCGTGGGGACGACCGTGTAGTGGATGAGCCTAGTGAGGCCCGGCTCGAATCGCTCCAGGTGGTTCCACTCGGGCGGAATGCGGTCCTCGATCTCCTCGGGGCGCACGAGGCAGAGCTCGAACATGAGCTGCGGATAGGTGTAGAGGTGCTCGTCGAGGCCGCTCACGATCTCGCCGATCCGCCACGGGAGCCGGTCGCAGTCGAGCAGCATCACGCTGAACTGGCGCCCCCGCCGGAAGAACTTGTTCTCGCGCCAGGCGGGCGGCGGATCGGGCTGGAAGGTGCAGAGCGCCCTCTGCTCGCCGAACGGGATGCGCCACAGCTCGGCCAGGTCGGCGAAGACGAGCATGTCGGCGTCGCAGTAGAGCGCACGGCCACGGAAGCCCATGCGCTCGGGGATCGTGAATCGGCAGAAGGAGAAGCCCGTGCGCGGCCGGTTCTCCCGGTCTCTCGGGATCGGGATGCCGTCGGCCGTCATCGGGTGGACGACAACGGGACGCGACGCGTGCTTGCGAATCGAGTGCTCGAGCACCTTCGTGGCGACGTACTGCGATTCGTCGGTGCCGACGAAGACGTGCATCGGCTCGTCCGGAGCCGGCGTCCCCATGGTTCTTCCCCTTGCGTCATTACCGGCCGATGCGACGCGCTCGACGAAGGAGCGCGCGCCAGACGCGCAGCAACCTCCACGCCAGCAGCCGGCGGGTCCGCCTCAGCAGCTTCCGCCGCCGTCGGATCGACGCACGTCCCGCAGCGAGCTCCGATTGCAGCGAAGCCAACTGGGATCTCAGCGCTGCGAACTCGGCAGCGCTTCCCGAAGGCAGCGAGCGGAAAGTCGCCAGCTCGGTGCGGCAGCTCGCGAGCTCCCGATCCCGGGCGGCCGCCAGCTCCTTGAGCTGGGTGAGCGTCGCGGAGAGCCACGCGACCGCCAGCCGCTTCTCGCGCAGGTCGGCGACGAGCGTGTCCGCGCTGCGCAGCATCTCCTCGAAGGGGCGCGCCGCCGCGTCGAGCTCCGCCGAGAGGTCGAACGGCTCGCCCGCGCCGGCGGGAGCGGCGGCAGCGCGCGTGAACAGACGCCACGTCGCGTCGAGCGCGCTCGAGGCGTCGCTCTCCGCGCCGCGATCCGGTGGCGCGCGGGAGCGATCGAGATCCCGATCGAGGAACGCTCGCACGTCGTCCGCGGCGGCCGCGAGCGCGCGCGGCCACTCGAGCGCGAATCGGTCCGCGATCCGCGCGACCACCGCCGCCCAGTCCTCGAGCAGCTGATCGTAGGTGACGAGCACGCGGCGCAGGCCGCGCGTCGCGCGCTCGCCGTCGAGCACGTGGCGCAACCACAGCGCGCGCGCCTTGGCCGCCGCGATCCCGTGGACCCTCCGCAGCGACTCACTGACCTGCTCCGGCGCGCGGCCGATCAGGACCGGGCAGAGCTCGATGCCCTCCTCGCGGAGGATCTCCTTCCACAGCGGCAGCGTCCTGCAGAGCCGCGGGTCCTTGAGGCAGATCAGCGGCACCGTCGCGAACTCCTCGCGGAGGATCGCGGTGAACTCGGCGCGAAACGGCTGCGCGCGCGCGTCGAGCCACCACTGCTCCGGCAGCGGAGCAACGTCGTCCCACGCGCTCCCGAGCGACTCGAGCAGTGCGTTGTGGTTCCGGAAGACCCGCTCGAGCTCGAAGAAGCCCTTGTCGTTGACACCCGGCCGCGCCGCGAGGAGCTTGCGGCCGAGCTCGACGCCGAGGAGCTGGAGCACGCCGGCGAGCGCGGACGTGCCGCTGCGGTGCATGCCCACGACGACGAGGGCGCGCCGCGGAGCCGCTCCGGCCTGCGCCTCCTCGCGATCCGTCCGAGACCCAGAAACCTCCATCGCGGCGACCTTCGGGAGCTTCATCGGCTCGGCAGTCGGCGGTCCCCCCCGTCGGCGGCGCCGGCGGCGGCCGCGGCGGCCCTGTCCGCCGTCCCCGACGGAGCGCCGTTGGTGCTCGCGCCCTGCCCGGCGTCGCTGATCAGGCGGTCGACGATCCGCACGGCTCCGTCGCCGGGCAGGATGGAGGCCTCGACGAAGCGGGCCGCCCGTTCGGCGAGGGCGGCGCGGCGCGGCGGCGCGAGCCCCGACACGAAGGCGTCCCAGTCCTCGCCGCGCTGCAGCAGCGGGAGCGGCGCGTAGGCGGCGAGATCGAGGCCGTCCGCGACCACGGCGGTCGGCCGTCCGCGCACGGCCGCGTCGAGAGCGACCGACGACGGCGTCGTGATCACGCCGTCGGCGAACTCGATGAGCGCGGGCGCGCAGTAGCTCGTCCAGCGCGGATCCTCCGACGGTGCGATCACGACGTTGGCGGCTCGCGGGAGCGGCTCGTCGCAGTGGCGCGTGAGCCACTTGCCGCGCGGGTGGGGGCGCACGACGAAGGTCGTGTCGGGGTGTTCGCGCGCGGTCGACTCGAGGTTCCGGAGAAACGCGGAGCGGTACGGCGGCGGGTAGCGGTTCCAGTGGAGGTTCTCGAACACCGCGACCAGGGAGCCGCGGCCTTCAGGGCGCGCGAGCGCCGCGGGAGTCGCGGCGCGGCCGCAGCCGACCGCAACGCACTTCGCGCGCGTTTCCGGGAGCACGTCCGAGTGGAGGCGCTCGAGCGGGCCCCACGTGAAGATCGTGCGCGACTCGAACCGGATCGCGCCGGGCGGATAGTCGGCGTCGAACCAGGTGAGCCCGACGCTCTCGTACCCGTGCTGCATGGTGTACGTGCGCAGCCCAAGACGATTGGCGCGTCGGGCGAGCGAGTGCGCGGCGCGGTGGGCCGGCGCGCTCGACTCGGTGGCGGAGAAGACGGCCCCCACGCCGTCGAGCCGCGGCGCGGCGCCCGACTCGACGTCGTCCTCGTCGATGGTCTCGAACTCCGGGAGCGTGTCGGCGAGAATCCGACGCAGCTCCGGCGTGCGCCGGAACGCTTTGGCGATGACGACGATCCGCACGCTCGCTCCGGCCCGCCGCCGAGCCTCCGCTACGATCGGACGGAGCAGATCCACATCGGTGATGACCTGGATGAAGAAGAGGATCGTCGTGGGGCTGGCCGCCGACATGCCGGCCAGAAGCTACCACGACCGGTCGATGACGCGTGAGCCTCGCGTCGAGACCAGCCGCGTGTTTCGCCGCGAAGCAGTGCGGCGAGCCCGAGGAGCTGTGGCGGCGGTGAGGCGCCGCGCGGTGTGCCGCGGGATCATGAGCCGAAGAATGTCCAGGCCTTGAGCTGCGGCGCGAGGAACTCCACGGCGCCGCCCGTCGCGGCCGGATTGGCGTCGGGCCACCAGATGATCGCGCCGGCGTTGACGAACGGTCCCACGTCGATCAGGCCGCTCGGCGCGAGGACGTCGAGAGCGCCGTTCCCGTCGAGATCGGCGAAGAGGAGCAGAGAGTTGATTGCGACGTCGTCGGAGCGCGGCTCAAGGCGCCGGAAGATCCGCCACGGCGCGACGTTGCCGGCGAGCGCGGCCCCGCCCTTCAGCGTGTAGCCCTCGCCGGCGTTGGAGGCGGTTTAGATCTGCTTCAGGTAGGCGCCGACGAAGAGGTCGAGGATCCCGTCGCCGGTCAGGTCGATCGGACGGATCGGGACACCGACGCGATCGTCGACCGCGGAGCCGGTGAAGGACGCGCGCGGAGCCGGCGTGCCGACGAGGCTCGCGCCGTCCCAGACGTCGAGCTCCCCCGCGTCCTTCACGCCGCCGACGTCGGCCAGCGTAGAAAAGGCCGACGACGTCCATCGTCGCCTTGCCGCGCACGATCACCTTCGGATGGGAGGTCTCGTTGGCGTCGACCGCGAGACGCTGCCGGCCCGCGTCCGTGAAGTCGGGCCACCCGCGGAACTCCCTCGTCACGGGCGGCACGGCGTTCACGATCGGCGCCATGAACATTGATCCAGGAGACATGACGAGCCGGGCGTCGACGCGATCTCCATCCAGGTCGTTGACGGTGACGCGCACGACCACGTCCCGGAACGCGTGCTGCCACGACCCGCCGACGACGTGGCCGACGACATGACGCGGCCGGATCGTAGGCGCACGAGCGGCGCCTCGCCAGGGCGGGAGCAGGTACCTTCTCCGTCGTGGGGATGGGAGCGAAGGGTCGTCGATGTCCGCCGCCGATTCCTCGAACGCCGCCCGCCTCGCCTGCGACGCGATGCACAAGGGGCTCGCGCGCTGGCTGCGGGCGGCGGGGCACGACGCGAGCTGGAGCTACGGCATCGGGGACCGCGAGCTCGTCGAGCTCGCTCGGCGCGAGGGGCGGATCGTCCTCACGAGCGACCTCGGGCTGATGGAGCGGCGCGCGATCGGGCGCGGCGAGGTGCGCGCGCTCTTCCTGCCGCGCGACCTCGATCCGCTCGCGGCGACCCGGCTCGTGCTGGCGACCTTCTCGCTGCCTGTCGGCTTCCCGCGCTGCATGGCGTGCGGCGGCGCGCTCGCGTCGATCGACAAGGAGGCCGCGAAGGACGAGATCCCGGCGCGCACGTTCCAGTGGCTCGACGAGTTCTTCCGCTGCGGGCGCTGCGCGAAGCTTTTCTGGCGCGGCACCCACTGGACGCGGATCGAGCGGGGGCTCGCGCAGCTCGGCGGAAACTCGCCGAGTCCGAGGTCGGTCGCCGGGACGGGCGCCTCGAGCGTCGCCAGCGGCAGGACGGTGCCCGACAGGCCCGGGCCGCCGGCCCACACCCCGATCGCTCCCGTCTGCGAAATGCCGCCGCGAGTGGCCGCCGGTGCGGCGCAGATCACGTCGTCGATGCCGTCGCCGGTGACGTCCCGGAACTCGACGCACTGCGTCACTTCGTAGTCGAGGAAGGAAGCGGAATTGTCGTCGCCCAAGTGGTCGTAGGGCTGCGCGCTGCCGAGCCGGAGCGTTGCGATGGGGGTGACCGCGCCGACGAGTCCCGCTCCGCCCTTGAACACGTGGATTGCGCCGGACTCCGGGGCGACCGACGAGTCGAGAGGAGCGACCGCGACGACGTCCTCCTGGCCGTCGCCCGTCACGTCGTGGAAGAGTTGCCACTGCGCGCCGAGGCTGGGCTTGAAGTTCGCGGCGGGCGGGGCCGTCAGCTTCGCGTCTTCCGTCCGCGGCGTCGCCGTCGACGGACCTCCGTACCAGACGTGGAGCTCTCCCGAGTTCTGCAGCGCGAGCGCGATCAGGTCGGGGATCCCGTCGCCATTGAGCTCGACCTGCTGGACGTTCTGCCCGGCCAGCAACCATTGGTCGAAGCCGAGCCATCCGTTCGTCGTCGGCGTGCTCGACTTCAGGATCTGCGGCGCGTAGCCGGACGAACGGGCGGCTGAAAGAGGTCGAAGACGACCAGCGCGCCCGCGTCGACCTTGCCGTTCACGTCGAACCCCGGGTCGGCGACGACGACTTCCGGTCGGTCGTTGCCATCGACGTCCCAGAGATGAATCGTCGGGTCGGGGAAGAAACCGCCGACGACGTCGAGTTTCGTCTCTGCGCGGACGACGACCGTCGGCGCGACGGCGTCGTGCGCGAGGACGACGAGCCGCTGCCGGCCGCCGTCGGCGTCCTCCGCGTGCCAGAAGATCTCGCGCGTCACGGGCGGCGCCGCGTTGACGATTGGCCGCATCACCATCGACGCGGGACCGAGTCGGATCTCGGCGCTCACCAGGTCGCCGTCGACGTCGTCCACCGTGATCCGGATCGGGACGAAGTGGTTGACGGTCACCCAGTCACCGTCGGGGAGCTCGATCTGGATTGTGGGGGCGTGGTTGATCGCGGCGACCGGCAGCCCGCGCGCGCCCGAAGTCGGGCCGAGACAAAGAAGCAGGACCGCTGCGATCGATCTCGAGAGCGTTGGCCGTACCGCGCGCCTCTCCGGAACGCGCGGCCAGGCTCCCGACTTTCACCGAGGCGTCAACGCCTCATGGCGTCCACCATCCGGTCCGGCGTCTTCGGGTCTCGGATCACCTGCGAGACTCGCACCGCGAGGCTCGTCAGGTGCATTCGAGCCCGGCCCCCGCCGCGGCACAGCCGTCGGCGGGGCCTACCGATACGACGCGAGGTATTTCTCGAATGCCTCCCTCGGCGGCCGACACTCCGCTTCGTTCATCGCGGCGAGCGGCTTCTCGTTCACGACCTTGAGAGCCGCGCTGAAGTCTGGCGCTTTCTCGGCGACGTAGAAGAGGCCGGTCAGGATCTCGCCCTTCCGGTGCGCCTCCTCGAGGACCTGCAGCGCCGCGATCTTGTCGTGCGGGTCGAAGCTGCGGCCGACCGCGCGGACCACGAGGTGGCTGCCGTCGGGCATCGGGACGTCGATCGCCTCGCCCGGCACGAGGTCGGCGACCGGCTGCTCCCACGCCGCGACGAAGCCGAGCTCGTTCAGGTGGATGTCGTGCTCCACCACGTAGTGGATCGACTTGGTCGAACCCTCGTGGTTGTTGAACGTCACGCAGGGCGAGATCACGTCGAGCATCGACGTGCCCTTGTGCGCGACGGCCGCCTTCACCAGGTTGACCATCTGCTGGGGATCGTTCGAGAAGCCGCGCGCGACGAAGGTCCCGCCGAGCGTGATGGCGAGCGCGCAGAGGTCGATGTCGGGAAGCGCGTTCTCCTCGCCGCCCTTGCTCTTCGCGCCGCGCTCCGACGTGGCGGAGAACTGGCCTTTGGTGAGCCCGTAGACTCCGTTGTTCTCGACCACGTAGACCATGTCGAGGTTGCGGCGGATCAGGTGGCAGAACTGACCCATGCCGATCGAGGCGGTGTCGCCGTCGCCCGAGACGCCGATGATCTCCAGCTCGTGGTTGGCGAGCTTCGCGCCGAGCGCGACCGACGGCATGCGCCCGTGCACGGCATTGATGCCGTAGCCCTTGTGGATGAAGTAGGCGGGCGTCTTGCTCGAGCAGCCGATGCCCGAAGTCTTCACCACGTTGTGCGGCGCGATGCCGAGGTCGAAGTAGCCCTGGATGATGTGGCGAGTGACGTTGTCGTGCCCGCAGCCCTTGCAGAGCGTGGTGGGCAGACCCTGGTAGTCGCTCCACTTGTAGCCCTGGCGGTTCAGCTTCTCGGTCGTCGAGGTCGTCACTTCGTCTTCTCCAGCGCGAGCACCCCGTCGCTGATCGAGCGAGCGTCGATCGGATAGCCGGTGTAGTGGCGCACCGGGCGCAGCTTGTCGACGGCGCCCGGCGTCCGCAGCGCCGCGCGCATCAGGATCTCCATCTGCCCGTCGCGGTTCTGCTCGACGACGTAGACGCGGTCGTGCTTCTTCACGAACTCCTCGAGCTCGGCGAGCGGCAGCGGGCTCGCGCGCAGCCGCAGGTAGTCGCTCTTCGCGCCCGCTTCGGCGAGCTGGTCGCGCGCCTCGCGCATCGCCGTGTGGGTCGAGCCGTAGGCGACGATGCCGATGCGGGCGCCGGGCACCGTCTCGACCACGGGCCGCGGCAGCGCGAGCCGCGCGGTCTCCGTCTTCTTCCGGACCCGGTCGAGGTTGCGCCGGTAGGCCTCCGGATCCTCGGTGTAGCGGGCGTACTCGTCGTGGCCCGAGCCGCGAGTGAAATAGGCCGCGTCGGGATGGGCGTTCCCCGGCAGCGTGCGCCACGGCACTCCGTCGCCGTCGGCGTCGAGATAGCGGCCCCACCTTTTCGACTGCTTCGTCAGCTCGTCGAGCTTCTCGGCGGTGAGCACCTTGCCGCGCTGGAAGCCCTCGGTCGGGTAGCTCGGCGGCTCGGCCATCCAGAAGTTCATGCCGAGGTCGAGGTCGAGCAGCACGAAGACCGGCGTCTGGTAGCGATCGGCCAGGTCGAAGGCGATGCGGCCGAACTCGTAGCACTCCTCCGGTCCGCCCGGATAGAGCACGAGGTGCTCGGTGTCGCCGTGCGAGCACCAGGCCGCGCTCACGATGTCGCCCTGCGAGGTGCGCGTCGGCAGTCCGGTCGACGGACCGACGCGCTGCACGTCGAAGACCACGGCCGGGATCTCGGCGTAGTAGCCGAAGCCGAGGAACTCCGACATCAGGCTGATGCCCGGTCCGGCCGTCGTCGTCATCGCGCGCGCGCCCGCCCAGCCGGCGCCGAGCACCATGCCGATCGAGGCGAGCTCGTCCTCGCACTGCACGTCGGCGAAGCGGATCGCGCCGGTCGCAGCGTCGACGCGGTGCTTCTTCGCCAGCGCGATCAGCGCCTCGGCGAGCGAGCTGCTCGGCGTGATCGGGTACCAGCCGAGCACGGTGCAGCCGCCCATGAGCGCCCCGAGAGCCGACATCGTGTTGCCCTCGATCAGGACCTTCTTCCCGTTCGCGTTCATGCGCTCGACGCGGTAGGGGTCGGCCTTCACGAGGTGCTGGCGCGCGTGGTCGATGCCCGCCTGCAGGCACTGCACGTTGACGTCGATCGCCTTCTGCTTGCTCTTGAAGGTGTCCTTGATGACCTGCAGGACGACCGGCTCCTCGATGCCGAGGAGGTGGGTGATCGCCCCGACGTAGACCATGTTCACGAGCATCTTGCGGAGCTTCGCGTCGGCGCCGGTGCTCTTGATCAGCTCGGTCATCGGGATCGGGTAGGCGATGAGGTCGGGGCGCGCCTTGACCGGCGCGTCGGAGAGCTCGCTCGAGTTCCACATGCACACCGCGCCGGGTCGCAGCGCCTGGACGTCCTTCTCCCAGGTCGCCGGGTTCATCCCGATCAGCCAGTCGAGCTCCTTCTTGCGCGCGGTGTAGCCGTGCTTGTTGACCCGGATCGTGAACCAGGTCGGCAGCCCCTGGATGTTCGAAGGGAAGAGGTTCTTCGCCGAGATCGGCAGCCCCATCCGGAAGAGCGACTTGGCGAGCGTGTTGTTCGCCGTCTGGCTGCCGGTGCCGTTGACGGTCGCCACCTCGATCGACAGGTCGTTCACGACGACCTTCGTCTCGCGGCGCGCCTGGGGGAAGGTGAGGGTCTCGACCGGGTTCATGGAGCTCTGCCCGCCGGAAAAAGTCGAGGAACGCTACTGGATCGCGCCGGCCCGTGCCAGCCCGCCCGCCTCTCTCCGGCGAAGTGCCTGGGGCCCCAAGCGTCGGCTCGGTCGCGACACCGCCTCGTCATTCTTGCAGGAATCCGCGAAAGAAGCGTCATCGCTTCGTACGACGACGCCTATGCATCGTACGAGTCCGTTCGATCGGACCGTCCGATCGCGAAGGGAGGAGAGCTCGCGTGACTTCGACTGCCCGGCCGCTTCGTCCGATCGTCGGCGTCGTCGCATTCCTTCTCTGCGCTGCGGGCGCCGCGAGAGCGCGGCAGGCGGCTCCCGACTACGGCGCGCTCGCCTCGCAGTACCGCGCCTCCCACGGACTGAACGACCTTCCGGTCGACCAGGAGTCGCTCGGCCCGGCGCTCGACCGGGGGTTCGCGGCGCTCGACCTCGGGTTCTTCGACCTGCGCTACTCCTGGAACGCGCTCGCCGATCAGAAGCGCGCCGACGAGTGGAAGCAGATGGTGCTGGCGATCCTCGACGTCCAGGCCCGGTGGCTCCAGTGGCTCGACGAACGCGACCCCGCTCCGAAAGGGGCGCCGACGCCCGAATTCGCCACGATCCGCCAGTGGGTGACGAGCTGGAAGATGGACGCGATCCGCAAGTCGGTCGCGTCGAGCGACGCCGCCCGCTCCTACCTCTCGCTCGCCGGCGCCGACGAGCAGGTGGTCGTGGCGCTCAAGACGTTTGCCGAGGGGATGCGGACCGGCGCCGCGGCGCGCCTCAAGACGACGGGGCCGGCGACGCAGCTCGTCCTCGCGCCGACGCGCGCCGAGTTCAAGGGCTTCGCCGCCTTCGCCGGCTCGCTCTGCGACGACTGCAAGGCCTTGCTCTGGACGCCGTCGCTGCCGCTGCGCAACGAGTTCCACCTCGACGACCTGGTCTGCCTAGCGCTCGAGGGGCCGCCCGCCGACGGCGGCGACGCCGGCGTCAGCCTGAGCGCCAGCGAGAAGACCGGCCTGCTCGAGCACGTCGCCCAGTACGCCGCCGATCGGCTGCTGCGCCACGACTGCGGGCCGGGGATCGATCCGGCGCTGCAGGTCGGCGTCGGCGTCGACCTCGTGATCGACCTCTTCGGCCAGAACAACTCGCGGGTCGCGGGCAGCGGCGAGGGCAACAAGACGCCGGAACGGAACAAGTTCGTGCGCGGCGGCCGCAGCTCGGGCGGCAAGCTGCCGAAGATCAGCGCCGACAGCCAGTGGCGCGAGTCGAGGGGCAAGGACTGGTTCGTCGGCGCGCTCGTCGCCGCGCAGAAGGAGGGCGCCAAGCTCGCCTTGAAGGAGCGTCCCGGCCCGCCCGGCCCGACCGCCCACTTCATCCTCGACTGCAAGGACTTCCCCGGCGAGCACGAGCTCGCCACCGCCCCCTTCCTCGGCGCCGCCGCCGCCAGCAAGGAGATTCCGGCGAACTTCTTCGCCGACTACCAGGAGTTCCTCCGCGCCTATCGCTCCTGCTTCGTCCACTGGCTTGCGACGGAGGCGAAGTCGAAGGCTGCGGGCGCGGCGCCGCGGCCGTTCGCGCGGCTCCTGCGCTCGTGCATCACCGATGCAGCACGTCCTTTCGAGGACCGCGTCGCCGAGATCTTCGGCACGCCGCTCACCGGCGCGACCCCCGACGGCGGGGCGCTCGAGTGGCAGTTCCTCGCGTGGGTCTCCCGCCAGAAATAGGGTGATCGCGAGGTCGCGCGCATGCAGCTGACGGGCGCGGCGGCGACAGGGGACCGACGGGAGAACGGGAATCGCCGCCACGCCCGCAGCTGATGCGCGAAGCGGCTAGCGATCAAGGAGGGTAGAGGGAGGAGCTCCGCCGTCGAGCAGGCGGATCCCGATGTCCAGGTGTCGCGAGTACGTCGCCGCGTCGAGGTTCGCGCCGCAGACGAGCGCGCCGACGCGCCGTCCGGCGAGCCGCTCGCGCAGCGGGCCCATGAGCGCCGCGGTCGCCGCCGCGCCCGCCGGCTCGACCGCGAGCTTCGCGTCGAGGAAGAGGAGCGCCAAGGCGCGGCAGATCTCCTCGTCGGTCACCTTCACGAGCCCGTCGACGTGCCGGCGGCAGAGCTCGAAGGAGTAGGGCGACGCGTGCGGCGCGCCGAGGCTGTCGGCGATCGTCGCCACGCGCTCGATCTTCTGCGGCGAGCCGGCGGCGAAGCTGCGGTGCATCGAGTCGGCGCCCTCCGGCTCGACGCCGAAGACGAGGCAGGCGGGCTTCACCAGCTTCACCGCCGCGGCGATCCCGGCGCACAGCCCGCCGCCGCCGATGGGCACGATGACGGCGTCCATGTCCGGCGTCTGCTCGAGCCACTCGAGCCCGAGCGTCGCCGTGCCGAGCGCCGTGATCGGTCCCTCGAACGGGTGGACGAAGGTTCGCCCCTCCTCGCGCTGGATCCTCTCGACCTCGCCGAAGGCCGCGTGGACGTCGTCGACGAGCACCGTCTCGGCGCCCATGTCGCGGCAGCGCTCGACGCGCAGCGGACTGGCGCTCCGCGGCATCA
>Ga0247727_10000382_pt1 | contig 108184 bp, 81 predicted proteins | sample WisWelCaveWW1625_FD_202498 | JGI IMG/M metagenome (GOLD analysis project Ga0247727, IMG submission 202498) | Biofilm microbial communities from Wishing Well Cave, Virginia, United States - WW16-25 | ecosystem: Environmental > Aquatic > Deep subsurface > Groundwater > Cave microbial mat... | reverse complement strand
ACCATAAGCCGTAACCCTAGTTGCCCTACGGGCTCCTTCCGTTACGGCTTATGGTGATAAAATATTTTTAAAAAAGCGCTGGACTCTACGACCTTCCATGGTTACATTTTATTTTGAGGCAACGGGGCCCTTCGCGTCCTGAGCTTAGTGACGAGCCTCTTCGCAACAACACCCACGACCGAATAATCCTGATACACGGCGTGGCCGTTCTTCACCATTTCGTCGTTCACGTTCAACCAGGCCTCGCCCTGCTGCACGAAAATCTCCGCGAGATAGCGGCCGTATTTTTCCTGTTTGTCTTTGATGGTTTGCAGGTGGATTTCTTTTCCGTCGATGAGACTTTTGAGAAAATCCCGCGCTGCGATGCCGGCTGGTTTTTGCACGCCCGTTAACTCCGGCGCGTTGATGCGCAATAAGCGAATTTTTTCGCCGTGTACCCACGTGCGCAAGCCGAGATCGATGTCGGCCGTGCAGGTGTCGCCGTCGTAAACCGAGACGACTTTGGCTTTGTAATTGTAGAGATGTTCGTGCATGCAAAAACCTTTCGATGAAATTTCGGAGTTGTTATGGAGAGATTCGTGTAACGTGAAACGTGTAACGCTCTTCGTTTCAAAGACCGTTACACGTTACACGTTACACGACGTTTAGTGTACGCGCGTGACGTATTCGTTGTACACGAATTTGGGCGAATTCTTTTGGTCGTGGCAGCGCACGCAGGTCGCTTCGGTTGTCTTGGCGAAATTGTTGCTTTGATCGTCGGCGCGAACGTGATAGCCGGCGCGGCCGTGGCACATCTCGCAACCAACCCCGGCCAAATAGGGCTGATTGTTCTTGAAATCATACCCGGTCTGCTCGCCGAAGCCGACGGTATGGCAGCGCAAGCATGCCGGATTTTGGGATTGGCCTTTCGTCACCAGCGTTTCCAGAGCGTGGGCGTGTTTGCTGTCGTGCCACTTTTTATAAATGTCTTCGTGGCAAAGCCTGCAGACCTCGCTGCCGACAAACATATTGTCCGTGGCCGCCAGCACGCTTTGCAGTTGCGGTTGTGGCTGGGCCGGCGCCGGCTCAGAAGCCCTTGCGGGAGGCGGAGGTGGCGTCACCACCGAAGACTGGCTGCGTTTCAGAAAGCTCTCTTGAATCGGCGCTGCTTTGGGCGAATCCGGTATGCGATGATCCAAAATAATTTGATTGAACGTCGCGGTGCGCGCGCCGGCCTTTTTCATTTTTTCCAAAGTGATCAGGCCCACTTCACGGCCACGATCGCCGGGTCCGACAACGATAGCCCCCGCCTCCGAGGTCTGAACCTGATTCAGCGGCTGCGCGGTCCAGTGCGAAAGCAGCCAAAGATCGACCTCGGGCAAGCTCTGCCGCAATTCCAATGCTTCTTTCGCCGGGCCGTGATAGATGACCACGAGGACATCGGCTTTTTTCTGGCGTAAAGCGCCCAATTGCGCCTGAAGAAAAGCTTTCGGATCCTTCGGTTCGAGCGCTTGGCCTTGTTGCAAAAAGGACGAAACCGTCTCGACGATGCCGACACGGGCCGTTTTCCGCTGAATTACCAGACCGGGCGCCGCGCCGAGATCGGCCGCCGGCTTGAGATTGCCACTGAGCAGCACCGATTTGGCGCCGTTCGCCGCGACTTCCGTGAAAAAAGTCGGCGACAGATCTCGCTCGCCGACGCCGATGGCGTCGTAACCGAGCGAATGCATGGTTTTGAATATTTCGGCTGTTTTCCATACGGAAGGACCAACGGTGGTTTCACCGAAATCGCCGCCATCCACCACGATTAATTCGGGATAAACACGCCGCAAGCTATCAATGACTGTAATGCGCTTGGCCAGACCGCCACGCCTGCTGCCGCTTCAGCCACACGGCTCGTGATAGCCCACGGCGTCACTGGTGTATAAAATCTGAATCTTGACCGGCTTGTCCGCCGCCGGCGATTTTGGTTGTGGCCAGCTCCAACCCAGCAGCGCCAGAAGCGCCGCGCCTCCGAAGAGACAAAGCCTGATGTCGTTTCGCATACGCCTCTCTTTGAATGTTGTTCGGTGCGCAAATTTTTAGCGGCGCGAGCCGAATTTTTCACGCCGCGCCGAAATGTCGAAAAAAAATTCAAAAGGTTAAGAAAACTTTTTTAATTTCGCCTGGTCGCTTTGGCCTAAAATGCCGTTTTTACATTCACTAAAATAAAAAAAAGCGCGGACTTAATCAAGAGAAGATTTAGCAAAAATTGGCAGATTTTTTGCTCTTCTTGGTTCGAATTCTTTTGACAAAAATTTATTTCAACCTGGCGGTATTCATCACGCAGGATCTGCCGGTATAGAAACATAGCAGCAAATAAACAAAATTTCCAACGGATGAAAAGCGGCCAACGGATAAAAAATGATGGCAAAATGATTATGGACAGAATCATTTGTTTGGTAAGCTTGAATTGTTTTGCCCTAAATGGTTTTGCCTTAAGTTTTTTCATCCGGTGTTTTTTCCTATCTATTGGCAGCTTTGGGCCGGCAGCCCGCGTTACGTTGTGAGCCGACCCGATTTTTGATTTAAATGCGATTCACCATGAAGACGATCAAGCTTGTTCTTTTGTTGGCGGCCTTTTCATTATTGTACGCCTGCGACGGAGATTTGCGGAAGGCGGAGGAACTCTATCAGCGCGCGCAAAAAATTCATCACGAAGAGGCGGCGACGATCACGGATCCCCTGGGCGAAGCCATTCAGCTTCTCGAGGGGTATCTCTCGCGCCATCACGACGATCCGGCGGGAACGCTTTTGCTGTGGCGTTGTTATTTGCAGGCGGGACACCCCCGCGCGCAGGCCATGGCGGAAAATATGCGCCACATGCCCGAGCGCATGTGCGGAGTTTTTTACGGCGAAGTTCGCCGCGAGCAGGAGGATGACATGCGCGCGCGCATGGTCTATCTGTTCGGCGAGCTCGATTCCACATTGGACGTGAAGCCGCTCATCAAAATTCTCGAGCGGGATCAATCCATCAACGTGCAACGCGCCGCGGCGGAGGTGCTCGCCCAGCGCGGCGCCAGCGCGGCGATTCCGCTCTTGCTGCAAAAACTCGGCGCCGAGCAGCCGGCGGCGCGCTATTACGCTTGCGGCGCGCTGGCGTGCTTTCCCCAACCTCAAATCGTTACGGCGTTGTTGGCGCGCTTGGAGGATAGCAATGAAGCACAAGACGTGCGCCATCAGGCCGCGCATGCCCTCGCGTTGATGGGGCAACATCGATTCGATGGCCGGGACAACCTCTTGCGGCAACTCGAGCGCCGTTTGGAGAATCAGGCGGAACCGGCGGCCACCCGGCTGTTGGCTGCTTACGCGCTCGCGGCGCTCGGCCAACCCCGCGGCCACGATTTAGCATTGGCCTACGCCAGGTCGGACGATGCTTATTTGCGTGGGCTGGCCATCATCGCGCTCGGCTACATCGGTGATAACCAGGCGCTGCCCTATCTGGCCGATGCGCTTTTATACGGCAACAAAGCGCTGCGCCTGCAAGCGGCCGAGGCGCTCGGCCGCCTGGGAGATGCCAAAGCGCTCCCCACCCTTTACAAAGCGTTGGACGATCCCAGCGACGTCGTGCGCGACGCCGCCAATCAATCCATCAACCGCATCAAAGCACTGAGCAAGAGCGGGTGAGCCGAAACTTAAGCTGATAAAAGGGGGCACAAAAATGAAAGCTCACAAAAGTTTTTTGTGTTCGTTCGATAAAGTTGAATCGTTGCAAAAAAGCAAAGATTTTTCCAACGGATTGAAAAGCCCAACTCAAAAAGTCTTTCCGAGTGGGTTCTTCCATTAAAAAATTAGCGTACATTCGCGTGAATTAGCGGTTCGCTAAGAATCTTCGCAGGCGTGACGGTTTTTGAGAAAGCTTTCTTCAGTTCAGAACTTCACACCCAACGAAAACCTTTGCACGTTTTCCAGCAATCCGAAATCGGCATACGCATAATCGATTTTCACCAAGGTTGAGCCGCCCCACAGGCGATAATGAATCCCGCCTCCCAACGTCAGACCTTCTTCGGTGTCATTGCGAAACAAGGTGGCATAACCGCCACGCAAAAAGAACGTTTCGCTGAAAGCCAGCTCGGCGCCGCCGTTGAGGCTTTCGGCGTTGTCGTTGGGATGCAAAGCGTCGATACCGAAACTCACGCGCAGCTTGTCATTCTTATAAAACTCGCTGGCGATGCCCACCCGAAAGAGCAGCGGCAGCGGAAAAACGTCGGTTTCATACAAGGCGTTGACGAACTCCACATTGCCTTGATTGTCAAGGTCCGGATCATTGCTGAAACGAATATCGCGCCCGTTGAGCCGCATATCGCCGCCGAAGTTGGTGATGCTGGCGCCGAGCCGGACATTTTTGAACGGGGTGATGAATAAAGCGCCGAGGTCTCCAGCCACGGCGCTCGCCGTCATGTGCCAGAGGTTCTGGCGGATGTATCTGACGCTGCCGCCGAGTGAGAAGCGATCGGTCAATTGGCGCGCATACGTCAGGTTGATCGCGAGGTCGCTGGCGCTGAACAGCGCTCCCGTGCCCTCCGGCTGTTCGACGGTACGGACGATGTCATCCGGCACGCTGAGGCTGGTTATACCCACGCCGAGCACGCCGAATTCACGCACGTCGAATGCAAACGCGAGATAATTAAAGTCCATTTCCGCCAGCCACTGGTTGTGCGTAAACCTCGTTTCGATGCCGGTCATGTAACCAAGGCCGGCGGGATTCCAATGCATCGCGCTCAAATCGCCGGACATCGCCACGAAAGCCCCGCCCATGGCCGTGGCGCGCGCATCAACGCCGATTTTCAGAAACTGCGCCGCGGTCGTGCCGGTCTTGCTGATGGTTTGGGTATTGTCAATTTGCGCTTGCAAAATTGCCGCCTGCATCGCGGCAAGAACGGTGGCTATGATAAATGCTCTTTTCATTTGCACTCGACCTCCAAAGTTTCTAACCTTTCGGCAACGTTATTTAATCACGGCGAAGCGGCCGAGTTTTTGGCCGAGCGCGCCGGCGTCGATGTGGAAAATATAAATGCCGTACGCAATGGGGAAATTGTCTTTGGTCGTCAAATCCCAAAAGACTTTGCCGTCGTCCATCGCGGCACGGTGCTCGATGGTATCCACCAGCTCGCCGCTGACCGTAAAGATGCGAATCGTACACTCGCGCGGCAGATGATTGAAATAGAGCCGGCGCTGGCCGCGATCGCGAGGATTCTGTCGATCCAGCGGCTCGAGCGTATTAGTGACCACGTACGGGTTCGGCACCACCGCGACACGATCGAGATCGTTGGCGGCTTTGGCTTCGTCGATGCGGCTGGCTTGCGTGGTGAAGCCATACTTATCTTGCGCCGAGAATGGGCGGGTCGTGGCGATGAAGTAAACATCTCCGTTCGTCGGAGCCACGGCGCTCCCGGAAGCCGGAGGCACGAACGTGAATTCCCACGTGCCTTGCACCCCCGTTTCATCTCTCAAAATGATCACACGCTCTCCCGGACTCCACAAACTGTCAAGTGTAGCGCTGGATTCAAGAATGATGATGCGCTTGCGTGCCGGCACCCGGCCTTTGGTGACATCGAAAACCTGGAACTTGGCTTTGATGTAGCCGAATCCGGGGCGGCTGCTGCTGTCCACCAGCGAAGAAGAGAAGCGAATCTCGTAATCGGCCGGAAACTTGTTGGTCGCAACATTGTTAAACGGGCGCACGGTAGCGACGTAGTTCGACCGGCTTGTTGTCGTCCATTTCGTTCTCGCCGTCTCCAATTCCAGCGGATAATCCCTGGCGAAAATTTTCATGCCGTCAAAAACCGGATTGCCCTCTTCGTTATTAAGCAATCTGCTGTCCTTAACCGGAAAATAGCGATAGCTGGTGCGGTAGGTTTGGCCGTTTTGCAAACCGCCACCGGGAAGCGCGCGCACCTGTCCCGTCTCCGGCAACAATTCGTAATCCACACCTGGCGTAAAGGTTCTGCCGCCGTCGGCGGTCGTCAAAACGAATGTGCCCGCATTGATATTCTTTTGCTGCAACTGCACAAATTCATCGATGCGCCCCACAATATTTTGCGCCACCGGTTTCATGTCCTCGATGGTATAACGCGTCGGCGACTCCGCAAAGCTCACCACGAACTGGTCGTCGTCTTCCACCCGGCCCGGATCGAGAATTTCCACGCGTAAATCGCCGGTGGCGACGCCGATAGTGTGGCCGATGCGGTTGCTTTCACCATTATCCTGCAATTGTGCCTGGACATAACCGGCGGCCGGCGCGCGCGGAACGACCTGGACGGTATTGACGTCGAGCAGAATCTCGTTGGTCTCCGGATTGACCGTGATGGTTCGCGAGCACTCGGTCGGCGCGATGCCCAGGCTGTCGTCGCCATGATCGTAGGACACGACGGTGTAATAATAGGTCTGGCCATTGATCACGTTGTTGGAATCGACAAACGAATGGCGCAGGCCGGTGTTGTTGCCGAGATTGTAAGACACGCCGCGTCCCGGATAAGCAATGTCGCTCAACCCAACATATTCATTCACCAAATCGAAGCGCGCCGGGGCGCCGCTAATTGTTTTAAGCGGTTCGAGGAGAAATCTGGAACCGTTCGCATCCGTTATCGTTTGTTGATCGGCAAATTGCGGATCGGTGCTGCGATAGATGGCGTAACCTTCAAAATCTTTGGTCTGAGAAATCGGATCGAACGAATCTTCGGCGACATTATCCCAGTAAAGCGTCACTCGGCGGTCGCCCGGCACCGCGGTTATCTTGGGTTTCTCCGGTGGTTTGGCAAACTGGTAGTTGATCTCGTAGATTTGCTGGGCGGTATTGGCGTTCAGCTTCAGGTCTTCAAAGTTCTGGCCGACGAGCAACGCAATCGAAAAGCGCCGCGACTCTTTGGCTTTCAAGGTCAGCGGGCCGGAGCCGTAAAGAAAAATGAAATCGCCGGCTTGGGTGGAATTGGCTGAATCAAATTTGCCCGGCGTGAGATAGTTGCGAAAGATGTAATCGTCGTTGGAGATGACGTTCTGGCTGATATAAGGCGGCGCGGCAAAACTGGTGAGGCCGATCATGTCGGACTCGTCGAGGTCGGTATATTCAAAATTCGGCTCGCCCGGCTTGCGAATATCGAAGGGATCGCCGGCGGTCGGCCTGCCGTCATTCTCGCCTTCGTCGCCGGTGTTGGGAACGCCGTCGACGCCCACATCATCTTTGTCGCGATTCCAATCCCCATCGTCATCGCTGCCGTTGCTTTGGCTCTCATCAATCCTGCCATCCTGGTCGTTGTCGATACCGTCGTTGGGATTGCCGGGGCTTTCAAGAAATTTGTAGCCAAAATAACCTGGGGGGCGTCCGGCCACATCGCTGCGGCCGTCTTCATCCCAGGCGAACACCATGTTCAAATCTCTGTCAAAGAACGAAAGGTCATCGTTAAAGTTGTTTGGGCCACCGACGTGCGGATCGCCCCACATGCCAAAAATGGCGTCGTTCAATTCTTTGTCGCTCTTGTTGGTGACTTTGTAAATCAGAAAAATAATGTCCTCGGCCAGCGGATTGGCCCATTGATAATAACGGCATTCGATTTCCAGGCCCAGACCGCGCCGCGTTGAATCATTGATGAACGGATAATACTTGAACTCACGGTTGTTGCGGTCGTCCACGACGAAGAAGGTTTCCAAATCCGCGTTGGTGGAGCCCTGCTTGAGCGCGCCCGGCCAGACATATTGCTTGAAATTGGGATTATACCATCCGGCCGGCCAGCTATCGGGCTTGCCATCCCCATCACGATCGATGTCGTTGGTCGAAGGAATGCGGTCGCTCGTCGGCTCGGCGTAAGATACCGTGCCGTCGTCGTTGGTCGCCAGCGCCCCCCAGCCCCAAAACTCCTTGCCGTCGGGCGAAACCTCGCCGCCGAGGGAAACCAGCCCATCGCTGATGACCCGCGCCGCCCATACCGTATCGCCCTTGGCATCTTTGATGACGCTGCCATTCGCATCGCGCTTGATATAAGCATCACGGTGGCTGCGCGGCGGCACCGGCACCTCCGTACAAATAAACGGCGCAAACTCGTAGCCGTAGCCCAATTTTTCCCACACGATGTCGGTCACCCGATTGCCTGGACTCGAAATCGAGCCGTAATTCCAGATTTCAGTCGTAATCTTGTTGCCGTTCATGATGGTCTTTTGCCGGCGCAATATTTGCGCATCCACCCTGGACGACTTGTGCAGTTTCGCGGCCACCTTTTCGCGCCAGCGGTAGTAGTCGTCGTAATCGCTCTGGCTCCACTCCTTGCGCGGACCGCTGAGGTACCACTGCAAGGAGCCTTTCTCGGCCTTCTTCTCTTGGGCGAACGCACGGGAAAACGGCAAGACCCCGGCGGCGAGAACCAGCAAAAGCAAGCTGTGCAATAGCAGTGATTTGGCTTTGAATATCATGAAACTCCCTCTCGTGAAAAGATATTTGCCCCACCGGATAGATTAAGGCCAACGGATAAAAAATCCGTTGGTCTTAATCTATCCGTTGGCATTATAAAACTTACTGAATTTTGGGATTTTGTCAACTAATCAATCCTATCAGCGCCAGCAACCAGCAACCGTAAGGCCTCACTTATTGGTGGAGAATGTAGCGCAGTCTTCCAGACTGCAGACAAGATGTCTGCGCTACGCCACCTGTAAGTGAGGCATTTACCCAGCAACCAGCTAAAACTCCAGCGAGAATCCGGCCTGCACCGAGCGCGGCGGGCCATAGAAATGCGGCCGGGTTTGAAACTCCGACCAGGTATGGATGCCCGACCGGCCATAGTTGCGTTTGAGTTCCTCCGTCTCTTGCGAGCTGCGATTGACGAAAGTATAGCCGGCGCGTCCGGTGTCGTCGAAGACAAAACGCTCGTTGCGCGCGTCGAAAACGTTGAAGACCTTGGTGAAGAACACGAAATCCAACCCGGCGAATCTCAGGTTTTTGAAAAGGCGCAGATCGAGATTCTTTTGCCAGGGCTTGCGGTCGCTGTTGGATTCCGGCACGTAATTGGCGTTGGGAATATTCGGCGTATGCGGCCAGCCGCTGCCAACCTTGCCGATAAAGCTGAGTCCCCAATCGTTGGGCTTGCCGATCATCACCGTCGCGTTCAGCACGTGGCGCTGATCCCAGGATAGCGGCACGATTTGCTTTTCTTCATCGATGCCGGAAAGTGCGCTAAAAAAGAAAGCGCCGTCGCGCACGCTGTTGCCCTCGGCCTGCTGAAAAGTATAATCGATGCCGGCAGAGAGACGGGTATCCGGATCGTAGCGCTTGTTCAAGCTCAACGTAAAGCCTTTCACGGCGCCGTAATCTTTGTTGAGATAAACGCTGTACGACGCGGGCCCGAACCGCGCCGATTCGTAGCGAATCGATTGCAGCGCCAGCAGATCGCGAATGTCCTTATAAAATACGCTCGCCTCCAGAGCCAGGGCGTCACCGAGCTGTTGCTGCAAGCCAAATTCATAGTTAACCGTCTTTTCCGGTTTCAAGTCGGCATAGCCGATGGTCGGCGCCAGGCCGGCGCCAAAAAGATTGCTGGTGTACAGCCGGCGCAATTCCGGCATCTGGTAAAAATGGCCGTAGGAGAAATGCAAGACGCCTTTTTCGGTGATCGGAAAAGAAATGCCGAGACGCGGCGACACCGTGTGTTTCGTCTCGGCTTTCGCGCGCGGTCCTTCCGGATCGAGCAGATCGACGAAATACGTGCTGTTGGGGTCGAAGTAGTCATAGCGCACGCCGGCGTTCACGATCATGTCGTTGTATTCGATTTTGTCCTGCACGTACGCCGAAAAGAAGCGGGCGTCACGATCGTAAAAAGTATGCGACGGCGATCCGTTCGCCGGCAGCACCGTCGGAGTTTTGTACTCCTGATTGTCGTAAAGAATGGTGAAACTGCGTTCCTTCAAATCGTCCAAGCGCGCGCTGACCCCGGCCTTGATTTCGTGGCGCTGGTTGACCTGATTGGTGAAATCCAATTTGCCGCCGTAAGATCGCGACTTGCGATAAACGTGGCCCATCTGCATGCCGCCAAATTCAAAAGCCGCCGAGCTCGGGCTGCCGACGACGCGCGTGGTCGGAACATAGCGCGGGTCAAACGGGTCTGCGAAGACAAACTGCTTGAAATCCGTCGTGCTGTGAAAAAAATTGGCTTCGTAAAAACTCCGGCTAAATGCCTGCGTGAGCTTCAACGAGTAATTGTAATCGTCTTCACGGAAATTGTACGTGCCCTCCGGATTGAAACGATAAGGATGCGCCCCGCTGGTTGTCGTATAAAGCTTGTAGCGGTCGCGATCGTACAAAACCTGCCCCGACAACTTCATCTTCGGCGTGATTTTGTAGGTAAGCTTGGTGAGCCCGTTGAAACCGCGGCTGCCGTTCATCGGCACGAACGCCCGATCGCCGCCCAGCTCGATATACCAATTGTTGGCGGTGCGGAAATTGGCCGAATCGCCCGGCAGATGTTCCCGGCGGCCGTAGATATAGCCGTCGTTGTCGTCGTAGCGGCCGCTCACATTGAACGTCAATTTAGCGTTGAACAAAGGAACCGGCCCGGAGAGCGTGCCTTCCAAAACCGCGTTGGCAAACGGCTTTACTTCGTCGATATTCAGGTAAATCGTTTTTTCATTGGAAACATAATCGCCCGTATACGCCGAGAGGCTGCCGGCGTACCTGGCGCCGCCCTCTTTGATTTGGATGTTGACGATGCCGCTCATGGCGTTGCCGTATTCCGCATTGAACGCGCCGCTCACCACCTTCATCTCTTCCACCGCTTTGTTGGAAACGTTGGTGGCCAGGCCGTTGGTGAAGAACGGATTCGCCACCGGCACGCCGTCGATGAAATAGCCGATCTCATTGCTCCGGCCGCCGCGGATGTGAATCGCGCCGTCGGCGCCCGCATTGACCCCGGCTTGCGTGACGAGCACGCCGAGAAACGTTTCGACCGGCAGCGATTTGATCTCCTCGGCCGTGGTGACTTTCTGCGAGGCGGTCAAATCCTTTTGCACCAACGGCCGCTCCGCGATCACGATCACTTCGCCGCCGACGATCGCCTCCGCGGCCAATTGAAAATTCTGCCGCGTGGTTTGATCGATGCTCACCCGCAGATTTTGCACCCGCACCGTGCCATAACCGACATATGAAGCGCGCAAAATGTAATTGCCTGCCGGCACGTTGAGAATCACGTAATTCCCCTCAATGTCGGTCGCCGCGCCGAGCGTCGTGCCTTCGATAACCACGTTCACTCCGGGAAGCGGCTCGCCGTTTTCCTTGTCCGTCACCGTGCCGGCAATCTTGCCGCCGCTGGCCAGCGCAAGGGAACAGAGCATCAAAGCGGCGGCGACAGAAACCACCAATTTTTTCTGAATCCAATAAACTGTCATGAACAACCTCCGGAAAGAACTACGACAAGATTAAAGCACGGGCAGGTCGCTGAATGAAGCCTTTTTGTTCGAACCTGGCCAATCCAGCGACCGGCCAGTCATTTTCACAAATTAAGAACCAAGAGCATGATTTGCCCTCTGCTCTATGCCCTCTGCTATTTGACCAACATCATCCGGCGCGTCTTCCGGAAGTTGTCGAACTCGAGCGAATAAATGTACGTGCCGGTGGCGACCTGATAGCCTTTGGCGTCACGGCCATCCCACGTTACCGTATGGCGGCCAACATTTTGAAGCTCATTATCAACCAGCGTGCGAACGACCTGGCCCATCAGGTTATAGATGCGCAACGTCACGCGCTTGTTCAACGGCAGCGCGTACTGGATGGTCGTCGAGGGGTTGAACGGGTTCGGGTAATTTTGCTCCAGCACGTAATCATTCGGTGTGATGAACGATACCTCACGTCCTTCAACGCCCGTGCCGACGCCGGTGAACTCGAAGCGCATCAGCGCCCAGCTCTTGGGGTTCTTGATCCTGGTAAAAACCGAGTCGTATTTGCCGGCTGTCGGATTCCATGTCAAAGACAGCGTTCCAATGCTGTCCTGGTTGGATTGAAAACTCGCGATAATCTCGCGATCGCCGTCGTTGTCAAAGTCGATCGGTTGGTCTTTATAGTGCGCCTGCACCTTGGTCACAAACCGGTTGCTGATCGATTGGGTCGTGGTCATCACGCCAAGCGAGTCTTTCACCACGATGTCGATGCGGTTGGTTTCCGCACCAGTGAAGATGTCATTTTCTCCGATGTAAATCACGCTCGTCTTGTAAGCCGCCGGATCGCGCGGATTATTGCCTAGGAACTCGGCGCTCACAATGGTGCGCGGATAGCCGCCACCGACAATAATGTTGGGGCGGCCGTTCTTGTCCACATCGAAAATACTAGCGTGGTTATTGCCAAAATTCGGAATAACCTTGACCACATGATTCGCATCGATGGAAAGGATGTCTTCACCTCGATTGTAATCAATGACGTAGAGATCACGGGTTTGGTTATTGGGGAAATATACTTCGTCGGTACCATCACCGTCGATATCGGCCACGTCACCCCCATACCGAGCAACTTGGTCAAGAGGATCAGTCACTCGAATATTCCTGGTCGGCGAGGCTGGATCAGGAGCTTTATAGGAGTTTGGTCCCAGCACATCAACGTTGAAGAAGTTGAAGAAGTTAAAAGTATGCGTCACAATTTCAAATGTGTCATCCCCATCCAAATCCGCTGGAATGGCTTGAATCGGTGTGCCACCGCCATAACCGGCGCTATTAACCAAAAATTCCGTCCGCCAGGTTTCAAAGCCACTGCCGCCGGAATTATGTTCGATGTCACCCTCAACGTTAATAATCTGCAGGCCGCGCTTTCCACCTGTAGCCGCGACCGAAGTAGCCAACAGCAGTTCCTGCCTGCCATCTTTGTCTACGTCAACAATAAAAGGAATGCCTTCGTGGCTGGCAGCGTATGCTGTAACGTTGGCTGCGCAGCACGAATCAATTTCGGTGTTGATAATGGAAGAATATTTCGCGCCATAATTATCGCTGCCCGTCACGCCATCCCATTCGTAAACATACCAACCCGAAGGCGTAGAGGCCAAAGGATACATGATCTCCCACTTGTTGTCACCATCAAGATCTCCAACAGTGACGGCCCGAGGGCTGCTGCCTTTCCGGCGATTCTTGCCTTTGGCCGTATCTGGCGGCGCGCTCCACTTCAATTCAAAAACGTTGGCCTGTTGATTGTATTCAAACAACCTGACGTTGATGGCGCTATAGTCGGTCAAAATGAGTTCTTTTTTGCCGTCTTGATCGAGATCGAAGCCGCCGATGACCGAGCGGCTGTTGCCGGTATTGTCAGAGCGATATAGCGAATCTACATTCGAGTGGGCAATGGCATTTCTAAATTCCCAATCTTTGGCGGTCGTTGGCGCCGAGGCCGGATCGTATTCGAGCACGATGAGCAGCGGTTGGCCAGTCGCACTGGCGTTCCGATTGGTAATAACTGCTTCTCGCAAGCCATCGCCGTCCAAATCCACTGGCGCGATGCGCAGCGGATAGAAATAATCGGCAGCCCCTCCCGTTGCATCGAGAATCGTCGACCATTCGTAACTGCTGGAATCCGCCGGTGATCCAATCCCGATGTATTCAATCCGCGCAATTTTTTCCACATTGCCCAGCGAAGCGACGATATCCGGGCGGCCGTCAGCATCAATATCGCCGAGGCTCGCGCCGCGGGCGAAAAACGTGCGCGAATACGTGCCGACCGGGATGATATCCGTTTTCGTGATCTTCGAAACATCGGTTTTATCATCGAGAAAATACAGCTTGCCGTCGGTCATCGGGAACCAGGCTTCGAGCTTCGTATCGCTATCAATATTGCGGAAGAGCAGATCGTGCCGATTGAACGAGCCGGGGTCGTTCACCGGATAGATTTCATTGAGCTCGAGTTGCAGTGAATATTTGTTGATGCTGTCAGCCTCAAAGACCGCCATGCTCCAATTATCCCAAGTATTCGCCCAGATTTCCTTTTTGCCGTCGCCATCAAAATCGACGACGTGTACATCGTAATTCGCGCCGCCGCCGAGAATCGTATCGCCGGCCTCAAACTCGATATTGAACGCCGCAAACTCGTCTAACTGATCGCCTGCCAGAGAGATGACGACCAGCTCGCGACGATTGGCCGTGCGAGACTGTGTAATCAGCTCGATCTTGCCATCCTTGTCCACGTCATCCAACTGAAAGGCGGCGGGACGAAAATCAAGGCTGGCAGCGCGGCCGTAATCGTAGGTTAAGGTTGGGGTATTGGGAAAGACACCACTTGCATCCTGCTCAAAAATAAAAAGCTTGGTCGTATTGTTGATGGTGGGCGCACCAAAATAAATTTCCGATTTGCCGTCTTTGTCAATATCGCCATAAGCCAGCGGCGGATGCGAATTTGTCTTCTCCGGCATGGTATAATGCCAGACGTGCTGGTAATTGTTGTTGCCGTTGGCCTCGTAAAGAAAGATCGCGAGGATGCCCGGATCCGGTCCGCCCGGAGCGAGCGTTTCATCGGTGGTGAAAAGAATTTCGCGGCGGCCGTCGCGGTCGAGGTCCATTCCGGCTAAAACCCCGTTGGCGCCAAAGGCCGGGCCGGGGGTAAAGTTGGCCGGATCGCTTCTCGGATCGAGCGTCCATGCAACCTTAAAACCGGGACCGGGATTGTACTGGGCGAGCACATCATTCGAGCCGAGCATCACGAATATGAGCGCCAGTGACAAGGCCATACCTCTGGGGTACAGCATCGTTCCCAACTTTTTCATCGAATGCCTCCGTTATTGTAATTAATGTATGGTAGTGGGTTTATCAAGGCGGTTTTTGGCGCGCTGCAGATCAGAAAAGATAATACTGAGTTTGAGATAAACCAACCGGGAAGTGTTTATGGTGGACGCTTCAAGAAGATTTTAGAAAAGCAGGTGGCGGATTGGTCGAATCGCATGCAAGGGTGTCTACGGCTAATCAATCTCTGTCCTTTCCTTAAAATCACCAGGGATAGATTAAAAACGCGTCACTGCATGTCGTCTGCGTCTACGACGCGAAGAATTGTTACACAACGGTTACAAAATAGCCTATTTCGGCCAAAAAAGCAAGCACTTTTTGCTGATTTTATTTCAAAATCGTCAACATCGGCAAGTCTCTCTACTACCGGATTGTGGCGTTTGATTTCAACGGTAATCGTGGCAATTTTTCCTACGAAGTTTCATTTCTGCTCACAGCCGTCGACGAGAAACCGGCGGCGTTTGCGCCCTTGCAAAATTATCCGAATCCGTTCAACCCCAGCACGCAGATTGCCTATGACCTGGCAAGCTCGCGCCACGTTTCTTTAAGAATCTTCAACACCATGGGACAAGTGGTCAAAACACTGGTTGATGGCGAACAACCCGCCGGCCGGTACACCATCACCTGGGATGGAACGTCCGAGGCGGGCACGCGCGTGGCAAGCGGCGTTTATTTGTACGTTATCAAAGCGGGCGATTTCGTGCAGTCACGCCGGCTGACGGTGTTGAAATAGCCGCTGTAGCTGTAGAATAAATTCCTACGGACGCAGTCTACAGCTAAAATGTGGAAGGCCGATGAATCGGCCTGGAGGGTTTTTAGCATCATTTATGATGCTTGCATTTTTCAGCCTAATGATTTATCATTAGGCTTGGCAAATAAAAACCCCGCAGAGCTCGGGCGATGCTCGTGCCCGTAGGTCTGCGGGGTTTTTAATTCTACAAGCAATTTTATTCTCCTCCGCGTTCGTCCATCCGGTCTGTGCTTCACCGATACATCAAATACCTTTCCCGCTTCATGCGATAAGCCTCCAAATCTTTTTCCCCGCTTGCCACGATGCTATCCGGCGATTCGCCGCGCAACAATGCAAATCGCACTTGATCCGTTCCCATCGCGCGGTCAAAGCTCCTTATGCGCTCGGGATTGAAAATTTGCTGCTCGGGATACAATTTGAGCAATGCCGAAAGCAGGTGCAACTGCGTCAGCACCGGCCGGAACGCGCGGGAGTTTGTCAGGTGAATTTGCGCGCCGGCAAGCTGCTTGTCCTGGTGGCTGAAATAATACGGCCGAAAATAGAGCGGCCGAAAACGCACGCCCGGCAAGTTGCGCCTGTTCAATTCGGCGGCCAAATTTTCGGGATCGATCCACGTTTGGCCGATCAGCTCGAACGGCAGCGTATAGCCAACGCCGGTGGAGAGCGACTGCAATTCGCCGATGCCACCGGTGGCGGCGATGTAAAACGCCGTTTCCGGATGCGGCACGTGCGGCGAGGTGAGCACCCACGGCAAGCCGGTGTCGGCAAAGCGCATCGACCGCTGCCAGCCTTCCATCGGCACCACCGTCAAGTGCGCATGAATGCCGAATTCTTCATTGAAAAATCTCGCCAGCTCGCCGACGGTCAAACCATAAACGTAAGGAATCGGATACATGCCGATACCGGATTTGAAGCGCTCGTCCAGCACCGGCCCTTCGATTAAATCACCGCCGAGCGGATTGGGACGATCCAGCACCACCACGCGAATGCCGGCTTGGGCCGCGCCTTGCATGGCAAGCGCCAAGGTATAAATGTAAGTGTAAACGCGCGAGCCGATGTCTTGAATATCGTAAATCAGCACCTCGATATGGCGCAGCATCTCCGACGACGGCGGCGCCATGGGGCCGTTATACAACGAGTAGATCGGAATGCCGGTTTTGCGATCGACGCTGTGATTGACTTTCTCGCCGGCAAACGCATCGCCGCGCACGCCGTGCTCCGGCCCGAAGAGCGCCACCAAACGCACGTTGGGCAAACCGTGCAAAACGTCGATGGTTGACTTCAAATCCGAAGTGACGCCGGTGGGGTTGGTAATCAGCCCGACGCGCTTGCCTTCGATCAAATACTGATATTGGCTGACGAGAACTTCGATGCCGGGCTTGACTTGCGAAAAAGTTGTGGAGGGAAAGAAACCAATTACGAGAGAGAAAAGGGCGGAGAAGAGAATTTTTTGCATCGTTGTGTGAAATAGTTAACTAAACTCAGAAAAATTCTGGCTCACGGAATTGAACTCTCACGGAAATAATATTGAAAAAATTCTGTGAGAGTTCCATTTTCGTGAGCAATTAATCTTTCGGGGTGGAGCGGCCCACGGCAGTGGGCTCGTCCATGTTGGAAAAACATTTTGAAACTCTTCTGCAAAAACTACTTTCACTTGCCTTCCAACGCAATGATCGCGCACTGCTCCGGTTTGCCGTGAAAATGCTCGAACACCAGCGGGTCTTTGGTAAAATAAAAAATCTGGTGTGATTCGGCGAGAACGTCGATGATTTGCAGTGCGTTGGCCATTCTTCGCGCGTCGGCGTGTACCAGCGGATCGTCGAGCAACAGCGGAATGGACTCGCCGCTTGCCGCGAAAATTTCCACCACCGCGGCGCGCAGCAGGAGATAAACTTGCTCGATCGTTCCCAGACTAAGCTTGGTCAACGCCACCGGCGCGGGAACCGCCGGGCCTTGCAGGCGCACGGAGAAGTCGGCCGGATCGACCAAAGCGTCGGCGTAGCGGCCGCCGGTGAGCTTCTCGAGGTGCCGGCCCAAAAATTCATTCAAGCGCGGCGCGAAATCGTGGTGCAGCTTTTGAGCGGCGTGGGAAATATAATCGCGCGCCAGCTCCAACGCTTGCCGGGCGTTTTCCAAACTATTGACCTCGGCTTCGACGAGCGCGAGGTCTTCCTCGATTTCTGCCAAAGGCGGCAAGCCTTGCAAGCGCGTATCGACGCGCTCGCGCAGCACCGCGAGGTTCTGCTCTCTGGCGTGAATTTCTGCCAGCACCGTTTCGCGTTTTTTCTGCAGCTCCGCGCGCGCCACCTCGGTGGCCGGGGATGGCGGCAGTTTTTCCGTGCCATCTCCGAGGCTTGCCGTATTGGCGTTGTTTGACGCTGATGAAGGCGGTTGCGATGCGGAATCGAATGACTGCAACTCTTCGCGCAGACGGGCGATGGTGGCGACCAACGTCTCCGGCGTGTCGCCCGCGAGAATTTCGGCGCGCCACGCTTCGGCTTGCTGCAATTGCATTTGCTGTGATTCCAGATAGTCGCGGTTTTTGCAGCCGCTCAAATAACTCTGAAAAGCCCGCTCGCCGGCCGGCTCGTCAATCCCCGCCTTTTGCAAAATTTCTTCCAGCTCGTTGCTGATCCGCGACAGGACGATTTCAATCTGCTTTTGCTTTTCGTCGATTTGCGCGAGGCGTTGCTGCACCGCGTTTTTCTCGCTCCACACTTCGTGGGACTGGCGCAGGCGTTGCTCGGCGTCCCGCAATGTTTCGATGCCGATATAGCCGATGCCGAGCTTCGCCATCCAAACGGCCAGCGGCTGCTCGATCTTGTTCATTTCATCCTTGAGCTGCTGGCGTTTTTTGATCACCCCGTTGAGATCCTCGTATTGCACCCGGCGCTTTTCCAGTTCTTCGACCGAGCTGACGCTAAAGCTCGACACCACCTCGCGCCATTGCTGCCGGTCTTCCATGTAGCGATCTTCAACTTCCAGCAGCCACTGGCCAAGCTCGCGGCTGCGGGTTCCCCAGCGGATATACAACGCCACGACGACAAGCAGCGCCATGATGCAGATTGGCAAAATGATGCCGAGCGCATTGCTGTCGCTGCCGAGCAATCGGTTCCCCAAGTCCATCACCAACGCCACGATGGCGATGACCGCCCCGAGCGCGGCCACGCCTTGCCGGCGCTCGCGGTCTTTCTGGTGCTGGTCGTAAGCGGCGCGCGCTTCTTCGACTTCGGCCTCTTCTTCTTTGACGCGCGCTTCGAGGGTTTTGTGCCGCTCGAGCTGCCGCCAGTCCAGGCCGGCAAGCGTAGCGCGGTCGACCTCCGTCAAGCCGGCCTTTTTCACGCTCTCTTCAATGTCGTGCTCGGCGTTCTCATTATTCAAGATTTCTTCGGAAACGGCTTCCCAGCGGCTGCGCAACGCCAAAAATTCTTCCAATAAAAACTCCTGCCAAATTTCTTCGGACACGTGCAGCGCTTCGCTTTTGCCGGATAGCGCCAGCAATTTCACGTCGAGGCCGGCCCGCTCGTCGGCAAACAGGCTGCGCAGCTTGTCCTGGTGCGTGAAATCATGCATGAGTTGAAAGAAGAGTTCCTTTTCTTCAACCGGAAAACTTTTATAGGGCAACGCCGCCGCAAATTCCGCCGCCAGCTTTTCGCGCTGCTGCTCGCTTTCCCGGGCGCGGTTGAAGCGCGCCTCGAGCTGCGCCAATTGATTTTGGATGATCTGCCGATCGATCCCGGCGATTTGCGCGCGCAACTCGTCCAGCTCCAATTCGATAAATTCGATTTTCTCGAAGTCGCTTTGCGCCTCACGTTGCGTCGCCAGGCGCAAGAGTTGCATGGCGCGCAGTTCTTCGAGGCGCGTGCGCGCCTGGGGCAGCAGCGCCTTTTGCGAGCGATCGCTGCCAAGCTCGCGCAATTTTTTCTCGAGGCGCTCGATGGCTTGCTCCGCCGAATGATCCGCCCCGGCCGCATCGAGCAAACGCAGGATGGCGTCGGAAACGGCCGAGGCCTCCCGTTCCGCTAATGGCCGCAGCGCGCCCTGTTGCAAACACGCCGTCGCCAGAAAAACCTGGCGGGACATGCCGATCTGCTTTTCCACGAAATCCGCTTTGCCATGCCGGCCCCGGCGATAACGCACCAGCCAATCTTCGCCGGTGACTGCATCAAGAAGCTGGGTCGGCACGTCGTCGTTGCCAAAATCGCGATGGATGAGAAACGCGTGGCCGTCGTCAAGCGCGTATTTCAGGCTGCCGCTATAGTCAGATTTGAGGGAAGTGCGGTTGCCGTTCGTGGCGGTAGGTTTATCGGCGGACTCCTCAGTCGGTGTTGGCTCGTAAGACGCTATCGCAGGTTGCGCCGCAAAGACGATCCTCGGCTCGCTCACCATTGCAACCGCGGCGGTTCCCGCCGGCAGCACACTCATCGCCGCTTCGTGTTCAGCCGCAATAGCCACGGCCGGTTGAATGCGCAACGCTCCGGATAGCGGCGCCTCGATCAACGCCGGTTTTGTCGCGCGTGTCGGGCGGCGCAGCAGCCAGGGGCGATAACGCTCGTGCAACTCCTGCTCCTTTTGCAGCGCCCGGTTGTTGTCGTAAAAACCGTATAGCAAGGCGATGATCGCCTGTTGCAAAGTCGATTTGCCGGCTTCGTTCGGCCCAAAAATGATGTTGATTTTCGGATGAAATTTGAATTGCGCCTCGCGCAAGCGTCCGAACCCGTTGAGAGTCATTTCCAGCAATTTCATCGCAGTGCAATCTCCTCCTGATTGAAAGCCTGCAAGCCATAAATCAACGCTTCCATGTAATGTTGCTGGCTTTGCGGTGCGGCGTTGGCGCCCTCGCGCTCGATGGCCGCCATCATCTCGCGCACAAACGCGCCGCGCACCGTCGGCTCTTGCGCCAGCTGCTGCAGATCATCGGCAGGCCGGGTCAGGTTTTCAAGGCGCACGAAGGCGAAATGGCTTTGCACGCGATGAGCGATGACCGGCAGATCGAGAAAGAGCGAGGGCTGCGCCTGGCCGACCAGCCGCAGGCGCACGAAGTCCCGCGCGTTTTTCAGCGCGGCGATCTTGTCAATGAGTTGATCGCGGTGGGCGCAATCGTCAACGGCAACGTCGATGTTTTCAAATCGCAACTCTGCAACTGGGATCATCTCGATCTGCGGCGGCTGATGGTTTTCGAGCTGAATCCATGCCACGCCGTGCTGGCCGGGCTCGTCGAAGCCGAGCGGCTCCGGGCTGCCGGGATAAATCGCCACCGTATTGCCGGCACCACGCGCGATTTGCGGCTTGTGGTAATGGCCGAGCAAAGCCAATGGAAATCCGGCCCGGCGAATGTCTTCGAGGGCCAGCGGCGCATGGTTGCTGCCGTTTGGTGAAGAGGAAGACAAGAGTGTGGCGTGCAAGAGCAGGATGGGAAAACGCGGGCTGCCGGTTGGTGCCGGCAACTGAAAGTTTTGCAGAAAATTTTGGCGCTCGCTCGGCGAGAGATGGCCGGCGGACCACAGGGAGAAATTTTTTGCCAGCGGCCGCTCGGTGAGGCGGTTGCTGATGAAGATGTTGACGTTTTCCGGCCAGCGGCCGCGCTGGTAGAGCGAGCCGGCATCGGCAGCATCGTGATTGCCGGGTGCGATGAACACCGGTATCGGGACCAAACGCGCCAATTCGCCGGCGAGAAACGCCGCCGTATCCGGCGTCAGCCGGGCATGCTCGAAAAGATCGCCAGCCACGGTCACCGCGTCGGCGCCGCGCGCTCTGGCAAGATCGATGATGCGGCGCAGTGTCTGCCGCAATTGCTCCCGGCATCGGCGCGCCAGCGGCGCCGGCAACCGGCTGCCGGTGAACGCGGCATCGAGGTGCAAATCCGCGAAGTGCAAAATCGAAAACGGCAAAGATCAACTCCGGACAATTTTATGACATGCTCAAGGCTGGTCGAGGCGAGTTGCATTTTTTGTTGACAAACACAAAAAGATAATAGAATTAAAGCAAAAATGCAAATTTTTATTCAATAAAATTTCACTTTGCAGATCAGGAATCTTTTGCCTATATTAACTTTCAGGAAAGGAAAGCATCCTCAAAATAATTCCAATCAAGAGATGGAGGTGAGGCTCAAGATGAAAAGCTTGCTTATCTTATTAATGAGTGTCGTGCTGTTGGTGAGCTGTGCTCCTTCCACGCGGGTTTCGCGCATTGAGAGCACGACGACAACCGATCTCAGCGGCCGTTGGAACGACACGGATTCGCGGCTGGTCGCAGAAGAGATGATTAAAGACGTTTTGCAACGGCCGTGGCTCCAGGATCATTTGACAAAAACCACGCAAAAGCCGACGGTCATTGTCGGCCAGATTCGCAACCTTTCGAGCGAGCATATCAGCACCGAAACTTTTATCAAAGATATCGAGCGCGAGCTGATCAACTCCGGAGAAGTGCGGTTCGTCGCCAGCCGGGAAGAGCGACAGGGCGTACGTGACGAGCGCTTCGAGCAACAGCATTTCGCTTCCGAGGCTTCGATGAAAGCGTGGGCGAAGGAGCTGGGTGCTGACTATATGCTCATCGGCAGTATCAAAACGATTACCGACGCCGTCGAAGGCAAACAGGTGGTTTACTATCAAGTCGATCTCGAGCTGGTTCAAATCGAATCCACTGAAAAAGTTTGGATCGGCAGCAAAAAAATCAAAAAGGTCATCGAAAGAAGCAAAGTGCGGCTGTGAAAGGGCGATTATTAAACGCATTGTTTTTGCCTGCCGTGCTCGCTGGTTGCGCGGCTTTGATCACCCAGACGGAAATTTATAAGGAGATTACGCCCAGGATTCAGAACCACAATTGGGAAGCGGCGATCAGCGAGGTTGAAAAAGCACGCGAACGCGGCGCGTATCCCAATAAGGAGCGGTTGCTTTACCTGTTGGATATGGGTATTTTGCACCACTACGCCGGGGATTACGCTGAGAGCAACGACTATCTCGAACTAGCCGAGCGCAGCATCGAAGAGCTGTATACCGCCAGCGTCTCGCGTGCCGCACTGTCCATGCTGCTGAACGACAACGCGCTCGAGTATCGCGGCGAGGATTACGAAGACATCTATCTCAACGTCTTCAAGGCGCTCAATTATTTGGCGCTCGACCAATATGACGAAGCCCTGGTTGAAATCCGGCGCCTCAATAACAAGCTGCAGCTTTTGACCGACAAATATGGCAACTTGGCGGAGTCGTTGAATCGGTTCGAAGATAAGCACGTCGATTTCAAAGCAACCGAAGTTGATTTCCACAACGATGCGCTCGGCCGTTATCTTGGCGCTTTGCTCTATTATTATGATGGCAAATACGATGATGCGCGGATCGATTTGGAAAATTATCGCCACGCCATAACCGCGCAGCCACGACTTTACTCCCATTCACCTATCGAGCTGGAATTGAGCGCGCTCGATACCAGCCTTTTGCACGTCGTCGCTTTCACCGGCATGGCTCCGGAAAAAGTTCCGGTGGAGTTTCGCCTGCACACCGGCAAGAATCATCTTCTCGTTTTTCCGGCGCATCAAGACCAAAGCTTGGCCCAACGCTTTGACTGGGAAGGCATGGCCGAAGGCTATTATTTCAAATTTGCCGTGCCCGAGCTGCGGAGAAACGCCAGCCGAGTGAGTGCGATCGAAGTTTATGCCGATGGCCAATATCTCGGCGCTTTGCAGCTTCTCGAAGATATGTCCCGCGTCGCCGAAGTGACGTTTCAAAGGCAGCGGTCGCTGATCTATTTGAAATCCATCACCCGCACGGTGTTGAAAGGAATTGCCGGGAAAAAAGCGAAAGAAAAATTTGCCGAAGAAGAGCCAGCCGAGGACAAAGAAGATAAAAAAGAAACGAGAGACAAAAAAGAAAAAGCCGAGGAAGAAGGGAAAGAGAAAAAAAGCGGCAAGGGGGAGTTCGCCAAATGGCTTTTTTCTGCAGTCGTTGATATTGCAACCGAAATTTCCGAACAGGCGGATTTGCGCACGTGGCGGACGATGCCCGGCGCGGCGCACGCCGGTTATTTCCCCTTGCCGGAGGGCACTTATGAAGTCAGTCTTCGCTTTCTCGATATAAGAAGAAAAGTTTTATACCGGCGAGATTTTCAAGGCGTTAAGGTCGCGCGCGCTCGATTGAATTTTCTTGAAGGTGTGCTTTTGCGGTAGCCGTTTTCATGGTATCTTCAACAGGTGCCATTTAATTAAAACACTTTCTTGCTCGTAACAAGTTTTTTTCATATATTTGCTACAGTACAACAGTGAAGGTTTCAAACGCATGATTGATTACTCACCCTACATAAAAGGCCTTAGGCGGCGAGAGGCAGAAAGAAAAGCGACATTGGAGAAACGCCGCCAAAAGGCCTTCGCCATCGCCAGGCAGATTGCCGGTATGCTTCGGCAGGATTTTGGCGCTACGGAGATTTATCTTTTTGGCTCGGTGTTGCGCCCAGGCGAATTTCACGCGCACTCCGATATCGATCTGGCGGCAGACGGTATTGCCCCGGCGCGTTATCTAACAGCCGTCGCGAAAGCCCTGATCATGGCAGAAGAATTTTCCGTAGATTTGGTGGACATTTCAGAGTGTCAGCCGGAATTTGAAGATTCCATCTTAAAAAAGGGGATCAAGCTATGACCGTTAAGTACATCGTTCTGAAAGACGAGATTGCGAAAGAATTCGCCAAGCTGGATAAACTCGTCAACAAGATTCTCGCCGCCCGGCAGAAGCAAGGTTGAAGAACTTTTAGATAAGCTACCGACAGTTCACGAGCATCTTACCCACGAGATTGAAGTCTTTCGCGAATTTCTGGGGGCAAACCGGCAATTCAGCATAGCGGTGTGGGAAAAGTGAGACTGATTACGATTGCGTGTTGGTGGGGAAATATTTTGTTTTTGGCTCTTGCTTTTTAGGCAAAAAATTTATAAGTTAGCACATCATGTCAAAATAGGAAAACCAGTCATGAAACTGTCCAAAGAAGACGCCGCTCGCTTGAAAGATATTGACATTATCGAACAGACTCGTGCCGCTCGTCGCGATAGCATGAATTTGCTCAATGAGCAAGGATTGGCCGCACTTGCGCTTGCCGTTGCCAATATCCTCGATAAAATCATCAAAGAACCGGAAAGCATAATCAAGGCGCGGCTGATTTATACTCGTTAAGGGTTATTTTGTAACTGTCATTGCGAACGCTTCTCAGTGAAGCAATCTTTTGAAAACCAAGAGATTGCTTCGGCAAAAAGCGCCTCGCAATGACTGCAATTTTAACCCTAAACGAGTATACAAGCGTAATTTTGTATCGGATGACTCGACCGATCAGCCACACGCCATTGCTGCTCATATTCATAATTGTGACTACTTTGTGACTTACGATCATCATTTTGATCCCCTCAAAGATCGTTTCCGCGTTGTTACTCCTGCCGAATTGTTGAAAGAGTTGGAAGCTTCCTCAAGTTAGCTCTTCCTTGCTAAATTTCCAGATTTGCTTGACTAATCGCTACCAATGAATCCTTTTACGCTCATCCACAAATACTACGATCATCAAAGCGAGCTGTATCGGATTTTGGTGACACACAGCGTTTTGGTGACGAAAAAGGCGCTTGATCTCGCGGTGGATTTTCAAGCGCGACATCCGCAAAGCGAAGTCGATCTGGCGTTTATTTATGAGGCGGCGATGCTGCACGATATCGGCATTTATCGCTGCAGCGCGCCGGAAATTTTCTGTACCGGCAGCGAGCCTTACGTTCGCCACGGCGTCATCGGTCGGGAAATTTTGGAGAGTGAAGGCTTGCCTCGACACGCGCTGGTTTGCGAGCGCCACACCGGCGCCGGCATCTCCCGTGAGGATGTGATCCGGCAGGCACTGCCCTTGCCCGGGCGCGACTATTTGCCCGTGAGCCTCGAAGAAAAAATCATCTGCCTCGCCGACAAATTTTATTCCAAAACCCCCCACAAGCTTTTTCGTGAAAAGAAGCTGCGCAAAATCCACCAAAAGCTCGGAAAATTCGGGCCGGAAGCGGCGGCGCGCTTTGAGGAGTGGTGCTGCTTGCTGTTGCCGTTGAACATAAATTTTGAGGGCTTACAGTGACTTTAAAATTTCTCAAAGAAAAAATCATTGCTTTTAATTGCGACAAATGATATATTTGACCAGGCAGAAAATAAAGAAAGGCTATGCTATGGAAATACAGCTTTCAGGAAAAGCCGAAGAGATCGTGAAGGCAAAAGTGGCATCCGGAGTGTATTTGGATGCAGTGGCGTTTGTCTCGGACATCGTTCTACGCGCCGAGGAATTTGACCAGCTCAAACTTGATAGGCTTCGCCGGGAAATACAACTTGGCCTCGATCAGCTCAATCGTGGCGAAGGTATACCTTTTGATATGGACGAAATAAACCAAGCCGTGGATAAAGAGCTTGGATACACGAAATGATGCCACGCATAATAATCTCTCCCAATGCCAGGAGGGACTTAATCGGCATCGGTATCTATAGGCATTTCGATTAAACCTTCGTGTAACCTTTTACGCATCACGTTTTGAATAGCCCGCCTTGTGCAAAAGCTCCACCGCCTGCGTGCTACCCTTGCCCGTGCGCGACTATTTGCCCGAGAGTCTCGAAGAAAAAATCATCTGCTTTGCCGACAAATTTTATTCCAAAACTCCCCACAAGCTTTTTCGCGAAAAGAAGCTGTACAAAATCCACAAAAAGCTCGGAAAATTCGGGCCGGAAGCGGTGGCGCGTTTCGATGATTGGTGCCGCTTGTTTTTGCCGGCGAGCACAAATCTTGGGGAATTGTAGTGACTTTAAAATTCCTCTTGGCCTTCTCCTCTTTTCTTTTTAAATTTTAAATTAGAGGGATGACAGCGCGCTATTTCATCCAACAGCATTTTCGGCTTCTCGCGGAAGTGTAGCTCGCCTTATTCAAAACCTATTCACTTTGTCAGTGGTGCAGCGTTCATGCGAACGAGACGGCTTGGCTTTTCTATTCGGTTCATGTTTCTGGCAATGATTGCCCTGCTCTTGCAGACGCCGGCTCTCATTGCACAGACCTCCGGCGAACGCCATTTCGACTTTGAGCAGCTCACGGCGAACGATGGCCTGTCGCAAAATTTTGTGACGTGCATTCTTCAGGATCACCAGGGCTTCCTGTGGTTCGGCACGCGGGATGGTTTGAACCGATACGATGGCTATGAATTTAAAGTGTACTCTTTTGATGCGGAGGATACCACTTCGATTTCAGCGAACGCGATTCAGACCATCTATGAAGACAAACACAATAATCTTTGGGTCGGAACCTGGTTCGGCGGACTGAATAAGTACGACCGCGCCACGGATCGCTTTGTGCGTTATTCCTACGAGCGGGAAGCTCCCTCCGGCTTCACGCTGAATTTGACCTTTCCCATCCAAGAGGATTCCCGCAAGGCGGGACTCTGGCTCGGCACCGCCGATGGCTTGATACGCTTTGATCCTGAAACGGGAAAATTCACCTCTTTCATTTATAAGCCGGATGATCCGGAGAGCTGGAAGTATAACTCCGTCTATGCCATTCTTGAAGCTGAGGATGGCAATCTCTGGCTCGGGACACGGAGCGATCTGCTTTACTTCAATCGCACCACGGAAACTTTTGCGCATTTCAAAGTTGACCCGAAAAATTTCGCCCCAACGAGGCCGTTAATCATCGGGGCCATTTGCCGAGATCAAAGCGGAAACCTTTGGGTCGGCGATGATGCCGGCCTATTTCGGATCAATGAGCAATGGCTGCGTGATCAGGTTGGCAATCCCTCACCGAACGAACGGCCTGGCTCTCAAGACGGATTTGTCAAGGCCGCTGATTCATTCACCGCGGTTATTTTTGCGCTCTGCCAGGACGAGGCCGGCGATCTCTGGATTGGATCATCAGACGGCCTGTTCATCTATGAGGTCGACCCTCGACTTTCCTCCACAAACCTTGCCATGAAAAACCGGGGCGTGACTCGCATTGTGCCCAATGTTGGGATTATTTCCATCTATAAAGACCGTTCCGGTTTGATGTGGCTGGGGACGAATGGGCACGGCATTTATAAATTGCGTTCGGCGCAACAACGTTTTGGCCGATTGACGAACCGCCCCAACAATGCGAACAACCTGGGCAGCAACAGCATTCGAGCCATTTGCGAAGCCGGCGACAGCACGTTGTGGATCGGCGGTTATAACAGCCTGGATAAACTTGACCGCAAATCCGGTAGAGTTACCCACTACCCCCGCCAGGCGACCGGTTATGGCGGTGAAACGGTCTGGGCCATTTATGAAGACCCTCTGAGTGCGGGAGGGATTCTTTGGATCGGCACTGAGAACGGCCTCTATCGGTTTGATCGCGCCCGTGAGAAATTTACGCATTATCAAAACGCGCCGGGAAACCCACGGAGCTTAAATGATAATTTCGTCCTGTCGATTTATCGCGATTCTTCCAACACACTCTGGGTGGGAACGAATTTTGGACTGAATCGCTTTGATGATCGGACGGAGAAATTCACGCCGTACAATCATGATCCCAAAAATCCGCACGGCCTGCGGGGGGCTTTTATTTTATCCATTTGCGAATCACGTTATGTGGACCGGCGCGTGCTTTGGCTCGCCACCACGAACGGCCTGAGCTGTTTTGATCCCGCCACGGAACAATTCACCCATTTTGTGAATGACCCGCGAAATCCCCAAAGCCTCAGCCATAATGAGATTCTTTGCCTCAAGCAGGATCGTCGCGGCAGAATTTGGATTGGCACCGGTGGCGGATTGAATCAACTGGTTTTGCCAACCCCGACTTCCCTTCATAAAAAGCCAATGGAAAATCGAAACAACGATGCCGGCGCGACCTTCGTTCATTACACGGAGAAGAACGGTTTGCCCAACAACTTCATCAACGGCATTCTGGAGGATGAGGCGGGCAATCTTTGGCTCAGCACCAATAAAGGCCTTTCCCAATTTGATCCCGAGGCAAAGATTTTTCGAAATTTTGACGTCTCGGATGGTTTGCAAAGCAATGAATTTAACCGCGCGGCTTATTATCAATGTCGCCACGGTGAAATGTTTTTCGGCGGCATCAACGGGCTGAATATGTTTTTCCCGCCGGCCATAAAAGATAATCCCCACCTGCCGCCGGTGGTGATCACTGATTTTAAGCTATTCAACCAGCCGGTGGGCCTGGCAACAAATGCAGAGACGCCGCTCAAAAAGGTGATCGCCGCAACCGATGAAATTCGCCTTTCCTACAAAGACAATGTTTTCTCGTTCGAATTTGCGGCGCTGGAATATACCGCGCCCGCGAAGAATCAATATGCTTACAAGATGGAAGGATTCGATCGGGACTGGATAAACCTCGGCACGAAACGGGAGGCGGTTTACACGAATCTGGCTCCGGGGGAATACACTTTTCGCGTGAAAGCCTCGAACAATGACGGCGTGTGGAATGAAGCCGGAACGAGCCTAAAGTGATGAGCACCCCGCCGTGGTGGAAAACCTGGTGGGCGTATGCGCTGTACGGGGTCATTTTCTTCGGAACGCTCTACGGCCTGTGGCGCTATGAGATGAACCGGATACTCTGGAAAAATCGCGTCAAGATTGAAAACCTGGAGGCGGAGAAGCTGCGTGAGCTGGATCAGTTCAAGTCGCGCTTCTTTGCGAACCTCTCCCACGAGTTTCGCACGCCGCTGACGCTGATTCTCGGACCGCTTGAGCGGATGCTGGCCGCAAGCCAGGACAAAAAAGCTCAGCCAGAATTGAAACTCATGCGCGCCAACGCCGCCAACCTGCTGCGGCTCGTCAATCAGTTGCTCGATCTGGCGAAGTTGGAATCCGGCACAATGCGATTGCAAGCGCGCCAGGGCGATCTCATGCATTGCTTGAAAATCATCATCGCCGCTTTTGAGTCGCTGGCGCAAAGCCGGAATATGGCGTTGCGTTTCCATACGCCGATTGAATCTCTTGAGGTCTGGTTCAATCGCGACTCTCTCGAAAAGGTTTTTTACAATTTGCTCTCCAATGCGTTTAAATTTACGCCAGACGGCGGGGAGATCAGTGTCCAGGTATCAGTTATCAGTAACCAGTCGCGACTGGCCACTGATAACTGGTCACTGATTACTGTGAAGGACACCGGCATCGGCATTCCGGCGGACAAGCTGCCGCATGTTTTCGACCGCTTTTATCAAGCCGAAAGCGCGAGCACGCGCAAGTATGAAGGCACGGGCATCGGCCTTTCGTTGGTCAAAGAATTGGTGGAGTTGCATTACGGCAAGATTGAGATCAGGAGTGCGGAAGGCAAAGGCACGGAAGTCGTCGTGCGTCTGCCGCTGGGCCGCGAGCATTTGAAAGCAGAGGAAATCGTTGAAGCCAGTGATCAGTTTTCAGTGATCAGTAACCAGCATTCAGTAACCAGTGACCCAGCAAGTGACAAATGGCAAGGGGCAAGTGAGAAGGATTTCATTACTCCAACAATCCAGCCATCCAGCGATCCAACAATCCATCAATCCAGTGATCCAGTGATCCAGTGATCCAGTGATCCAACCATCCATCGATCCAGAAATCCAACAATCCATCGATCCATCAATCCAGCCATCCAGCGACGACGACATCATTCTCATCGTCGAAGACAATGCGGATATGCGCGGCTATATTCGCCGAGAGCTTGAGCAGGACTACAAAATTGTCGAAGCGCAAAATGGCTTGGAAGGGGTGGAAAAGGCGATGGAACTCATTCCGGATTTGGTGATCTCGGACGTGATGATGCCGGTGCTGGACGGTTATGCGCTGTGCGACCGCTTGAAAGCGGATGAGAAAACCAGCCACATTCCGGTCATCCTGCTCACCGCGAGGGCCGAACGGGAAGACAAGCTCGCCGGCCTGGAGACTGGCGCGGATGATTATTTGACCAAGCCCTTCGACGCCGCGGAGCTTCGGGTTCGGGTCAAAAATCTGATCGCGGTGCGGCGCAAACTGCAGGAAAAGTTCAAACAGCAAATGGTGCTGCGGCCGAGCGAGATCAGCATCACCTCGGTTGATGAAGCTTTTCTCAAAAAGGCGGTGGCGATGGTGGAAGCGCATCTCGAAGACGAGGCTTTTTCCCCTGATGATCTGGCTCGCGAAGTGGGCATGAGCCGCGCCCAGTTTTATCGCAAGCTACGCGCTTTGACCGATCAGCCGGCCGGTCTTTTCATTCGCTCCATCCGCCTGCAGCGCGCCGCGGATTTGCTCAAGCAGGGCGCCGGAACCGTCACCGAAATTGCTTACAAAGTTGGCTTCAGCAACCAGCCTTATTTTAGCAAATGTTTTCAGGAGTATTTTGGGATGACGCCAACAGAGTATAAGAAAAAGAATTCGTGAGGCGACGATACTCCTTGATTTTAATCATGCATTGCATTACCTTTTTATCTATAAAAACAAATTTTGAGAAACTACCAATTGGAGAATAACAAGATGTCAACCAATCATCATCTTGAGCCATTCGTGGCCTCTCTTGTTCAAGAACACTTCGAGCTCGAAGAAGACCTTGAGCAGATTATTTGGCTGAAAAAAGGACCGGCGAGTGAAATCCGCCTGCTGGAAGTCAACCGTAACACTGCCGCGACCGGCATGGTGGAGGTCTTTGGCTTCGCTCCATCCGTCGACATCCCATATCCACTCCGCATTGCAGAGATTACTCCCGAAGAATGGGAACGCGTACAAAACGACGAGATTTCCCTTCCGGAAAGTTGGTCACTTGATGATGTCGAAATATTTACTCGAGAGCACGTTTTCGCATGAGCCGAACGCGCAACTGGATGAATGCCTTTCTGGAGCAAGCACGTTCTGATTGGCAAGCCTACCATTTCGTTGATCACTCGACACTGCAGCCATGTCATGCCTTGCATTATCTGCAAATGGCTACGGAAAAACTTGCCAAAGCTGCATTGCTGGCCGGCGGCATGAAGCCAGACGAGCTCCGCAACAGCCATTTGGCATTTACCAAATTCCTGCGCCTGGCTTTTCGGAACCGCAACCTCCGTCTTGAAATGGGCATGACAGGCACACAATTGCGGATGCATTTCGCTCATGCCTTATTTCTACCGCTGGATTTGTCGTTGCCGGTGTAATTCTCCCCATTTCTGCCGGATTATTATTTTGACAATGCTAAGTTAGCCCCAGAAACTCATCCCCTAAATCCCATATGTGTCAAGCTAACAATGGAGTACATTTGTTCACTATAGACTTTTTCCATTTTTTTTCTAGATTAGAAAAGCATGGGAAAAGTCCATGCTTCCAAACGCCCGAACGCGCTTGAGCTCCAAGCGGAGATCGCGCAGTTCACTCAAAAACTCAGCCACTTTTTTAATGAGCGTCTCACCGAAGAACTCGCGCGCGAAAGCGGCTTCGTCGAGCGCGAATCGAAATTAACCGGCCATCTCTTTTTGTCCGTGTTCACCTTCGGGATGAGCATTTATGGAACACCGAGTTTGAATGAGTTGGTCGGTTTGTTGAATTTAGTTGTTCCGCAACTCGACCTCACGCGCCAAGGGCTGCATGAGCGCATCAATGAAAAAGCGGTCGCGTTCTTTGAAAAGATGCTGTCTTTGGCCATCACCTTGGAACTGCCCGCGCGTTTATCGTCCCGCCCTAGCGGGATCGCGGCGCTGTGTCCGCGCTTTAAACGCCTTTTGGTTTTTGACAGCACCTCGTTCCAACTTCCCGAAGATTTGGCGAGCTATTTTCGTGGCTCCGGCGGCGGTGGTTCCGAAGCGGCGGTAAAAATCTTATTCGGCTATGATTTCAAATCGTACCATTTCTTCTATCGTCTGCAAGACGGTATCGCGCACGATCAACTGCACCAAGAGGATTATCTCCAACAGATCGACGCGGGTGATTTGGAAATCAGCGACCTGGGATTCTTCAATATCGAAGCCTTTGCCGACATCGATCAAAAAGGGGCTTTTTATTTAAGCCGACTCCGATCAGATGTGAGGCGGTATCATCAAACCCCGCACGGACTCGAAGAATTTGATTTGGTGCGCTTCGTCAAAAATATGCAGGTCAATCAAACCGAAGTCGAGGTGTATTTAAAAAAAGGCGACCGGATTCTGCAAACCCGGTTGGTCATTGAAAAAGTGCCCGACCACGTCAAAGCCCAACGTTTGAGAAAGATCAACCAGATCAGCCGCAAAAAAGGTTACAAACCGCGAAAGCGGGTCAAGATTTTAGCTGGGTTTAACCTCTACATCACCAATGCGCCAGCTACCAGTATTCCCCGCGAGCACATCCGCTCGTTGTACCGGATTCGCTGGCAAATTGAATTGATTTTTAAAAACTGGAAAAGTAATTTCGCCTTGGCGAAGGTGACGGGCAAACGGCCCGAGCGCATCAAATGCATGATCTATGCGAAACTGCTTTTTATTTTGATCACCACGAAAATCTGTGGTGCGATTCAAAATTATGTTTGGTTCACTTCGCAGCGTGAAATCAGTTGTTTTCAGGCGGCCAAGCATCTCAAGATCGTGGCCCTGCTGTGGCTGGTCGCCATCGTTCAACACCCCAAAAGCGTTGCAAAACTTTTACAGAACGCCACGACTTTTATCATCAATGTCTCAAAGGCAAAAGCAACAAAAGAACATATCCCTTGGCCCTGCTGGCAAAAATTCAGCCCGGCTTAGCTTGACACATATGGAGGCAGGGGGCAAGAGTGGTTCTACTTGTTTGGCGTCGTAGGCATTGTCCAAAAGTAGCAGAGCGCGTTTGTTGTGCAACACCGATCGATACCGGGTGCTCAACTCGGCTTCACTTTCGGGAAGCTTGGCGGTCGGATGATAGGCGAGGATAACATGGGACATGACTTCAGCAGCAGACAGCGGCTGGGCACTGGTCCCTTTCAAATCGAAAAAGAACTGGTCATCAGGATAGCGTGGCGTGAGCTGCTCCGCTAATTTCAGCGCCAGCGCGGTCTTGCCAATGCCGCCCATGCCTTGTAAGCCGGAGATGGTAATGCCGCCTTTTTCGAGGGCCGTCATCAGCTCGTCAAGCTCAGCCGTGCGACCGGTGAAATCGTCTGGTGGTCGCTGAAGTTGGTGCAACGCATTGGGGGATAGGCGGGCTTTGAATGATTTGCTGCTCGACATACGTGCCCGCTTGTACAGCAACGTTGCGTTGCTGTTTGGAATTTTCTCCGTCGCGTCGGGCTTCGCGAATTGTCGTAATCACGGCGATGATCGCGGCAATACCAAATATGACGCAAACGATCCAGCGATATTGCGAGCCGAACAGATTCTGAAGATCGTTGGCCAATAAGTTGCCAAAGACACCGACGACGAGCGCGGCGATTGCGGATGTGGTTGGAACCAGCCATTTCTGGCGTGGCTGGCGAGATGAAAAAGGTGGTTTTGGCATCATTCCCCCGTTGTTTTGCTTTGTTCAGACAATTGTCGGGCAATATAATCGAGTACATCACGGATGGTCGGTTGGATTGAGGGTTCGACGGTTGGACCCTTATGAAAATGGTCGGGAAAAGTTGGAAGGGCATCATGGTGCGGGGCGTTATCCCATCTAACCAGCAATCGGCCCTCGGCATCTTGCCAGTGATAGGCATAACGAAATCCGCGCGGGTTGGTCGCTTCGCTAATCATCAACCGTGAACCGTCGACAATTTCGACGGCTAGTTTTAAACGTCGGGTCGTCTGCGTCCGCTCGAATTTAAGCACCTGATAACCGGCAACGAACGGATACTCCAAAAAAATTGTACTTAGATCTTCCATTCGACGAGTTCTTGCAGGCGTTGCGCGATTTCCAGACGGACGCTATCGGCAGTTTCCCAATCCATGAAGTCCTCCCATTTTTGGAAGTCCTCTTGTTTATCGGTAGGCAACTCCGCGTCAAATTCCGCAAATGTTTTTCGGTATTTTCGCTCAAAAATGCGGCACTGGCTTTCATAATAAGCCAATTTGAGCTGAAGATCCTGGCGCAACAAACCAAGCAACTCCATTTCACCCACCCAACTTGGCGCTTTGATCATCACTCCATTATTCATAAACACGCTCCGCTAATGATTGGTACTTTATAAATATAGCGCTTTAGCCATTAAAGACAAAGGCTTTTTTTGAAGGCGGCGCTTACAAAAATTCCCAAATAGTTCTTGCCTGTCATTCAAAAAGTTCGTATAATATTTTTGCTTGGAGTCAAAGCGAGTTTTGTATTGGCGCGAGTTGTAGAAATAATACTGTGAAAATGTATCTTGAAAGCTCAAATTCTTTTACCAGCAGTTAAGTTTCCCGCTGGCATTTCCTGCCAAAATTAAAATTCCAGTTAGACAAAATACGTAGCCCTGCCCCCTTGTGGGGCACTTTAGAACGCTGAATTCATTGTTTGTAATAGCGGCCCACAAGGGGCCGGGGCTACGGAACAACATAACGAGGTTGACCGTGACCGAACAGGATTTTTTCAAGCTGATTGCCGAGGAAGAGAAGATTCGCCTCGAGCAGGTGCAGGCGACGATTGCGCTGCTGGATGACGAGAACACCGTGCCGTTCATCGCGCGCTATCGCAAAGAGGTGACCGGCGGTTTGGATGAAAACCAGATCATTGCGATTCAGGATCGCGTGCGTTATTTGCGCACGCTCGAAGAGCGCAAGCAGACGGTGCTCAAATCCATCGAGGAGCAGGGCAAGCTCACCGACGAGCTGCGGGCGCAGATCGAGGCGGCGGTGAAGCTGCAGGAAGTGGAAGATTTGTATTTGCCCTACAAGCCGAAGAAGCGCACGCGCGCGACGATTGCGAAAGAGAAGGGCCTCGAGCCTTTGGCGCAACAAATGTGGGCGCAGCAAGAAAATGCCGGCAATCTCGAAGAAATCGCGGCGGTGTTCATCAACGCTGAAAAGGGCGTGAATACGGCCGAAGAGGCGTTGGCCGGTGCGCGCGACATCATTGCCGAGTGGGTGAGCGACGACGCCGAGGTGCGCAAGCTGGTGCGCGAGAAAACGTGGAACGCGGGCAATTTGCGGGCCGAGGCCAAGGATCCGCAGAACGTCAACGTTTACGAAATGTACAAAGATTATCGCGAGCCGTTGAAGAAAATCGTGCCGCATCGCACGCTGGCGATCAATCGCGGCGAGACCGAAGGCTTTTTGAAAGTTCTCATCGAAGCGCCGGTGCCGGAATTGCTGGCGGATTTGGAGCACAAGTTTGTCACGAATCCCAAATCAATTTACCGCGAACAATTGCAGCTTGCGATCAAAGACAGTTACGAACGTTTGGTTTCACCGGCCATCGAGCGTGAGCTGCGCAACCAACTGACCGAAGTTGCCGATGCGCATGCGATTCATATTTTTGCCGAAAATCTGCGCAATTTGCTCATGCAGCCGCCGACGAAAGGCCACATCATTATGGGCATCGATCCGGGTTTGCGCACCGGCTGCAAAGTCGCGGTCATCGACGAAACCGGCAAATATCTCGAAGGCGAGACGATTTATCCGCACGAGCCGAAGAAACGCTGGGATTTTTCCAAAGAGCAGCTCAAGGCGCTCATTCAAAAATATAAAGTCAACGTCATCGCGATCGGCAACGGCACGGCAAGCCGTGAGACCGAGCAGCTTGCGGCGGAGCTGATTCAGCAAATGGAAGCGGAAGCGCAACAGAACGGCGCGCCGTTCGATTTAAAATATGCGATAGTGAGTGAAGCCGGCGCGTCGGTTTACTCGGCGTCAAAATTGGCCGGCGAAGAATTCCCCGATCTCGAAGCAGCGCAGCGCGGCAATATCTCGATTGCGCGGCGCTTGCTCGACCCGCTGGCGGAGTTGGTGAAGATCGATCCGAAATCCATCGGCGTCGGCCTGTATCAGCACGACGTCAATCAAACGCGACTTGGTGAAATGCTGGATCGCGTCGTGGAATCCTGCGTGAATAACGTCGGCGTTAATTTGAATACGGCGTCGCCGGCATTGTTGCGCCACGTCGCCGGTATCACGCGCTCTTTGGCCGACAATATCGTGCGCTATCGCGACGAGCACGGGCGCTTCACTTCGCGCCAGCAAGTGATGGAAGTGAAGGGCATGGGGCCGAAAGGCTTCACGCAATGCGCCGGGTTCTTGCGCATTCCGGATTCCGCAATGTTCTTTGATTCGACGGCCGTGCATCCGGAATCGTATGACGCCGCCGAGCGCTTTTTGACGATTGCCGAGATGAAGCCGCAGGAAGTGCGCGGCGGCAGCAAATTATTGCGCGAGAAATTAAAAACGCTGAAAAAGACGCTCGCCGATCTCGCGCAAGAATGCGGCGTCGGCTTGCCCACACTCGAAGATATTATCGCCGCGATCGAAAAGCCCGACCGTGATCCGCGCGACGAAATGCCGAAGCCGATTTTCCGGCAGGATATTCTGAAGATGGAAGATTTGAAAGAAGGCATGATTCTCAAAGGCACGGTGCGCAACGTCGTCGATTTCGGCGCGTTCGTCGATATCGGCGTCAAGCAGGACGGCCTCGTGCATCTCTCGCAGATGTCTTACAAATATATCAAGAATCCGTTGGAAGTCACGGCGGTCGGCGACGTGATCGACGTGCGCATTTTGAAAGTGGATGCCGAGAAAGGCCGCATCGGATTGAGTATGCTATTGGAAGGTGAAAAGCAAAAACCGCAGCCGAAACCGGAAAGGCCGCCGCAGAAGGAGCAGGCGCCGCGCGAGCGCGATGATCGTCAGCGGGATCATCGGGATCGGCGTGAGCGCAAACCGGAGAAGCCTAAAACCGAGCGCATCGGCAACACGCCGCGTTTGGTGGTGGATACGAGGAAGAAAAAATAAACGGATGAAATAAAACCGCTGAATATTTTATGCACGTTTAGGGTTGTACATAACGTCATTGCGAGCCCCGCTCACTGCGGGGTAAACTCCGCGAAGCAATCTATTTGAAACCAACAGATTGCTTCGGCAAAAAACGCCTCGCAATGACGTCGTACTACTACATTACACTAATTCCCACTTGGTTGTTCTGTTTGGGGCGCTGCGGCACTTCCCTCCGCCGGTTGTCCATAAGCAGATTTCTCAGCTTCAATCACTTGAGCGCCGGAATTATTCGAAGGAAATTCCGTTGCCGGAAGCGGTTCTGCATTCGCCAATGTCTGAGCACCCGCCGGCGCGCCGTTATTGCCGTTTTCAAACGAGGCGTAGCGATCGTTCGTCGTCGCGGTGTAAGTCGCTTCGCGGTCGCGCCAAATGCGGTGCTCGTTGCAATACATGTTTTGCCGCGGCGGCGCTTTGTAGGTGGAAAAAAATTCTTTGCCGCACCTGGCGCAGGTGTATTGGAACTCCGTCCGGTCGCGATCCTGTTTCGGCGTCAAGCGCAGCTCGCGCAGATAATCCTGAAAGCGCACCACCGGAAAATCCGCGAAGCGCACGTTGGGCCGGGGAAAAAGATAATCGTATGCCGCCGAGCCTTCGATGGTGAAAATGAGAATGCGCTTGCCGAGCTGGCGCACGCGCTCGAGCGCCGGCTGATAATCGGCGTCGCCGAGCACGGCGATGGCGATGTCGTAGGCATCGATCGCGGCGAGATACAGCATGTTGACCCCGAGCGCCATGTCCACCGTGCGCTCCTTGGGCATGAAATTCGGCTCGATCTCCTTTTCGAGCCGGTCTTGCATCGCCATGTGATGGCCGCGAAAATCGATCTCGTGCAAAAGCAGCTCGAAGCCGAGCGACTCGCTGAGCATGGCATAAAATTTCTTCTGGTCTTCGAGCTTGAGGTCGTCGTCGGGATGCACGTTCGTCGGAACGCTGGCAAAATAATACGTCCGCAGCAAATCCAGCATCGGCGCTTCGGCGCCGAGCGTGCCGGCAAAATGGTTGCGAATGAGCTTCAGCGCCACGACGTTGATCTTGCTGAAATCGATCTTGTACGGCGCGCCATAAACTTTTACCAGCATGTCTTGATTGTGATATAGCCACGAGCCGTCGATAAACGTCATGCAGCGAACCAAGCTGTGTCCCCGAATTTTTTTAAGATTGAACGTGTTTTCTTGTCCCGCGGTGATGGCATTTTCTACTGTCGTTTCTTCGATGGTTGTCATTTAGATCCTCGTTTAAATTATGATTTTCGCCTGGAGCAGAACGCCAAATGTTAGGCTCGGCGCTAGGCTTCCAAAAAACTTTCCGGGCGAATCCGTTTTAGTTGTTCCTGATATTCGATGAACTGTTGCATCAATTCCGCCACGTCGCCCCCGGATTTCTCCCGCGCTTTCAATTGCTCGCGCAAGCTCTGCACGTCCTCTTGTTTTTTCAAGCGCAGCAGCCGGGCCATGCAATCGGCGCTCCAGCGGCGATAGTCGATCTCCAAAGCCGGCGTTTGTTCTTCGTCTTCAGCGCCATTCTCCCCACCCGCTGGAACGGTGTAGGCGTGAAAAGTGCGGCTGACAAATTCCGCCTGTTGTGGTTCGGTAAAATATTGCAGCAAATTTTCCGCATCGACGTATCCCGTCGTTTCGCGGAGAACGCCGTCATCCCAAAGCCGATGAAATACCCCGGCGAGCGCCCGCATTTCCGGATCGTGAAAATCTTCCACGCGCATGAAGCTGAAAATAAAACGCGCGGCCCCGGCGTGCAGAACCATGATGCGGATCAATTCTTCCTCGGCGGCGCGGCAACGTTCGGTATAGCTGCGTCCCGCCGCTGCCAACGCGCTGCTCGACGCCGCCTCGCTTCCTCCACGCCGTTCGAGAACCCCACGCCGATTGCTGCTGCGCGGATATTGCGCGCGCCGCAGCCGGCTTACTTCTTCCCACAGCACCGCCTCGTCGATGCGCAAACGCTCCGCCATGTTGTGAACCAGCGCCTGCCGCTCCAAGCCGTTTTGCACGCGCGCCAACGTCTCGGCAATCGAACGCAACTGCGCCGTGCGTTGTGCGACAGGATCCTTCTCCGCCGTTTTGGCAACGACGCCGTTTAGAATCTTGAACTCAAGCAACGGCGGCGCCTTCTGTAAGATTTGTTGCATCTCCGCCGCCGGATGCTTGGCGAGAAAGCTGTCGGGATCGTCGCCGGTCCCGCCCGGCGGGATCGCCACCGCCACCGCCAAACCGTTTTCCACCAAAATATCCGCGCCCCGCAACGTCGCGCTTTGGCCGGCGGTGTCGCTGTCAAAGAGCAGCGTGACATTTTTCGTGTACCGCAAAATGAGGCGCGCCTGCTGCTCGGTCAACGCCGTTCCCGAAGTCGCAACGGCATTTTGAAAACCGCACAGGTGCATGCGCATCAAATCAAGATAGCCTTCGACCACGATCACGCGATCCGCCGCCTTGACGGCCTCGCGGCCTTGATACAAGCCGTACAGCACCGTGCCCTTGTGATAGATCGGCGTTTCCGGTGAGTTGAGATATTTCGGCGAATCTTCGTCATCGACAAGCCGCCGCCCGCCAAACGCCACCACGCTACCGGCGAGATTGTAAATCGGGAACATCACGCGATGGCGAAAGCGGTCGTAGTGTCCACTGCCGCGCGAGGAATCACTATCACGCTTATTGATCAATCCGGCCATAACCATAACGTCGAGATTGACGGATTTTTTCGCGGCGTATTGGGTGAGTTCCTCCCATTTTTGTGGCGCGTAACCGATGCCGAACTTCTGTAAGGCTTCATCATTAAATCCCCGCTTGTGCATGTATTCCCGCGCCGGTCGTCCCGCTTCGTTGAACAGCATCTGCTGGAAAAACTCGGCGGCCAAATTATTGACGAAATACAGCGCGTCCTTTTCTTTTGCCGCCGTCGCGTCCTCGGCTTCCGGCTCGGGAATCGCGATGCCGGCGCGCTTGGCGAGCAAGCGCACCGCTTCCGGAAAACTGATTCCCTGCTGGCGTTGCACAAAAGTGAAGGCGTTGCCGCCAACGCCGCAACCAAAACAATGAAAAATTTGTTTATCCGGGTTGACGCTGAAGGAAGGCGACTTCTCGGGATGGAACGGACACAGGCCGAAAAAATTGCGCCCGCTTTTTTTGAGTGTGACGTAATCCGACACCAGGGCCACGACGTCTGAGGCAAGGCGGACTTCGTCAATAAGATGCTGTGGAATTGTCGACATGCCTAAATTTCTACTCGCGCCCCGACAGTGTGGGCGCGACAACCAAATCATTAAGAATTTAAAATGAACTAAACTTGATTACGATTTCATCCACCTGCCCTCATCAACCAGCTACCAGTATCAGCTTAATCTTCATCCTTGTCATCGTATTTCTCATCTGCTTTGCGTTGATCATCGTACAGCCTGCGGTGCACGAACAATTCCACCACGTCGGCATTGAGCTTGCTTCGGGTTGCCTCTTCCTGCAAAATTTGCAGTGTCTTCTCCAACGGCATGACCTTTTGTAGGGTCGATCCGGCACCATCAACGCGTCGTAAATATCCGAGATGCACAAAATGCGCGATTGCAGCGCAATCTCATCCCCTTTCAGCCCGCGCGGATAACCCGATCAAACTTTGTTTGTTCCTCACACCATCATGAGCACGCCTAGTGGTCGTCGTGCGCTTGCTCGTGAATAAGGCTTTTTTCATCGAAGGCATTTCAACGCCGTTAGCATCTTCATCAATTAGTATTTTTTTTTCCAACGGTGTGATGGTGAAAATCGTCAAAATACGCCGGCGGTCTTTCTCGTTAAAATATTGACCGAACAACCGATGTATTTTTTGTTGGCGTTCCAAACCGGATAACCCATCAAAGGATTTAGAAATAATCCAGCCATCAACCTTTCCACGACCGGCAGATTCGAGAAGGATTTCCTTGCACGAGAATTCCTCTTCCAGAACCTTTTGAACACGTTCGATTAGCGTTGCCATTTTACTGCTCCAATTTTTATGATGGTTGTCGCCGTTTCAATGGCGATACGGCAGTTTTCTTTCAAATAATTTCCACGTATACCTCTGTCTAATTTCAGCTTCTTCAAGCGGCGACGCAGCCGATCATTGGAAATATAGCGCAAATCGTTTTTCCATCGGCCGAACAAATCCAAGATGGCTGCATCAATTTAATGTAATGAAAATCAAGTCAACACGCAAGAGCGATTCCCCGCGTTTTAATCATCATCACTGTCGTCGCCTTTCTCATCCGCTCTGCGCTGGCTTTCGTACAGCTTGCGCCGCACGAACAAATCTACCAAATCGTTGTCGAGCTTTCCCCGTTCGGCCTCTTCCTGCAAAATTTTTATGGTTCGTTCCAATGGCATCGCTTTTTTGTATGGACGATCCGGCGCCGTCAAAGCGTCGTAAATATCTGAAATGCACAAAATGCGCGATTGCAGCGGAATTTCGTCCCCTTTCAGCCCTTTGGGGTAACCCGAGCCGTTCAAATATTCGTGGTGCGCCGCCGCATATTTTGGAATATTTTCCAAATCCTTCGTGAACGTAATCTTCCCCAAAATCGCCAGGGAATGCTCGACGTGCCGTTGAATTTCTTTGTATTCCGCCGCCGTTAAATTGCCGCGCGTCACCGCCAGGCTTTCGTACTCGTGGCCGGTCAAATAGTAGCGCATTTCGCCGCTGATGTCGTAATAAGTGCGCTCGGCAATCTGGCGCAGCCGCTGCAAGCCCTCCGGTGAGAGATACTCTTCGGGAATGTTGATGCGCCGGAGAAATTCCAAATCCGCCTCCAGCGCTTTGATCTCGTCTTGCACCTTCACCTCGAGCTCTTGCAGCCGCGCGCTTTCATCACGCTTGGAGCCGGATAGCTCCAGCTTTTGCTGCACCGCCCGCAGCACGAAGCCGGCTTTGATGGCCTCGAAACGGCTGGCGATCGCTTCTATTTGCGCGTCGTTGAGCTTCGTGGTTTTCTCCAGCACCGCCTCTTTCACACCGATCTTGCCGATGTCGTGCAGCAGGCCGCACATGTACAATTCTTCAATCTGCTCCGGCGTGAATTTGACTTTTGCCAAACGCCCGTCGAGCTCGTCGTTGATGGCCTCGGCGAAGCGCCTGGAATATTTCGCCACGCGGCTGGAATGGCCGGCCGTGTGTTTCGAGCGAGAGTCGATGGCTTTGACCGAGTAACGCACGAGGGAGCGGAAAAGATCTTTGATTTCCTCGATCAATTTGGCGTTGCGAATCGCCACCGCGGCCTGGCTGGCAAGCGAAAGAATCAGCAGCTCGTATTCCTTTTTGAAGGGAATCACCTTGCCGGCTTGATCCATGGAATTGACGAGCTGTAAAACGCCGATGATCTCGTCTTGATGGTCGCGCATCGGCACCGTCAGCATCGATTTGCTGCGATATTCCATTTTGATGTCGAAATCTTTGTTGAAGCGATATTCGACCGTCGGCGGAATGTGGTAGACATCGGGAATGTTCAAAGTTTCGCCGGTAACCGCGACGAAGCCGGAGATGCTGGCCTTCGTCAACGGCACGTAAAAAGCTTTGAATGACTGCTTGGTGTTGGTGCGGCTTTCCAGCGACTCCGTTTGCGCCACCAAAAAATTGAGCTTATCCACTTCTTTGATGTACAGACTGCCGCCGTCCGCCTCCGTAAAACTGCGCGCTTCTTTGACGATAAGCTCCAGCAGCTTGTTGAGGTTGTGCTCGCTGGAAAGCGCGATGCCGATCTGGTTCAGGCACGTGATTTGCGATTTTAGCTCTTCGTACTTCCCCGCGGCATTCTCGTTGCTGTTCATGGTGTTCCTCAGGAAAGAATTTTAAAGTCCTAAAAAATAAATATTGGCGTCATTTTTCGCATTCACCCTCACAAAGTTTGTGAATATAAAAAATAATAGGAAGAGAGTCAAGAAAATAATGAAGCGAAGTCCGACTTGGGCACGACGATTTTACAAATTTTGCAACATCCTATTGCCCAAGTCGGACTTCGCCCACTAAACCTCTTCCTCGTCTTCTTCCTCCTCGCGCGAGATATTGCTGAACATTTTTTTGATCATGTCGGAATACGTGCGCACCAGGCCCATCTCGTCGCGGCTGAGCATGGAATTTTGGTGCAAGCCGTCCAACACAAATTCCATTCCCACCGCGAGCTGCAACGGCGGCATGTCCGCCGCCCCAGGCAGAAAACGCATCGTCAGCTCCTTCAGGCCGCTGATGCTGTTGAGCCGTTTCACGTAGTCGATATTCGACATCGCATCGGCGATATCGAGCTTGCGGTCATTTTTAAACCACGCGACGACCTGCTGATAGGGATTTTGCCCTTTCTTCATCGCGTTGTACGGCTCCGGAAAATAGCTCAAAAAAATTTGCTTGACGGCTTTGCCGAGCAAGCCCTTGGCGACGTTGCTGACGCCCTCCTGCTCGCCTTCGTAGACCAGCTCGATCTTGCCGGTCACCGCCGCCAGCGCGGCGTAAAGATCGCACACGCGCGTGATCACGTCGCTCTCTTCGTTCACGTGCGCGCGGCGCTCGGCGTTGCTCACCATGTTTTCCAGGCAAGTGATCGTGAGCCGCGTGGACACGCCGCTCTTTTGATCGACAAACTCGCTGCGGCGCGCTTCGACCGCCAGTTGCTCGATCGCCTGTCTGAGAAAATAAGGCACTTTCACTTGCATGCCGTCACGCTGCAGCCACGCTTCTTGCGCGGTGATTTGCATGCCGATCTCGACGGAGCGCGGATAATGCGTATGAATCTGCGAGCCGATGCGGTCTTTCAGCGGCGTGATGATGTTGCCGCGATTGGTGTAGTCTTCGGGATTGGCGGAGTAAACGATCATCACGTCGAGCGGAATGCGAATCGGGAAGCCGCGAATCTGGATGTCCTTTTCCTGCATCACGTTGAACAAACCGACTTGAATGCGTGGTTGCAAATCCGGCAGCTCGTTGATGGCAAAGATGCCGCGATTGGTGCGCGGAATGATGCCGAAATGAATGATGCCCTCGTGGGCGTAGTGCAAGCGCTGCGCCGCGGCTTTGATCGGATCGATGTCGCCGATCAAATCCGCGATCGTCACATCCGGCGTCGCGAGCTTCTCGCCGTAACGCTGCTCGCGGCCGATCCATTCGATCTCAACGTCATCGCCAGATTCGCGCACTTTGTCCATGCAAGCTTTGCAAACTGGGCGATACGGATTGTCGTTGATCTCGCAGCCTTTGATGATGGGAATATATTCATCCAGCAGGCTGGGCAGCGCGCGCAAAATGCGGCTCTTGGCTTGGCCACGCAGGCCGAGGAGAATTAAATCGTGACGCGAGAGCACGGCGTTGCACAGCTCCGGAATCACCGTGTCTTCGTAGCCGATGATGCCGGGAAAGAGTGTCTCGCGGCGGCGGACTTTCTGAATGAGATTGTTGCGCACCTCGTCCTTGACGGAGATGACTTTATAGCCCGAGGCGCGCAGTTGGCCGATGGTGCGGAGGTTGAGGAGGTTTTTCATTCTAAAAATAAATGAGTGATTAAGGTTATTTATTTTAATCCTAAAGCATCTTTTAGGCCACTATCAACCTTTTGCACTGTCGAGGTTGATAATTTCCCGATTCTTTTCAGTATCATTGACTTATGAATGACCATTACGGCCTCACATCGAATAACAGAGGGCACTCGTATGCCGGATTCGGTTAATTCTTTGCCAACAATCAAATATTGAGTGGGCTCATAACTATGATCGAGGTTTGATGAGCATGGCACAATAACTACATCATCCAGCCGCGCATTGTTCAAATCTTTCGAGACAATGATAGCGGGGCGAATCTTGGTCTGGGTAAATTTCGTTGCCGTCATTGGCACTTGACATAAAACAACGTCACCTCTTCTCAACCTCATTCTTGAGCACCTCGTCATAAATGTCATTCTCAGCGCTTAGCCACTCTCGGTAAGCATTGGAACCCATTTGCATGTGAAAGAGTTCTTGGCTTTCGCGGCTGCGCTGGCTTTGCAGAAAACGCGCCATATCATAAAGAACTTCCAACTTGCGTTCCGGCAACTCGTCAATGAGCGACGAAAGCTTTTTTTTGAGGGTGGTTTTGCTCATCTTTATCTTCCTTATCTACATTTGGGTTTAAACTTTAAACTCAGACGGCTCCAAAATCAATATGTTGCCGGAACTCGCCCCATATCAGCGGCAGGGCACGGGACGAGGTTTGAAAAGGGCGCGACGCATCTAATCAAGTACAAATGAAATTTACGCTGCCGCCCCCGCCATCCGTTGCACACGGTTAGGCTCAATTATTCTTGAGATTTCATCTTCTGTTGGAAAAACAGTATGCAAGGCTATACCGTCTTCTCTGGTTATGCAAATTTGTCGCCTAAATCGTCGTGAAGTAGGAAATGTTCTAACCGAGATTACCGGACTATCCTCTAAAGTCGCCACCCCGTTGTCATGAAACAGCAAAACTCTGTCGAAGTACTCAATGACGCAACCTAAAGGAAAAGCAACTGCCGAGCATGGGTTATTGGAAACTATTTCTTGAGTGCCAAAGGACAAATCATGAATTTTTGAGCGTAATCGCACTTCATTATGAAGTTCTCGTGCAAAGTTTACACGCACAAAACGTCCATCTTTCAGAAAAAAGAAACACGCCGTTGTGCTATTAAAACAGTATTGCACGTCGCTGTAGTTGAATGGAACTTTCTTTAAAACCTCATCCATAGAATATCTCTTTACCGCGATTCGTACGATTTCAATTTTTTCCGGATATTCATCGATTTCCGAATATCTAAAGGGCCTTCTTGCTTTTCTTCTTTCGATTTCATTTTCAAGATAAGAGAAATACGATTGCTTTTCGTAATTGACCACATCGAAGCTCGACCACCCCGTGCGCAAAGATTTTTTAGCATAAGATCGTGAAGAAACCTTGGTTGTTTTGTCTTCATTCCAAAGGCTTCCACAATAAAGTCCTTCGTTGTCGGCAGAAAACATCAGGCTCCCTGATCTTGCAGAAATGCTCACGGTTCTCGTATCAAATATTCTTGCCAAAGGGCCATCGAGACGCAATTCGTGATTATTGAAAAACAGCCGCCCTTCACGAACGCCATCCCGATGCGCAAGATAAACACGAGTTGCGTACAAGCGAATATCGTAAATCGGCATGGCAGGCACTTCACACAAAACCTGCCAATTATTGTCTTTATCAAATTCTATGGTGAATCCATTTAAAGCAAAGTCATTCCATGCCTTTTCCAGCACTTTGCGAAATCTTCGTATATTCAGAAAGGCGCCAGCCTGGGAATTGTCCAGCCAGTCATTTCTTAGGATGGCCAGCCGGAGTATGCCCTCGAAATGCGGGTGAATCGAAACCAGCGTTTCGTAAACTTTGTGAAGAGACAAAACTCGCAAGGTGCCATCTCTAAAAACGCTGAATAAATACCCAAAGTAGACGTAAGAATCCAAAACATCGGCCGGGATGAATATTCGCAGATGGTTCATAATCTGCCCGTTTCAATTTTTCGCCATAGATGAGGCGTTATAATACCTTCTTCTTCCCAACGGTCTGGTAAATTTGGACCGGGCTTGCTCTCTTCGGTCCGAATCGGGTAACCATGCCAATAATCATTAGGATTGCGAGGAATAGGAAAAGCTGCCAACCGCTCGCCATTCTCACCTAATATTATATTACCAAAATCCACAATAGAAAACAAGCAGTGATTTAAAACGCATTCCCACCAAGGTTCATCAGCAATTCGAAATACACAAAATTGCTCCGCTTCACGCAGACACCATCGGCTTTTGCTCGATCTTTTCAACGAAGTGCGAGCATGATAAGAAACCGGGAAATAGTAATGATTTCTCGAAGTCGGGCCGTAAGTGCCGTCATTATTTCTTTTAGATCTAGGGAATTTGAAGGCCATATCACGCCCCTCGCCTCATGAATCGCCTCGTTTATTTCTCTCTGCAAATCTTTTTCTGAGTTAATTGCTTCTTTGCAGCAGATTTACCGGGCAGAACTTGCTAAACAGTTCTTATCCGTGAAAATATTTGCGCGGCGTGTCCATCTTTCTTGATGGCCAAGCTGACAAAAATGTTAACATCCGGAACAGCCCTGATTACTTTACTCCCCGCATTTCGTGTATCGCCTCATCGAGTTGTTTCTGCAGATCTTCATCAGAAATATTTTGATCGATCTGAGAATGAATTTTAGCCAGAACTTTTTCAAGGCCAACTTGTGCTTCAGCTTGTCGTCGCAACAAAAACTTTTCGTATTCTTCTCTTGTTATGACCACCGCCAAAAAGTCGCCGTTTTCTCTTAATATATAATGATCGTTCGTTTGGCGGAGCGTGCGAAGCAGGTCGAAAAGTTCTTTCTTTTGCGTCTTTTTAAGATCAATTGTTTTTTCCATAACCACATTCTCCTTTATCTTACATGCCTCTTTCTATTCCGAATATAATCAACAAAAACATACTGACCAAGCTTGTTGAGTGAAGAAAAATAGGCGCGGCCGTGGTTGGCCTCGGTCATCTTATTGACAAAATCCACCAGCCATTGATCTTGGGCGACCATGAAAGTCGTGATCGTGATTTTGTCGCGGCGGCACATCACCGCCTCGTCCAGCGTCTTATTGACGATCTTGCGGTCGAGGCCGAACGGGTTTTTGTAAATGCGGCCATACTCAAAAATCGCCGAAGGCTTGCCGTCGGTGATCATGAACACCTGCTTGTTGACGTTGCGCTGGCGCTTCAAAATTTGCCGCGCCATTTGCAAGCCGGCTTTGGTGTTGGTATGAAACGGGCCGACGGCTATAAAAGGAATATCGGAGACCTTCACCTCCGCCGCGTCGTCGCCAAACACCACCACGTGCAAGCTGTCTTTTGGATACTTGGTCAAAATCAGCTCCGAAAGCGCCAGCGCCACGTTCTTCGCCGGCGTAATGCGATCTTCGCCGTAGAGAATCATGCTATGGCTGATGTCGATCATCAGCACCGTCGCGCAAGTTGTGAGATGCTCGGTCTCGTAAACTTCCAGATCGTCTTCTTTGATATTGATGTTGTCAAGACCTTCGCGGCGCAGCGCATTGCTGATCGTGGTTTGGAAATCGATATTCGACGGCTGATCGCCAAAACGAAACGGCTTGGTCTCGGAAAGCCGTTCGATGCCCTCGCCGGAGTGCGGCGTCCCGTGATCGCCGGCGGTTGGATTTTTCTTGAGCGACGAGAAAATCTCGTTAAGCGAATCCTGCCGAATGCGCCGCCCGCCCTTCTGCGTGAGCCGGCGCATTTTGTCGATTTCTTCGATGTAACCCTGTTGCTTCATCCACTCGATGAAATCGCCGAGGCCTTGGTCAGGCTCATCCGAAAAGATGCGATGCTTGTCGTCGAGATAAGTCAGCCACTGCAAAGCCTGTCCCACGTCGCCGTTGGTTTGCAACAGCAATTGGCTGAACAAACGCATCAAATCTTCAAACGTCAGGCGACTTTTGTTTTGCTCATCGCGCCATTCGGAATAGCGGAAGATCTTCATAGTGGCATGCTTTATTTTAGGGTATTCGAATTTTCCGAATCCTACGGACGCAGTCGCCCGGATAATTACGGAAAGTCAAAATGCACGCACTGGTTTTTAAATTTTTTAGTGCAGCAAAAGCACAATCATTAAAAATTGTCTTTGCCGGCGAAATTTGCGAATGGCGGCGCTTCGGCGCATAAACTAACAATATGCGAATTTATCCGCGCAAAAGCAAGCGTTTTGAGTTGTGAAACTGGGCGTGTGAAACTGGGGCGCGAGACGGAGCGCGCAGTTAGCTGCAAATAGACTGTGGTGAATCGTGAAGGCTCAAGTTTGTAACCAACCTTGTTCTTCGAGTTTCTGCCAAGCAACTCGTATATGGGGTTCTCTAAACATTTTTCGTTTTCGCTCATTCCAATTGAAGACTGCCGTTACTGCCGTATTTTCATCCGTTGCAGGTGGTTTTGAATATCGAGCCACCCAGTGTACAGTAGAAAGCAGCTCGACACCGTAAGGAGTTTCAAAACCCTCAATAACTTCAGAAACTTTCTGGAGACGTTTTCTCGAATCGTCGCTGTCTTTTAAAAAGACATTTGCGGCTTCAATCGCCTCCGGCAAAAGCTCGATTTCCGTATCAGGTTTCTGCTTATCTCCATAACCGCGAATGAAATGGCCTTCGATTCGTTCAAGCACCTTATTCAAATTGGGGGCGTATGGTCCATAATGACCGGTTTCGTAACGCAATTGGAGCGGCTCACCAACTTCTTGTAGGAAGTAAGCAAGCTTTTGGATTTCCAACAACGTCAGTCGATATGAGAGTTCGAGGTATTTCTCCATAAGCTTTATGAGCAGTGCTCGTGCTATAGTCATTTTCGGTTTTGCCGTATGAACAGGCATTGCCTTCGCTTTAGGAGCCCCATGCGGTGCATATAAATGCACATTGACATTGGGCAGCTCTGAAAATGCCTTTTCAATCAGTGGTCGAACAACACTCCATTTCAGTCCCCCAAGGCCGCAACCCAGCGGTGGAACGGCAATGGATTTTATGTTTAACTTTTTCACATCTCGAACAAGCGTATTTAGTCCTGACTCAATATCTTCAAGCCGGGATTTGCCGCGCCAGTGCCGTTTCGTGGGAAAGTTGATGATATATCGGGGATTGAACATTCTGCCTGTTTCGAACACGAACATCTTTCCAGGTTTAATGTCGTCGGAGCGGCAGGCCTTCGCGTATGCCTCGAAATTCTCCGGATAGGCTTGTTTGAACTGAAGAGCAATTCCTTTGCCCATATACCCGACACAATTTACTGTGTTTACCAAAGCCTCGGCTTCGGCTTCGATTATGTTGCCATCGGTTATGGAAATCATCTGGCTCTCCTCAGTAATAATACCAGTCTTTTTTGATTTGAATCGGTCGCCAGCATTCTTGTGGATATTGCCGCATCGTATTTTCCACCTCGGACTTTACTGCTGCATTAATCACGACGATCTCTTTAATCAAAGACCAATCACAGAATTGATACACAAGAAACTCTGCTTGCTTTCGTCGTTGCCGGTCCATATCATCGACATCATCTTTCCAATATCGAAGATAAACAACCTCCCAATCAACTTTGTCCAGATTCAGCAATTCATCAAACCACTGCGTAAATCTTGCGATCCCATGACCATCCGAGAAAACAAAGGCCTTGCCGCTTTGTTGAATTTCTTGGGCAGTTGATACAAGGTAGATGAGTGGCTCTTGGCCTTTGTCATAACCGGGCACCCATCCTGTTTTAAGGTTAAACATCATGGGAGAAAGATAACCAAAATAAAACGGGACATAATCATGAGCGCATCCTCGAGTTCCACACGGAATTTGTAATTCACTTCGCTTTGATTGAATCTCCACATCATGGATGGTTTTGTAAGCCAACCCGTCATCTGGTGTATTATTTGGGGCATGGATTCCACCTCTGCGCAAATAGATGTGAAGATTATCCTTGTGTATGAGCCGAAAAATCGGCGTAGGATTAGGCACCGGCATCAAATGTCACTCCGATAATTATGTGCATCACAGCCCAATCCATAATATCACACTAAAATTTTAATTTTACAACTTACTTTTGGGTTACACACTTTGCCCTCAACCCTCTGCCTCTTCCTCAAACCCCCGAATCCTTTTGCGCAAATCATTCAGTTGCTCGACGATGGCGCGCGTCTCCGGCGCGTGACTCACTTCGTGATGCCAGTACGCCTTGCCCAAATCTTCTTGCAAACGCGGGCGCAGGGAATTGGCAGCGCGCGCCTGCGTATTCAATTGCTGCACGAAAAGCGGGATTTGCTGATTCGGGTGCAGCGTCAGCGCCACGCCCTCGCTTTCGAGCTTGCTCTCGATCTCGCGTTTTTGCGCGAGCAGATTTTCCATTTCCACGCGGCGGCGCTCCAGCTCGGCGGTGACGCCGGCGATGCGCAGCTTGATCGGCTCAAGATCGTCGTGCTCGAATTGGTGCGCGCCAGTTTTCCAGAAATCTTCGCCGACCGCTTCTGCCGCGGCTTGCAAGCGCTTTTCATCACCGGCGATCTGCGTGCGCAAGGAGATGATTTCCACCTGCCGTTTTGATTTGTCGAGCACGTTGCCGGTTTGCGCTTCGAGCCGGCTGATTGCGCTTTGGCGGTCCGCGATCACCACGTGATATTGCAGCGCTTTGGCAAAGATTTTTTGTAGCGCCGCGTGTTTGGGAATTTCCAGCAACAAAGATTGAAAAGCCGTTCTGCCGATTTCTTTAAAATGCTCTTCCAACGCGGTGTTGGCCGTTTTCTGCTTCTGTTGACAGACCTGAATTTTGCTCTCGACTTTTTCCCATTCGTCCTTGCCGGCGTTGAGCCGGGCGATCTTGTTCTCCAAATCCGTCGCCGTGGTGCGGGTGCGCGCCAATTGCAGATAAGCCTTGCTGATGGAATCAGCGTCGCTAGCTGGCGGTTTCACGCTCATCAAATCAAAAACCACTTTCCCCAGCTCGCGCAGAATTTTTCTCTCTTCCTCCTTGGCCTCGGAAAATTCCTGAATCTCCTGATAGCTCGGCAAGAACGCCTGCTCGTAATGGCGCTGCTGCTCGAAATCCGCATACAAATCCGGAAAATGATCCTGGCAAAACTGCACGAGCTGCGCGAAGCGTTGCATCAGCGGCGGCGAGCTGGCCATGATCTTGGCGCAAAAGCCGGAGAACCCGTGAGCCGAGTCTTGCGCTTGCTGATCCATTTGATCAAAGTGCAGCCGGTGATGCAGTTGCTCTCCCGCCGCCAATTTCTTCATCGCCTCGGCGGCATCGATGAGCGAGAGATTCAACGCCAGCGCGATCCGATCCGCCGAATAATGTGTCATCCGGCAATAGTAATTGAACAAAAGACGCAAGAGCGGGTTCCAGCGATTCAATTGCAAAAGCCAACGATTTACCGGCCATCCGCTTTCGCGCGTGCGCACCAGCCCAATCATTCTGCCCACCAGCCAAAGCAGTTGGCCGATCTGGTTGCGCTCGATCATCGCCGCGACGATGTTTTCCCGCAACAGCAAAACGCGACAACCAGGGAAACGCCGCCATTGTGCCGCGTCGGCTCGATTGTGTACAACATAAATCCGCAACGGTTTGCGGTAAGGCAAATTTTGGGCGACGATATTTTGGATGTAATAAATTTCCGGAAAATTTTTTCCGCTCGCGCGTGGATATTGTCCGGCCATCCGCGCTTCGACAATGCGGCCAGCCAACCAAGAAATCCCAACGACAAGCGCCACGAGCAAGTAGCCCGCGGCGAGCACGCGCGGATAAAGCGCGGTCAATGCCGCCAGTGCAATGAGCGACAAAAGCGCAGCGGCCAGATTCAACTTGTAGGCAAAGGCCTCGCGCGGATGGCGCAATTTTTCAAGCTCCACCGCGCGATTCACCAGTATCTTTGCGGGCGAAATCTTACGAAGCATTTCTCTCCCTCACAGAAATTCGGATTGGACAGCATGACGACTTTTTAAATGATACGAAACCGCAGGATGGATGTCAAGGGGCAGGCGAAAAAAGTTGGGGACGAATTCCCCCGCCGAGCTGCACCAGGATTCCGAGTGTCACCGAAAGCGCTTGGGAGAATGAACAGCGCCAACACCACGGCGCGCATGATTTCATTTTTAAATTGGCAAAGTCTTCCATCCTGCCGTGGCACGATCAAATTTGAGTCCATGCTTGACAACGGCGGAGGAATCGCCTATATTGTTCAGCACCCCAAAAGTTTCGGATTTTTAAGCGCGGAGGTCAAGTGAACCCAATTCTTTTGGTTGCCAATCCTTCGTCGGCGATGGGCCGCGGCCGGACGGTTTTGGAACGCACCGTCGCGTGGTTTGCACAGAACGGCGTCGCCACTCATCAACTCGTCTCGCAGTACGCGGGCCATCTGTTTGCAGCGTTGCCGCCTCTGCTCAAAGAAAGCTGGCGCGCCATTGCGGTGCTCGGCGGCGACGGCACGCTCTTCGAAGTGATTAACATCTGCCTCGATTCGACGAGCGAAAATTTTGCCACACCGCTCGCGGTGATTCCCGGCGGCACCGGCAATTCCTTCGCAAAAGATCTGACCGGCGCCACGCTCGAAGATTTCTTGCGCAAAGCCACGCACGGTGCGCCGCGGCCGGTGGATGTGGCGCACTGCCGCTGCTGCAATGGCATCAATGCCGGACGCCAGTGGCACAAAAATGAATTTTATTTCATCAACGTGCTCGGCACCGGCTTCGTCGCCGAAGTGAACCACCGCGCCAGGGGATTCAAGAAACTCGGCGTGTTGGGTTACGCCGTCAGTGTTTTTGCAACGCTCGCCGACTTGCGCCCCTATCAAATGCGTTTGGTCATGGATGGAAAATTGGTGGAGCGGCCCAACACTTTTGTCGCCATCTGCAATTCGCGTTATATCGGCGGGAATATGAAAATCGCGCCGGACGCGGATATTAATGACAACCTGCTTGATATCGTGGTGGCGAACTCCATCTCGCGATTGGAATTGGTGCGCACGTTCCCCCAAATTTTTTCCGGCACGCACACCTCGCATCCCGAAGTGAAAGCGTTTCGCGCCCGGCACGTGCGGGTGGAAACCGATCCTCCTTCTTTGCTGACGCCGGACGGCGAAAGCCTCGGAACCACGCCGATCGAAGTCGAAGTTCTGTCCGGCAAACTCCAGCTCATGACATGATCGACCGTTTGCGCTCGTGGCTCTTGTGGAGCTGGGGATTGCTGCTCTTTGGTGTAATGGGCCTCGTCATGCTGTTCTGGTTGATCTTTCTCAAGCCGGAGCGTTACGAGCCGTGGATGAGGCGGGCTTGCCGCTGGTTTCTCCGCGGCCTCGGCGTGCGCTTGCGCCTCGTCGATCATGGCGGGCGACAAGCCAACGGGGTTTATCTTTTTCTCGCCAATCACGTCAATATGCTCGATCCGTTCGTGTTCAAAGCCGTGCTGCCGCAATCGTTTCGCGCGATGGAATTAGCCGATCATTTTCGCTGGCCATTATACGGTTGGCTGATTCGCCGTCTCGGCCACATTCCCCTCGAACGCGGCCGGCCGTTTCACGCCATGGGCAGCCTCGCCGCCGCGATCAAGGCTTTACAAAAAGGCGCCTCGTTGCTGATCTTTCCGGAAGGCTCGCGCACGCGCGACGGCAAGCTGCTGCCCTTCAAGCGCGGCGCCTTTCATCTCGCGCAAACCGCCGGCGTCGATATCGTGCCGGTGTTGCAACGCGGCAGTTTCGAGATCAACAACAAAATCGACAAGCGTTTACGCCCGGGCGAGATCAAAGTCGAGATTCTGCCGCCGATTCGTTACGTGGAATTTGCAATGATGGACAGCCGCCAATTGCGGGAAATGGTGCGGGAGAAAATGCGGGAGGCGCTGGAGTAGCCGGCTCTTTTCATTGCGTCACGGCAAAGGTGCCAAGCGCAAATCAATGGTCAAATCATTGTTCGCTCTAGGAGTTTGAATGACGGCCATCGTATCCTGCTTGGTGTAGTTCAAATGCTCGATTCTCAGTTTTATCATGATCGCTTCCGTTCCCTTGCCAAAAACGCTCCAAGAATAAAAATACATCCCGGCCTCGTTAGAGTATGAAGATCGTGGATAGAAATTCGATTGGGCGGAGTCGATTTGACTCGCATAGAAAATCTTGAAAGAGACTTTCGCAGAGGGGATAGGCTGCGCCGTCGCATCGTCAGAAACCGTGTCGTGAATTCTGACCGAGGTTATGTCTCTTTCTATGACAACATCGTCGCCTATATTACAACCCCAATTCGAGAAAAGCAATAAACTCATTAGCCCGAACAGCATGGCATATTTGGATTTCATGGTATTTCCCTTAATTTCGATGCATTGTCATCAAAGACTCAACAGCACCGCAAACTGCCAGGTTTCCAATTCCGTCAGTGTCGCGCCCATGCCGATGTCGAGGCGAACGCGCCACACCGGCTGGAACGTGAGTCCGGCGCGAAAATTCGTCGCGTTCTCGCTGCGCCGCGCCGGCACCGCGATATAGCGGTCGATCCGTTGCGGCGGATTTTTCGCCGTGATGCCGTCCGGCCGGATCACCACCGTCGAATCCGTGCGGTACCAAATGTCGATCACTTCATCCGACTCGACCTTGACGTATCTTTTGATCGCGCCGACATGCGCCGTGAAGCCGCGGCCGAGATAAAAGCTCATCGCAACCGGCAGCGCCAGGCGTTGTGTTGTGCTGCGCTTGTCGAGCCGCAGGGTTTTGTCCTCGATGCCGATCTGGCTGCCAATCGGGCTCCACGGCGTTTCCGTATGTTGATGGCCGGCCCGCCGCACTTGCGCGTCTTCATACATCAACGTCTGGCTCTCCTCCGATTCCGCAAAAACGCCGATCGTGCATTCGCTGTTTTTATACATCGGCACCACCAGGCCGATGGCCCCGCTCCTCCGCGTGATGTTTTCGTCCCCCTCGCCGATGCGGTCATCGGTGAAGCGCGAGCTGGAAATGTAATTGTACAGCACGTTGTCCGGATAATTGCGAAAGCGATAATGGTTGTAGCTGGTATCCGCCACCGCGTCGCCGTTGGCAAGATCGACGTTGACCTTTTGATATTCAAAACGGAAACGAAAAACAATATCGTTTTTCATCGGCAAGTCGCCGTGTACGCCGGCATACTCCGTCGCGCCGTCGTGCCGCCAATGGCTCTCGCTCGAATGCGAATAGCGCCACAGCCCAAAGTAATCCTCCTGCGTGATTTCGCCATATTTATAATGGCTGCTGTCCTGATCGCTCGCCGACTGTTTGTGGTCGCCTTCGATGCGGCCGGCAAATACGCCGATCTCGCGATTGGCAAGCGACAAGAGAACGCCGCCGCTGAGTTCATTCTGGCGTATCGACGCGCCGGTGCTCTTGGCGTTGAGATAGCTCGAACGGTAACTGTTATTGTTTTGATCGTTATAATTGTTCAACCGCACGTAATCGCCGGAGACGTCGGTTTGCACTCGGCCGATTTTCGTACCGACGGAGAGAAATTTGGCCAGCTTGAGGGAGAGGTAGGCATCGAGCAAATGCGCGGTTTCGGTTTTCTCATCCAAGCCGTCTTGTTTGATATTCGGCTCCAGCTCGGGGAAATTCCGGCTTGCCTCGGTGCGGGCGCCAAACGCATCGTAGCCGCCGTAATACCAAAACGGCACGTATTCATAAAAAGTTCCTTGATGGTGAATCAGCTCATACGACACGGCGTATTTGAAGCCGGGCAGATATTTCGCGGCAATATCGCCGAGGTAAATGGCCGAGATCAGCGGTTCCAATTTGCGCTCGACGGGTTGCCCCCAATATGACGGCGCGAAGCGAGCGTTGTCATATAAATAGGTTGGATAGACACGCTGCTTGAACGCTTTGGAATTTTCCGCGCTACCTTTGAGATCGATGTAAAGCCGCGTGCCGGAAATGGATGAGAGCCCCGCCGGCTGAAACGACAGTTCGCTCAGCGGATCGGGCAGGATTCCCAACAGCCCTTCGTCGATATTTTTCAAATTAACCGAGACGATGCGATGCGGCCGCAAAAAATAATCGCGCGCATCGAAGCCTTTTTCCAGCACATAATCGCTCCAATATTGGGCGTGCAGCGCCAGCGGATTTAGCGCAAAGACGATGAGAAAGACGAGGCGTTTCATGGCACATTCTCCGGCAGGGCAAAAACTTGTGAGAATAAAATGCGCGTCCGGATGGTTGTTGAACATTTGACTCTTCTTCCAAACACAAATCAAGCCATCCGGACGCGGAAATGATATACAGGGGTTGTTTCGCTGCGGAGAACGCAAGCCGCGTACCAGATTTTACGGTAGGAGGAGTTATAAATTGGAGGATGCGACAATTGCCGATTTATTTAGGAGTTGTCAGTGGCGGTGGATTGGGGTTGGTTACGGCAAGTTTTTCCAAAAGCAAATTGGAGCGACGGATTTTTGGAGATTTATTCAAAAATTTGCAGGGTTACGTTTTCACAAAGGTCTACGTCGGATTTTCAGGCAAGCTGAAAACCGAAGCTCTTCGAGCAGCATGTTCACGCTCACGGAATTGGAACGGCTCACGGAATTAAAATCAAAAATGCTTTTCTTCCGTGCGATGTTCCATTTCCGTGAGCTAAAAATTCAGAATTTTTTTCTAACTTTTGCTGCGCAATGGTTTAGCGAGGGAATTCCCCACCGCCCAACGCCGTAGGCGTGTCATGTTTATAGCATCGATCAATACAAGAAAATGCAAACCCAATTAGGGGTGGCATGTGGTTGCAATAATAACATGTCACGCCGATGGCGTTTTGATGGACGGTTTCTATAAACAGTTCACTCCTAACGGAGTGCGTGCTATTCTCTCACTCTGCGGGCGTTGCGACTCCCCGCGAAAGGCGCGTTGCATGAGGCTGTGGAAGAGATGCTCCAGCTCCTGCTCCGACTGGCGCTGCTTGGCGCGCAGGGATTCGACTTTCTCGACCAACGCGGCGAATTTTTGCTGAAGCGCAATAGGTGGGGCAAGAATCGGCAATCTCTTTTAATTGCAGCACCCGCCATGTGACGAAGAATCGAATTCTTGACATTTTCGTTATTAAGATAAGTCGCCAGATATTCACCTGTAATCAAATCTTTCCTGGGTTTTAGAAGTGCGAGACTTGAAAGCATGCTAAACGCGAATGAATACCGATTTACTGCTGCAATACCCGTCGTCGCGCCATCCTTTATATAAAGGACATCCCCATAAACCGGATCACATCTTTTATAGATTTCTTGATGATGTTCCTGCGAAATAAAAGTTGGGCTTTTAAAAAAATCTAAGCCACGAGGTTTTAAATGTTTGGCTGTAATATACGGAACACCAAATTCACAAAGTGGTGGTGAGAAATGCGTCCCGTCCGCAACCTTTGAGCACACTACTTCCATTGTCATTACCTCCCACCCCTTCGGATTCCTCGCCGGATCGCCGAACATTTCCAGAAAGGCGGATTGCAAGAACTGCTCGGTGAGCTGGTTCGCTTGCCGGCGCTTCTCCCGCGCGGCATCGGCTTTCTCCAAAATCGCGGTGATTTGCTTTTGGATAGGGAGTGGTGGAAGTGTGATAGGCACAGATTTTACGACCGAATCAGAGACGGCAGGATAATTCGCTCCAGTTACACGGGCCGTCAAATAATTAATAAAATCTGGCGAGACCGTGCAATAGAATAGATACCGACTATCGATTAAATCAGGTTGCGACCTGAGAACACAGAAGCCTGTGGAGGCAATTTGCCCATCCAAATCAGGCGGAACGAGCGACACTGCGTTCAGATTGGGTCTGACCGTTGCGACCAGAATATCACCGGCGCGCACTTTCTTTCTTGCGCGACTAGGCGCGTTTTTTCCAAGCAAAACCTGAGGATTCAGTATTTTTTTAGCTTGATTATCAATCGAAGCAATATCAATGTAACTGAATTCTTTATCAGGCTCGTTTTCGGGATTGAAAGTGTCGGTATCAATACAAACGGCGCCGATGTTTGAAACTGGCCAATTCATTTCATCATCCCTTGAATTTCTTCGACATCTCGCGCAATCTCTTTCTCCAACTCCAATACCTTCCCCATAATCACCTCCGGCTTCTCATATTCAACCTCCGCATGCTCAATCGGCTTGTAGCGCGAGATCGAGAGATCGTATTTGTTGGCACGTATCTCCTCCACCGGTACGAGCAACGCTTTCTTCGATTCCGCTTTGGTTTGCCATTTCTCCAAAATATCGGGAATGTCATTCTTGGCAATCTTCTGGCGCTTATCATCCAGCGAGAAGCCATCAGCCTCCATGTCGTAAAACCAAACTTTGTCCGTGGTCCCGCCTTTTTGGAAAATGAGCACTGCGGTGGAAACGCCGGCATACGGCTTGAACACGCCCGAGGGCATGGAGATAATGCCTTCGAGCTTGCACTTGTCCACGAGAATCTTGCGCGTGTCGAGATGCGCGTTGCTCGTGCCGAAGAGCACGCCGTCAGGCACGATCACGCCACATCTGCCGCCGATCGTCAGCAGGTCATACATCAACTCCAAAAACAGCAGCTCGGTTTTGGTGGTTTTGAGTGTGAACCGGCTGTTGAGATCGCTTTTATCAATCGAGCCTTTGAACGGTGGATTGGCGAGCACGATTTCATAGTTCTCTTTTTCACCGAAGGCTTTTGAAAGCGTGTCGGCGTAGCGCAAATTCGGATTGTCGATGCCGTGCAGCATCAAGTTCATCGCGCCGATGCGGGACATGGTGGAATCAAAATCGTAGCCGGTGAGCGCCTCGCTTTTGAGGAATTTGATCAGCTTCTTGTCGGCAATTTTGTCGCCGATCAAATGATGCGGCTTGCCCTCGGCGTCGTATTCGATAATGTCCGCGCTGGTGTTGGCTTCGAGAATGTGCTCGTAAGCATTCACGAGAAATCCGCCGGTGCCGGCCGCCGGATCGCAAATGCGGTTGCCGATTTTCGGATTGACCAATTTCACGATCATGCGAATGATGTGACGCGGCGTGCGGAACTGGCCGTTCTTGCCGGCGGTGGTGAGTTGCATCAGCAGATACTCGTAGAGATCGCCCTGCACGTCCACGTTCTGCTCGGAGATGTGCATGTCGTCGATGATCTTCACCGCTTCCTGCAGCAGCGAGGCTTTGGGAATGATGAACACCGCGTCCTGCATGTGCTGCGTGAACGAGCTGGTCTCGCCGCCAAGATTGCGGAGAAAATCGAAGACGACGTCGCGCACGTGCTTGAGCATTTGGTCACCGGGCAATTGGCTCCAATACGACCAGCGGCAATCTTTGTGTTTATTGAAAATTGATTTAAACGTCTGCCCGCGCCGCTCCGCGGATTTCTTTTGAGCATTGTCGCGATCTTCGAGCCGCTTCAAAAAAATGAGATACGACATCTGCTCGATGGCCGTGAGCGGATTGGCAATGCCGCCGGACCAGAAGCGATCCCACAGCGCGTCGACTTTAGATTTGAGATTGGGGTCGGTGAGCATGGATTTGTTATTTATGTTGTTTGGTGTGGCGGGTGAGCTTATGAAAGTAAATTACTGCAGTAACCGAATAGGATAGATTAGGGTTGCGCCAAAAACTTCCGAAGTTTTTCTTTCAACTTACTTTCGTTTGTTTTTTTGATTTTGCATTGCCAAATAACCAAGTATCTCCATCCTATTCTATTCAGTGCTCTATGATTTGCTTTGTCTCTTTTAACATTTTTGCGGATTTTTTCCGACCAAAATTTCCGATTAGTCTGCGGAAGCGAACTCCTACTACATAGCTTATGACCATGCCAAAAGCAGCCGTTAACGAAAACAACTTTTTTGCGATCACGTAGAACTATGTCCGGTTTACCAGGTAAATCTTCTTTGCGGAGAGCAATACGGTATCCCATCGACCGCAAAAGTTTCGCTACATATATCTCTTGTGTGGAATTCTTCGGCCCTATTTTGCTCATTATCTCTGAACGCTTTCGCTTGCCGAATATATCAGCCATGGTATTTTTTCAGATGAGAAAGAATATTGGAGCTTTGAATCCGACTGAATTCCGGAGGGAGGGCATTTCCAATCAAAAGGGCCAGCTTATCCTTTGATAGATTGGTTGGAAACCGATAATCTTTAGAAAAAGTTTGTAACAGTGCCGCTTCTCGTGCGGTTATAGCTCGGTCTTGTTCTGGATGCAGAAATCTGCCCTTCGATGGATTTAAACAACCGCCGGTTATTGTGGAGGAAACGTCATCCCATTTGAGTCGTCCGTAAATGTCGTTAAAACCCACATTCAATTTCTTGTGACATTCAAGTTTATGTTTCTCCGGCAAATTTGTACGACTACCGCCATCGTGCGGAATCATTTTTATCATTGCTTCAATATGCAATTTATGTTTTGCGACAATCTTATGTATTGGATCCGCAGTTTTTTCTATTGATTCCATATCCCCAATTATATCTCGTACTGTTTTCCTTAAATTTGGAGAAGGAGCGATTACAATCGGCCCCAAAAGAGAACCCACTAGTACTAATCTTTTACGACGTTGCGGTACTCCATAATCCGCAACATTTACGATTCCGTGATCGATTTTATACCCCAGTTCTTGCAAAGATTTGACTAAAGATTTGAATAAATAATAATCCTGTAAAGCAGGTACATTTTCCAGCATAATCGTTTTTGGCCTGAGTGCCTTCACAAATCGCAAGTAATCAAGTATAAGATTGTTTCGAGGATCTCTTGCAGACCGTTTTCTATTCAGACGACGAACAGAAGAAAAGCCTTGGCATGGCGGACATCCCGCAAGCAAATCGATACTTTTTGATCCCAACAACTTTCTGATATCGGATATTGTAACCTCACGAATATCTCTAATAATAATGTGAGTCTGGGAATGGTTCATTGAATAGCAGATTGCTGCCTCCATGTCCTTTTCCAAAGCGGCGACAATAGTAAAACCCGCTTGTCGCATACCTTCAGAGAGTCCGCCACATCCAGAGAATAAATCAACAGCTAAATACTTCACTTTAAAATTTCCCTGATAGATTCGTTTATTTGTTCAGTTACAATCGACGAATAGTTTGGTGTACCATATCCTGAAATCGCCGTAAAGGCGTGTTCAATAAACGGTGTGAGGAAGGGTTCAGAAATGCAAAGCTTACGTTTTACGTTTGGCCAGTATGAATATTTCAAAGGTGCATTTCTTTTTTTCTTCGTATCTTGCTGTTTGGCAATCTCATCGGGCATTACGATTTTCTGATTTGTTATTTCCTTGGGGAAAACCATATAGTTATTCATGCCGTTTTCAGTTTTTATGAACGGAAGGATTAAAATATCATCGGATACTTTTAATGCTCTGTTTGCGAAAGAAGTTACATCAACTTCCTTTATTATTTTGCTTTTAGCTCTTGTAAGGATGAGCTGATCTACAACATAATTCGGTTCAACACCAATTCTGTGAATCGGTAAAAGGTTTATGAAACCGAAGTTCTTGTCCCAAAATCTTCGTAAATCACAGTCGGCGCTGATTACCACAAACAATGTTTCCAAATTATCGCGATTATCTTCTGCATTCATCACGATGTCGCCACGCCTTACTAAATCGTCCTCGGGACTATAATAGAGCCGATAAGCCCACAATTTCTTGGCCATTTCACGGGCGTCATATGAAGACGATTGCTTTCCGGCGTAAGAGATGCCGAGTTTAGTTGAATTGATAAGGGTTTTGAGTTTTTCACCGAGAAAATGGATGAAAGAATATATGCTGCCGCTATAGAAACCTTCTTTTTCCAGCAATTGAATGAGTTCGGAGTCTTCTGTTGAATGATTTTTCAATTTTTCTACAATCATTTCTTTCAAATCGACTTCATCGAATTCTTGATCACTGAGGAACTCCAATGCTTCGTCAATCGATACTTTACCTAATTCAATGAGTATGTGCTCCAAGGCATCCATAGTAGTTCGTCTTAGTTCGCCGCCAAATCTGAAGGCAAAGTTACCGTCGAACATTTCTTGAGCTTTTTTGAGTAATTCTTGGTCCGAGTCCTTGTTATGTTTATCTGTGAAAAAGAGCCTTTTCTCATACGAGGCAAACCTTTTACTGCTCAGAACTCCTTTTATCTCTTCCCCTTTGTCGGCGCCGGAATAGATGCTAATAACGCAAAACGATCTTTCCAGAACTTCCAGTAAGTAATCTTCGGAATCTTGTTCTGCTTTAAGGAAATCCCAATCGTAAACGACAATGTCGGGTCTATAATACTCTTCATCGACTGTATTTAAATAGATTCGAGGGTGAGTAAAGCCGGAAACATTCCAATTTTCAGGCCCTTCTATCAACCGTATAATCAAACTCTTTAACTTATCTTCAACTCCCCAATCATTATTTAACACGGCTCGCAAACCGGAAGAATCGATTCGCTTTGTGTCTTGAATGGGCCCGTTCGGATCTATTGGAATTTTATCGTCGATGACACAAATATTGTGTGCCATAATTATGTCCCTTCTCTTGATTCAGGTACTTTAGAGAAATCTAAAAGAAATTGCGCTCCGGGCATATTTTCTATTCTATCTTTTTGTGGTGCTAAAAAGATATTGCCTTTCATATCGTGCATATAATGCTTGCATATGTAGAGACCTAAACCGCTCGGCGGATCTTTTAAGCTATAACCGGCTTGAAAGAGATATGGACGTATAGAATCATCAATATCCGGACCGTTATCGGCAAAAAGAATTGTTCTATATTTCAAATCGACTATTATTTGAATTAACCTGTCCTTAACTTTGGCTGCATCCAACCAATAACAGCTATTGTCCATAACATTTGTGAATATCTGGTTTAAAGCACCGTAGCGAGCATAAACTTTAAATCCTTCTCCACGTTTAATTTTAACTTCAATAAGTAATTTTTTAAGTTTGCTTTTATATACCTCGTATGCAAAATCAATAGATTTGAGAACATTAAACTCTTGTTTCGCTTCGCTTCGGATTGCCCTCAGAGGACCTAAACGCTTTAATTCACTTTTTAAGGAAGCCGATGCTTCACTTAATTCGTCCAACCTCTTTTTGGTGAGAGTCCCGCCTTTCACCAATTCAAGAATGGCATTATAAAAATTTGAGGTGAGTTTGGCAATCTCATGTACGGACACCGCAACAGCAATACCGTAGCCCGCTTGTTCGATTAGTAAATCTTGCACTTCTTGCATCGCCGATAGACTCTTCTGTAGCTTCCTTAAAGAAATGCTTAAATTGATTAAACGCTCTTTTTGAGATTCCCCCTTTCCGATTTGCCCCAAGATTTGGGAAGGATCTTCTATCACATCATATTTTTCAGCTAAGTTTTCAATAATAACCGAAGCTTGCTTTGACACCGACCTCAGCTCTTTGGGTTCGCGAATAAGGTCTCCTGTCAAATCATTATAATGATTCCTTTTTGCTACGAACTGATTTTCTATATATAGCACAATCGTCTTTACCAAAGTTGATAAATCTTCGTAAGCGACATTTCTTAACATCCCTTCTCTATTAGTTTTGTCGATAAGTTCGATATTTGCTGTTTGCTCTAATTCAATACTGCCGATCATATTATAATACGAAAGATTTTCTACCCTTTTTATTTGTCGTGTACTCAGCTTCAGCCAGTCGATTTGAGCACCTAATTCGGAGGAATATACATTCAACCCGTCCTTATAAATCGCGATGCCGCCGAAATTGTCAAGGTACTTGGTAAATTGTTTGATCTTCGGGCCTTCAATCCATGGTGCGGTACGATACCAAATATTCAAATGCATGGAAAATGGACCGCATTGTGGATGTCGATGATCATCGGATGTTTTATTGTCTTTCCAATATTCTTTACTAGCACGCTTTAAATCATAATCCTTTTCTTCGATGTTATCCGACGGCAACGGAACAGATTTGGGCGGGTTAAATTTCAGTTCAAACTTACAGACACCTTTACTATCAACTTTCCCATCGAAAGTAAAAACCGGCTCAAATTCTTCGAATATTAAGCTTCTGTCTAGATCCGAAATTTGTGGACATTCAAAGAGAATATCGAAACCCGTAGGCGCTCTATGCGGGGACTTCATTTGTAGAATTGTTTGGTTTATGTCTCTTATAATCTCCTCGGTCAATTCAAAACCATGCCTACCCCCATAAATAGTTATTTGGGTACCGGAGTTTTTAGAGCCGTAATCCCGTGACGGTTCTTCCCTAAACAAACTTACCCCGACCGAATCCAAATCTTTTTGATCGTATCCCTCTTGTCTATCGAATTCATCCCAATTAATCTTTAAGACATATTCGTAACTATTCTCTTTAATTTTGGATCTTATAACAACTTTTGTCCCCAATCTACGAGTAGCAAATCTCCCCACGCCTTTTTCACCTAACGGCAACCTACCGCCATGCGCTTTTTTCAAATTCCTAAGCAAACCTTCATAAGTACCGAAGTTTCCGCTCTCCAGCGCCTTAGACCTTTCTTGTTTGATTCTTTCTTTGACATTGGTTTTTAAAGTTGCAGCCGGTCGTAACCAGCCGTTCTCAATCGTGTTTTTATCCATGCCTATACCGTCATCTTCAATAATTATCACTGGCCCTTCCAAATCTGATAATTTATTTTCGTGATTCGAAACCATAGGCAGGCTAGGGACTTTTTCTATTCGTATTTTGCAATACGAGGCTTGTGCATCATAGGCGTTTTTGATCAATTCAAGTATGCCCACCTTTTCGGTCGCAATAAGTTCTTCGCCCAAAACTTTCATCAGGTGAGCATCTGCACGAAATGTTAAAACTATCCCCCCGTCTAAACATATCTCATCTAAGATTTCCGGTTCTACTCTCCTAACGGCATTTTGAACATTATAAGTCGGGCCAACTTCTCTAGGACGATCTTTGTTGTCAAGGAATGGAACGGGCTTTGAAAAAATCTTGTAATTATCTATTTCAGCAAAGCAGTGCTCACTGTTTCGTTTGTCATCGAATATCTTTCCGATTCTCCCGTACCCAAAATAAACACCATCGCCCATTTTTTTCGGTTCGTAGTATACGAATTCTAAGTTTGGAACCGATAAGAGGTTTAAATACTTCCTCTTGGGAAAATGATAATATTTTCCGATGAAATCATTGTATTCTGAATCGTCGCGATATTGCTGCAAGACCACACAATTTCTATTGCTCATCGCTTATGACTCCTGATAAGTTGCATTCTATCCGGAACAATTATAAGTTATATTTTTTTTATAATTATGCAAATACTCTTTTGAAAAGTCATTCTCTCAGATCCAATACCGCCAACCTCTTCGTCAACTCAATCAACTCCTCAATCTCCGAGGCCGAGAACAATTTTTCCACCGCGTTCTCGCCAAAATTGGTAAACGGCTCTTCGTAAAGATCGGCCAGCTCCAGCGCGTGGCGCTGCAAAAAGACGTTTTGCATGGCGCGCAGGAAACGCGATTGGTCGGCGTCGTAATTGTGCGCCAACACGAACGCGTTGAACGAGCGCCGCACGACGGTTTCATGATCCGGCAGCTCTTCCAGTTTCAGAATATGCTTGAGAAAATCCACCAGGCTGCCGACGCGCACGCCGAAAGCTTTGAGCATGTTCTCTCCGTCGAGGCTGATTTCCTCGGAACTCAATTCGGTTTCCAAAGTGTGTTCGAGGCGGACGAGATCATCCGTGCCCACCGGCGCGCGCTGTTTCAATTTCTGAATCGTCGGGTGAGCGTTGGCCAACTGCTCGATCTTCGCTTCCACTCGCTTCTTATATTCTTCCACATAAAGCCGCTGCGTGCCTTTTTTGAGAATGACCCACTTGCGCGATTCGATAATGTCGTCGAGGCCCAGCTCGATCACGCGCGAAGGATTCGGATTGCGATATTTCATCAGCGGCGCGAGCACGGCTTTGGCTTCATCAATGCTGGCGAGCGAAGCATGGTCCCAAAACTCGTTGGAGAGCAAACGATCAACCAGCGGGCGTTGCGCGGCGACTTCTTCAACCGTAGTGGCGAGTGCCGCGGCGTCTTCGCGAATCGATTCGATGTGGGTTTGCAAATCTTTGCCCTGCACCAGCGCCAAGCCGCAGCGTTCCATTTTGCTGGTAAAAAAGGCCTGCGCCGGATTCACGTCCGGCACGAAGCGCAGCAACGGTGCGACTTTGAGCTTGAGGAAGGCCACTTTATTCGGCGTGAGATATCGCCAGAAATCATCGTCCCAAGCTTCTTTCACATCTTTAAAAGCCTTTTTAACGGAGAAAGATTCTTGGGGAATCCGGCCAACCTCCGCGCGCAAATCAGTCACGATGCGCTGCGCGTCATCGTCGGATTGGTTGCCGAGAAAGTGTTGCAGCTTGTGCAGGCGCGTGTTGAAAATCGTGACCATGACCGGCAGTTGCGAGGCGCCTTCCTCCTTCTTCGGCATCATATTGAAATGCTCGAAGTTCTCCCAGTAATCGACGATGAGAAAATTTTCCTTGTGGCGATTCGCCAGCCAGTCGAGATTTTTGTTCTCGCAGGCCTCGTGGCTGCGGGTGCCGCGGCCGATCATCTGCCAGAATTTGATTTGCGAATTGACCGGCTTCATGAAGGCGAGATTGACCACGTGCGGAATGTCCACGCCGGTATCGAGCATATCGACCGAAATGGCAATACGCGGCAAATTTTGTTTTTCAAAATTCTCCAGCAATTTCTGCGCGCGCTCGATTTTGGAGTCGATCACTTGCACCAGTTCGCCTTTGTACTCCGGATACATTTCATTGAAGGTTTCGGCCAAACGCATCGCGTGATCGTGAGTAATGGCGAACACGATGGTTTTGCCGGGCAGTTGGCCGGTGGCGTCTTTAAGGCAAACGTCCATGAACTCTTCCCACTGCCGGCGCAGTGTATCGCGATTGGTGACTTTGCGTTCGAGGTCGGTGCCGGCATAGTCGATCGTGTCGGGATCGATGCCGCGCTCGCGCAATGATTCCTTTTCTTCCTCGGTGAGATCGACGCCTTTGATGCCCTGCCGCTGAAATTTGGTTTGCGCCGCGTAAACATTGAAATCCGCGAGATAGCCTTCTTCAACCGCTTTTTCGTAGATGTAAAGAAAAGTGGGGATGGAGTTTTCGCAGTCGAAAAATTTAAACGTGTCACGCTCGATGAATTGCGCCGGCGTCGCGGTGAGGCCGATCTGCACGGCGTCAAAATACGCCAGCACGTCGGTGAACTTGTTGTAGATCGAGCGATGGCATTCGTCGGAAATGATCAAATCAAATTCCGCCGGCGAGAAATCGTTGTAGCAGATTTCGAGAGTTTGCAAAGTGGAGACGTACAAACGCTTGGTTTTATCAATGTCGTAGGTTCTGATGCGGGCGCGCGCTTCATCCGGAAGATGCGTTTTAAATCCTTTGCTCTCGGCTTGTACGACTAACGCATCACGATCAGCCAGGAAAAGCACTTTCTGCGCCACATGCGCCCGCAGAAAGATGTCGATCAGCGCCATCGTTGTGCGCGTCTTGCCCGTACCCGTCGCCATCACGATCAGCGCTTTGCGCTTCTTCCAAATTTCAATGGCCTCGGAAACGCGGCGCACGGCTTCGATTTGATAACTGCGATCAATAATTGACGACTTTATCTGTACGCCATGCAGCGGCAGCTTGTGCTGTTTGAGGAAGAGCAATCTTTCGAGATCGGCGCGCGAGAAAAATCTGGCGACGTGGCGCTCGGCGGCGACTTCGCTGTCCCAAAAGAAGATGTCATCACCATTGGCCATAAAAGCGAAAGGCCGGAAGCTTTGCTGCTTTTCAATCGCCGTGACGTATTCAAGAACTTGTTGCTTGCCGACACGAGCATCGCGACAGGTGCGTTTCGCTTCGACCACGGCGAGGGCCTCGCCGTTTTCGCGATAGAGACAGTAGTCGGTTATCCCTTCAAACGGGGTGGGATCATAAGCTGCGACCGGAATTTCGATACCCACTTGCGCGTGGTCGCGAGGCTCCCAGCCGGCTTTTCGCAATTGCGGGTCGATGAGGTTATAGCGAGTCTTTTGCTCGCTAATACGATAAGGTGCCATGTTCAGCCCAAAAGATGTCCGTCCAAAGTTTGCAAAATGGCGTAAAATCGCACCATTGTTTTGGTGATTGAAAATTTTACGAAATTGGCAGGATAGAAGCAAGAAGAATGTGGTGGTAGAGACCAATAAAATTTTAATTTTTTCACCGCGTTGTTATAAATGTTGTTTGTCCATCTAAACTTTACCCTTGACATTTTACGCGCATTTTACTACACTAAAAGTGTAGTAGTTCACCTAATAAAAGAATTAGTGAAGCTTGATTATACTATGGCTAATCTTGCAGGCATTGGCAAAAAAGGGCGCCGGCAGCTCACTGTAATATTGGAAGAAAGTAAAGGAACGTTTACGGTTGAAGAAGCTTCCGGCATTCTGCAATTGCCGACCACTGAAACTGCAAAATCGCTGGCGAGATGGGTAAATCAAGGTTGGTTGGTTCGTCTGCGTCGCGGCCTATATGCTCCGGTAACGTTTGATTCAACGACGCCGATGGCGGCTATTGATGATCCGTGGATTATCGCTCAGCGGATTTTTTCACCTTGTTACATTGGCGGCTGGAGCGCGGCGGAACATTGGGGACTCACCGAACAAATCTTCAGAACCGTGGTTGTTTTCACCAGCCGGCTCATCCGAAACCGCAGGGAAGAAGTTCAGGGGATTCAATTTTGGGCCAAAAAAGTTGCTGACGACAAGTTGTATGGCACTCGCACCGTTTGGCGGGGACAAAATAAAATTCTGGTTTCCGATCCTGGCAAAACCGTGGTGGACATGTTGGATGATCCTGCCATTGGCGGCGGCATCAGAATCACGGAAGATATCTTGAAGGAATATTTACGGTCAGCCACGCCCTCGAACTTGGTGGAGCTTTTGACTTATGCTGAACGCGCCGGTAATGGCGCTATCTTCAAAAGGCTTGGTTTTTTGTTTGAACGGATTCAACCCGACAATCAAAAATTTTTGCAGAATTGTCGCAAACGGTTAACCAGCGGAAACGCCAAATTAGACCCATCGTTGCCTGCGGAGAAATTGGTTACGCGTTGGCATCTTTGGATTCCGGAAAGCTGGGCTACAAGGAGGGAAAAGTGATTGATAGGCGTGAAATATTGGCTTTCGCCAATGAATTGTCATTGCGCCCGAGCATAGTTGAGAAGGACTATGTGTTGGGCTGGCTGCTGGCGGGAATATCTCATCACGAGGCGATATCAAAACACTGGGTTTTTAAAGGGGGCACGTGTCTGAAGAAATGCTATTTTGAAACCTACCGCTTCTCTGAAGATCTCGATTTTACTCTTCTGGATTCATCCCAAATCAACCAAGATTTTCTGCTTGAAATCTTAAAAGAAGTCTCTGCATGGGTATACGAAGAAAGCGGAATTGAGCTTCCGGTTGAGGCCATACAGTTTGAAGTATATCAGAATCCACGTGGCAATTTTTCTGCACAAGGCAAGGTCAGTTATCGGGGACCAATTGCCCCACAAGGTGATCTTCCACGCATTAAGCTGGATTTGTCCAGTGATGAAAAACTCATTTTGCCAGCCACGCGACGGCCCATTTACCATCCCTATTCCGACGCCACCAAGGAAGCTTCTCAAATTTTGTGTTATTCTTTTGAAGAGCTTTTTGCAGAAAAATTGCGCGCCCTGCTGGAAAGAGAACGCCCGCGAGATTTATACGATGTCGTGCATCTTTTTCAGTATGATCAACCACGCCCCAAGGCCAAAGCAATTCTCTCCACATTTTTGGAGAAATGTAAATTCAAAGGAATGCCTGCCAATGAATTGGAAAAATTAAAGACCGGGCTGAGGCGAATAGAGCTTGAAGCCGAATGGGGCCACATGTTGGCGCATCAACTTCCGTTTCTTCCGCCTTTCGAACAGTTTTGGAATGTATTGCCGAAGGTTTTTGACTGGTTGTACAATGTAGCGCCAATACCACAATTGATACGTTATCCAGTTGCCGCAGATGAGGATGAAACCTGGACTCCACCATCCATGGTGCATGCCTGGCGTATAGGCGTTCCATTGGAAGCCATTCGATTTGCGGCGGCGAATCGTTTGTGTGTGGCGTTGGGCTATCAGAATAAGATACGAGTCATCGAGCCTTATAGCTTGCGCCGCGCTAAAGCCGGCCATCTTCTCCTGCATGCCATTGGGGTTGATTCTCGCGAACCGCGAGCATATCGAGTGGATAAAATTCAAAGTGCGAGGATCACGAATAGACCGTTTATACCCGTGTACGCCATAGAACTAACTGCCACCGGTCCTATCCATGCACCAAGAACAAAATCAGTTTTTAGTGCCAGTAAGCGCCGACATAAACCAATATCGGGCAGCGTTCGTTATATTATTGAATGTCAAACTTGCGGGAAGCAATTTAACCGCAAGAAACGCGATACTACGTTGCGGCCTCATAAGAACAAAAATGACCAGCCTTGCCGCGGCCGTCGTGGAATTCTGAGAGATACTCGGCACAGTTAACCAAGATTATTGAGAAGCTGGGAAGTGTCGGGGTTATGGAATCAAATTTCTCTTGCCCCTTTGCAAATATTCTGCTATACTTCAATTCATGATCGAAGTCGTTTTCCTCGGCACCGGCGCGGCGGCGCCAACCAATGACCGCAATCTTTCCGGCGTCGCGATGATCCGCCAAGGCGAAGTTTTTCTCTTCGATTGTGGCGAGGGCACGCAGATGCAATTTCGCAAAGCCGGGTTGCGGCCGGGGCGATTGCGGTATATTTTTATCACGCATCTGCACGGCGATCATCTCTTCGGCCTGCCGGGTTTGTTGACGAGTCTGCACATGGCCGGTTGCCATCAGCAAGTCGATCTCTTCGGGCCGGTTGGCATCGCGGAGTACTTTCGCTTTCATCAGCAGCTTTGCCAGTTCGCGCTCGGCTATCCGCTGCAGATTCACGAAATTGCTGCCGAGACGCCGTCTGTGTTGTGGCGCAACGCCGAATATCACGTCGAATGGCAGCCGCTCAAGCATGGAAATTTTACGGCCGGTTTTGCGTTGGTGGAAGCTGATCGGCCGGGTCGATTTGATGTCAACCGCGCGGAGCAGCTCGGTGTGCCAAATGGGCCGGAGCGCGGCCGCTTGCAGCGCGGCGAGAGCATCGTTTTGTCAAATGGACGACGAATAAATCCCGAAGAGGTGCTCGGCCCGCCACGACCAGGTGTGAAGATCGCATATTGTTTGGATACCGTGCCTTGCGCGGGCGCGGAGAAATTAGCTACGAACGCCGATTTGCTCATTACTGATTCGACGTTCTCTGCTGCCGATGCGGAACATGCGCATGAGTCCGGCCATTCCACCGCTGTCGATGCTGCTGAACTCGCTCGGAAGTGCGGTGTGCGGCAACTGCTGCTGACGCATTTCAGCGGCCGGCTGCGGCAGGAAGATTTGCCGGCGCTGGTGGCCGAAGCGCGAGCGGTTTTTCCCGACAGCAGCGCCGCAACGGATTTGGCGCAACTCAAAATTATTCCACGTGATGAACATTCTTAAATTAGCTCGCAACGAAAAGAGAACTGCAACGAAATTTTAAGATGAACATTCTTAAATTGTCTCGCAACGAAAAGGGAACCGCAACGAAATAATAAAGGACTGCTATGACCGATTTCAGCCGAATTGAAGCGATTTTGTTTGATGCCGGGCAAACTTTTTTGTTTCCGGATTTTCCGTTTTTGAAAAATCTGCTCACCGAATATGGCGTGGCGACCGATATTCTCCCGCTGCAAAAGGGCGCGGCGCTGGCGCGGGAAAAAACCTTCCGTTACCGCGAAAAGGAGAATTGGAAAGACTATCTCACTTTTTGGATGCAGTACGTTGGCGCGTCGGCAGCGGCGATCCCCGAAATTTTGACGCGGATTCTTGAGCGCCACAAGCGCGAGCATTTATGGAGTTGGTCCGACCCGACTGCCGCCGAAGTTTTTGCCGCGCTGAAAAATCGCGGCTATCGTCTCGGCATCATTTCCAATTCTGACGGCTCGATCGCTAGCTCGATGCAGAAATTTGGCTTCGCGCCATTTTTTGACTGCATGATCGACTCGCACGTGGTCGGCGTCGAAAAGCCCGATCCGCGCATCTTCGCGATGGCATTGCAGCAGATCGGCTTGCCGGCGGAACATTGCGCTTATATCGGCGACAATTATGACCGCGACGTCATCGGCGCGCGCCGGGCCGGGCTCGTGCCGATTTTGATCGATCCCTTTGATGTGGTGGTGGAACAGGATGTGGCGCGGATCAAGCAGTTGGGTGATTTGGTTGCAATTTTTTCTGCCTAAAAAAGAACCGGTGAATAAACTTTTTTACATGCTTGTTCGATTGCAAGCCGCTCGTATTGCAAAGATGTAATTGAATCATTATCCAAAACGTATCCACACACGCCGAAGCCGTAAAAAGTTTCGCCATTGTCACCTCATCAAGTTGGGGGAATCTATACTCGTTTAGGGTGAGAATTACACTCTTTAAAATCATCCTTAACGAATATACTTGATATACTCGTTAAGGGTTAAAATCTCAGTCATTGCGAGGCGCTTTTTGCCGAAGCAATCTCTTAATTTTAAAAGGATTGCTTCACTGAGAAACGCTCGCAATGACATTACAAATTAACCCGAAACGAGTATATTTCAAGCCTTTCCTTATGTACGTATTTTGCCGGCCCGGTCATGGCACGAAACTTGTCCACTCTATTTTGGTACATTCCCATTTCGACGCGGTTGAACACCTCATTTAAATTTGTGGCTGTCCATTTTCTCAGAGTTTTTTAGCAAGGAGATTCACTATGAATGCCGTAGTTGGCGTTCGTTATGTCGGTTTATATTTGTGCGTGATTTTAACCGGGCTGGTGACATTCGCTTTCAAGCAAAGCGGCAACCTGGTTTCATCCGGAGTCGTTGCGAAAAGCGTGCGCAGCGGCAATTGGTCCGATCCAACGATTTGGAGCGCCGGCAAAATTCCCGAGACAGGCGATCATGTGGTAATCGATATGGGGCATGCGGTGACGTACGATTTGGCCTCCAACGACGCGATTCGCCTGATTCATATTCGCGGCAAATTGGTGTTTTCGCGAACCAAAAACACGCAGCTCGACGTTGGCATGATCATTTTGCAAATGAGCGATACCGTTGACGAAAACGTCAATTGCTCGGCGCACCAAAGCCTGCACGATCATAGCGAGCCGCGGCCGACGCTGGAAGTCGGCTCGCCGCTCAATCCGATTCCGGCCAATGTGACGGCGCGGATTCGGCTGACGGATTTTGCCGATATGAAAGACGACTGCGGTCCGGGCATTATTTGCTACGGCGGCCGCATGGATTTTCACGGCGCGCCGTTGAATCGCACGTGGACGAAATTGGGCGCGACGGCTCCCGCCGGCGCCGCGACGATCACGCTGGCGGAAGCGGCAAATTGGAAAGTTGGCGATCGTATCATCATCACCGGCACCGTGGCGTTTGAGAGCTTCAAAGATGCCGGCGATTCGTTCCGCGGCAAAGACAAAGCGCAGACGGAGGAAAATTTCATTGCGGCGATCTCCGGCACGACGATCACGCTGCGCACGCCGTTGCAGCACGCGCATCTCGGCGCGGGCGATTTTCGCGGCGAGGTGGCCAATCTTTCGCGCAACGTCGTTATCGAGTCGCGCGATCCGAACGGCGTGCGCGGCCACACCATGTATCATCGCAACAGCCGCGGCAGCATCAGCTACGCGGAGTTTGCGCATCTCGGCAAGCTGAACACACTGGCGCGCTATCCGATTCATTACCACGTGATGCGCGACTCCAATCGCGGCAGCAGCATCATCGGCGCATCGATTTGGGATTCGCACAATCGCTGGGTGACGATTCACGGCACGGATTATCTGGTGGTGCGCGACTGCGTCGGTTATCAATCCGTCGGCCACGGCTATTTTATGGAAGACGCCAGCGAGGTTTACAATTTTCTCGATCACAATCTCGCGGTGTTGGGCTACACGCACAAACCGCTGGCCAATCAGGCGCTGGCTTACGATAGCAACGCCGGCGCCGGTTTTTGGTGGGCGAATGGCCGCAACGCGTTTCTCAACAATACGGCGACGGAATGCGATCAGTACGGCTATCAATTCGACGTGCGGCCGGAGACCAGAGCCTGGTCGCTTTTGCAGCCGGATGGCACGCTCGTGAGTGACGCGCCGGTGGATCATTTGGCGTACATTCTCTTCAAAAATAATGAAGCGCACGGTATGATGATGTACGCGTTTTGGGGCAACGGCAACGCGGCGCCGAGCGATCCCTTTACGATTCGCGGGTTTCGCGGCTGGCTGATTCGCTACGGCTTGAGCGCCAACGCCAACAACACGCTGGTGGAAAATTTGAATCTGTGGGAAAGTAAGTACGGTTTCTACGGCCAGGATCCGGGCAACGTCAAAGTGGTGGGGATGAAACACGACGGTGCGTCGCAATTCCCGGTTGATTTTTACGAGAAGCCCCAAGGGTTGGCGACATTCGAGAATCTGGCGTTGAATGATCTGAGCGAGTATCCGTTTCGCATCACCGGCAAAAAAGAGCGCCCGCTGCCGTGCGACATCCATATTCGGAATTACACTGTGACCAATGTGCAAAACAACACGACCGGTGTGAGCACGGAAGGCGGCAACGCCAAGCCGTCGCCCGAGCTGACGATGTACTTGCACGATTTCTTCGGACCGAACCGCGACGCGAAGGTGATTCCGGCGACGCAAACGCGCCACGACGGCTTGACGTACAAAACGCTGCCGCCGGCTTTTTCGCCGGAGGTGAGAGTGGCCGAAGTGAATGCGCCGTTTCCGGATAATCCGATCAAGCCGGTGGACAAGCTGCCGCCGGCGACGGTGATCACGTTTCCGCCGGCGGGTATGACGGCGCCGGCGGATCGCAACGGGCGGCTGGTGGTGCGCGGCACGTGCATCGACGCGAGCCGCATTGTTGCGGTTACCGTCAATGGAATTGCAGCGGCTGCCAAAGCGGAAGATTTTTCACAATGGGAAGTGACGCTGCCGAATTTGCCGGCGGGCGAAGTGACGCTTACCGCTAAGGCGGTAGATGAGTTCGGCAATCAGGAAATGACGCCGCACGTGATGACGGTTCGGATTGAGAGAAGTTCTGCGGTTGCCGATGCTTCGAATTTGAATGGCGCCGTGCGCGAGTATGAATTGTCGCAGAATTACCCCAATCCGTTCTTGAGCGGAGCGAAATCCCCCGCTTTTGGCGGGGGAAATCCCGAAACTCAAATTGCTTTTGCCATTCCCGCCGGCGCTGCGCCGACGCAACATGTGCAGTTGGCGATCTTCGACGTGCTCGGCCGGCAAGTGCGCCTGTTGGCCGATGATGATTTGCCGCCGGGGCGATACACGCAAATCTGGGATGGGCGGAATGACGCCGGCCGGTTGGCGCCCTCGGGGATTTATTTTTATCGAATGGTTGTGAAAGCAAGAAACGGCGCCGCGGGATTTCAGCAAATACGGAAAATGGCATTGGCAAGATAAGATCCACGCTCGACGAAGTGAAATTTGGCGAAAATTCAGCGACAGGGCAAATTTTGCACTGGCGTTTTATTTTCAAAATCTTATGATTTTTCGCTTGACAATCTGTTATTTTTTTTATATACTGTGACGAATTGAGGCTTTTGGTCTTGAGCCATGAACGTCGCTTCGAGAACGAAAGCTTTCATTAATAGTGCGGGTATGCGTTTTGGGCTGTGCCCGAAGGGCATGGCGGCAAATTGACAATTCCCCAAATAACGATTCAGAAAAATAAGGAGGTTGAAGCTCATGAGGGAAACGATCAAATCGTACCTGATTAAAGGTCTTGCGCTCTGCATGTTGTCTTCCTTTTCCTTTGTGGCGTGCACGAAGCATCCGAATCAGCAACAAGTGCAAGCCCTCGAGGAGGCCAGAAAGGCAGCGACGGCAGCGGAGGCGACATTGGCGCAAAAGCGCAGCGAACGCGATGCTTTGCTGCGGCAGTTGCAAGAGAAAAAGGCGGCGCTGCAAAAAGCCCAAGACGAGAAAGCCGCAGTGGCAGCACGGTTGGGCAACAATTAGTTCATGCCGTTGGCGGATCTTTGGCGGTGATGATTTTTCATCCCAATATCTTAATTGGCCAAACGGATCTGCCGGAGAAAAATCGAACGCTTTACAACTTGAGGAAAATATGAAAATTTCCACCAAAATTTTTCTCGTCCTGGTCATCGGCATGTTGAGCCTAGCCCTGGTGGCGCCAGTTGTCGCCCAAGAGAAGATGACGATGGATGAGTATCAAAAGGAGCTGGCGGCCGCGCAGCAGCGTGAAGCCGCGGCCAAGGCTGAAATCGTCAAAGTTGACGAAGAAATTGCGCGCTTGCGGGCCGAGGTCGCCAGCACGGAGCAACAAACAACGTCGACTTGGGACGAGATTTACGCCATGGTCGGCACCGACAAAGCCGGCGTCGAGGCCTATCGCAATCAGGTGCGCAATCTCGAAGGCGACGTTGACGCGTTGATGGCGCTCTCCCCGGAAGAACTCTACAAGCGCCGCGCCGAGATCGACCAATTGCAGGCCCGGCTCGACGAGATGAAGGGCAGCAAAATCTCCAAGCTCACCGAGATGCAGGATTGGATCGCGACGATCGAGGGCAAGCTCACGCAGTTGCGCTCCAAGGCCGCTTCCTACCAGCCTTCTTACGGCCAATACACGGTCACCAAGGGCGACTACCTGTGGAGAATATCCGGCAAGCAGGAAATCTACGGCGATCCCTACCAATGGATGCGGATTTTCTCCTTCAACCGCGAAATGATCAAAGATGCGAATTTGATTTACCCGGATCAGAATTTCAAGATTCATCGCGGCGAAAGCTCGGACGAGTTTTATCTCGTTAAAAAAGGCGATTATCTCGCCAAGATTGCCGGCAGCGCCATGGGCGGACCGACGACCTGGATGAAAGTTTACGAAGCCAATAAAGACATTATTGGCGACAACAGGAATATGATCTATCCGTACACCGTGTTGCGCGTGCCGAAATAACGCCCGCTTTTAAATCCGCAAATAATGCCCCGCGCTTCCGAACGGGTTTTTGGAGGGCGGGGCTTTTTGTATTTGGGGAAGCACCAGTATCTTTTGCCATGGAAAAACTATACTGGCTAAGGTTTATTTTGTAACGGTCATTGCGAGCGTTTTTCAGCGAAGCAATCTTCTTAAAATCAACGGATTGTTTCGGCAAAAAGCGCCTCGCAATGACATTACAAATCAACCCAAACAGTATAGCACGATTGAAAATTTTAAATTGGAAATTTTCAATGTTTTTGAACCAACCCGCGAGGCTGTTTTGGGAATCACATTGCGCCAGCAGGCTGGCCAGGCTGTTGAGGAGATGAAAGAAGGAGTTGCCGCCGTCGAAACGAACCCTGATCAAGAAACGGTAAAACAAGCTGCAGGAACGAACACACCGGAGCGCCGCATCTCCATCCGCGGCGTTGACTCCCTGCAGTTGCTGGGGCAGGGCGACCAGCATTTGAAGGAGATTCTTAAAAACTTCAATGCGCGCATCACCGTGCGCGGCAGCGAGATTATTTTGCAGGGCGAGGAGCCGGAGCTGCGCCGTCTCGACCGGTTGTTCACTGAGTTGATTCTGCTGCTCAATCGCAACGAAGAGCTGCGGCACGCCGATGTGGAAACGTTGATCAATCTCGTCAAGCGCGGCGAGCCCAACGCCCGCCAAGAAGGACCCGGCTCGAACGGCGCCCAGAGTTCCCGCCCGGTGATTATTTACACCAAAAGCGCGGCGATCAAACCCAAGACCGACGGCCAGGCAGAGTTTTATCAAGCGACGTCTAAAAACGACATCGTGTTCGTGATCGGGCCGGCGGGCACGGGCAAGACTTATCTCGCGGTGGCGATTGCGGTGGCGCATTTGCGCGACCGCCAAGTCGATCGCATCGTGCTGGCGCGCCCGGCCGTTGAGGCCGGCGAGAGCCTGGGTTTTTTGCCCGGCGATTTAAAGGAGAAAGTCGATCCATATTTGCGCCCGCTTTACGATGCTTTGTACGACATGATTCCGGCGGAAAAATTGCGGCGCTATCTCGAGACCCAGGTGATCGAGATCGTGCCGCTGGCATACATGCGGGGCCGCACGCTGAACAACGCCTTCGTCATTCTCGACGAGGCGCAGAACACCACGTCGGGCCAGATGAAAATGTTGCTCACCCGCCTCGGCGTCAATTCCAAAGCCATCGTCACCGGCGACATTACGCAGATCGATTTGCCGAGCACCACGGCCTCGGGCCTCGTGCAAATTCGTGAAATCTTGCAAGGCATCGAAGGCATCGGTTTTGTTTATCTCTCCGATCACGACGTGGTTCGCCATAAACTGGTGCGTGACATTATCAAAGCGTATGATAATTACACCCAGTAATTTTTATGGATGCTCTACAGCGATGGGCTGCGCCCGTATGGGCTACGCCCGCATGGGTTCGTGACTTGTCGCGGTTTCGGGCAATCAGCAAGCTCGTCAAATTTTTTTCCAAGAAGGCGCCGGAGCCACGACCGGCGGAACGACCCCTAAGATCGTCGAGCCGGTTGCTGGGCCTTTGGCGGCGCCATCGCTGGCAGCTTCTCATCGCCGCCGCGTTCGTGTTGGCGGGGGTTCTGTTCTTTCCTGCCGGAAAATCCTTTCAATTTGCCGATTTGCGTGAGGGGGAAGTTTACGAAGGCGAGCAGATCATCGCGCCGTTTACTTTTTCAATAGACAAAACTCCCGAGGAATACAATCGTGACGTGCGGCAGGCGCGCGAAGGCGTGTATCCCGTATTTGTCCGCAACGACAGTACGGCGGCGCAGCAATTGCGCGCGTTGGCAACGTTTCTCGCCAACGTGGAGCAAACGATTGAAGCACTGGTGCCGGATTCCATGAAACTGCGGCGCTTGCGCGAGGTGTTTGCCGCGCAGCCGAAACTGGTGATGTCCGAGGAGGGCTTGCAGTATCTCGTGGGCGGATTCACGCGCGGCGAGCGACCGATCTCCAACGCCCGGCGCTTCGGCGCTTACGCCGCGCAGCTCCAGCGCATTTCCCGCGATCTTTTTGCGGTCGGCATTTTGAGCATCGAGCGCAGCGCGTTGCCGGAATACGTTCAAAAAATCTCCGTTCGCCACGGCGTCGACGAAATGGTGGAGCCACTCGAGCAGTTTCACGGAGAAGAATCGGTAAACGCTGCCGCACTGCAAAAGCTGCGCGAAGTGGACGATTGGGGCGATACGGCGGTGAATATCGGCTACCAAATTTTGACGCATTTTTTGCAGCCTAACCTGTTTTACGACGAGCGGGAAACGCAGCAGCGCATTGCTGAAGCGGAGGCGCGGGCGCCGAGGGCGCGGGGCACGGTGCTGGCCAAAGAGCGCATCATTCAAAGCCACGACCGGATCACGCCGGAGCATTTGCAGAAATTGCGCTCGCTCATGGCTGAAATGGCGAAGCGCCGCGCTTCCGAAGGCGGTATCACGCGGGTGCTGCCCATTCTCGGTCGGATTTCCATTCTCACGATCGCCCTCGGCATCATCGGCGTTTTTTTGCTGCTCGCGCGTCCCGCCATTTACGATGATAAGCACCGCGTCTCGTTGATCGCGCTCATTTTGCTGCTGGTCATTTTTATTTCTTACCTGGTCAACCTCGCCGGCCTGTCGGAATACTTGATTCCGGTGGCGATGGCGCCGATGCTGCTCGTGTTTTTCTTTGACGCGCCGGTGGCGTTTGTCGGCACGGTGGCGCTCGGCCTCGTGCTCGGCGGCATGCGCGGCTATGAATTTAGCACGATGTTCACGACGCTGGTCGTCGGCTCTTTTTCAATTCTCGCCGTGCGTCGGGTGCGCTCGCGTAGCTGGATTTTCAAGGCCATCCTATTTCTCGCACTCGCCTATTTGGCGGTGATCGCCACCACCGCCTTTTTGCGCTCCACGCCGCTGGAAAAGATCCTGGTAAACCTGCGCGACGGCGTTCTCATCAACGCGCTGCTCTGCCCGATTTTTATTTATGGCGTGATGGTGATCTTCGAATATCTCTTCGATTTGACGACGGATGCCACTTTGCTGGAGCTTTCGGCGTTGAACCGGCCGCTGCTGCGCGAGCTGGCGCTGCAAGCGCCGGGAACCTACCATCACAGCATCGTCGTCGGCACGCTGTCGGAGGCCGCAGCAGAAGCGATCGGCGCCAACTCGCTTTTGGCCCGCGTCGGCGCTTATTATCACGACATCGGCAAGATGGAGATGGCGGAATACTTTGTCGAAAATCAGCGCGGCGGCAAGAATCCGCACGAGAAGCTCACGCCGAACATGAGCCTGCTGGTGATCATCAACCACGTGAAGCGCGGCGTGGAAATCGCCGAGGAGAATCATATTCCGAAAGAGGTGCGCGATTTCATTCCGCAGCACCACGGCACCAATTTGATCGCGTATTTTTACAAAAAGGCGCTGGAAAAAAACGGCGACTCCGAAGTGCAGGAATCGGATTTTCGCTATCCCGGCCCCAAGCCGCAATCCAAAGAGACCGGCATCGTCATGCTCGCCGATGCGGTGGAGGCCGCCGGCCGCGCGTTGCGCGACCCTTCCATCAGCCGCCTGCGCAACATGGTGAGCGGCATCGTCGAAGAGCGTTTCAAGAAGGGCGAGCTTGATGAAAGCCCGTTGACGTTGCGCGATTTGAATTTGCTCAAAGAGAGCTTTGTCCGAACTTTGACGGGGATTTTTCATGGCCGCATCCAATATCCGCAAGATCAAAAAATTGCCGAAGCCCCGGCGCCGGAAAAAACGCGCCAGCGCTCCGCCCGCCCGCCGCTCGCCACCAACGGTGCGAATCAACCGGCGGAGGGCCGTCGCGCCTCTTCCAAGCCCCGACCGGCGAAAGCCGCTGCGCCTGAAGCTCAAGATCTCGGTGCAACCGGCGCTGCGCCGCCAATGGCCTCGGCTGCTGACGAAGCCTGAGATCCGCCGCCTCTCGCAAGCGCTCAATGAAATCTGGCGCGCCAACGCCGCCACCGCGATTCATCTCGAGGTGGATTTTGTAGACGAAGCGACAATTTGCACGCTGCATCGGGATTTTTTGCAGGACGCTGCTTCCACGGACGTGATCACGTTCGATCTGGGCGTAACACCGGCAGGCGAGCGGATTGCGGCGGTTGCCATTTGTGTGCCGGTGGCCCAGCGTTATGCCAAACGTTTTAACGTGCCGCTGCGCGAAGAACTCCAGCGGCTGGTGATTCACGGCGTGCTGCACCTGCTGGGTTTTGATGATCACCGCACGGCAGAGAAAAAGCGGATGCGGTATTATGAAAACAAGGCGCTCCGGCGGGGGGAAAGAGCCGGCGCGGCGGCAATAAAGCGCATGGCCAACATTCATAAATGACTTTAACAAGCATAAGTTTGATCCGCACCGTTTCGACCTTAGCGCCCTATTTTTTTAAATAAATTGTTGACTTTTAGAAAAAATTTAATATAATAATATAGGTAACAATTGTCCACGTGACCTGTCGCAAAAATGGAACGCTGTCGCAGGTCTGTAGCATGTTGACCAACGGGATGAATCTCTATGCGTAAAGGATTTACTTTCACGCGATTTTTGATAATTTCTTTGCCGGGCTTCAAGCCCGCCCTCGTTTTGCTCGCCGCTGCTTTCTGGTCTTCCGTCTTCGCGCAAACTCCTACCCAAATAAGATCGTGGGAAGACAAATTTCGGAACCGCTCCCGCATCGCCAGTGCAGCCAACGTCAAAATTGATACGACGGCTGGTAAAATCGATACGACGCTTGGCGAAATCTCGCTTTTATCCATTCCCGACTCGGTTGCAACGACCTCGAATTTCCGGCTGGCGTTGCACGGCGTTGACAATTCTTTTTTGGTGCCGGCGGAATTTGCCGTCAATGATGTCGCCGATATTGATACGGTTCCGAGCTTGAACAATGTTTATTTGGTGACGGATTCTACCAATAAACTGGTATTTTTTTATGACGCTGGAAACGGCTTGAGCACGACGCCCAATCTGGCGCCTGCCGCCCTCGGCAATCCCGTAGACGCGTATGCGTACATCGAGGGCACCGATCGCAAAGTCATTATTACGGGCGCTAGCGGTCGAGTCTTCAAAGTCAATTCGGCCAACCGCCAAATTGAGTGGCCGCCCAACCCCGCGGCCCCGGCGCCTTTTCTGTCACCTTCGGATGCCGTGGCTTTGGCCGACCGCCCGGAAGTGCTCATTTGTGAAACCGGCAGAAATCGGCTGGTGTCGGTTGATCTGGCCAGCAACGCTATGGCGTGGCAGTTCGACGGTGGCGCCAGCAAATTCGATACGCCGGTCGATGTCGAATTTATACGGGGTGACCCGAGCGTTTATCTGGTGACGGACAAGGGCAATCATCGGGTTGTGCTGGTGCAGCGTGTCGGCGCGAGTGGCCAGATCGTCTTCCAATTTGGCCGGACCGGGCAAGCCGGCTCCGACAGCACGTCTTTGAAATTGCCAACCGATGCGGATGGGTTGCCGAACGGCAATATTCTCATTTGTGACGCCGGCAACAATCGTTTGATTGAAGTTACGCGGCAGGGGAAGATCGTCTATACTTTTGCACATTCGCTCTTTGGCCTAACCGATGCTGATCGCATTCCGCAAGGGACGGAGGCGCACAAAACTTTGGTGGCGAGCAAGGCGACGCCGACCGCCACCAGCGTCATGCCGAAACGTTTGTCCTATCGCTCGAATACGAACAAGCCTTTTGTTTCAGCGCCGCTGCAATTCGGGCCGCCACCGAGAGGGCGTGAAGTTGATTTTGATTTCCTGCGCTGGCGCGGCATTCTTCCAGCCGGCACGACGGGCACGCGCGTTCGCTTGCAGCTCCGCACCGTTCAAGATCTCAGCGATACGACGAGAGCTTTGTGGTACGGCCCCACCAGCACGGCGGACTTTTACTCCGATACGCTTATCGCCATCAATTCTGTTCACGATGGCGACATCTTTTTTCAATTCCGCGCTTATTTGGATACGGATTCTTTGAGCTCCACCGATTTGACCTTCAGGCTGCGCACGCCGATATTGAATTTAATCGGCGTCAGCGCGCATTACTTCCGGCCCAGCCCTCCGGGCACAATTCTTTCGAAAAAGATCGAGGATTCATCGAATGTTATCATCACGGCATGGCGCGCGCTCGAGTTCAATACCGAGCTTGCACTGGCGCAGGGCCATTCGATTCAAGTGGACGTTCTCGACAGCTCCGGCACCGGCAACCCCTTGGCCTCGTTTTCCGCCTTGGCGCCTTTAAACAGATTTGCCATCGACCCCTTCAGTGTTCCCAATCTGCGCGGCAGGCAGGCTTTGCGATTGCGCGCGACTTTGAGAACGGGTGATCCTTCGACTTTTACGACGCCGAAATTAATGCGCTGGGCGGTGGATTGGAATTTCATCCGGCTCGGGCCCTCTCGGGTCAGATTCACCACTGCCAATTTTGCCGAAGTAAAAGAATATCGTCTCGAAGGCGTCGCCAAGGACAGTGTTTACGTTTCCGTGGTCGATCCCAATGTTTTGCCTTTGCGCGATTCGGTGGCCGTTACGATTCTCAGCGCGAAAAGCAAAGATTCATTGCGAACGTTTTTAAAAGTGAATCCGGTAACGCGGGAAGCCTTCAGATCGCGCCCCGGCCTGCCACTGGTGTTTCTCGGCGCGGCCGACGTTGCAACCCGGGGCAATCGCAGGCTGGAAGTGGTGGATCGAGATACGCTCCACGTCAACTATGTGGACCCACTCGATTCCCTGAGAGATAGGAGCAGATTTTCTGTGTTGGTCGTGCGGCGCGTGCGCGGCTCACTGATCACTGAAAATTTCGCCGGCACTCCGATCGATTCGATCAGCATTGACGACTCACTCTTTGTGCGCGTGGTCGGAGAAACGGATCAGAATAATTCTCCTGCCGTCCGCGATACGATCGGCGTCACCGTTTTCAACCCACGCGCCAATGATCAGGAGACGGTGAAACTGCTTGAAACCGGCGCGAACACCGGCAATTTCTACAGTTTGCGCGGCCTGCGCTTCACGCGTGAAGTCTCAGCCCCTGGCAACGGCCGGCTGGCAGTCGAAGGCGGCAATATTGTTACGGTGAGCTACGTTGATCCCAACTTTTTGTTGGAGGAAACGCCAACGACGAAGGCTGTTACCGTTCGCACCTCTTCAATTATTATAGGTATTTTGGACGTAAACGAAGCTTTCGACTTCATGATCGCTCCCAATCCATTCCGGGCGCAACGCAATCAACGGCTGAACATCAGAGCGGAAGTGCGTTCCGGGTCGATGACGATTCGCCAAATTGAAATCTATAACCTCGCGGGCGAAAAGGTGCGAACTTTGACCGGCGCGCAAACCCGGCTGGGGACCAATGCGACGATTAGCTCCAACCAGGGTCCGGTGGATTCAAGAGGGTGGTGGGACATGCAAAGCGATGACGGCACCAGCGTGGCGAGCGGCACTTATTTTGCAAAAATCCACGTCAGATTATTCAACTCGACGGGCGGCCGCGAGGAAGAAGCTACGGTGCTCCGCAAAATTGTGATCATTCAGTAAAACACCAACAGAACGGACAAAGCAAGGCATCATTGGTGGAAAAACGTAGCGCAGTCATCCTGACTGCAAGCAAGATGCTTGCGCTACCCACCTGTAACCGAGAAAAACCAACACGGGCTTTAATGGACATGCGCGGACAAGCGCAGCAGCGCTCGAGCTTTAGCCGTACTCCGTTTACGCCGGCGGCGCTGCTTTTCGCGAACTGTGGTCAGGACCTTTTGCCATGAAATTCAATTTTAAATTTGCGCTGCGTTTAGGTTTTGGATTTTTTCTTTTGTTGAGCAGCTTCTCCTCCGTCGAGGCCCAAAATACGGTGACCGGGCGCTACGCTGCGCCGATTCTTGGCATCAGCCCGTACGCGCGCCAAGTGGCCATGGGAGAGGCCTTCACGGCGCTGGCCAACGACATCAACGTCATGCGTTACAATGTCGGCGGCCTCGGCAATTTGCGCCACATCATGCTGTCAACGCATTTCCATAATTGGATCGATGACACGCAGCAAGGCGCTTTTGAAATCGCCTTGCCGTGGCGTTTCGGCGTTGCCGGGTTCAATTTGACCTATTTCAATGAGGGCAAATTGGCCGAGGTGGATGAAAATTTCAATTTCACCGGCAACACGGTCGAAAGCAACGATCTCGTGCTTTCGTTTGGTTATGGCGGCTATCTGCGGGTGCTGGGCAATACGCTTTCCTTCGGCGCCGGCGCCAAATTGATTCGCCAGAACCTGGCGGGCGAATCAGCCTCGGGAACCGGTGTGGATGTCGGCGTGCTCTATGCTTTGAAAAATTTTTCATTGGGCGCGACGCTGCAAAATCTCACTGTGAGCAAGGTCAAGTTTATCAACCGCGAGTATTTGCTGCCGGAAACCGTGCGCGGCGGCGTGGCCGCACGTCTGCCGATCGGCTCAAAGTTCAAACTCAATCTCGGCACGGATGTCGCCAAATATGTCGGCAGCGCCGACGACAAGCTGCGGATTTATTCCGGCGGCGAACTGCGCATCTCGGAAGTTTTCGCCGTGCGCGGCGGCTACAAATTTCACGACACCGAGCTGTCGCGGTGGGGCGCCGGTTTTGGCGTGATCATTCCGATGAATTGGTTGGGGCGTTCCCTCACCGAGCTGGATTATGCCTACAGCCCGATGGGCACTTTTGACACACAGGCCCATCGTTTTTCGCTTTCTTTTACCTTTGGCAAAGTCGAGCCGGTCGGGCCGATTGCCGGCGTGGACACCGAGGACATGCTCAAAATGCGCGACCAGGTAGCGCGCGAGTTGGAAGCTGCGGCGCAAGCCCGCAAAGACGCTGAAGAAGCGCGCCTTGTCGCCCAGAAAACGGAAAAACGTTTGAAAGATCTCGAAGCCGAAATGATGGCGCGGCTGGCGCGCGTCCAGCAGATTGCCGATTCCAGCGGCGGGAAAATAGAGATTGCGCCGGTTGAGAAAGGCAATATTTTGATGACCTTGCGCATCAACTTCGATTTCGACAAATCCATTATTCGGCCGCCGGAATTTCCAACGATGTTCAGAGTGGCCGATATCTTGCAGACCTACCCGGAAGCGAAAGTCCAAATTGCCGGGCACACCGATAATCTCGGCCCGGACGATTACAACATGAAGCTCTCGGAAGCGCGCATGAACGGTGTGATGAGCTTTTTGGAGCGGCATGGCATTGACAACAGCCGTTTTTTCATGCCGGTGCCTTACGGCGAGTGGCGGCCGTTGAACGAAAATCGCACCGCCGATGAGCAGTTCCGCAATCGCCGCGTGGAATTTTTGTTGTTCACCGGCAACAACGAGCCGGTTGTTCCCGAGGGCTCGAAGATCACCGAGATCAAGGTCGCCGGCGATTCTACCATCTCGGTCGTCGGCAACGGCCGGCTCAATTACGTGGCGAGTTTCGTGGATAATCCGCCGCGGCTGATTTTGAAGTTCCCCAAAATTTATGCCGCGGATTCACGCAGCTTTCCTCTTAACCTCGGCAACTTTTTGCAAGCGCGCTTGGGTTATCACCCCAATGAGCGCAGCACCTGGGTGGTTTTCGACTTGTCTACCGCGCCGGTGCAGCAACCCACGTGGTTCTCCCAGGATAATCGCCTGTTTCTGCCTTTGCGTAATGGCGCGCTCGTGGAACCGCCTCCTCCAGCAACGGAAAGACGGCCGAACGAGAAATAGAACAGCCACGAGAACAGCAAAAAAAGCGGCAATGGCGCGAGGCGCGTTTGCCGCTTTTTTGTTTTGATTTAGCGGCCGCATAACTTCAGGTATATTTAACGGCAAAACCATTTTGGGCAAAACAATTTATATCAAAAGAAGCTTTTAATAGTTTTGCCTTAAATCGTTTTGCCTTGTGGAATTAATCATCAAAAATAAACACCGACTCCGGATAAAACCTTACGTGGCGCTCCTGCATGCGCATACGCACAAATGCTTCCAGCCATTCATTTTTATCTTCGAGTGACAAATCCGACCGCAGAACGTCGAGCTGAATATTGACGCGCAGCACGCGGCCGGGAATGCTGTGGCGCGTCAAGCCGGTGGGCAGTTTGAGATTGTCGGTAACGAGCTGCACCACCTCGCTCTTTGCCAGCGGCGTGAAGAGAACCAAAGCCGCCAAATCGGGATAAAAGCTGTGCAATTCGGCAAGGTTGGTTTGATCGACCCGCTCAAACGGGAAACTTTTTTTGTAGGTATCGATCAAGCGCGTCATGGCGTGTACGTCCGCGCGCAAATTGCTGCTCGCCGAAATGATGGCGGCGTTTTCATCAGAGGCCATCATCACCGCGCACGCCTCACGAGTAGCCAGCGTGGCTTCGGCCGTTTCGATTGAGACGATTTCCACCGGCAGCCCCAGCGAGCGCAGGCGCTCGATCCAATCCGGCCAGTACAAGCGCATCACCGCATGATGCCAGCTCGCCAGGTGCAACGCCGGATCGTCGTAGTTGATGATTTGCACCGGCACGCAATTGTAGCCGAGCAAGCGCATGGCGCTGATGCGATTGGCGCCGTCGATGAGCAGATAGCCATCGGCCTGCGCCAATGGCGCGACGATGGGCGGGTTGAGCAAATGGCGATCTTCCGCCAGCCGCTCCACCAACCGCGCGGCGCGGTCGGTCTCCGGCGCTTCGTGAAAACGGATTTGTTCGAGGGGGACGATGCGGAGAATGGGGAAGGGTTTCGAGTTGGACATGTGCTGCTAAGGGCTTTGTAAAATTTTTTATGTCCAACGGATAAAAAGCCGCCAACTGCTAAAAAATCCGTGGGTCGTTTCTCATCCGTTGGATATAAGATTATTGGTATGAATTTAGCCAAATGAACTCGGAGTGCAAAACTTCAGTTTTGCAATGCTAAAGCATTGCACTCCGGTTCAGATTGCTAAACTCATACGATTATTGTTGATTGGTTACCGCCCCAACAAAGCCTCAACTTCGATCACGGCATCCATTTCATCTTTCATGATGTGGACGATGGTGTGGCCGAAAGGCGGATAGGATTCCACCATCGGCAAAATTTTCTTGTATTGTGCAGCCGCAGATTGCTCGGTTAGCAGCGCCTCTTCGAGCATCTTTTTGTAATCTTCGGTGTGAACGATCGGCGCCATGTCGCGCGTCGTCACCGCCTCGCCGCCGAGCGTGGCGATGAGGTCGCGCACCTTCGCAGCGTGCCCGAACGATTCCGTGGCTTCTTCCTCAAAATGGGATTTGAGCGTCAGCATCTCCAGGCCTTTGACATACGCGGCGTAGTGCGCGTACATCGCCTGCGCCCGCAGTTCCCAGCCAAGCGCTTTATTAAATTCGTTAATGGCTTGCTGCTGATTGGGCAGTTGGACTGGCATGTTTCTCCTCCGAGTTAGTTCGTAACCCAGACCGCCGGTCTGGGCTGAATTGCAAAACTGCTCTGGTTTTTACTCAAAAATGATGCTTTCAATTTAACCAAAGGCGCCGTCAAGCGCAAGTGGAATTATATCAACTTTGCTCTTGACATTGAGGCGAATAGTGCTTAATATAGCCGATATGAAAAATTCGATGCGACCTACTGCTTATCTTTCACCCACCCTGGAAGCCAGGCCCCATCGCCACAAAGGCGGCTTCGGCGTATTTACCAAGGCCCGCGTTTGCGCCGGCGAAGTGGTGGTGGTTTGGGGCGGCGACGTTGTCGTTGCCGAACAGTTTGCCGAATTGCCGGCTTACATTCAACAGCACAGCTTGCAAGTCGAAGAAGATTTATTTTTAGTGCCCAACGGTGTGGACGAGCCGGCGGATTTTGTCAATCACTCTTGCGAGCCGAACACCGGCATGAGCGGGCAAATCGTTTTGGTGGCGCTGCGCGACATCGCGCCCGGCGAAGAAGTGTGCTTCGATTACGCCATGTCCGACGGCGGTCCGCACGACGAGTTCGATTGCGCCTGCGGCACGCCAAGTTGCCGCCACCGGATAACCGGCAATGACTGGGAGCGCCCGGAGCTTTGGGAGCGCTATACCGGCCATTTCTCGCCGTATTTGCAACGGCGCATTGACCGCTTGAGAAACAACATGACCAAAGCCACTCAAGAAGCGGGCGTAAATCCCGAGCGCGTTCTTGCCGATGAGTTTGAAGGGTACTGAAATTAAGGCTTGACATTGCTCATGAGTTTTTTAAATTACAGAGCAGACAACTATTTCGGCATGAGAAAGACGCTCTCCTGAAACTGCGAAAATCCAACGCAGCCATCGGGAGGTTGCAGGTATATATTTCCACATTCGGGTCATTGCTTCTGAGAGCGGTCTCCACGCAGACCCGTAGCAGTGAACCAATTTTTGTGAGAGGAGGAATGGCTATGGCAAAGCAATACACTCAGGTAATCGGGGCGGCGCTTCTGGTTGTGGGAATCCTCGGCTTTTTCGTGAAAGAGTCTTTGGGATTTCTTCATTTTACCATGACCCACAATCTCGTGCACATTATCTCCGGCCTGGTTCTTGGCTATCTCGGTTTTAAAGGCAGCGCGAGCAACCAACGCCTCGGCGCCAAAATCTTCGGCGTCGTTTACGGCTTGGTGACCGTGCTGGGATTTTTAAACGTCGGCAATGGCAATCCCCTCGGGCTACAGCTTCATCTCAATACGACATATAATATCATTCACCTCGTTATCGCGGCGTGGGGCTTGTACGCCGGATTTGCGAAGAAGTCCGTGCCGGCAACGGCGTCGTGATTTAACGATGTGCTGGAAAAGATTGATGGAATGACGAGTTCAACCTGCTGCCGGCCGGTGTTTTTTCGGACGAGCGTCTTTTCGTTCTTCCATCGCTCTCGCCTTCTGCGCCAACGTTTATGCCTCCGCTTCTGCTCTTTTGGAAGTGGGGGCATTTTTTTCACCTCAAAAAAAACTGTGGATAACTTTTTTTTCGGTTGCGAACGAGACGGCGATTTGTTAAATTTGGTAAACTTTTAGTTTCTGACTTTTTACGAATTACGCTTTACGAATTACGCCTATATGCAACCGCACACCATCGCAGAAATTCCCCTCAGTTTTTTCTTTCAACCGCCGAAGCTGTTGGAGCCATTTGCGGCGCCTCATCACAATGGCGATCTCCCCACAGGACAGGGACTCGCGGCTTATCGCGCCAAACTCGATCTCTATCATCTCGCCTTGTTGCGCGAGTTCGATGAGTTGCTTTGTCTTGACACGCTGCACAACATCGAGCGCTATTGGTATCAAATCGAAACCGTCAAGAAAGTGCTCAAACATTTTCGCGGCCGGGTTCTGCTTTCCGACGAAGTGGGCCTCGGCAAAACCATCGAGGCCGGCATGCTGATTAAAGAATACCGCCTGCGCGGCCTCGTGAAGAAGGCGTTGATTCTCGTGCCGCCGGCATTGGTTTCGCAATGGCAGGGCGAGATGCGCGACAAATTCGGCATGGCGTTCATCACCAGTGACGACGTTGACGTCAAGCGCCATCCGGAGTTTTGGGGAGAGAACGATTGGGTGATCGCTTCGATTCACACCGCGAAAAACAAAGCCAACTTCGATTTAGTGGCCCAAATCAAATACGATCTCGTGGTGGTGGATGAAGCGCATCATTTAAAAAACAAAACGACGCTGGCGTGGAAGCTGGCCAATGCGCTGCAGAAGAAATTCATCTTTCTGCTCACCGCCACGCCGGTGCAGAACGATTTGATGGAGCTGCACAATTTGCTGACGCTGCTCAAGCCCGGCGTGCTCAAAACCGAGGCGCAATTCCGCAAAGAGTACGTGGCGCGCGGCGACGTGCGCATGCCGAAAAATCGCGAGAGCTTGAAAGAGCTGCTGCGCGAAGTGATGATCCGCAACACCCGCAGCTTGGTCGACGTCAAGCTCCCCAAGCGCTTCGCCACCACGATTACGGTGCAACCTTCGCCGTTGGAAAAAGAGCTGTACGAGCGCATCACGCAATTCACCCGCCGCCAATATAGCGAGAGCAGCGGCCTCGAAAAAATGACGCTGAATCATTTGCTCATGAAAGCCGGCAGTTGCCCCTTCGCGCTCGAGGATTCCTTGCTCAATCTGAAAGAACGCATGAACGGCGCCGCCGGCCAGGTTGACGGCATGCTCGCTTTGCTCAAAAACGTGCGCGAGACGGAAAAAGGCAAACAGCTTCTGCAACTCGTTCGCAAAAGCCCGGCCAAGAAAATCGTCTTCACCAATTTTCTGCGCACTTTCGATTATCTCGCCGGCCTGTTTCGCGACGCCGGCATCCCGTTCGTTGAATTTCGCAGCGGCATAACCAACGAGCAGAAAGACACGGCCATCGAGCAGTTTCGCGACCACACCGATCTGCTGCTGATGACGGAGATCGGCGCCGAGGGACGAAATTTGCAATTCTGCCAGACGATGATCAACTACGATCTGCCGTGGAATCCGATGCGTTTGGAGCAGCGCATCGGCCGCATCCATCGCATCGGCCAGGCCAAAGACGTTTTCGTGTTCAATTTCTGCATCAAAGACAGCATCGAGGAATACATTCTTTACATTCTCGACATGAAGATCAACATGTTCGAGCTGGTCATCGGCGAGATCGACAGCATTCTCGGCAATCTCGACGGTGAAGAGGAGTTCAGCGACATCGTGCTCGACATCTGGCTGCGCTCGACGCAGAAAGAAGAGCTGCATCAGAACATCGAGAATTTCGCCGAGCAAATTCTGCAAGCCCGCGCCGAATATCAGAAGACGAAGGAATTGGATGAAGCGCTGTTCGAGCAGGAGTTTGAAGTTTAGCTGCAACATTGGATTGATGGATTACTGGATTTTTGGATCACTGGATTGATGGATCATTGGATTGATGGATCATTGGATGAATGGAGTTGCCAGCACTCCAATAATCCACCACTCCAATAATCCACCACTCCAATACTCCATTACTCCACCAATCCAATAATCCATCGATCCAATGATCCTATAATCCATTTGACAGGCTATGTCCGCACAATTGATCGACACCGTCGCTGAGGTTCTTGAGCTTTCCGGCGCTGCCGTCGAAAGAAACGGCGAATGTCTCGAAGCGCTCGTTCCGGAGAACGTCACAAAAGTTCTTCATACGCCGGAGCTTGCCAGGCTTTATTTCAATGCTGAGCATTCAAAGCCAGACGGCGAGCTGGTCACGTTTCAGTCGGATTTCGTCGACCGGCTTTTCGTGCTCATGCAGGGAACCGGCAACTATGCTCACTTGACGCTGCGGGATTTGTATTTGAAGCAAAGCACGAAGAGCGCCGCCGAGCAACGCTTCCAGGTATTAAATGGCCTCGGCCACGCGTTGGAGGCGATAGAGCGGATTCTTTCTTATGCGCAATTCAATTTCAAATACACTGCCGTTTCCGATGAGAAAAAAGAGGGCCTCGTCTCCGTCATCGTCAACGAGCAGACGCTCGCCGAGGTTTCGGATATGGCGGCGCAGCTTGGCTGGGTTGAAGCTGCCGAAACCGTGCATCACGCTGATTTGCCGGCGCAGCCTTTTCAAGCTATCTACGCCGCGGCGTGCCGCTCAACTGAAACGGTGATTCGCCGGGAGCTGGCGGATTTTCACAAGAGCCTGAATCGCCGCTTGCAGCGCGACGTCGACCGGCTCACGGAATATTATGAGAGCCTCAGCGCGGAGATTCGCCGCAAAATCGCGCGCCGCGGCTTGGAAGGAAAAGAGCGCGAGGACGAGGAGTCGCGCCTTCGCGCCACCACGCTGGAATTGGAGCGCAAGATCACCGACCAGCGCGAGAAATACGCCATGAAGATCAATGTCGAGCCGGTCAATCTCATGCGCTTGTTCATGCCGGTAATGGTCGTCAATTATGAAGTCCGTTTCCGCAAAGCCGCGCGGGAAATACCGCTGGTGTGGAACCCGCTGACGAAAGATTTCGAGGCGCTAGCTTGCCAGGGCTGCGCGAGCGGAATTCATCATTTTTATATTTGTGAAGACAAGCTGCACGCGATTTGCGCCAATTGCTTCAAATGTGAAAATTGCGGCCGCACTGTTTGCCGCGCCTGCCACGCCAGGAAGTGCCCAAAATGTGGGTTGGAGCACTCAAGAAATCCGCAGTCGAAAAATTAAGGCATACTAAAACCTTTACAAACAGAGCAAGTTTATATTGGGCTCGCAGAAGCAGAACTCTCACGGAAGAGCAATGACAAAATAATTTGATGACAAAATAATTTAAAAGCTTTTAATCATTTTGCCTATTCATGCTTCACTGGGCTCCATTATAGCTAACAAAGTTTTCGCTTGTCGGTTTGATGCGAAGCTTCGCTGGAAGCATTATGCCCCTTTCGGGTTAGGGGCGCCCTCCATATTGGCGCGAGATTTTCGCAAAATCACATATTTATGTGATAGCATCTTGGCGCACCATTTCCTATTTTAATGGAATGGAGTTTTTCCGGCGTTCGGTATAGCTTTCAGTTGTAAGAAAAATCTTACAAATTTCTATTGACAAATTGGAGCGGCTTTATTATATTTCTTTCGCTGTCACTTTCATCACGAACTGCTCCTTCGACGCTCCCCCACGAAAGATCGCGAAAGCTTCTTATATATGAATCCTAAGCACGAGCCTTGATGAGTGGCTCGCCGTTGCGCGCGAGAGGTCGTTTCGTAACGGTTTGGTTTCGTAAGCAAGCGACGCATGCCATCATCTTTTCCACAGGCCGCATTCAAATTCGCCGCAGCGGTGTTTCTTGCCGTTATTGCCGCCTTTATTGCTTGTGGCAAAAAAAGCCCCGTTCCCGTCGTTGATGATTTCAAACCGCAGCAAGCAACGCTCAGCGCCGACAATGCCGAAACGCAACGTTTGCTCGATGCCATCTCCGCGGATTCGCTGCGGAGCTATGTTGCCAGCCTGGCCGGATTCGAGACGCGCCATTCCATGTCGGATACCGTCGCGGCTGCGAAAGGCATCGGCGCGGCAAGACGATGGCTCCGGCAAAAGCTGCAAAGCTTTAGCCAGGCTTCCGGCGGCCGGCTGCAAGTATATTACGATGACTTTACCACAACGATTTGTGGAGCCACGACCACCCAGCGCAATGTGGTGGCGCGCTTGCCGGGAACGGCATCGCCAGAGCGGCAGATTTTGGTGAGCGGCCACTATGATAGCCGGACGACCGATCGCTGTGACGGACAAGGCTTCGCGCCCGGCGCCAATGACGACGCCAGCGGCACCGCCGGAGTTTTGGAGCTGGCGCGTGTGTTGAGCCGGCATCAATTCAAAGCCACCATCCTCTTCATCGCATTCACCGGCGAAGAGCAAGGCCTATTTGGCAGCCGCCATTACGCGGCTACCGCGAGGCAACGGGGCGATAACATCATCGCGATGACCACGAATGATATCATCGGCAATATTCGCGGCGGCAGCGGGACGATTGACAGCGCGGGCGTACGCTGTTTCTCCGACGATCCCATGAATTCGCCGCACCGCCAACTGGCGCGTTACCTCAAGCTGCAAGCCGAAGCTTATGTGCCCAATTTTGCGGTTCGCCTGATTTTGGCGCGAGATCGGCCCGGGCGCGGCAGCGATCATTTCTCCTTTTATGAGCAAGGCTACACCGCAGTCAGGCTCATCGAGCCGGAGGATAATTTGGATCAACAACACAGCCCGAATGACCTGATCCGATTCATGTCCTTCTCTTATCACCGCAAAGTGGTGCAAGTAAATGCGGCTTTCGTCGCCAGCCTCGCTTGGGCGCCAGCCACGCCCAATGGTGTCACGAGTGAAAAACTTGGCGCTGGCCGATACCGGCTGCGATGGAATCCGAGCAGCGACGCCGCCAAATACCTCGTCGCGCTGCGCCAATCGGCTTCCGTTTCTTATGACAGCCTCTTTGACGCTGGCAGCAAAACTGAAGTAACGCTGGCCGCTGTTGCGACGCCAGCTTATATCAGTGTTGCGGCGGTTGACGCGCAACAGAATGAAAGCCTTTTTTCGACTGAGGTGTTGCTGGAATAGTTGCAAAGGGCCGTTATTGGCCGAACGTTGGAAAAAACTATCATCCCGCCTTGCGGAACGAAGATTTTTACACCACCACAAAGAACACAAAGAAAAATCAAAGCTTTCTTTGTGCCTTTGTGGTGAGGTTGGGTTGCGGCGATGATCGCACTGCGAGGCAAACAATCAGAAGTTGTTGTCCAAATTACGCGGAGGAAGCCATGAAAAATTTAATGACGTTGACGGTGGGAGCAGCCTTTTTGGTCATGAGCGGTTGCGCTCAAAGAGTGGATATTGAGGCGGAACGCACCGCAATCCGCAATGCCGATGCAGAATGGTCGAAGGCGGCGGCGGCAAAAGATGCTGATGGGTTCACGGCGTTCGTCGTTGAAAACGGCTCGATACTGACACCAAATGCTCTTGCCGTTACGGGTAATGAAGCCATCCGGCAATGGGCGTCGGAAACGATGGCGAGCCCCGGCTTTGCGGTGAGTTGGCAGCCGGCAACGGTAGAAGTCTCCGCCGCCGGCGATCTGGGTTACACCGTCGGCGCCTACGAGCTCACTGTGCACGATGCGGCGGGTAATCCCGTAACTGACCGCGGCAAGTACGTAACGATCTGGAAGAAACAATCGGACGGCAAATGGAAAGTCGCGTTCGACATCTTCAACTCAGACCTGCCGGCACCAACGGCGGCTCCTAATCAGCAATAGTGAAATTAAACCAAATGCCAAACATGCGAGCCCAATATTTTGTTATCATCTTGTTGATGCTTGGTTCTTGGAGAGGGGTGAAGGTGAATATCTGCGCCGGCCAGGATAAGCAACAAACCATGCCGGTGCAACTAAACCCCACGATCGTCAAAATTGTTGCCGGCATTTCGGCGGACAGCTTGAAATCAAATCTGCAAACGTTGGTCAGCTTCGGCACGCGCAATACATTCTCAGATACCGTATCAGCAACCACGGGAATCGGCGCGGCGCGGCGGTGGATTTATCGGCGCTTCAAGAGTTACAGCGCCGCCAATGGCAACCGGCTCAAGGTTTATTTTGATTTCTTTGATCAGCCGTTGAGCGGCAGAGCCGCAGAGTCCACCGGCTTGCAATCAATCCGTACCGCCAATGTGGTTGCAATCTTGCCGGGGGCGAAATCCAATCGCATGCTCGTCGTTGGCGGCCATTATGACTCCATGAATCGCAGCAGCTTTGACGGCAAAGTCGAGGCGAACGGCGCGAATGACGATGGCAGCGGCACGGCGGTGGTGATGGAATTGGCGCGCGTCATGAGCCAATTTCAGTTCGAGCACACATTGGCTTTCATCGCCTTTACCGGCGAAGAGCAAGGACTCTGGGGCAGCACGCATTACGCGCAAGCCGCCAAAGCTCGCGGCGAGGTCATCGACGGCGCAATCACCAACGATATCGTCGGCAATATTCACGGCGGCGACGGCAGTGTTGAAAACAACCGGCTGCGTTGTTTCTCGCCCGATCCGACGGACTCCGATTCCCGCCAACTGGCGCGCCATATTCGTAAAATGGCGTCACGTTACGTGCCGGAAATTAGCGTCGACCTCATCTTTCGCCTGGATCGCATCGGCCGCGGCGGCGATCATCGCCCTTTTACAGAAAATGGCTACGCCGGCGTTCGCTTCACCGAGGCGAATGAAAATTTCAGCCGCCAACACGTCATCGACGACAAAATCGAATTTGTTTCGTTCGACTACATGGCGCGGGTGGCAAAAGTGAATGCGACCACGCTGGCGAGCTTGGCGCTCGCGCCGCAGAAACCGGAAATCACCCGAATTCAACGCGATCGTGAAACCTACGAAACGGTTATCACTTGGCGGCAGCCGGAAAATATTGCCGACCTCTCACATTTCAATGTTTTGGTGCGCCGCACCACCGAGCCGGATTGGACGGAGGTGATTCCGGTGGGAATGGGCAATGCGGTGAAAGGCGAGAACGGCCAGAGCAATCGTGAGTGGCGATTGCGGGGCCGCACGATCGATGAATATGTGTTTGGCCTGGCAGCCGTCGATCAGGAAGGCAACGAGAGTTTGGCCGCGACGTTTGATTGGCAGGCGGCAATGGAGCGCTTTCGACGGGAGCGGAGCAGTCGAACTAATGAGTAAGCTTGTCGAAATAGATTTCGTCCCGAAGGGACAAGCGAGAATAGCCCAGAAATTTATTTCTGGGTACGGGAGATACCTTCGCTCTCAAAGTCCCAAAGGGACGGTTGAAAAGGAATGCTTAAGATGTAGCAAAAATGCCGTTTTCATTCGTCCCTTTCGGGACTGAGGAGGCGGGTGCAATATTTTCTTCCCACCAATGAATTGGTGGGCTATTTTCGTATGTCCCTTCGGGACAGAAACGATTGAAACATTTTTAAACAGGATTGGCTAATAATTCGGCGGCGTGATGACGGAAATCAACTCGACTTTTTTCTTGGTGATGTTTTTAATGGTGTGCCGCAGCTCGCCGCGAAAATGAATGCTGTCGCCCGGTTCGAGAATATAGCTGACGCCGGCGATGGTCACTTGCACCTTGCCCTTGATCATGTAAATGAGTTCTTCGCCGGGGTGTTGATAGCCGCCGCGAATGTTCTCGGCGCCCGGAGGGGGATAGGCGAGAATGACTTTCAGCTTCGTGTCGGTGATGCCGTTGGAGAGTGATTCAATATGGACGTGGTTTTGGCGGTCAATGAATTGCTGGCGCTCGTTCTTGCGGACGACGGATACCGAGCGAAAATTTTTTTGCTCGAAGAATATGCTCATGTCGGCGCCAAGCACAGCGATGATTTTCATCAGCGTCGGTACCGTCGGCGCGGTGAGGTTGCGTTCGATGTCGCAAATCTGCGTCGCCGAAACTCCGGATCGCCGCGAGACTTCTCGGAGCGTAAGTTTTTTTCCTTCTCGCAAGCGCTTGACCCTTGCGCCGATATCAAACTCAGTCATGGCTTATAATCGTTTGGAATAAAGAATCTCAAAAAAACGCTGTTTTTTACTGCGACGCGGTCTGTTGACCATCAACACCCCGAACGCTCTGAAAAACTGATCTGGCGCTGACGATTTGCATGACCAAACGCATATCAGAAACTAAGTTAACAAATCATATCCCAAAAAGCAACTTCATGCGTGCGGTATGCTCCTTAAATATTTTTTTGGCTGTTTTGTAAGATATATCTTACTAATTTCCGCTTTACCTGAAATACGATGAGCGCTGTCTCGCTTAGACATCGTTTTCTCCTGTTCAAATTTTTTGCCTGAATTTCTCAAAATTCGGAGGAGGTGCAATTCATGAACCATCGCAGAGTCGGAAAAGGTTTCCTGCTGCTATTGCTTCTGAGTCCGGTCTTCCTTTTTTTATGGAGCTGCGGCAAGGGACCCACGAAGGTTGATGCAAAAAAAGCCAATCAACCTCCGGAAACTTACGTCAGCTCGACGAGCCTGGCGAAGACGCCGGCGGTGACTGATGCCAGCGGCGCGGTGACGAATCTGACCGAATTTGCGTACAGCGTCGATTACACCGGCGTCGATGCGGACGGGAAGGTCGACAGCTTCGCCGTGCGGGTGGATGGCGGCCCGTGGTCGGCCTGGACCGATAAGCGCAAAACCGCGGACACGCTCGATTTTGCCTCTCTCGATGCCGCTCACACGATCGAAGTCAAAGCGTTGGACAACGAGGGCACCGAAGATCCTTCGCCCGCCAAGGCGACTTTGAGCCTGGCGCTATTTGCTGCGAACAAGCCGCCGACAACGGCCATTCCTTCCGGCCCGCCTGATGGGGCTACTTCCAGCCGCGGCGTTAGGTTCGAGGCCAGCGGCGCGGACGCGGACGGCAAGGTGGCGAGCTTCGTCTACTCGTTAGACGGGGGAAGCGAGAAAAAGGTTGCCGCTGATGCCAACGGCAGAGCGGTCATCGAATTTGGCAGCGCCTTGGGAAACATTTTGTCCACCGGCAATCACAGCCTGGCGGTCACGAGCATCGACAATCTCGGCGCCCGCGATCAAACTCCGGCGACGAGCAGCTTTTTTGTCGGCTCGGGTTTCAAGCCAATCATGGCATTGACCTCAACCGTAGGCCCGCCATCGGCAGCAAGTGGCTGGCTCACCGGCGCGAATATTCCTTTTGCCTGGAGTGCTTCGACGGCCTATTACTTCGGCGTTGTCGATCATTTTGAATATTCGATCGACGATCCGGCGAATTTCACTTCCACCAAATCGTTGCAGGCCTCGCTGCCGCCGCAACCGGCCGGCTCGCACATCTTTCGCGTCCGCGCCGTCGATACCGGCGAGAATGTCTCCGACGTCCTCGCGGTGAATTTTACGATCACGGAATTTGCGCCGACGGACGGCATCTTGTTCATCGACAACGTCAACGAGAATCCCAGCACGACCGTGTATACCAACGAGCCGGATATGGATCAGAAGATCTTGAACGGTTTCTTTAAAAACTTCACGCGTGTCAAAGTCTGGGACGTCGATCGTTTGTCCGGCAACGAGCGATTTCCGGGTGCCATCAATACGAGAGCTTTGCCCGGCCCCGCAGATCTCGCAAAATATTCGAGCGTCGTGATCATGACGGATGCGGCTTTCACCGCCAACAACATTTCCAATTTGCTTGCGGCTTATTTCGAAGCCGGCGGCAATCTCATGATCACCGGTTTTCGGACGGTCAATTTTGCGCAAACCATCAAAAATGCCATGGCAACGCCGACAGTCTTGACTCAACGTGGCACAGTTTTTCAAAGCTTGCAAGGCTTTCAAGCGGCCTCCGGCGAAAATAGCAATGCCTACGCTTTTATTGCAGGCGCGGATGTGATCCCGGTCGTCTCCGGGGCGGCGGCGCGCGATTGGGAAAGAATGGACAATTCGCGCCCCAGATCATTGCGCATTCTGTTTGCGAATGTCGGCACCGGCGGTGCGCAAGGTGGCGACCGCATTGCCACGGAAGTGCAAGGCGCCAAGGGCAATTGGGGAGTCTGGTTGGGGATGTCCTTGTTCTATCTGGATCAAAGTTCGACCGGCATCGTCAAATTGGGCGATTTTATTTTGGGCACCCGATTTAAGGAGCGGTAAGTAGTCCTCGCCCCATGTGGGCGACTGTCGATGCTAATGAATTTTGTTTTTGCAATAGCGACCCACAAGGGGTCGGGACTACAACAGCGCATTCATTACAGACTACTTGTTTGAGGAGAGCGCAATATGTCAATAATACTCAAGCGCAGCATCATCTTCGGCATGCTTTTCATGCTCTTATCATGCGCGAAGGATGACAATATTCTAGAGCCGTTCAATCAGCCGTTGGTGGTGGAAATCATCGGCGGTCCGGAAAGTGGCGGCACCATCTCGAACAATGCACACTTTACGTTTGAGTGGCGCAGCCGCGGCGGCGGCAGCAACGTCAGCTTCGCCGTTCAACTGAGCGGCGTCGATGCCCAGCCGATCTCGACGACGGAGACTTCCAAAACTTATCCCGGGCTGCCCGAAGGCAACTATACGTTTACCGTGACGGCGAGCGCCGGTTCACAAAATGCGAACACTTCACGAGCGTTCATAGTGGGTCCCAATTTGGGGCCGCCGCAAGTCGTGATCAGTGGACCACGCGGCAGCGCTTCGACCGGCGGCACCCGCGTGACTCCGGCTTATGCGCCCGGGGCTACGGCATTCTTCCGATGGACCGGAACGGACGTGGATCGTTTCGGGACGATTGCCGGCTATCGTTGGCGAATCGCCGCCGGCGCGCCATTTAATGAATTCAATTTGGGCACCGTCGCCGGTTTTGCCGTTCCCTCGACGCCGGGGACGCACACGTTCACTCTGGAAGCCAAAGACAATGCCGGCGCGGTTTCCACGACGAACTTTAATTATGAAGTAAAATCGGCGGCGATTTTGATCGTCGATGACAAGCCGCAAGCCAACGCTTTGGTTGAGATCGACGAAGATGGATTTTACGCCGCGCTATTTGAAGGCTATGCGTTTGCAAATTGGGATGTCGCCCAAAGAGGCGCGCCCTTGGGGGCAGATTTCGCCGGCTTCCAGGTCGTGGTGATTTATAGCGGCGTCGCTTCCGCCTTTTGGAGAAAAATCGGCGCCGACTATCCGGAAACGAGCGCGCCTCTGGCCGATTTTGTGAACGCCGGCGGCAGGCTTTGGGCCATCGGCCAGGAAATTTTGGAAGACCTCAGCCAGGCCAACCACACCAACCCGCCGGACGCTGCCGAATTTGAAGCTAAGATTTTGCACTTGGCGCCGGCCACGGGAGATACCACTGTGGATAAGGCGCGCAGGTGGGATCGCGCGGGCGCCACGACCGGCGATGGCAAGTTCAGTTTTGCGGACAATCGTTTGGGAAAGCCGTCAACTTTTCCGCGCATTGCGATTGACGTCCAAACCGGCGACGTGGATAAAATCGTTCCCGGCGATGGCGCTGAAATTATTTACGGCGGCACCGATGGCTTGGGCGGCTTTATCGGCAACGTGGCCCTGCGCTTTCCCAGCGGCGGTACCAATACGCAAGTGGTCTTTCAAGCTTTTCCATTTCACGAAAACGCCGTCGTCAAAGCCAGTTTGCTTGACACGCGGACGGTGGTGCAAGAAATCATGAATGAAATGAGGCAATGAGCCAGTAATCAGTTGTCAGTTGTCAGTTATTCAAGCTCAGTGAACTGAACACTGGTCACTGAACACTGATCACTGAATACTGATCACTGAATACAGATTACTGACAACGATCAAACTTAAACATGGAGTGATCGCTATGATACGAAGAATTCTCAAAGCGGCCGCTTTATTTATCGGTTTTGCCGCCGGGTTCGGCTTGATTTTGTCTGCCGTTGCCTTCGCCGGAACCACGGGCAAACTTTCCGGCCGCGTCGTCGATGCACAGAATCGCAGCCCCTTGCCGGGGGCCAACGTCATCGTCGAGGGCACGACCTTGGGCGCTGCGGCCGACGAGAACGGTTACTACACTATTTTGCTGGTTCCACCCGGCACGTACAATGTGGTGGCCAAAATCATCGGGTATAAAGATGTCCGGGTAACCGGCGTCGTCGTCCGCGTCGACTTGACCTCGAAAGTGGATTTTCGTTTGGAGGCCACCGTCATCGCCGGCGAGCCGGTTACGGTGGTTGCCGAACGGCCGCTGGTCTTGCCGGATCTGACCTCCTCCTCCAGGCGCATTGATGCGAAAGAAATCGAGGACATTCCCGGAGTCAATACCGTGACTGAGGCGGTGCAATTGATGCCTGGCGTCGTCGGCGAGGGTGAAAACCTTCACGTGCGCGGCGGCCGCTCCGGCGAGGTGATGTATCTGGTGGATGGGATTGCGGTAAACGACGTGCTCTTCAACAACCAGATCGTTTCCGTCAACAAATACTCCGTGGAAGAAGTGGAGCTGCTTACTGGCGGCTACAATGCCGAATATGGGAACTCCCAATCCGGCATTGTCAACATCGTGACCCGTTCCGGCGGGCCGAACTATACCGGGCGCCTCGCCTATTATAACGATCATTTATTCGGCAGCGGCCGATATCATTCGGACGTGCTGGCGGTGGATAATCCGCTTGAAATCCGCTCCCGCGACTATATGATGGTGGACGGCCCGGGCATCCGCAGCAATTCCTTCAATGCGGATCGTCTCGAATTCAGCCTGGGCGGGCCGGAGCCGATTACCAACTCCCTGCTTCCGGCTTTGGGATTGAGGGGCTTGCAAAGCAAAGTGACATTTTTCCTTTCCGGAACCGCGGATCGGACCGACGGCTACCTGCCTAACGAAAACCAGAGCGCCGATTTGGCGAATTATCGGGAGGGCTTTGTCAGAACCAACGAGATTCAGGAAGCCGGTGAAGCGCCGTCGGTCACATTTGATTTGAATTCCAAAAGGGCGCTCAAACATCCTTTCGTTCGGGAGTTTTTGGGTATCGACTGGGGCGGGCGATTCAACAACAATCTTGACTACAGCGCCAGATTGAACTACAAGATCAGCAACACCATCAATGGCGGCCTCAGTTATACGGGCTCGCAATTCTGGCAGGATTCCTATAATCACCTCAACTACAAATGGCTGCAGGATCATACCAGCCAAACGGAGGGACGGAATTACAACGTGGTGCTGAACTGGAACCATACGCTCAATCCCAAGTCGTTCTACCAAGTCAGGATCGGCGCATTGAAGAATTTTCGCCATACTTACCCTGGTGTGAGAAATGGCATCCGCCTGACCCCGGAATTTATGAACAACCGTTTGGACGACGGCCTGATCGGCGGTGGAACGTTTCGGACTTTTACGGCAGCAGAACTGGATTCCATCGATTCCGCCGATGAAAGAGCGGGACTGCGAGATCCCCGCAGCGGTTTCAACAAAACTTTGTACGACGGCGTTTGGGCCAAGCACACCACCTTGACCTATACCGCCAAAGTGGATTATCTGACCCAGCTCACCAGGAACCACGAAGTCAAGGTCGGATTCGAGCTGAAATATAACGACCTGCACCAGGAACAAATCAGCAATGGCGACAACAAAGTTCCCTCGCGCCGCCAGGATCCGCCGGACAACGGGCCGTTCATCACTTCAGGCTCGATACGGGATATCTACGATCGCTTCCCGCTGACGGGTTCCGTCTACGTGCAGGATAAAGTCGAATTTCAATCGTTGATCATGAACGTGGGCTTGCGCTACGACCGCTTCGATCCCGGCGCGCAGGTTTTTGAAACCGGCGAAGCCTTTCTCACCGACGAGACGGCAAAAACGCCGGTGAATACCAAAGACTATCTTTCCCCGCGCATCGGGCTTTCCCACCCGATTACCGCGCGCAGCCAAATGTATTTCTTTTACGGGCGCTTCATTCAAATGCCGAGCCTGCGCGATCTGTATATCCGGCAGAACCGCTTTCGTGTTTTCCAAAACCAGTTGAATATCTTTGGCAACGCGGATCTGGAAGCCGAAGAGACCGTCTCCTACGAAATCGGCTTCAATCAGCAATTGGGCGATGACATCAAGTTCGGGGTGACGGGCTTCTATAAAGATATTCGCAATCAGATCAACACCGAGGTTTTCGGCCCGGACGCGGCGCCGTTCCGCAAAATCATCAACCGGGACTTTGGCCAGGATCGCGGCTTCGAATTCGATCTCACCAAGCGCTTCAGCAATTACACCGCCGGCACGCTGACCTACACGCTGATGTGGGCGACGACGCGAGCCTCGACGGCTAACCGGGTGGCGACGACCGGCGCGATCACGTATCCGAATCTGCAAGAAGTTCCGGCAAATTGGGATCAGCGCCATACCCTCAATGCCAATGTGCGTTTCGAGATTCCGGCGGGAAAAGGTCCGCGCTTGTTCGGCCAGCCTCTCGACCGCGCGTCGTTAACCGTTTTTTGGCGATACGGCAGCGGCCAGCCCTTTACTCTCAATGAAGATGCGCCAGGCGGGGCGAACGCCGGAATTAATTCGGCGCGGCTGCCCTATTTCAGCGAAGTCGATCTGCGTTTTCGCAAGGACTTCAGCCTCGTCAGCGATCTGTTCGCGACTTTTTATCTGGACGTCAATAACTTATTCAATCGCCGCAACGTCATTTTCTTGCGAGACGAAGCCGATCACCGCTGTCTCGAGTGCCGGATCACGGACCCCAACGACCCGAACAATACCATCGTGAAAAGCTTCGAGAATGGAAATCCGGAGGGAAATGGCACGCCTCTGGATTTGGATCCGCAACAGTTCGGCCCGCCGCGACAACTTTTTCTTGGTTTCGGCATCAGGTTTTAAGTAACAGTTCACCCCCAATTGGTGGACACAAAAGTGAACTGACACAAAAACAAATTTTGTGAGATTTCAGTTTTGTGTCCAAATTTTGCTTGCCGGTTTGAGGTGAAACTTCGCTGGATTGTTACGGTTTTAAAAATGGAGATTAACTTTTATGAGAACAAAATCAGCACAACCCCGCCTGGCGGGGCTCCTTGTGGTTTGCCTGCTCTTCGTCTTCGGAGAGCTGCGCGCCCAATTGCCGGACCGCTTTTTGGATTCCCGCGTCCATCAGAATGGAAAACTGTGGGTCGAAGTGACAAATTTTGGCCAGTTCGGCACCGATGGCCGCCAGCGGGGGGCGATCTGGCCGGGAACGGCGCTGGCCGGGCGAGAGGCCCGCTATATAAACCGTGGCGGCATGTTCTTGGGCGGCATCGTGCCGTCAGATGGAACCGCCGGCCCGGATTTGAATCCACTGGGTGATCTCGACACCCTCATCGTCGAAGGCCTTTCGGCCTGGAGCGTTGTCGACTTTCGCGAGACGTTTCCCCATTATCCGGATAGCCGCTCGGCCGTCCAGGTGAGATCTTCGCTTCCCAACAGCCCGTTCTACAGTCCCGCCGCGGTTTCGGAAGAAGATTTTGTCACCGTTTATACGGACACCTTCCTGTCCGCCAAGGGAGCGCGGTTCGTTCCGCCGAAACATCAACGGTCTCTGGGGATTGAGGTGATCGAGAAAAGCTATCAATTTTCGCTGCCCTTTGCCGAAGACCTCGTCTTCTTCGATCTGGTCTTCAAAAATATCGGCAAAAATCATATCAGAAACTTCTATGCGGGCTTTTTTGCCGATAATGATATGCAATGTCTCGGCGTTCCACAAGACGGCCTCATACCAGGCACGCGTGGCCAACAGGACGATGCCACCGGCTTTATGGTGGTGAACTCCACCGGCGACACCGTGAATACCGCCTGGGTGGTGGAGCCGGATGGCGACTATGGTTGTATGGCCGGCGTGGTCGGGGTTCGGGTTCTTCGGCCCACCGCGCGGGATGGCCGGGTCTCTTTTAACTGGTGGATGAGCGACACCGACATCAACACAAAAGACGATTGGGGGCCGGTAACACGCAATATTTATACCGGTGATGCGAATTTGCGCGACCCCATCGGCAGCCCGCAAACCGATCCAGAAAAATACATTCTCCTGAGCAACGGCTCTTTTGACACGCCGCAATTCGATCCGATTCGAAAGGAATTCAATCCTAATATCCCTGGAGGCGTTGACCCCAATGACAACTCCAGATTTTTGATTTCATTCGGTCCCCTGGGCTCGAGGGATTCCACTATTGCCGATCCGAGAGATAAGATGTTCGGACAAAAAGTGAAAATTTTGGCGCCGGGTGATTCCGTGCTCTTCACTTATGCCGTCATCGGCGGCGAAGGCGATCAGGCGGTGGCGGCAGCCTTGCGCTCATTCGATCCGGCCTCCTTTGATGATTTGGGCCGCAATGCCTTTATGGCCGACATCATGTTCGACAATCCCGGCGTCGATACGGATGGAGATGGATATAAAGGCGACGACCTGAACGGCGACGGCATTATCGATACCGGCGATCGCGTGCCGGATTTCAAAGGACCGCCGCCGCCGCCGTCGCCGCCGCTAAAGGCCATCCTCGGAGATCGCACCATTACTTTGGATTGGTCCGCCGCGGATCCGAAGCGCCCGGGATACAATGCCAACGATCCGACGCTGCCTTTGAATTTCAAAGATCCCTTTATCTCGGATGATCCCAACACGCCGGAAGACGAGAGCAAAGATTTTGAAGGCTTTCGCGTGCTCAGGAGCAAAACCGGCATTTTGGGATCGTTCGAAGTTCTGGCGGAATTTGATTTGGCGAATAATGCGATCGGCAGAAACACCGGGCTGGCGTTCAAGTATATCGACCACGTCCCCAATGGTGAAGAGTTCCAGTATGCGGTGGTTTCCTTCGATCGTGGCGCGCCTTCGTTCGGCATTGAAACCCTGGAATCCAGTCCGCTGATCAACCTCACCAAAGTCGCGGCGTCGCCGCTGCCCGCCAGCACATTTGGCGACAAACGGGTGTGGGTCGAGCCGAATCCCTATATCGAGCGCTCCGGGTTTGAAGATTTTCAATTGCCCGATCAAAGAGCCGTTGAAAACTTCCGCATCATCGATTTTGTCAACGTGCCCTCGCCGAGCACGATTCGGATATTTACTATTGATGGAGATTTGGTGCAAACCCTCGAGCACAACAATCCCAATTCTTCACGCGCCCGCTGGAATCTCTTGACCAGAAACACCCGGCCGATTGCCAGTGGCATCTATCTTTTTGCCGTCGAAACGCCCAGCGGCGATCGCCAAGTCGGCCGGTTCATTGTGGTAAAGTAGTTCGTAGTAGTGCCTTCTCCGCTCCGCATCCTTAAAGAAAAGCGGAGTGGCATTCTCAAGTCCAGAACATAAGACCATAACGCGGACAAAGCCGCAACCAAACAGGTTTAAAAAAATTCCCCACCGGATAGAAAAACGACCAACGGATAAAAACCAATAATGACAAAATGATTAGGGGCAAAATCATTGGCGGCGCTCGTAG
>Ga0247727_10000381_pt1 | contig 108304 bp, 113 predicted proteins | sample WisWelCaveWW1625_FD_202498 | JGI IMG/M metagenome (GOLD analysis project Ga0247727, IMG submission 202498) | Biofilm microbial communities from Wishing Well Cave, Virginia, United States - WW16-25 | ecosystem: Environmental > Aquatic > Deep subsurface > Groundwater > Cave microbial mat... | reverse complement strand
CGGAACACGATCATCAACAGGACGGGCGCAGCCAGCACCCCGGCACCAGTGGCACCGAATCGGAATCCGTTCTCAGCGAACCCGAAGCCGGATGTGGAGGAAGTTGACCTTCCTGCTCGCCTTCACGATCGCCGGCTACAACGTCGAGTGCATCCGCTCGTTCAACGCGCTCACGATCGCCGAGGCCGAGGCCTCAGAGGCGAAGAAGAGGCGTCGCAAGGGGCGCCGGCAGGGCACATGGTCACATCTTCTCGACGGCGCCGGGGCGGACACCGATCCGGACCCGCCGCCAGGTTGATCCGCACCGCCTCGAACCTCCCCACCGCCTGATCAAGGGCGTCATCGGCACGGCCAGGTGACGCCCTTCGCGCGTTTCAGCGCCAGTTCCACGTCTGATCGGCTCCGACAGCGCCTCCAACCGGCCCGCGAGCGCGCGAAGTGACCGCCGGCGCCTTGTTCAGCGGAGTTCTGAGATGTCAGGGGCCCTAGTTTCGAGAGCACCCCTGGGTGGGCGGAGGAGGATTCGAACCTCCGTAGGCATCGCCGGCGATTTTACAGACCGCTCCCTTTGGCCGCTCGGGCATCCGCCCCCGTGCCCGCCGATGATAGCAACGGCTATCCTGCCGCCATGGCGCAGCAGTCGAGCTTCGACATCGTCTCCGAGGTCGACATGCAGGAGGTCCGCAACGCCGTCGACCAGTCCTCACGCGAGATCCACCAGCGGTTCGACTTCAAGAACACGGGCACCTCGGTTGAGCTGAACGACGAAGCCATCGAGCTGGCATCGGGCACCGAAGACCGCTTGAAGGCCGCCTACCAGGTGGTGCAGGAGAAGATGGTCAAGCGCAGCGTCGCGCTGAAGGCGCTGCAGCCCGGCGAGGTCCAGCCGGCGGCCAAGGGCACCGTCCGCCAGACGATCAAGCTCGTCACCGGCATCAGCGACGAGAAGGCCAAAGAGATCTCGAAGTTCGTGCGCCAGGCGGTGCCGAAGGCACAGACCCAGATCCAAGGTGCCCAGGTCCGGGTCATGAGCAAGTCGAAAGACGACCTCCAGGCGGCGATCTCGGCCGTCAAGGGGCACGATTTCGGCATCGCGTTGCAGTTCACGAACTACCGCTGAGCTGGGGCGACGCATCCGGGCAACCCGCGTTGCGCGCCCGCTGGGCCAGCGGCTACCCTTGCCGGACCTCAGGAGGTGATAGTCGTGGACCTCGAACGGCTCAAGGCCCGCGCGTCGGAGATCGCCGACGCCGAAACGACCAGGTGGCTCTCGAAGACGACGGCGTCGAAGACGCTCTTCGAGCGTGCGGTGAAGTCCCTTCCCAACGGCGTCGTCTCGAACTTCCAGGCCGGCGACCCCTATCCGGTCTACCTCAAGCACGGCAAAGCCGCGACGGTGACCGACGTCGACGACAACGTCTACGCCGACTTCCACGGTGGGTTCGGCGTGAACGTGGTCGGTCACGCGCATCCGAAGATCAGCGAGGCCATCAAGGAGGCGGCCGACGACGCGATCCATTTCGCGGTGACGACCCCCGACACGGTGGCGCTGTCCGAGGCGATCTGCGAGCGGTTCAACGCCGAGCAGATCAGGTTCGTGAACTCTGGCACCGAGGCCACGATGGACGCGATCAGGGTGGCCCGCGCGGCCACCGGTCGCGACAAGATCCTCAAGATGGAGGGCTCGTATCACGGTCACCACGACTCGGTGCTGTTCTCGGTGGTCCCCGAGGCCGACGTCCTGGATCTTCGCCACAACGTCGGCGAGACCCCGACGGGGTGGTACACGACGCAGCCGACCTCCAAGGGCGTACCCCAGGCCCTGTGGGACACGACCATCGTGGCGCCGTTCAACGACGCCGCGGCCGTCGAGCAGGCCTTCGTCGACAACCCGGGCCAGATCGCCGCGGTGATCTTGGAGCCGGTGATGATGAACATCGGCATCGTGGTTCCGGCCGACGGGTACCTCCAGGCGTTGAGAGACGCCTGCGACCGGCACGGAGCGGTGTTGATCTTCGACGAGGTCAAGTGTGGCGGGACCATCGCCTACGGTGGCGCTGCCGAGCGCTTCGGGGTGCAGCCGCACCTGGCCGCGTGGGCCAAGGCCATCGGCGGTGGGGCGACGACGGGTGCCTTCGGCGGCGACGCCGCCATCATGGAGTACGTGACCAAGGGTGCCGCGCAGCAGGGCACATTCAACGGGAACCCGCTGTCGTCGAAGATCGGGCTGGTGGCGCTCACTCAGATCCTCACGCGCGATGCCTACGACCTCCTCGGCAAGCTCGGCACCTTGCTCGCCGAAGGATGCAACCGGGCGATCGCCGAGTCGGGGCTCCCGGCCCACACGGTCGACCTGGGCGCGAAGGGCTGCGTGTCGTACCGCGAGACGCCGCTCACGAACTACCGCGACTTCCTCGAGACCCATACCGAGCTGTACTGGGCCTCGTACCCGTGGATGGTCAACCGCGGCATCTTCATGACCCCCGGCGACGAGGAGCAGTGGACGATCTCGGTGCAGCACACCGAAGACGACATCCAGACCTACGTGAACGCGTTCGGCGAGTTCTGCCAGCAGCTCGCCTCGTAGCCGGACGCGATCGTGAGCGGGGGGCCGGCCCGAAGGGCCGGCCCCCCGCGTGCTCGGGGAGGACGAACGCCGATGCACCGCATGCACGAGTTCGACGAGAACACCGAAGAGCTCGCTCGCGCCATCGTGGCGTACGCCCGCGGACGTATCGCGAACCCCCAGCCGCTCGACCGTACGGTGCCCGCCGAGGTGCTCGAGGAGCGTGCGGGCGAGACGATCACCCCCGCCGGGATCGGCTGGGAGGAGGCGCTGCGGGTGTGGAGCGAGGTGCTCGCCCCGGCGACGATCAGCACCGACCACCCGTCGGCGCTCGCCTTCGTCCCCGCTGCTCCCACGAAGGCCAGCATCTTGTTCGACCTCATCGTCGGGGCGTCGTCGACCATCGCCGCCGGCTGGATCGACGGCGCAGGGGCGATCTGGGCCGAGAACCAGACCATCGCGTGGCTCGCCGGCCTCGCCGGTTACCCGGCCGATGCCGGCGGCGTCTTCGTCAGCGGCGGGTCGGCCGGCAACCTCTCGGCCCTGGTCACGGCCCGCCATCTTGCGGGCGAACGTCGCGGCGACCGGCCAACGCGATGGCGTTTCGCCGCCTGCGAGTCGGTGCACTCCAGCGTGCGGGCCGCCGCTCGCGTGATGGACGTCGACATGCTGATCGTGCCCGGCGACGAGCGGGGCCGGCTGACCGGCGAGGCATTGGGCGCTGCGCTCGACACCGACGGCGGCGATGGCATCTTCGCCGTGGTGGCGAGCGCCGGTGCCACGAACGCCGGCACCGTCGATGGCCTCGCCGGCGTTGCCGAGGTGTGCGGCCTCCGTGGCCTGTGGTTCCACGTCGATGGCGCCTATGGCGGTGCCGGGCTGGTCGCTCCCTCGATCCGGCATCTCTACGACGGCATCGAACGCTCCGACTCGTTCATCGTGGACCCGCACAAGTGGCTGTTCGCTCCCTACGACGCCTGCGCGCTGGTCTACCGCGATCCCACGCAGGCTCGGGAAACGCACCGGCAGCAGGCGAGCTATCTGGACACGCTGAACGCGATGCCCGACTGGAACCCCGCCGACTACGCCTACCACCTGTCGAGGCGGGCGCGTGGACTCCCGTTGTGGTTCTCGCTCGCCACGTACGGCACCGAGGCGTACACCGACGCGGTCGAAGCGGTCATGACGCTCACCCGTCAGACGGCCGACGAGATCAGGCGGCACCCGCAGCTCGAGCTGCTGATGGAGCCCATGCTCTCGGTCGTGCTGTTCCGCAGGACCGACTGGGGAGACGACGACTACGAGGCGTGGTGGCGCCGGCTGCTCGACGCGCAACTCGCCTTCGTCCAGCCCACGTCGTTCGACGGCGAGAAGGTGGCGCGGCTCTGCTTCGTCAACCCACGAACGACGATCGACCACGTGAGGGCGGTCTTGGGCACCATGTCCTGACACCCGCCGCGGACGCTGCTTACTGATCGAAGGGCGTGCCGCCCGATCCCCGCAGCCGCTGTCCGATGGCCTCGAGCCGCCTGACGCGCTCGTCGGTGGGTGGGTGCGTCGAGAACAGACTCGTGATGCCACGTCCCTTGAGCGCCGCCATCGGATTGACCACGAACAGGTGCGCCTGGGCGGGCGACACGCTCGCGAGCGGCGGCACCTGCCGCGACGCCACGTCGAGCTTGCGAAGGGCACTCGCGAGCGCCTCCGGATCCTTCGACAAGAAGGCGCCCGACTCGTCGGCCTGGTATTCGCGCGAACGTGACACGGCCATCTGCACGATGGCCGCAGCGATCGGGGCCAAGATCCAGGCGAGCAGCACGACCAACGGGTTCGCACCACCGTCGTCGTCATCACCGCCGAAGAACAGGGCGAACTGCGCCACGAAGCTCACGGCCGTGCCGATACCGGCGGCGATCGAGCCGATCAAGATGTCGCGGTTCGCGACGTGGCTCAGCTCGTGGGCGAGCACTCCGCGGAGCTCGCGCTCGTCCAAGATCTGCAAGATGCCCTTCGTGACCGCGACCTTCGCGTGCTCGGGGTTGCGGCCGGTCGCGAACGCGTTCGGCTGCATCATGTCCGAGATGTAGACCTCGGGCATGGGCAGGCCTTGCTCGAGAGCCAGCTCGCGCACCATGCGATGCAGCTCGGGGGCCTCGCGCTCCGAGACGAGCTTCGCGCGCGTCGATCGCACAGCGATCGAGCCCGAGAACCAATACATCGCGAGGTTGAACCCCAGACCCAACACCAGTGCGATCACCAGCCCGGTCTGGCCGAAGAAGAGGTTCCCCACCAGCAGGAACAGGCCCATGAGACCGGCGATCAAGACCCATGTCTTCGCCCGGTTGATGCCCGGAGTCATCTCTCCATCAGCTCCTCATGTGTGAACGTGGGTGCCTACGCGAACGAGTCTCTCACGGCCTGTTCGCCACGAGGGCGCACGACGGTTCTGCGCCAGCCGTCAACCGCCGGCCGCGACCCCGTTGAGCGTGGCCAGGTCGCCCAGCTCTGCGAACGCGTTCGGGATCACGAAGATCACGATCAAGGCGATCATGGCCGCGGCCACCACCGCGGTCAGCGACCACGCCGGACGCAGAGCCTCGTCGGTCTCGGGCTCCTCGAAGATCATGGCCCGAGGAACAGCGAAGTAATACACGATGCTGATGACCGAGTTCACGAGCATGATCACGGCCAGGGCGATGCCGATGCCGCCGCGACCGATCGCCGCCTGGAAGATGATGAGCTTGGCCCAGAATCCACCCGTCGGCGGGATGCCCGCGAGCGACACCATGAAGACGGTCATGCCGACGGCGAGCACCGGCGCCGTCTTCACGAGACCCGCGAAGTCGGCGATGAACAGCCGGGGGTGGCGCCGGCTCACCGCCGTCGCCACCGCGAATGCCCCCAGGTTCATGACGCCGTAGATGAGGATGTAGGTGACGGCCGCCGAGAACGCCTGGTCGTTGGTTGCGGCATCGGCACCCACCAGTGCGAACGGCAACAACATGTACCCGGCCTGCGCGATGCCCGAATACGCCAGCAACCGCACGAGCTGCGTCTGTTTCAGCGCGACGAGGTTGCCCACGGTCATCGTCATGATCGACAAAGCGGCGAACATGGGAACCCAGAACGCGTATTCGGTCACGAAGGCCACGAACATCAGCTGGAGCAAGCCCGCGAACCCCGCGGCCTTCGAGGCGACGGCGAGGAAAGCGGCCACCGGCACCGGCGCCCCTTCGTACGTGTCGGGCGCCCAGAACTGGAACGGTACCGCGCTGACCTTGAACGCGAAACCCACCACCACGAACAAGATGGACGCGTCGGCCAGCACCCGGGCCGAGCCGCCGAGCGCGGCCAGCCCCGCGGCCACCTCATCGAGCCGGGTCGCGCCCGTGAGCCCGATGATCATGCTCATGCCGTAGAGCATCACGGCCGTCGACAAGACCCCGATGATGAAGAACTTCAGCCCGCCTTCGTTCCCCTTGATGTCGGCTTTGCGGAACGCCGCCATCAAGAAGCCGGGCGCCGACACCAGCTCGAGCGCGATGAACAACATGAGCAGGTCGCGCGACGCGGGCATCACGACACACCCCAGGAACGAGGTCAGCAGCAAGAAGTAGTACTCACCCTGATAGAACCCGCCTTCGTTCATGTAGCGGAGCGACACCGCCAACACGACAGCCGCGGCGGCGAGGAAGAACGCTTGGAACAACACGGTGAAGTTGTCGACGACGTAGTGACCGCCGAACGTGGAGCGGGTCTCGCCCCACAACAGCAGGGTCGCCACCAGCGCCGCGAGCACGCCCGCGAGCGACATCGGCATGGCGAGCCACTTCGCCCGCGCGGGCAAGAAGGCGTCGGCGATCAGCACCACGAGCACCAGCGCGGCCACGATGACTGCCGGGGCGATGGCGCCGTAGTCGACAGGGGTCACGGCGTTCAGCCCCCGAGGAGCGCTGCCATCGTGCGAACGGCCTCGTCGGTCATGCCGAACACGAGCCGGGGGAAGACGCCGAGCGCCACGATCAACACGAGCAGGGGCACCCAGGCCAGCCACTCGATCGAGCCGATGTCGTGGAGCCCCGCCCCTTGCCACTTCTCGGGCAGGGTGCCCATGTTGACCCGCTGCAACATCCACAAGAAGTAACCGGCCGTGAGGACGGTGCCGATGCCGCCCATGACCATGAAGATGCGGAACAGCCCGACGTCGAGCCCTGCCGCTTCGTTGGGGCTGAACGCCGACAGCAACGACATGACCTCGCCCCAGAACCCGGCGAGGCCGGGCAGGCCCAGCGACGCGATGGCGACGAACGCGAAGATCCCGCCCATCTTGGGCATGATCTGCGCCATGCCGCCGCCGATCTCGGCGATCTGCCGCGTGTGGTAGCGGTCGTAGATCGACCCCACGCAGAAGAACAACATGCCGGTGATGACGCCGTGGGCCACCATGCCGAAGATCGCCGCCTGGATGCCGATCTCGGTCAGGGTCGCGATGCCCAGCATCACGAACCCCATGTGCCCCACCGACGAGAACGCGATCAAACGTTTCAGATCCTTCTGGGCCAAACATGCGAGCGCCGCGTACACGATGGCGATGGCCGACAGGAGCCCGATCCACGGCGCGTACTTCTGCGCCCCGTACGGCAATAGGGGGATCGCGATCCGGATGAACCCGTAGGTGCCCATCTTCAGCATGATCCCGGCCAAGAGGACCGAGCCGATGGTGGGGGCCTCGGTGTGCGCGTCGGGGAGCCACGTGTGCAGGGGCCACATGGGCACCTTCACGGCCAGGCCGAGCGCGACCGCACCAAACGCGACCAGCTGGAACCCGTTCGAGAACCCACCGGCCTGGGCGTAGGCCTGGATCTGCAGCATGTCGAACGTGTGTGGATCCGGCCCCTGGAAATACATGCCCAAGAACCCCAGCAGCATGGCGATCGAGCCGAAAAGCGTGAACAGGAAGAACTTGATAGCGGCGTATTCGCGGTTCGTCGAGCCCCAGATCGCGATCAGGAAGTACATCGGGACCAGGACCAGCTCCCAGAACACGAAGAACAAGATGAGGTCGAAGCTGATGAAGGTCCCCGCCATGCCGGTCTGGAGCAACAACATCAACGCGATGAACGCCTTCGTGCGGCCGGGGCTCGGCACGAACCGCCACGTGTAGATGGCGCACAGGAACGTCAGCAGGAACGTCAGCACGTACAGCGGCAGCCCGATGCCGTCGATGCCCACGTGGTAGCGGGCGCCGATCGCATCGATCCAGCGCACGTCGAGGCCGTACTGGATGGCATCGGTCCCGTAGTCGAAGTCGAGTGCGATCGCGGCGGCCAGCACGAGCGCCACGCCCGTCACCACGATGCCCAGCCCACGGATCAAGGTGTCGTGTTGCTTCGGCACACACACGATCGCGAGCGCGCCGACGAGCGGCAGGAACGTCGTGATCGTGATCGCGGAGTTCTCCCAGGTCATCGGTCCGTTCGCTCCTTGGTCACGTCAGCGGATGAAGAGGGCAGCGAGCACGATGACGCCGGTGAACAACGCCACCGCGTACCACTGCACGTTGCCGGACTGGAGGTACTTGAGCAGGCCACCGGACGTGCCGGTGATCTGTGCGAGACCGTTCGCGGTCCCGTCGATGAGATTGCGGTCGATCCAGATGATGAGCCGCGATGACGCGCGCGCGACGAGCGCGGCACCGTTGACGAGCCCGTCGAGCACGTTCTGGTTGGTCCAGTAGGTGGCGGACGACACCTGGTCGCGGATCGGCCGCACGACGGCGGCCATGTAGAGGTCGTCGATGTAGTAGCGGTTCTGCAGCACGCCCCATGCCGGTCCGAGCCTCGTCTCGAGCGGATCGGTCACCCTGCGTTCGCGGTACATGACCCACCCGACCCCGATCCCGAAGAGCGCCACGGCGAGGCCGGCGGCGGCCATGACCGGCTGGAACACGGCCTCGTGGGGTTGCCCGATGTGCACCCACTGTCCGAAGACGGCCCCGAGCTGTGGGGCGCCGAGGAACCCGACCAGCGAGGTCGACGCCGCGAGCAGAACGAGCGGACCGGTCATGGACAGCGGCGCCTCGTGCGGCTCAGCGTGGCCCTGGTAGGTCCCGAAGAACGTCAACAACACCATGCGTGTGGTGTAGAACGCGGTGATCGCGGCCGTCACGAGGAAGGCCACGAGCAGCCACGTAGTGTTCGTGTCTCGCGCGACCACAAGCAGCTCGTCCTTCGACCAGAACCCCGCGAAGGGGAAGATCCCCGCGAGCGCGAGCGACCCGATCACCATCGTCCAGAAGGTGATGGGCATCTTCGTCCGGAGACCGCCCATGTCGCTCATATAGTTGGAGTGCACGGCGTGGATCACCGCGCCCGCGCATAGGAATAGCAGCGCCTTGAAGAAGGCGTGGGTGAACAGGTGGAAGAACCCCGCGGTGAACCCTTCCTCCCCCATGCCCAGCCCGGCGACCATGTACGCGAGCTGCGAAAGGGTCGAGTAGGCGAGGACGCGCTTGATGTCGTCTTGCACGATGGCGAGCACGGCCGCACCCAACATGGTGATGGTGGCGACGATCGCGACGATGGTGAGCACCACCGGGTCGGCGGCCACGAATACCTCGAAGAGCCGGCCAACGAGGTAGACCCCCGCCGCCACCATCGTCGCGGCGTGGATGAGCGCCGACACGGGGGTCGGGCCGGCCATGGCGTCGGGCAACCACACGTGCAAGGGGAACTGCGCGGACTTGCCGATGGTGCCGCCGAACAGCATGAGAGCTGCCACGGCAACGAACGACGTGGTCACCTCGCCGGACGCGATGGCCTCCTGCGTCTCGACGATGTTCGTCGTGGCGAACCCGGTGGCGGCGATGAGCGCGAAGAACCCGAACGTCATGGGGACGTCGCCGATCCGCGTCGTGAGGAACGCCTTGATGGCGGCGTTGGAGTTGACCGGCTCCTCGAACCAGTGCCCGATCAGCAGGTACGAGCAGACCCCCATGATCTCCCAGCCCACCAGCAGCTGCAGGACGTTGTTCGAGACGACCACCACCAACATGGCGCCCGTGAACAGGGACAGCACGGTGTAGAACCAGGTGAAGCGAACATCCCCGCGCATATAGCCCAACGAATAGACGTGCACCATGAATGACACGCTCGTGACCACGACGACCATGGCGGCGGTCAGGCCGTCGACGAGGATGCCAAGCTCGAGGTGCAAGGGCCCGATCGAGAACCACTCGATGGTGCCTTCGTAGGCGCCGCCTCCTTGGGCGAAGCTCAACAAGACCCCCAACGACAAGACGAACGACGCCCCTACCCCCGCGATGCCGTACACGGCCCCCTCGCCCGGGGTTCGCTTGCCGAAGAACAACGTCATGGCGCCGGAGGCGAACGGGAGCAGGGGGATGAGCCACGCGTGCTGCGCGAACCAGTTCGCCGCGGCCGCTGCGTGCTCGGCGCCCTCGGCGCCGGCCTCGGCCCCTTCGGCCGCCAAGATCCCCAGCAGGTCTACCACTTCAGGAGGTTCACCTCATCCACGTTGATCGACGCCCGGTTGCGGAATAGCAAGATGACGAGCGCGAGACCGATCCCGACCTCGGCGGCCGCCACCGCGATCACGAACAACGTGAAGACCTGGGGGCCAACGTCACGGAGCTGCGCCGAGAAGCCCACGAGGTTGACGTTGACCGCGTTGAGCATCAACTCGATCGCCATGAGGACCATGACCGCGTTGCGCCTCGCGAGCACGCCGTACACACCCGCGCTGAACAGCAGCGCCGAGAAGACGAGCACGAGGGGGAGCCGGATCACGAGGGCTCCCCGTCGTCTTTGCGAGCCAGCACGATGGCCCCGACGAGCGCGGCGAGCAAGAGGAACGACACCGCCTCGAACGGCAACACGTAGTCCTCGAACAAGACCCGGCCCAGGAGCTCGGAGGTACCGGGGGTCGGCGGCGGCGTCTCGGCGTCGGCCAGCGGGTACGCCGACGTGATGAGGCCGACGAGCCCGGCGAAGACGAGCACCCCGACCACGGCTCCCAGCAACTTGTGCTGGTTGTCGAGCGTGTCACGACCGATCGGCGCCTTCGTGAGCATCAGACCGAACAGGAACAAGATGACGATGGCCCCCACGTAGATGAGGATCTGCACCCACCCGACGAACTCGGCGCCCAGCAGTAGGAACGTCACGCCCACCGAGAGCAGGGCGACGACGAGGTACAGGGCTGCGTGCACGACGTTGCGCGCCGTCACCACGGCGATGGCCGCGATCGAACCGATCGTGGCGACCACCAAGAAGGCGTACTCCTGCGCGGTCACGATGGGGTCTCCTCGGCACCCACCTCGAGCGGCGGCGGCGGCAGCACCGTGTAGGTCCATTCGTCGAGCCGGTCCATCTCGTGGGTCATCTTGGCGATGTCGTACTCCGCGTATTCGAACTCCGGGCTCCAGAACAACGCGTCGAACGGGCAGACCTCGACACAGATGCCGCAGTACATGCATAGCGCGAAGTCGATGGCGAAGCGGTCCAAGATCTTCGCGCTCCGGGCGCGGCCACCGCCCGCCGGCTCGTGCGCCTCTTTATGGGCATCGATGTAGATGCACCAGTCGGGGCATTCGCGCGAGCACTTGTAGCAGACGGTGCAGTTCTCTTCTTTGAGAGCGATGACCCCTCGCGTGCGTGCCGGAAGATCCGGCTTGACGTGCGGGTACTGCACGGTGACCGCGGGGCGAAGCATCGTGCGCAACGTGACCGACAGCCCCTTCACGAGGCCCTGGCCGATGCCGCGGTCGATCTGGGGCTGCACCATCACCGCACCGCCACCTTGACCACCGCGACGACCAAGATCTGCGCGAGGGCGAGCGGCGTGAGGGCGATCCACGCGAACCGTTGCAGCTGGTCTTCACGCAGACGGGGGTAGGTCGCCCGGAGCCACACGATGATGAACGCGAGCGCGAAGATCTTGCCCATCGACCACAGCGGTGGGGGCAGGAACGACAGGCCCGGCAGCGCCTGGTAGGCCCCGAGGTACAACACCGAGGCGATGCCCGACATGACCACGATGCCGCCGTATTCGGCCAGCAGGAAGAAGGCGAACTTCAGCCCGGTGTATTCGGTGTAGGCGCCGAAGATGATCTCGGAGTCGGCCACCGGCATGTCGAACGGGGGCCGGGTCAGCTCCGCCACCGTCGCCATCATGAAGATCACGAACCCGATGGGCTGCGACAACACGAACCAGTAGTTGGACTGCGCCTCGGCGATACCGACGAGGGACATCGTGGCCGACTGCATGACGATCGCCGCCGCGGCGAGGACCAGCGGAAGCTCATAGGCGATGAGCTGCGCAGCGGCGCGCAGCGCTCCAATCAACGAGAACTTGTTCGCCGAGGCCCACCCCGCCATGAGCACGCCGATCACACCGACGCTCGACATGGCCAAGACGAAGAAGATGCCGACGTCGAGGTCGAGCGCCCATGCCGTCGGACCGAGTGGCAACACGACGAGGGTGACGATGTACGGGATCATGGCCACGGCCGGGGCCAGCGAGAACACGGTGCTGTCGGCGGCCGTGGGAACGACGTCTTCTTTCTGGATGAACTTCACACCGTCGGCGATGAGCTGGGCCCACCCGTGGAACGCGCCCGCTTCCATGGGTCCCAGTCGAGCCTGCATGTGCGCGAGGACCTTGTGCTCCATGTACCCGACCACGAGCGGCACGGACAGGAAGAAACCCAAGACGATGACGGTCTTGAGCCCGAGCGACACCCAGAAGTTGGACGTGAGGTCGTCGATGGCCGACTGGGCGAGGACCTCGATCATCCGTCCTCGTCCTCTTCGCCCTCGACCTCGCCCGGCCAGGGCTTCACCTCTCGGCTCATGAGCGGGAAGTCCTTGCGGAGAGGATGGCCTTCGAACGGCTCCGGGAGCAGGAGCTTGACCGGCCGGGGATGCCCTGCGACCTCGATACCGAACATCTCCATCATCTCGCGCTCATGCCAGTCGCAGGTCGGGTACAGGTCGCTGATGGTGTCGATCACCGGCTCGTCGTGCGGCAGCCGTACCTTGATGCGGACGTTGTGGTGCCGCGTCGTCGAATACGTGTGGGTCACGACCTCGAACCCGCCTTCGGGGCCCAGGTCGACCGCGCCCGTGAAGTCGGCGAAGTCACACGCCAGGTCGGGCTCGTCGCGAACGAACCGCACGACGTCGTGGTAGCTGGTGGCCGGCACCGTGGCGACCGCATGGCCGAAGGTGTCGACGACATCGACCTCGTCGCCGAATCGCGCCCGCAGCCGGGAGCCGATGTCCTCAGCCGACAGCTGTGGTGCCACGGGCGAACTTCTCCTGGATGTCCTCGTCCTTGATCTTCTCTTGGAGCTGGATGATGCCGTGCAGCAGCGCCTCGGGGCGCGGGGGGCAACCCGGGACGTAGACGTCGACCGGGATGATCTGGTCGACACCTTTCGTGACCGAGTAGCTGTCCCAATACGGACCGCCGCAATTGGAGCACGACCCGAACGAGATGACGTATTTGGGGTCGGGCATCTGGTCGTAGAGGCGTTTGATGACCGGCGCCATCTTGTCGGTCAACGTGCCGGCGACGAGCAGCAGGTCGGCCTGGCGGGGTCCGTGGGCGAACGGGATGACGCCCAGCCGGATGAAGTCGTTCTTGGCCGTGGAGGCAGCGATGAACTCGATCGAGCAGCAGGCCAGCCCGAAGTTGAAGACCCACAGGCTGTAGCGGCGACCCCAGTTCAACAGGAACTTGACGGGCTTGATCTTGGTAAGCGGTGTCTTCTCGGTGATCACACCCACCGAAGGACCCCCTTGCGCCACGCGTAGAGCAGGCCCACCGCGAGGATGCCGATGAAGAGCGCCATCGACCAGACGGCCGCGTAGCCGAGCGACTCGAACACCCGCGCCCAGGGGAACAGGAAGACCGATTCCACGTCGAAGATCACGAACAGGAACCCGTAGACGTAGTAGCGGACCTGGCTCTGCGACCAGCCCTCGCCGACGGGGTCGATGCCACATTCATAGGTCGACAGCTTGCCCGGACCGGGGCGCCGCGGCGCGATGAGACGGGCTGCGGTGAACGCCACCACGACGAGCAAGGCGCCGGCGATACCCACCGCCAGGACCACGGAATAGCTGCCGTAGTAGTCCAACGCCTAGGTCCCCTCGCCTACGCTCGTGAAACGATTCCCGAACGGCGGCCCGTATCCTAGCAGCGCCTGTCGGGGCGGCTGGTTGGGTTCCGTCACCGCGCGACGTCCGCGCCGCAGCGGATCCCGAGGTACAGCGAGAGCTGTACCAACGCGTGCCGCGCGGCACCGTCAGGCAGCCGCTCGGCGAGGTCGACCGCGCGGCCGACCTCGGCCGCCACGGCTGCCCGCGCGTGCTCGATCGAGCCGCCGGTGCGCACGACCTGCAGCGCGCGGTCGAGCATCTCGCCGTCGGGTGCTCCATGGGCAAGCAACCGCTGCAGCTCCTCGCGCGACGGACTTTCGTTCAACGCGTGCAGGACCGGGAGCGTGTACACCCCCTCTTTCATATCGGTGCCCGGCTCCTTGCCGAGCTCGAGCTGCGAGGCGGTCACGTCCATGATGTCGTCGGAGAGCTGGAAGGCCATGCCGAGCGACTCGCCGAAAGCCTCGAGCGTCTCGAGGTGCTCGTCGGCAGCGTCGGAGAGCATGCCGCCGAGGCGGCACGACGTCGCGATGAGCACCGCGGTCTTGCGCCGGATGATCTCGAGGTAGGCCTCCTCGGTCTGCTCGAGCTTGCCGCTCGCGTCGACCTCACGGATCTGCCCGTCGCACAACACCGCGATGGTACGGGCGAGCAGCCGCGAGATGTCGGTCCCGAGGTCGGCCGAGATCTCGGATGCGCGGGCGAACAGGTAGTCGCCGGTCAAGATCGCCACGGTGTTGTCCCATCGCGCGTTCGCGCTGGGGACGCCACGACGATCGTCGGCCTCGTCGATGACGTCGTCGTGGTAGAGCGTCGCCAGGTGGGTCAGCTCGATGGCCACCGAGCCCGGGATGAGGCGAGGATCGCTGGGGTCGCCGAGGTAGCCGGACAACAAGACGAGCATGGGCCGGAACCGCTTCCCCCCCGCCGACAGCAGGTACGTCGACGTGGCGGCCAGCAGATCCGAGTCGGCCACGACCGCCTTCGCGAGCGCCTCCTCGACGCGGTCGAGCCGGCCACCGATGTCGGCCTCGAGGGCGGCATCGGGGGCCTCGAGCCCGGGGATCACGCGTCGCATCACATCACCACCTCACGATCGCTGCGTCCTCGAAGAGTCCCACGAGGAGCCCGGGGAAGACGCCGAGCACGATGGTGACGGCGGCGAGCAGGGCAACCACGAACGTCGGGGCGCCGGCCGAGGCTTCGCCGGCGGGCACCTCGGCCGGCAGGGCCTCGCGGCCGGGTCGCATGTACATCGATACGATCACACGGAGATAGAAGAACGCTGCCACGACGCTGGCGACCACGGCGACGACCACCAGGTACCACAGGTCGACCCCGACGGCGGCCGAGAAGGCCGATACCTTCGCGATGAAACCCGAGGTGGGCGGGATGCCCGCGAGCGATAGGAGGAACACGGTCATCGCGGCGGCGAGCCCGGGCCGCCGCTTCGCGAGCCCGGCGAAGTCATCGATGGTCGTTCGGCCCGGATCGCCGCGCTCGACGAGCAGCACCACCCCGAACGCGCCGAGGGTCATGACCGCGTAGCTCGCGAGGTAGAAGATCGCTGCGGCGATACCAGTGGCATCGGCCGCCGTGATCGCCGTGAGCACGAAGCCGGCGTGGGCGATGCTCGAGTAGGCCAGCAGTCGCTTCACGTCGGTCTGGGCGATGGCCACGATCGACCCCAGCACGATCGAGATGACGGCGATGGCCACGATCACCGGTGTCCAGTCCCAGGTGAGGGGCTGGAGGGCCACGGTGAGCACCCGCATCAACGCGAAGAAGGCGGCGACCTTCGTGGCCGCCGACATGTACGCGGTGATGGGCGTGGGAGCGCCTTGGTAGACGTCGGGCGTCCACATGTGGAACGGCGCCGCCGAGACCTTGAACCCGAACCCGATCACGAGGAACGCCATGGCGAGCAGGGCGAGGGCCCGAGACCCGGTCTGGCCCGACAGGGCCTGCGCCACGCCGTCGATCTTCGTGGTGGCCGTGGCGCCGTACGCCATGGCCACGCCATAGAGGAAGAAGGCGGAGCTGAACGCCCCCAACAAGAAGTACTTCATCGATGCTTCGATCGAACGGCGACGGCCCCCGATACCGGTCAACACGTACAACGAGAGCGACAAGATCTCGAGGGCGAGGAAGACCACGATGAGGTCGTTCGCCGCAGAGATGAGGGTCATGCCCGAGGTGGCGAACAACACGAGCGGATAGACCTCTCCCGGCACACCGTCGGGATCGGTCGCTGCCTGGGCGGTCGCGTAGACCAGACCGACCACCGCCGCGATCAGCACGATCAGCCGCGCGACGACCGAGAAGCGGTCGACGGCGACGGTTCCCCCCAGGACGGCCGCGGCGCCGTCCCAGTCCCACAGCCGCACCGTCGCGGCCGCCGCGAGCGACAGCCCGGCGAGGGCGAGCGCCAGGTGGACGCGACGGTCGCTCTTGCGGGCGAAGGCCTCGTAGAGCAGTCCGAGCAGCGCTGCACCCACCACCACGAGCTCGGGCAGCACCGGCTCGAAGTCGAGCACCGGCGTCGTGATCGTCTGGGCGATCATCACTCGGCCACATCCAGGTCCACGTCGCCGATGTCGATCGTCGCTCGATCCGGCGCGACCCGCGCGATCACGCGCTCGGTCGCGGGATCGACATCGCGTGTCACGAGCGAGGGGGCCACGCCGAACACCAGCAGCAGCGCCAGCACGGGCGCGAGCACGACGACCTCTCGCCGCGAGAGGTCGGGCAGGTCCCGGTGCTCATCGTGGATCGGGCCGAACGCCACCCGCTGGTACGACCACAGCACATAGACGGCGGCGAGGACCACCGCGACGACCGCCACCGAACCGGACACGTGATCGACCGCGAACGTGCCCGCGACGATCAAGAACTCACCGACGAACCCGTTGAGCCCCGGCAGCCCCGCGCTCGCGAGCGCCGTGAACAAGAACGCACCCAGGAGCCACGGCATGACGCTGGCCAACCCGCCCATCTCGGAGAGCTCACGCGTGTGCGTGCGGTCGTAGACCATGCCGACCAGCAAGAACAGCGCGCCCGTCGCGAGACCGTGGTTCACCATCTGGAGCACGCTGCCTGTCACGGCCTGCTGGGTGAATGCGAACATCCCCAACACCACGAACCCCAGGTGGGAGACCGACGAGTAGGCGACGAGCCGCTTCACGTCCGATTGGATGAGCGCCGCGACCGCGCCGTACACGATGCCGATCACAGCGAGGATCGAGATGGTGGTGGCGAAGTGGCGTGACGCCTCGGGGAACAGCGCGAGGTTGAATCGGATCAAGCCGTACGTGCCGACCTTCAGCAACACCCCCGCCAGCAGCACCGAGCCGGCCGTCGGCGCCTCGGTGTGCGCGTCGGGGAGCCACGTGTGCAAGGGGAACAGCGGCACCTTCACTGCGAACGCCACGAGGAAGCCGAGGAACAGCCACCTCGCCGTCCCCAGGGGCAACGCGTCGGCGACCACCGCCAGCTGACGGAAGTCGAAGGTCCCCTGTCCGAGGGCACCCTGCGACTTCGCGTACAGGACCAAGATCGCCACCAGCAGGAACGCCGAACCAGCCATGGTGAACAAGAAGAACTTGATGGCCGCGTAGACACGGCGCTCTCCTCCCCAGCCGCCGATCAGCAGGTACATCGGGACCAAGATCGCCTCGAAGAACAAGAAGAACAGCAAGAGGTCGAGCGCGAGGAACGACCCGACGACGGCCGTCTCCAGGACCAACACCGACGTGAGGTACAGCCGGACGTCTCGGTCCACGGGCCACGAGGCCACGATGGCGACCGGGAACAAGAAGGTGCTCAGCAGCACGAGCCAGAGGCTCACGCCGTCGACGCCCATGAGGTACGACAGCCCGGCGGACTCCACCCAGCGGGCCTGCTCGACGAGCTGGAACCCGTCGGCCGCCCGGTCGAAGTCGCCCCACACGGCGAGCGAGACGGCGAACGTTGCGAGCGAGGCGACGAGCGCGATCCACCGCGCCTGCCGGTCACCCAGCGAACGGCCGCCGATGAGGAGGAAAGCCACCCCCACGAGGGGGAGGAACGTCGTGACGGTGAGCAGGCGGCCGCTCATGCGCGCAACCCCACGTAGGTGAGCACGCCCACCGCTCCCACGAACACGGCGAGCGCGTACGCCCGCACGAAGCCGCTCTGGAGCAGGCGGCCTGCCTGCGCGGCACGCTGCACCCCGGTGCCCACGGCGTTGACCGCGCCGTCGATGATCTTGGCGTCGACCACGAACGCGACGATCCGCGACAGAGCCTTGCCCGGCTGGACCACCAGCAGGTCGTAGCCGCGGTCGACGCACCAGCCGGCCATCATCGTTCGCGGCAGCGGCTCGAGGCGATCACGGACGGCGAGCCAGTCGACCCTCCCCGAGCCCCAGACCCACCATGCCACACCGAGACCGACGACCGAGATCACGACCGCGACGGCGACGAACGCCGGTTCGGCCAGCCCGGCTGTGCCCTCGGGCACGAGCCCGACGACAGGCTCGAGGAACCGTGCGATGAGGCCCTCAGGGTTCGACGAGAGCAGGCCGCCACCGGCGGCCCCGACCGCCAAGATCACGAGCGGCCCCCACAAGATCGGGCCCGACTCGTGGGCGTGTTCGGCCGCTTCGCTCCGCGTCCGCCCCGCGAACGTCAAGAAGAGCATGCGGCCGATGTAGAGCGCCGAGAACACGGCGCCCACCGAGCCGAACACGTAGAACCCCCACCGCTCGTTGGTGTTCGCGATCTCGAGGACGATGTCCTTCGCGAAGTAGCCGGCCAAGAGCGGGAATCCGGCGAGCGAGAAGGCGGCGAGGGTCATCGTCAACGCGGTGATGGGCATGCGCCGGGCGAGCCCACCCATGTGCCGCATGTCCTGCTCGCCCTGCATGCCGTGGATGACCGACCCGGCCCCCAGGAACAGCAGGGCCTTGTAGAAGGAGTGGGCCACGAGGAAGAACATCGCCGCGTGGTACGCACCCATGCCGGCGGCCAGGAACATGTAGCCGAGCTGGCTGATGGTCGAATAAGCTAAGACGCGCTTGATGTCGACCTGCGCCAAGGCACACGTACCCGCGAACAGCACCGTGATGAGCCCTACCCACGCGACGACATCGAGCGCGACAGGCGACAGCTCGAACAGCGGAGCAGAACGCACCACGAGGTACACGCCCGCGGTTACCATGGTCGCGGCGTGGATCAGCGCGCTCACCGGCGTGGGTCCGGCCATCGCGTCGGGGAGCCACACGTGCAGCGGGACCTGGGCAGACTTGCCGATGGCCCCGGCGAACAGCAGCAACGAGATGGCCGTGGCCGCCCCACCCGTGAGGGTGCCGGCTGCCGCGCCGAACACAGCGTCGAAGTCCAGCGTGCCGAACCGAAGCACGATGAGCGCCAGCCCGATCATCATGGCTGAGTCACCGATGCGCGTGGTGATGAAGGCCTTCTTCGCTGCCTCGACGTTGGCCACCTGGTCGAACCAGAAGCCGATCAACAGGTACGAGCACAGGCCGACGCCTTCCCAACCCAGGTAGAGCAGCAGGTAGTTCTGCCCCAGGACCAGCATCAACATGAAGAACACGAACAGGTTGAGGTAGGCGAAGAACCGCCCGAACCGAGGGTCGCCGCGCATGTACCCGATCGAGTACAGGTGGATGAGCGACCCGATACCGGTGACGACCAAGATCATCGTGGCGCTGATGGCGTCCAGCCGAAGGTCGACGCCGACCTTGAACGAGCCCACATCGATCCAGTCGAAGAGGTGCTGCACGTAGAGACGCTCTTCGGCCGCGACACCCATGAGCTGGTTCACGACCGTGAGCGAGATGACGAACGAGGCGCCGACCGCCGCGGTGCCGAGCCATCCCGCAGCCCTGCCGAGGCGTGCGCCCGCGAACAGGTTGAGCATCGCGGCCGCCAGCGGGAGCGCGGGGATGAGCCACAGCAGCGGCAACGGGCCGAACGCGGCGGTATCCACCAGACGTGTGAGCTCGCTCGCTACCACCGTAGCTCCCTCGCGTCGTCGACGTCGATCGAGCTTCGGCGCCGGAACAGGGCGACGATGATCGCGAGTCCCACGACCACCTCGGCAGCGGCGACGACCATGGAGAAGAACGCCAGGACCTGGCCGGTCAGGTCCGCGTGCATCCTGCTGAACGAAACGAGCGACAGGTTCACCGCGTTCAGCTGCAGCTCGACCGACATGAAGATCAACAAGGCGTTGCGACGGGTCAACACGCCAACCGTCCCGAGGGCGAACAAGATGCCCGACAACAACAAGAAGTACGCGACCGGCGTCCTCACGCCGGACCCTCTTCGGCGCCCGGGGTCGCCATCGTCGCTGCCGCGGCATCGCTCTCGGCTTGGGTGACCGCACGGGCCTTCCGCTGGGCCATGACCATGACCGCGACGGCGGCGATGATGAGCAGGACCGAGGTGACCTCGAACGGGAAGAAGTAGTCACGGAACAACACCTCGGCGAGGGCCTGCGTGTTGTCGGGCGCGTTCACCAGGTCGAAGCCGTCGGGCGCCCGGGTCGCGAACCCCACGCCAGCCCGCAGCGCCACGAACAGCTCCACCACGAAGCCCGCGGCCAGGGCGAAGGCGAGCGGCCGTTGCACCCGGAGCCGCTCACGGATGGGCAGCGGCGAGTCGACGCCGAGCAACATGATGACGAACAGGAACAGCACCATGATGGCGCCGGCGTAGACCACGATCTGCACCGCGAACAAGAACGGGGCGTCGAGCAGCAGATACATGACCGCGATACAGAACAGGTTGACGACCAGGAACAACGCGGCGTGCACCGCGCTCCGCATCACGAGCATGCCGATGGCGCTCGCCACGGCGATCGGCGCGAAGACCCAGAACACGACGTTGTCGAGCGGCAACCTCAGATGCCTTCCTTGTCGATCGGGTCGGTTCCGAGCAACGGCGGGGGCTCGAGCAGCTGCTCCTTCGTCCAGATCGCCTCTTCACGGCTCGTGAACGACATCTCGTAGTAGCTCGTGAGGGTCAGCGCCCGGGTGGGGCAGGCCTCGACACACAGACCGCACATGATGCAGCGCAGGTAGTTGATCTGGTAGTCCTTCGCGAACCGCTCCCCCGGGCTCACCGGGTCATCGGGGTCGTTGTCGGCGCCTTCGACCCAGATCGCGTCCGCAGGGCACGCGTTGGCGCATAGCTCGCAACCGATGCACTTCTCGAGCCCGTCGTCGTAGCGGTTCAGCCGGTGACGTCCGATGTGCGATCGCTCGGGAACCTCGACGATCTCCTTCGGCCATCGCTCGGTGTTGTCGTGGCGGAAGGTCTGCTTGAAAACCGTGCCCATGCCTTTCGCGATGGCCCACACCGGTGACGGTCGCCGCTGGTCGTCGCTCATCGCGCGTCCTCCTTGGGGGCGTCGAGCAGCGGCCGCACGATCGAGCCCAGCAGGAGCAGGGCGGCGATGAGACCGACGGCGATGAAGGTGCCGCGTGCTCGTCCGTACTCGTCGGGGAGCACCACGATGGCGCCTGTCGCGAGCACCCAGAACAACCCGAACGGGATGAGCACCTTCCAGCCGAAGTTCATCAGCCGGTCGTAGCGCATGCGCGGCAAGGTGGCGCGGACCAGCACGAACAGGTACATCACCGCGAGCACCTTCAGCACGAACCACAGCAGGGGCCAGAGCCATCCGATGACCTCGGGCGTGGGGAACCCCGGGAGCGGTCGCGGCCCGCCCAGGAACAACGTGACCGCGACCGAGGCCACCGTCACGGTGGCCACGTATTCGCCCATCAGGAACAGGGCGAACCTGATGCCCGAATATTCGGTGTGGAACCCCGCCACCAGCTCCGATTCAGCCTCGGCCAGGTCGAAGGGCGGCCGGTTGGTCTCGGCGAGCCCGCAGACCAAGAACGTGACGAACGCCGGGAACTGGGGCAACACGTACCAGTAACGCTCTTGCGCGGCGACGATATCGGACATGCGCAGGTGGCCGCTGTACATCAGCACTGCCACCAGCGCGAGCCCCATGGCCACCTCGTAGCTGATCATCTGGGCCGTCGAGCGAACGCCGCCGAGCAGCGGGTAGTTCGAACCGCTCGACCACCCCGCGAGCACGACCGCGTAGACACCGAGCGACGTCATCGCCAACACCCACAAGATGCCGACGTCGAGGTCCGCAACCTGGAAGTCGACCGTGCGGTCGAACAGGGTGACGCTGCCGCCGTACGGGATGACCGCGAAGGCGAGGAACGCGGGGATCATCGCCAGGCTGGGGGCAAGCAGGTAGACCCACCGGTCGGCGTTGGTGGGCGTGATGCCTTCCTTGAAGAAGAGCTTGATGCCGTCGGCCAGCGTGATGAGGATGCCGCGCGGTCCGGCGCGGAGCGGACCTGAGCGGGTCTGGAAGTCGGCGATCACCTTGCGTTCGAACCAGATGAGGAACACGACCAAGATCAAGACGCCGAAGAACGTCACGACGACCTTGCCGACCAGCAGCGCCCAGTCGACCCAGTCCATCAGGCCGGCACCTCCTCGGGCCGAGAGTCGAGCTGGGAGTCGAGCTGCGCGCCGGGGTCGGGGGCGGGCTCGGGGGCGGGCTCGGCGATCACGGGCTCGGCGGTCGCGCTGGCCGTGAGCGTGGCCCGCGTGGTGAACGAGCCCGAGAGCAGCGTGGCGGCGGCGAAGCCCGGCTGGTTGAACGGCACGAAGACCGTGCCGGGCGCGATGGTGTCACGGACACGCAGAGGCAACTCGGCCTCGCCGGCTGCCGTCCTCACGGTCACGACAACGCCGTCGGCGAGGCCGAGGGTCGCGGCCGTCGACAGGTGCACCTCGGCGAAGGGCTCGTCGAGCAGGGCCGCCTTCAGCTCGTCGGCTCCGGCGCTCCGGCGCCCGTCGTCGACGAGGAACGGGTAGGTGAAGAGCTCGAGTTCGCCGTCGTCTGCTCCGGCCTCGGTCGCGGGGGTGAGCGCTCTGGCGCCCGCCGCTGCCGGAGCCTCGCGGGCCACCTCGGCGCGCGGGGCGAGCAGGCGGCCCATCTCGTCGTGCAGCTCGCCGAGGGTCTCGAACCCCAGGTCGCCTCCCGCGGCGGCGGCGAGCCCCGCGAAGATCTCCCAGTCGGGGCGGCTGATACCGGCGACCGGGCGCGCCGGGCGCACCCGCTGCGAGCGTCCCTCCCAGTCGGTGAGATGGCCATCCTTCTCGAACAGATCGGCCGCGGGCAAGAACGCGTCTGCATACGATGCGAGCGTGCCCAGCTCGAGCGACTGGACCACAACGGTGTCCACGTTGCGGAGCGCCTGTTCGGCGAGGGCAACGTCGGGCAGGTCGCGGAGCGGGTCGACGCCGACGAGGAACAACACGTCGATCTCGCGCGCGGCGCACGCGCGCGCGATCTGCATCGTCGACCGGCCGGCGCTCATCGCCATGATCGGACCCCACACGGCCTCGACCTCGGCGCGCTCGCCCGCGTCGCCGAAGCGGCGGCCGCCCGGCAGCAGCACCGGATGGACACCGGCCCGCAAGGCCCCGCGATCGTTGGCACGTCGCTGGACGTACCCGAACCTGGCGCCGGCGCTCCTCGCCAGGTCGCGCGCGAAGATCGCGGATCCCTCCAGCCGCTCGCCGGCGAGCACGATGCCGGCGCCGCCGGCATCGTGCAGCGCCCGGACGGCGCGGTCGAGCACCTGGTGGCCGCTGCCGCCTGCGGCGGCAGCGGCCACCACCTCGCCGAGCCGTGATGGTGCGACCAGCACGTGCTCGGCGACGTCGTGTAGCCGCGTCCGACGCGGATGCACGACGACGATCGTCGCTCCCCGCGCGGCGGCCTTGCGGAGCCGGAGGTGCACGATGGGCACCTCCTGCTCGGCGTCGAGACCCACGACGACGATCACCGGCGCGGCTTCCAGATCGCGCGCCGTGACCGCGAGCGGCGATGCCGCGACGTCGGCTTCGACATCGCCACCGTCGCATCGCCGGTGGTCGATGTCGTTCGTGCCGAACACCGTGCGCGCGAGCTTCGACATGGCGTAGTAGTCCTCGTCGAGCAGCCGACCACCGGTCATGAACGCGACCCGTGCGCCGCGGCACCGGTCGGCGATCCAGCTCATCACCTCGCCGAACGAGGCGGGCTCCAGACCGCGGTCGTGGATGAGCGGCGTGGTCACCCGGTCGGGCGCGTCGGCGGCGCGGAAGGCGGATCGCCCCTTGTCGCAGATCCAGGCATCGTTCACGTCGGGGTTGTCGCGGGCGAGCACGCGCACGACCTGGCCGCGCCGCACGTCGGCACGGATGTTGCACCCGGCGCTGCAATGCCCACACACCGAATCGCCTGACGCCAGGTCGAACGGCCGGGCCACGAACCGGTACGGGGTAGCGGTCAACGCGCCGACCGGACAGATCTGGACGGTGTTGCCGCTGAACGGCGACCGGAAGTCTTCGCCGGCGGCGATCGAGACCCGCTCGCCGGCGCCGCGGGCATAGAGCTCGAGGAACCGGTCCCCCGAGACCTCGTCGCAGAAGCGCGTGCACCGCGCGCACAAGATGCATCGCTCGCGGTCGAGGTTGACGAGCGGCGAGAGCGGGATGGGCTTGTCGAAGGTGCGCTTCGCCTCGGTGAACCGGCTCTCCCCCGGCCCGTACGCGAGGGCCTGGTCCTGGAGCGGGCACTCGCCGCCCCGGTCGCAGATGGGGCAATCGAGGGGGTGGTTGAGCAGCAGGAACTCGAGGTTGGCGACCTGAGCGTCGCCCACCGCCTCGTTCGTGTTCTGGGTCTGCACGTCAATGCCGGGAGCGACCGCCACCGTGCACGACGTGGCGAGCTTGGGCTGCCCTTCGATCTGCACGTAACACTGCCGACAGGCGCCCGCCGGAGCGAGATACGGATGGTCGCAGAACCGAGGGATCTCGATGCCGAGCTGCTCGGCGGCCCGGATGATGAGCGTGCCCGCAGGGACGGTGACCTCTTTGCCGTCGATGCGAAGCGTCACGGGCGGTGGGCTGTTCACACGCCCACCTCCTGGAGGTGATCGACCTTGAGCGGGCAGGCGCCGAGCCGCACGTGGGCTTCGAACTCGTCGGCGAAGTGCTGCAGGCTCGAGTTGATCACCGACGCCGTGCCATCGGCCAAGGCGCAGAACGCCCGGAACAAGATGTTGCGACCCATGTCCTGCATGAGCGGGACGTCACGCCCCACACCGCGGCCGGTCTCGATCCTGTCGAGCACCCTCGTCGCCCACCAGCTGCCCTCGCGGCACGGCGTGCACTTGCCGCAGGACTCGTGCGCGTAGAACGCCACCATGCGGGTGGCGCAGTCGACGACACAGTCGGTGTGGTCCATGACCATGATCGCCGCCGTGCCGAGCATGGACCCGGCAGCCGTGAGCGACTCGTAGTCGAGTCCGACGTCGATGTGGTCGGCGGTGAGCATGGGTGTCGACGATCCGCCAGGGGTCCATGCCTTCAAGGCGTTGCCGTCGAGCATGCCGCCACCCATCTCGTCGAGCACGACCCGGAACGGCGTGCCAAGCGCGATCTCGTAGTTGCCGGGTCGCTCGACCTTGCCCGACAAGGTGACCATCTTCGTGCCGGGCGACTTCTCGGTTCCCACCTCGCGGAACCAGTCGGGGCCTCGCTCGACGATGTCCGGCACGTTCATGAGGGTCTCGACGTTGTTGATCACCGTCGGCGACGCGTAGAGACCCTCCACCGCCGGGAACGGCGGACGCAAACGCGGCTGTCCGCGCAGCCCTTCGAGCGAGTTGAGCAGGGCGGTCTCTTCGCCACAGATGTACGCACCGGCGCCGCGGTGCAACACCATGTCGATGCGCGTGCCCGAGCCCATGACGTCGGAACCCAGGTACCCGTTCGCGTAAGCCTCGTCGATGGCCCGCTGCAGCACGATGCTCTGCCACAGGTATTCGCCGCGGATGTAGATGAACGCCGTTTCGCATCCGATGGCGAGCGCCGCGATCGCCGTGCCCTCCAGCAGCCGGTGCGGGTCGCGCTCGACCAGCTCGCGGTTGTTACACGTCCCCGGTTCGGCCTCGTCGTAGTTGACGACGACGTAGGTGGGCTTGCCGGTGTCGCGCGGCACGAACCCCCATTTCATGCCGGTCGGGAACCCGGCGCCGCCGCGTCCGCGGAGACCGCTCGCCTTCACCGACTCGACGATGTCCTGCTCACCCATGGCGAGCGCCGCCCTGAGCCCCCCGTAGCCGCCGGCGGCGACGTAGCCATCGACACCGACGACCGACGGGTCGTCCCAGTGACGGGTGAGCCGGCGCACCTGGAGCATGGTCACGCCGACGGCACCTCTGCGAGTCCGGCGAGCGCCCGCGACGCGTCCTTGAAGCTCGCGAACGCCGGCCCCCGCGACGGTGCGGGCACCTCGCCGGCTCGCAGCCGCGCGATGAGCGCGCGCATGGCGTCGGGGGTCACCGCGTCGTGGTTCGCGTAGTTCACCTGGACCGCGGGGGCGAAGTCACATACCCCGAGACACTCCTCCTCGTGCACGGTCAGCAAGCCGTCGTCGGAGCGCTCCTGCCCGTGCCGCATCTCGGCCGCCTGATGCGCCGCCTCGTACACCTCTTGCGCGCCGCGGAGCTTGCACGCGAGGTTCGTGCACACGTTGACCACGTGTGTGCCGGTGGGACGGAGCCGGTACATCGTGTAGAAGGTTGCGACCGCCTCGACCTCGGCGGTGGTGATCGTGAGCAGCTCACCGATCTCGCGGAGCGCCTCGCGCGAGACCATGCCTTCGATCGACTGGGCGAGGTAGAGCAAGGGCATGATGGCCGACCGCTCGTGCCCGCCGGGGTAGCGCGCCATGATCCGGCGGGCGTCGTCGCGGACGGCGCCGTCGAACACCGCCATCAGCGATCGACCCCTCCCATCACCGGGTCCAGCGACGCGTTCGCGGCCACGACATCGGCGATGAGCTGCCCTTCGACCATGGCGGGCAGTGCCTGGAGGTTGACGAACGAAGGGTCGCGGATCTTGACGCGGTACGGCCGGTGTCCCCCCGAAGAGACCACGTAGAACCCCAGCTCGCCGCGCGGGCTCTCGACCGCCTGGTAGACCTCGCCCGCGGGCACCGCCACCCCTTGGGTCACCATCTTGAAGTGATGGATGAGCGCCTCCATCGAGCCTTCCATGATGTGGTCGAGGTAGGCCTGGTCGTTGCCGATGCCGTCGGGGCCCACCGACAGCTTCGCCGGCCAACGAACCTTCGGGTCGTCGATCATGACGTCGCCGGGCGTGTCACCCCAGCGCTCGAGCGCCTGCGCGACGATGTTGAGGGACTCGCGCATCTCTTCCATGCGGACCCGGTACCGCGCGTACGCGTCACCCTCGGTCCGCACCGGCACCGCGAAGTCGTAGGTCTCGTAGCCGAGATACGGCTCATCTTTGCGCAGGTCGGCCGCGACCCCCGATGCCCGCAGGACCGGGCCGGTCACCCCGAGCGACAGTGCCCGCTCGGCCGACAGCAGCCCCACCCCGACGTTGCGCTCTCGCCAGATGGGGTTGTCGTCGAGCAAGGTCTCGTATTCATCCACCCTGCCCGGGAACACCTTGAGCAGCTCACGGATCATCCGCGGCCCGTCGTCGGGAAGGTCCATGAGGACGCCCCCGATCCGGACGTACGCGTGGTTCATACGAAGCCCGGTGATCGCCTCGAAGATATCGAGGATGACCTCGCGCTCACGCAGGCCGTACAACATGACCGAGACCGCGCCCAGCTCGAGCCCGCCGGTCGCCAGCCACACGAGGTGCGACGAGATGCGGTTGAGCTCGCACACCAACACCCGCAGGATCTGCGCCCGCGGCGGCGCCTGGATGCCTAGGAGTCGCTCGACGGCCAGGCAGTACCCCACCTCGTTGAAGAACGGCGAGAGGTAATCGGCGCGGGTCACGAAGGTGACCCCCTGCATCCACGTCCGGTACTCCGTGTTCTTCTCGATGCCGGTATGGAGGTAGCCGATGGTCGGCTCGCAGCTGATCACGGTCTCGCCGTCGAGCTCCAGGAGCAACCGCAACACCCCGTGCGTGGAGGGGTGCTGTGGCCCCATGTTGATGATCATCGTCTCCTGGCGGATCTCGCCCGTGCGTTCGTCACGCATGTCGGGCGTCCCGGCGTCGCCGACGGATGTCATCAGGGCATGCCTCGTTCATCGACGGGAGGCACGAGCGCGCCGTGGAACTGCGTCGGGACGCCGCCGAGCTCTTCGGTCTTGCGGAGCGGGTGACCGTCCCAGTCGTCGGGCATCATCATCCGTGTCAGGTTCGGGTGCCCGTCGAAGACGATCCCGAAGAAGTCGAACACCTCGCGCTCGTGCCAGTCGGCCGTGGGGAACAGACCGGTCACGGTCGGAGCGTGTGGCTCGTCGCCATCGACCCCCACCTTCAGCCGGAGCCGGTGGTGCAGCTCGATCGACCGCAGGTCGTACGCGAGCCAGAACCGCGGCGTGGCCTCGGGCCAGTCGGTCGCGGTCAGCGACGACAGGAACGAGAGCTGCAGCGACGGCTCGTCGCGCAGCCAGGCCAGGGTGTCGAGCAGGGCATCGGCCTCGACGACCGCCACGACCTCTCCCCGGGCGACCAAGATGTCGGCGAGGTGCGCACCCGCGACCTCGGCGACACGTTCGGCGTTCACCGGAACGTCTCCGCGGTGCGAACCTTGTGCTGCAACGTCAAGATCCCGTGCATGAGCATCTCGGGCTTCGGCGGACAACCCGGCACGTACACGTCGACCGGCACGATCGTGTCGACCCCTTGCACGATCGCGTAGTTGGTGAACATGCCGCCGGCCGAGGCGCACACGCCCATCGAGATCACCCACCGGGGCTCGGGCATCTGGTCGTAGATGCGGCGCAGCACGGGCGCCATCTTCTGCGACACCCGGCCGGCCACGATCAGGAGGTCCGCCTGGCGTGGGGAGGCCCTGAAAACCTCCATGCCCCATCGTGCGAGGTCGTATCGCCCCCCGCCGGCGCTCATCATCTCGATCGCGCAACAGGCGAGCCCGAAGGTCGCCGGGAACATCGACTGCTTGCGCGCCCAGCCCACGGCGCGGTCGAGGGTGGTGAGCATGACGCCGCGCTCGACCTCCTCTTCGACCTCCTCGGGGGTCTTGCCGAGATGCACACCCTCGAGCCGTTCAACCGGCATCGGTGCGCTCCTTCGGCGGGGTCGCCGCGAGCGGCGCGGCCGCGCCGGCCGAGCGTGCGACACCGTCGTCGCGCCGCACACCGGTCGTCCACTCGAAGCCACCCTTGCGCCAGATGTAGGCGTAGGCCACGAGCACGAGACCGATGAACACGGTCATCTCGATGAGCCCGAAGAGCCCGAGCCGCCGGAAGCTCACGGCCCAGGGGAACAAGAAGATGATCTCGATGTCGAAGATGATGAACAACATCGCGACCACGTAGAAACGCACGCTGAACCGCTCGCCCCGGGGGAGCCTGACGGGGTCGTTCCCGCATTCGTAGGCCGACAGCTTGACCGCGTTCGGGCGGTGCGGCCGCAGCCACGACGACACCATGAGCGACCCTGTGGCGAACGCCGCCGCGACACCGGCCAGCACCACGATCGGCAGGTAGTCGGTCAGCATGGGGGCGTCATCCTACGGGTCACGATGCGCGCCCCACCTTCTGCATCACGGCGAAGAGCTTGTCCTGCAGGTCACCGTCGGGGCCGTCGGTGAGGTTGCCCATGACCCGCAGCGCGAACGCCATGACGGCGTGGTTGGGTAACAGGTAACGGGTGGCCCGGCCCATGACGGCCGGCTTGCCGATGATCTTGGCGAACTGCCTCCCGATGAAGAAGTAGCGGCCGTAGGTGTCGCGGAGCACCTGGGGATACGACATGGCGATGCCGGGCCGGTCCTTCACGATGGCTTCGTGCAACAGCTCGGCCGCGATCTGGCCGGTCTCCATGGCGTAGGCGATGCCCTCGCCGTTGAACGGGTTCACCGCCCCGGCCGCATCGCCGATGAGGAGCAGCCCGGGCACGGCCTGAGGCACGCGGTTGAGGCTCATGGGCAAGGGGCCCGATAGCACCCGGCCGTCGGCGCTGTCCTCGCCGACCCCCCACGCTAGGGGCAACATCTTCGCGAACGCCGAGAACAGCTGCTGGGCCGACACGGCGTGGAAGCCCTTGAAGGTGTTGAGCAGGCCCGCGCCCAGGTTGATCCGCCCGCCCGCCATGGGGAACAACCACCCATACCCCGGCAGCAGCAAGTCGCCGTCCCACAGGTCGAGCCAGGACTCGAACCAGGGCCCCGGGTGGTAAGGCACCCGGTAGTAGCGCCGGGCGGCGATCCCTAGCGGTCGGCCGTCATCGCGGCGCACCCCGAGCGGCGTGGCGAACCGGCTCGCGGCCCCGTCGGACGAGATGACGAACCGCGCACGGATCTCGGTGGTCGGTGCGTCCTTGTCACCGGCCGGACGCATCGTGGCGCCGAGGACCCAGCCGTCGGACACGATCGGCGCCACTGCCTCGGTAGCCTCCAGCAGGCGGGCCCCCGCCTTCACCGCTCGTTGCGCCAGCAGATGATCGAAGCCGTCGCGCGGCATGACGAGGCCGTAGCCGGGGTAGGTCTGGAGCTCGGGCCATGGCAGCTCGACCGTGGTCCTGCGCGAATACACCCGCAGCCCGATGACCTTCTCGAAGCCGGGGTCGTCGGTGTCGACGCCCATCTCGATCATCGCCTTGACCGCGCGCGGCGTGAGGCCGTCGCCGCAGACCTTCTCGCGCGGGAAGGTCGCTTTGTCGACGACCGTCACGTCGAGACCGTGGCGGGCGAGGTGGTACGCGGCAGACGCTCCCCCGGGACCCGAACCGATGACCAGCACGTCCGTTTCGAGTGGCTGCACGACCTCCGATGCCTCCCCCTCAACGGCCCCCGGGGCCGCCTGTGGAACGATCACCTGTGGAACGGCCACCGCGGAGCGGGTAGCTTGTGAAACGCTTCACAAGCTGCAGTGTACAGCGGCCATCGCCAGCAGGTGCAGTGTAGGTCGAGGGCCGAAGGGCCGCTATCCGTCGGCGTGGTCCCAATCGTCGGTCCGCGACGGCACCACGCGGAGGAACCCGAGCGACGTCACGCCGGACGTCATCTGCTCGAAGCCATCGTCGGCGAGCATCGGCCGGTACTTCTCGTGCCATCCCGACATGACATCGCGCAGATCCGGGTGCTCGGCGGGCAACAGCTCGGCGACCCCCTCGACCCGGACCCCGGCCAGCTCGACCCAGTCGCGTCCCCGGTCGATGACGACCGACACCCGGGGGTCCCGCATCGCGTTGTCCCACGTGGTGTCCCCCGTCGGGGTCGAGACCCATACCGCGTCGGCGAGCCACACGAACCACCGGGTCGCGACGTAAGGACCGCCATCGGGGCGCACCGTCGCGATGCGGCACACCGGGACGAGTTTGAACGCGCGGCGCAGACGTTCGAGGTCTTCGTTCGTCACGACGCGGCCACCTGCTCGAGCAGGGCACCAAGGGCGGCGGCGGCCCGGCCGTCGATGGTCGCGGCCCGCAAGGCGTCGGTGGCCTCGGCCACGAGCGCGATGGCGTCTGCTCGCGCGACCCCGGCCGCAGGCGCGCCCCCACGGACATCGCCGTCACGGAGGTCATCGAACAACTGGAACGCGGCCCCGAGTGGCGTCCCGAACCGTGCGAGAGCCTCGTCGACCTCGGTCGAGCCTCCCGCGAGCGCCACGCCGATCGAGAGCGGTCCTGCGACGGTGTAGGCGCCGCCCTTCAACGAGGCCAGCTTCGTCGCATCGACTGCGCCGCCGGCCGCCCCGAGCTCGAGCGCCAGCCCGGCCGCCATCTGCTGCCGCATCTCGTGGTAGCGCTCGAGGGCCGCGACGAGCCGCGGGGCGGGCAGGTGCGACGACAGGAACATGTCGTCGGCCAGCACGGCCGCGAGGTCACCCGTCAGCACGGCGAACGCGTGGCCCCGCCGGACGTGTGTGGCGGGCCGGCCGCGGCGCATGGGCGAGCCATCGATCACGTCATCGTGGATGAGCGCCATGACGTGGAGGAGCTCGAGCGCTGCTGCGGCCACCACGATGCCCTCGCCGTCGTCGCCGCCGGCCGCACGGTAGCCCCAGTAGCAGAACTGGGGGCGCAAGCGTTTCCCACCGGCCTCGAGCAGGGCGCGGATCTCGTCGATCGGTCCGACCGCCTCAGGAGGCAGCGATCCCCATCTCGCCCGGCGATCGGCGAGGAACGCGTCGAGCGCATCGTCGATGCGCACGCGCACGGTCGCGAGGGCGGCGTGTGGGCCTGACGTGGTGGCAGTCATCGCCGGCAGTATCGCAAGGGGCCGCCGCGAGGCGCGTCGCTATCATGGCGGCACCCACCGATGACACGGTTCCGCAGGCTCGCCGTCGCCACCACCGTCGCCACGTTGCTGTTGATCGCGTGGGGCGGGCTGGTCCGCGCGACCGGCTCGGGTGACGGGTGCCCCGACTGGCCCCGTTGTTTCGGATCGTGGATCCCCCGCGCCGAGTACCACACGGTCATCGAATACGTGCACCGGGCGCTCGCGGTCGTCGCGGGTTCGCTCGCGCTCGCGCTGGCCGTCGTCGCCATCGCCGCCCTCGTTCGAGCCCGTCGCGGCAGCGCCGATCTCCCCGTCCCGCGAGCGGCGGCATGGCTGGCGGTGGCACTCGCGCCGCTGTTCCTCGTGCAGGGCGCCCTCGGGGGGTGGGTGGTCATCAGCGGCCTCGATCCGCTGGTGGTGACACTCCACTTCGGGGTCGCCTTCGGGGTCCTGGCGGTGATCGTCGCCATCACGACCATGCTGTCGATCTCGTCGATCTCGTCGATCGCCTCGATCGCCGCTGGACGAGGCGCCGATCGCGGCTTCACCCGCCTCACCACCTGGACCGTCGTCACGACGTTGCTCCTGTTGTTGGCCGGCACCTACGTGCGAGCCGAGGGTGCCGGTCTCGCCTTCCGTGACTGGCCTCTGATGGGTGGACGGCTCGTGCCGACACTCGACGTCCCGGGTGCAGCCGAGATGTTGTTCCACAGGGGGCTCGCGCTGGTGGTGACCGCGCTCGTCATCTGGTGCGCCGTGCGCGCCTCGCAGATGCGACCACGGTCCGGCGCGGTGGTACGGCTGTCATGGGCCGCGACGGTGGCCGTCATCACACAGGTCATCGTCGGTGGCATCAGCGTCGTCACTGAGCTGTCCACCGCTCCGCGGACGGCCCACGTCGCCGTCTCGGCACTGCTGTGGGCTACGGTCGTCGCGCTTGCCGTGGCGGCCCCGGCGATGCCCGCGACCTCCGACGACGCAGCGGCCTTCAACGACGCTCTGGCGATCTCGGATCTTGACGCTGAGCGAGCCGCCTCCCATCCGCCCTGGCGCGAGACCGCCTCGGCCTACCTGGCCCTCACGAAGCCGCGGATCATCGTGTTGCTGCTCGTCACGACGGTCCCCGCGATGATCCTCGCGGCCGGAGGGATGCCGCCCTTGTGGCTCGTCGCGGCGACCCTCCTCGGAGGCACCCTTGCAGCCGCGTCCGCGAACGCGATCAACATGTACCTCGACCGTGACATCGACCAGGTCATGCGTCGCACGCGCCATCGGCCCTTGCCCGGCCACAAGATCGCGCCCGACGACGCCCTGCGGTTCGGGTTCGCGCTCGGCGCGGTGGCGTTCGCCTGGCTCGCCGTGGTCGTGAACCTCATGGCGGCCGTCCTGGCGCTGTCGGCCATCGCCTTCTACGTCTTCGTGTACACGATGTGGCTCAAGCGCAGCACCGACCAGAACATCGTGATCGGCGGGGCGGCCGGCGCCGTCCCCGTGCTCGTCGGGTGGGCGGCGGTCACGGGCACCCTCGCGTGGCCGGCCTGGGTCATGTTCGCGATGGTCTTCGTGTGGACGCCGCCGCATTTCTGGGCGCTCGCGATACGGGTCAGCGACGATTACGCGGCAGCCGGCGTGCCCATGATGCCGGTCTCGCGAGGCGACGACGAGACCCGGCGGCAGATCTTCCTGTATTCGCTCGTGTTGTTCGGGGTGACGCTCGTGCTGGTCCCGGTCGCCGACATGGGGCCCGTCTACCTGGGCACGGCAGTCGCGCTCGGCGGCATCTTCGTGTACCGCGCGCTCGTGTTGTGGCGCAGCCCGACCGACGACCGGTCGTGGGGCCTCTTCAAGTTCTCGGTGCTCTACCTCGGGGCGTTGTTCGGCTCGGTCGCGGTCGACGCGTTGCTCTAAACCTTGTCACCGGCGTCGCTCGAGGCCGCGTCGCGCGCCAAGACCTCGTCGCGCGCCAAGACCTCGTCGATGAGCCCCCGGAGCTGCGCTTCGGTCGTGGCCGTGGCGAGGACCGCGTACCTCATGGTGCCGCCGGCGTCGACGACGTAGGTGTTCGGGAGCCCGAAGTACCCCAGGACGCCGGCGAAACGTCCGGCCTGGTCGACGATGCTGGGGAACGGGATGTCGTAACGGCGGGCGAAGTCGGTGGCCGCCGCGGTTTGATCCGAATGGTTGATCCCCAGGAACGACACCCCGCGGCCGGCGTAGAACGCCGACAGCCGAACCAGACCGGGCATCTCCGCCTCACACGGACCGCACCATGATGCCCAGACGTTCACGACGAGCACGTCGCCGGCGAAGTCATCAGACGACACTTCGTCGCCCGCGAGCGAGGTGCCGGCGAGGCGTGGGAGGGGCTCGTCGAGGCGCACGACCGACGATGCGGGGTCGCCGCCACATGCGAGCAGCAACGACAGCGACGCGACGCCGAGGGCGGCCAGCATGCGGCGGCGCGTCATCGCCGGCGCCGGCGCAGCACGGTGTGGCTCGTCTCAGCCGCCACCTTCGCCGGGAGGTGCGGCTTCGCCCGGTGGTGGCGCCCCCTCGGCACCGGCGGCGACGATGACCTGGCCGTTCATGGTCGGGTGCGTGTCGCACTGGAAGTAGTACGTGCCCGCCGCGAGCGCGGGGATGTCGTTGGGCTTGGTGGCGGGACCGGCGAAGATCTCGCCGTTGAACAGGGCGCTCGCGAGCGAGCTGTCTTCGTAGATGGCCAAGTTGTGGGGGTCGGCGTCTCGGTTCTCGAGCACGACCTGGTTCGGGACATCGGGCGGCAGCTCGATGGTGTCGGTGCTGAACGCGAGCGCCTCGGCGACGAGGGTCACGCCGCCACTCGGCTCCACGCTTTCGGCGGCGGTCAGCGTTCCCGTCATGGTCGTCGGGTGCACGGTGCAGAAGAAGGCGAACTGCCCAACCGCGAGCGGGTCGACCGTATACGTGGTCAGGACGGGCCCCGTGATGAGCGGGCCTTCGAAGAACGCGTCGCCGCCCGCCTCCTCCGCGAGCGCGAGGTTGTGCAGCACGCCCGCATCTTGGTTGTCGAAGGCGATGTCGAACGGCACCCCCGCCGGGGCGAGCAGCTCACCGCGGTCATAGCCGGCGGTGTCGGCACCCACCGGAGCCGCGATCGCGAGCACCACCGGTGCTTCGCCGCCTTCTTCACCCGGTTGGCCAACCAGGAGCGCCACGCCGCCCGCCACGAACACCACGCCCACGACCCCGCCTGCGAACGAATACAGCGCGGGCCCGGCGAGGCGGGTTCGCGACGCCACGTAGGCGCCGACGGCCAGGACACCGGCTCCCACCGCGGACGCCATGGCCGTGGCCGCCGTTGGCGACACGTCGAGCAACACCCGCGAGAAGAGCCACAACACCACGGCGATCAACGCGAGGCTCCCCAACGGGATGACGATAGGGAGCAACAGGCTCTGGCGGTTGTTCGCCCTTTGACTCATCGCGTCATCTCCGAGCGGATCTCGGCATCGACGTTGCGAAGGGCCAACGCGTCCCAGCCATCACGTTGCTCACGGTTGCCCCACCGGAAGAAGACCGCGGTGATCACGCCCCACAACAGGGAGGCGCCGGCGAGCTTCATGATCAACCCCGCCACGAGCTGATCGGTGAGCGGATCCAACCCCCACAGACGAGGGAACGCCACGTAGGCCTCGTACAGCGGCGACGAACCGAACGTGAGGAACGACGCGGGGATCGTGGGGGCGAGCGATTGCAGGAACAGGTACAAGATCTGCCCGGGGGGTGACAGCGCCGGCATCTCCACCAGTGGCGAGACGACCGGCCACCACATGACGATCGCCGACGCGACGACCAGGACGTGGATGGCGAAGTGGGTCGCCTCCGACCCCACCGAGGCGTTCACCACGGCGGGCCAGTGGGTGAACAGCAGGACCCCGTTGAACACGACGAAGGCGACGACCGGCCGGGTCAACGTGCGCCACACGACCTTGGCCGCCGTCGGGCCGAGCGCCACGCGCCACATCCACGGCGGCACGCCGGTCACCAAGAGTGGCGCCGCGACGAGGGTGTAGAGCAGGTGCTGCGTCATGTGCACGAGGAACAGCCGTTGCTCGGCGATGTCGTGCACCGGCCAGCTCGACGCGACGGCCAGCACCAGCATGCCGCCCAGGAACAGCCGGCGGCGGTCCGGCGGCGTCATCTCGCCGGTCGCGGCGAGATGACGCCGGCAGGCCACGAGGTACCCCGCGACCACCGAGCCCAAGACGACCCAGACGTCGAGGTGGAGGTGCCACGCGGGGAACCCCATGGCTATCGCTTGAACACCCCGAACACCATCAACACGACGAGGTACAACGTGACCGCGCCCGCGAGCCCCATCAGGAAGAACCGGGCGTAGCGCCGGTCGTCGAACCTGAGGTGCATGAACCACAACACCACGAGCACGAACTTCAGCATGGCCGCGCCGAGCAGGGCGGTGATCAGCAGCGCCCCGGTGATGCCCGAGTAGCTCAGCCACACCTCGAGACCAGTGAGGACGGCAAGCACGATCCCGATACGGATGTATTGCTTCGCGCTCGGGTGACCATCGTGGCTCGCACCGCCGTGGCCGGAGGCGAGCGGTGCCGGGCCGATGCCGGGTGCCTGTTCGTCAACGTCCTGCGCCATCGGAGCTCCTGTCACGCGGGGTTGGGGGTCGGGACCAGGTAGACGACCGCGAAGATCACGATCCACACGATGTCGACGAAGTGCCAGTACAGGCCGACCATCTCGACCGGGAACGAAGGGTCGTCCGGCAGGCGGTTGGCGCCCGACATGCCCACCAGCGACAACAGCATCAAGATGCCGACCGTCACGTGGACGCCGTGGAACCCCGTCAACACGTAGAAGGTCGTCCCGAACAGGTTCGTCGTGATCGAGAGCCCCTCCTCGTAGAAGACGGTGAACTCGTACACCTGGCCGCCCACGAAGCTCATGCCCAGGAACGCCGTCGTCAACAACCACAGACGCATGCGTATGGCGTCGCCCCTCTGCGCCGAGGACAGCGCCAGCACCATGGTCAGCGAGCTCGCGAGCAGCACGAACGATGACACCGACGTGTAGGCGATGTCGAAGACGTCGGCCGGGTACGGACCCACGAGCGACTGCCCCCGGTAGAGGAGGTAGGTGGTGATGAGCGCCCCGAACAGCAAACACTCGGAGGCGAGGAACAACCACATCGCGAGCTTCGTGTTGGGCAGGCCGGTCGTCGTGTGCTCGTCCGGGGCGGTGGTCACGGTGGTGTCGGCCATCGACGAAACGACCTCAGTCCGCAACCGAGGGCTCGAGGGCCCATCCGTAGAACCCGACCAGCATCACGACGACCCCGGCGCCCACCAGCCACCAGGTGTAGATGATGCCGTAGCCGATGAGCGGCAGCCCGAACGCCGCCACCAGCGGCCAGAACGACGGTCCCGGCAGATGGATGCCGTGCCCTCCGGACCCGGCATGCCCTTCGTCGTACGGGGGGGCGGCGCCCGCCGGAACCCGCACGACGCGGCCTTCCTCGTCCTCGGCGTATTTGCGGTGCCAGTATTCGTCGACCGAGCCGACCGTGGGGATCTGGTCGAAGTTGTGCGCCGGCGGCGGCGACGATGTCATCCATTCCAGGGTCCGCGCGTCCCATGGATCTTCGTGCTCGAGCTCCTTCGCCCGACGCGACGACACGACCACGTTGACGACGAACAGCAAGACCGACACCGCGATCAAGAACGAGCCTGCGGTCGCCGCCTGGTTCCAGAACGTCAGGCCCAACGCCTCGGGGTAGGTGTATTGGCGGCGGATCATGCCCTGCAGACCGAGCACGTGCATGGGGCCGAACGTGAGGTTGAACCCCACGATCATGAGCCAGAAGTGCGTCTTGCCCATCGCCTCGTTGAGGTGGTGCGCGAACACCTTCGGCCACCAGTAGTAGAGGCCTCCGAAGAGCCCGAAGACCGCGCCGCCGAACAACACGTAGTGGAAATGAGCCACCACGTAGTAGGTGTCGGTCTGCTGGTAGTCCGACGGAACGACCGAATGCGTCACGCCCGACAACCCGCCGATGACGAACATCGTCACGGTCCCGATGGAGAACAACATGGGCGACGCCAGCCGCAGGTCGCCGCCGTACATCGTCGCCATCCAGTTGAAGATCTTGACCCCGGTGGGGATGGCGATGATCGCCGTGGAGACGGCGAACGCGGTGTTCGCCACGGGACCCAGGCCGGCGGCGAACATGTGGTGGGCCCACACGCCGAACCCGATGAACCCGATGGCGATGCCCGAGAACACGACGAACTGGTAGCCGAACAAGGGCTTCCGGCTGAACACAGGGATGATCTCGCTGATGATCCCGAAGGCGGGCAAGATCAAGATGTAGACCTCGGGGTGGCCGAACAGCCAGAACAGGTGCTGCCACAAGATGGGATCGCCGCCGCGCACGGGGTCGAAGAACGCCGTATCCCATCGTCGGTCGGCCAGCATCTCGACGAGCGCGACCGTGATGATGGGCAGCGAGAAGGCGAGCAGCAGCTGCACCACGAGCCCCATCCACACGAAGACGGGCATCCGGAACAGCGACATCCCAGGTGCGCGCATGTTCACGACGGTCACCGCCAGGTTCACCGCGCCGGCGGTCGACGCGATGCCCGTGATCAGCAAGCCCAGGGCGTAGAAGGTCATGCCGGCCGTGAGGTCGGTGGTGGAGTTCGGCGCGTACCCGAACCACCCACCGTTGGGCGCACCACCCAGGAACCAGCTGGAGTTCAAGAAGAGGGCACCGAGCAAGAAGGCCCAGAACGAGAAAGCGTTCAGGCGTGGGAAGGCGACATCGCGGGCGCCGATCATGAGCGGGATGAAGTAGTTGAAGAACGCGGCCGACATGGGCATGACGAACAGGAAGATCATGGTCACCGCGTGCATCGTGAAGACCTGGTTGTACTGATCGGCGTTCAAGAGCGTGCCGTCGGGCTGGTACAGCTGGGCGCGGATCAGCAGCGCCTCGAGCCCTCCGACCAGGAAGAAGATGAACGACGAGACGCCGTACAAGATGCCGATCTTCTTGTGGTCCACGGTGGTGAACCAGCTCCACCAGCCGGTGGTGGCCATGGGCCGGCGAACGATCCCCTCCGATGTGCGGAGGCTCACGGTCGACATGTGCGCGTCGTCCCTTCCATCACGTCAGGCTCATCAGGTATGCGGTCAGGGCCTCGACCTCTTCTTCGGACAGCTGGTAGTTGGGCATCTTCGCCCCCAGCTTGACGGCGTTCGGGTCGCGGAGCCACGCCTTCAACGCCTCGACGTCGGTGTTCGCGAAGTTGCAGCCGGCGAAACACTCGCGTGACGGGTCGGCGAAGTGTGTCAGGTCGGGACCGGCCGGGCTCGTGGCGTCGGTGCCACCCACCGCGTGGCAAGCGACGCACGACCCGTTTCCGGCCCCGTTGAGGAACAGGTCGAGGCCGGTCTTCGCGAGGGGATCGGTGGGCGCTACCGCCGGCTGCCGCTGGTTCTCGGCCCAGGCCTCGAAGGCGGCCGGCTCCATCACGACGATCCGGAACTTCATGATGCCGTGCTGGAGACCGCAGAACTCTGCGCACTGCCCCCAGAAGGTGCCGGTCTCGTTCGGGGTGAACACGATGTGCGCGGGCTTGCCCGGCACGGCATCTTGCTTGCCGAACAGACGCGGCGCCCAGAGCGAGTGGATGACCGCGAAGTCGGGGTTGGGCTCGCCATCGGGCCCAAGACCGCTGATCAGCCCTCCCGCCGCCTCGACCGAGATGTCCACGGTGCGGCCGAGCGGCACCACCATGACGTTGGCGGTCACGATGGGGCCGTTCGAACCGTACGTCACAGCCATCTCGGGGTCGGTGTATTCGAACCCCCACCACCACTGGTACCCCTTGGCGCTCACGTGCATGGCGTCGGGCGGGCGTTCGGCGAGCTCCCAGATCAGCGAGATGGTGGGCACCATGACGAACGCGAGCACCACGGCCGGCGCGATGGTCCAGCCGATCTCGAGCCGCGTGTTGCCGTGGATCTGCGCCGGGATGCGGTCGTGACCCCTGCGGTGACGGTACTTGATCGCGATGAGCACGATGCCACCTTCGACGACGATGAAGACCGCGGCGGCCACCCACAGAACGGGGATCAAGATGTCCTTCTGCTTCTGTGCCGTGTCGGCGGCGGGATCGAACGTGTCCTGCGGCAGATCGCTGCCGGAGCAGGCGGCGAGCCCGAGCGTCAGGGCGGCAAGCGCGATGGTCCACAGCACACGCCTACGCACGTCGCGACCCTCTCCCGATGTCGTCACGGCGCTCCCACGGAGCGCGGGCGCGAGGAATGTACCACCGGCCCCCCGGCCGACGGTCACGGCGGCTCAGGTGGCGTAAGAGTGCAGTCCCGCGATCCATAGGTTCACGGCGTAGTAGGTGACGAACAGGCTCACAGCGCCCACGAGCGCGATCACCGCGGCTCTCCGACCGCGCCAACCGGCGGTCGCGCGGGCGTGGAGGTAGCCCGCGAAGATGACCCACGTGATGAACGACCAGGTCTCCTTCGGGTCCCAGCCCCAGTACCTCGCCCAGGCTTCCTGCGCCCATATGGCGCCGCAGATCACGCCGAAGGTCCAGATGGGGAAGCCGAACGCGATGAACCGGTAGGCGAGTCGGTCGAGCGTCGCGGCCGGCGGTAGTCGTCCACCTGTGACGGTCCGGGGCGCATCGGGATCGGGTGACGCCAGCAGATCCGGCGCGGCGTCGGCGTCGATGGCTCCACCCAAGATCGGCGGGGGCTCCAGTGCCTGCAGCGCGGCCAACTGCCGGCGCTCGCCGCGATCTTTCGCGAGGTAGACCAGCGTGATGACGCACCCGATGCCCAGCAGCGACGACGACGAGATCATCGCGGTGACGTGGATCTGACGCCAGTACGAGTTCAGGGCCGGCAACAGGTCGTCGGGCCCCACGTAGAAGAACGAGACGGCCATCGCCATCGTGAAGATCACGAACGCGTACACGAATCCACCGAGCGTGCGGATCTTCGCTCGCCACTCGACCGCGACGAGATAGCCCACGACCGCGAGCGCTGCGAGGACCGACGAATATTCGTACATGTTTCCCCAGGGGGTCCGCCCTGCCGCCATGCCGCGCGTCACGATGGATCCGATGTTCGCCCCGAGTCCCGCGACCGCGATGGTGGTGGACACCCACGCGAACGGCACGCGCCGGAATGCGAGGAACGCGAACGAGGCGACCATCGCCGCGATGTAGGCGAACAGCGCGACATCGAACAGGTCCTTCGACAGGTCGGCTAGCTCTTGGGTACTCACCTGGTTCTCACCATCTCACGCTGGTCGCGCGCGGCTCCCGCCGACGCCGCCACAGCGTCCACGATCGACGTGAACTCGTCTTCGAACTGCGCCTTGCGCTGCAGCGCGAATCCACCGATCTGCACCCGCGCCCCCGCCGCGTCATCGCTGACCCGAACCCACACCTTGCGGCGCGACACGTACAGACCGGGGAAGAGACCCACGAGCACGAGGATAGCGGCGCCGAGCACCACCCCCACCCCGTCGTCTTTGCTCACCTGGAGCACCGAATACTGCCGCAGCTCCGAGAAGGTCATCGTCGCGCCGGGCAGGTCGACGGTCCGGGCGGCGCCGACGACTCCCTGGTCGACCCGCGTCATGAACCGGGTATCGAGCCGCGCCAGCGAGGGATCGGTCAAGGGACCCTGCCACACGGTGTAGCGCATGAAGGGGGCCCGCTCGATGACCATCGGTTGTGGCTCGCCCGTCTCGAGGCTCCGCAGGTACGCCTCGCTGTCGGGCCACAGCTCCAGCTCCACCGCGACCTGCGGCTCGAGCCCGGGCAACTTGACGAAACCGCTCCACGGCATCGCGAGCTGCGAGACCCCCTCGGGGGCGACGCCCTGGCCGAAGATCACCGGCGCCTCGCTGATCACGCGGCCAGACCCGTCGCGGACCGTGATGACCGGCGCCCAGCCGAAGCCGTATTGGAAGATCCGGAGCCCCTCGAACTCCACGGGGTGGTTGACCCGCACCTCCTCGGTGCGAACGACGGCGCCCTCGGGGTCGAGCAGCTCCACCGTCGAAACGAAGTCCATGGGCACCCCGCTGTCGCGGAACCCATCTTCGAACGAAAGCAAGCGGATGCCGGCGCCGCTGTGTCCATCGGTGAAGAACCGCCCCGGTCGGTACGACCTGGGGTCGTAGTTCGCGGCCGCGTCGGCCCACGTCTGACCTTCGGCCAAGGTGGCCCGGCCGGTGAACCCGAACCCCTTGCCCACGATGACGCCGAGCAGCAGCAACACGAACGCCCAGTGGAACAACAGGCTCCCGGCCTCCCGGGCGATCCCCTTGTCCGCCCCCAGCCCCCGGCCGTCGTCGGCGACCGCGACCCGGAACCGGCGGCGGCGAAGCACCGAACGGGCGGTCTCGACGGCGGTCGCGCCATCGGTCGCAGCCGTGAACGAGGCGACGTGGCGCAGCCCATCGAGCTCGCGCGCCTGGACCGGTGCCTGGCGCATCGCGCGCAGCAGCGCGCGAGAGCGAGGCACCAGACAGGCGACGAGCGACACGAACAACAAGACGGTGATGAGCGCGAACCACCACGACCCGAAGACGTCGAACATGCCGGTGCGCCAGAACACCTCGCCCCACGCGGGGTGGTCAACGAGGTAGCGGGCGACCCGCTCGGGGCTGTTGGGAACCTGCGGCAGGAGGGAACCGCCGACCGAGGCCAGCGCCAGCAACAGGAGCAAGACGAGCGCCGTCCGCATCGAGCGGAGCGTCCGCCATACGAGCGCGAGCGAATGTTGCAGCGACGACCGGGACGGGGACGACGACATGGCCCGGTCGATGCTACCCCGGTCGGCGGTTCACAGGCCGGGCGTGTACCGAAGCAAGGGCGCGAGAAGCCGCGTGAAGGTGCCCTGGATGACCAAAACGCCGACCCCCATGAGCAACAGCCCGGACACGACCGCGATGCCCTTGTAGTGACGTTTGACGGCGTCCATCGCACCCACGAGGCGCTGCACACCGAGCCCGATCAAGATGAAAGGCACACCGAGACCCATGCCGTACCAGAAAAGCAGGAAAGCCCCGCGCGGCGCGCTCTGTGTGGCCGCGATCGCCAAGATGCCCGCGAGCACGGGACCGATGCACGGGGTCCATCCGGCAGCGAACGCCATGCCCAGCGGGAACGCCCCGGCGGTCCCCGGCCGCACCCGTTGCAGGAACGGGCGGCGCTCGGCGTACAACGACAACCGCCCGCGCCCGAAGGCATACCCGATCAGCAGCAAGCCGAGCGCGACCATGATGGAGCCCGCGATGACCTGCCCCGTCGTGCTCTTGAACGCCCGCACGAACGTGGTGGCGAACGCCCCGAGCATCACGAACACCACCGTGAACCCCAGCACGAACAACACGATGGGCACGACGTTGCGGCGCTTGCCGGCGGCCGCGACCGGCCCGCTCACAGCGGTGTCCGCCGTGATGAACGACAGGTAGCCGGGAACGAGTGGCATGACGCACGGGCTCGCGAACGACACCATGCCGGCGACCAAGGCGAGGGCAGGCCCCCACCACGTCGTCAGGGATCCGGCAGCGTCGGCGATCATCGGTTGGTGCGCCACGGTCGGGCGCCACACCAGTGTAGGGGCGGCGATATGAACGGCGGCGAACGGCCGGTCCGAACGCCTTCGGTTGTCTGCACGGCGTCGGCGAGCGATGATGTCGGCAACAGCTCGTGAAACGTTTCACGAGCGAAGGGTCGGAAACGGCCGGGAAGCCGGATCCGTTATGATGCGGCCGCCCACGGAGCGGACGGAGGGGACGAGCGGATGAGCCAGGTCGACGTCGTCACCAAGTCCCCGCTGCAGCAGCGCACGCAGGGTGTGAAGTCGCGCGTCGAGGCCTTCGTCAGGACCTTCGAATGGACCTGGACCAACGCCGTGACGTTCTCGATGGCGCTGACCTTCTTCCTCCTCATCACCACGTCGATCATGCCGTCGTTCTGGATGTACTTCGCCGAGCAGACCCTGGGGTGGGGCGGCCCGACCGACCTCGAGGGGTTCTTGAAGGAGCCGCTCGGGATCGAGGGGTACCTCCAGCTTCGCGACGCGGTCGCCATGGGTCTCTCGACGGGCCCGCTCGTCTCGGTGCTGGTCATCGCCGCCGCCATGCAGAACTGGCGCACGAAGCTCCGCGGTGGCTCGGGCGAGACCAGGGCTTCGGGCGGGTATCGGTAGGGATCACCATGCCCTTCACGAAGACCGAGGTCGACATCCACGATGACTACGTCGTGGGAGCGGTCGACGCAGCGTGGCTCGCCCAAGGGGTCAAGTCGCCGAAGCACCTCATGCTCGACCCCGACAACTGCATCTTGTGCCGGGCCTGTGAAGACGTTTGCCCGTGGAACTGCATCTGGATGATGTCACCCGAGATCGTGCGGACCGCCGACGAAGACGCGGTCGGCGCCGAGGTCTTCGCCTCGAACGCCATCTTCGTGGTCGACGACAACGCGTGCACGCGCTGCTCGGTGTGCGTCGACCGGTGCCCCACCGACACGCTGTACTATGCGCGACTGCCCGATGGCTCGGGCGGGAAACGATCGATGGCCGAAGTGCCGACGTCACAGGCGGCGGCCGAGTGAGTCCGGGCCGAGGACGGCCCTAGGCACGAGGGGAATCGGTTGGCGAAGATCAAGCTGCCGTCACCGAGCGAGATGGGTGACCGCCTGCGCGAGACCGAGGTCTGGAAGTCGATGTTCCGTCCCGGGTCCATCTACCGGAAGGGGTACAAGGACACGTCGCGCGACCGTGCGCTCGCGACCATGAACAACGTCCTGTACCACCTCCACCCGGTGAAGGTGAAGCGCCACGGCCTGAAGCTGACGTACACCTTCTGCTTGGGCGGACTCTCGTTCTTCCTGTTCATCTTGCTCACGCTGACCGGTATCTTCCTGATGTTCTTCTACCGGCCGATGGCCGACATCGGCGGTGCGGTGGCCTACGAAGACATGCAGACCATCCGCACGACGGTCTTCTTCGGCGACCTCATGCGCAACCTCCACCGCTGGGGAGCGCACCTCATGGTGTTGTCGGTCACGCTCCACATGGCTCGCGTGTTCTACACGGGGGCCTACAAGCCGCCGCGCGAGTTCAACTGGGTCGTCGGGGTGGTGTTGCTCTTCCTCACGTTGGGGTTGTCGTTCACCGGGTACCTCCTGCCGTGGGATCAGCTCGCGATCTGGGCCGTCACGGTCGGCACATCGCTCGCCGGGTATTCGCCGTTCATCGCGAAGCAGGCCAACTTCTTGCTGCTGGGCGGCGCGATCGTGGGCCCCAGCACGTTGCTCCGGTGGTACGTCCTGCACGTCTTGGCACTGCCCTTCGTGTTGGTCATCTTCCTCTCGGTCCACTTCTGGCGGATCCGCAAGGACGGCGGCATCTCGGGACCGCTGTAAGGAGCGCATATGAACTGGGAAGAGAGCCCCAAAGACCTCGCGGCCTACCAGGCGGCGCTCGACGCCCAGGCGGCCACCGGGGTGGACCGTCGGGTCGCCGAAGGCCGGGCGCGCTCGAAGGCCATCCGTGCTTACCGCGAGGCCAACCCCGAAGAGGCGGCCGCCCACGCGCAGTTGGCGCCCGTGGCGGCTGCGGCCGCGGCGCCGGCGGTGGGCGCGGGCGCACCGGCAGCGGGCGCCGCGGCCGCAGCCGCCGCGCCAGGTCCGGCCGTCGCCGCAGCGGCGTTCGGGGCGGCGCCGACGCTCACCACGGCGCGGCGCGAAGCACCGCTTCCGACGGGCAACCTCCCCGTACCCAAGAAGGGAGCCGACGAGAAACATCGGCTGCTCGCCCTGGTCCCGCCCGAGGGCATCCAGCGCGTCGAGCGTGAGCAAGGTGACCGCGTCAACGTGTGGCCACACCTGCTGATCGAAGAGTTCGTCGCCATGCTCGTGTTGTTCGCGGGCATGTTGATCTTCTCGACGTTCGTCCAGGCGCCGCTGCGAGAGGTTGCGAACCCCAACCTCACGCCGAACCCATCGAAAGCGCCGTGGTACTTCTTGGGTCTCCAGGAGCTCCTGCGTTACTTCCACCCGATGATCGCGGGCATCACGATCCCGACCTTCATCTTGGTGGGGCTGGCGGCCGTGCCGTACATGGACCGGAACCCCAGCGTCAAGCCGGGCGATCGCAAGATCGCCATCACCATGTTCACCATCTTGTTCATGTTCGGCGCGGTGCTCACCATCATCGGCTCGTTCTTCCGCGGCCCCGGGTACAACTGGACCTGGCCGTGGGCGCAGGGGGTGTTCTTCGAGCTGTGACGACGCTCGCGATCACCTCAAGCACGGTCGTCGTCTTGGTCGCGCTGGTCGCCTTGAACATGTTCGCGATCTTCTTCGGCCTGTCGTTCATGCGCGCGAACAAGCGGACCCGCGAGGCCGAGGCGGGGGTGGCCCTTCCGCCCTCGCCAGGCAAGGTCATGGCTCGCCGCGATTTCTTCCGCCGGTCGCTCGTCACCTCGATGCTGTTGTTCCTGGCGCAATTCGGCGGGGGCACCATCGCGTTCTTGTGGCCGAACCTCCGCGGCGGGTTCGGATCGAAGATCAGCGCCGGCACCGTCGCCGACCTCCAGGCCGCCATCGCGGTCGACGGATACGTGTACAACGGCGCGGGCCGCTTCTACGTCGTGCCGTGGAACGGGACACCGGGGGCGGGCCAAGCCGACTATCCCACGAATCTCGTGACGGCCGAAGGGTTGATGCCTTTGTACCAGCGGTGCGTGCACCTCGGATGCAGGGTGCCCTTCTGCAGCTCGTCGCAGTGGTTCGAGTGCCCGTGCCACGGCTCGAAATACAACACGGCCGGTGAATACAAACTCGGCCCGGCGCCGCGCGGCATGGACCGGTTCAAGATCGAGCTCGCCGGCGACCAGGTGGTCGTCGACACGTCCGAGATCGTGTTGGGCCCGCCCCGCGGGACCGACACGATCGCCCAGCCACCACAGGGCGTCTACTGCGTGGCCACGGGGTAGGGGGACAGCCCAGCGCATGCTCGCCGCGACGAACACGATCGGCGTCATCCTTCTCGCCCTCGGGGCGCTTCTCGTCGTCGTGTCCATCGGCGCGCTCGTCTTGCGGAACCGGTCCACCGGCAAAGGGCCCGAGGTGCCGCACGGCATGCGTCCGGGCCCGTCCGACGTCGCCCTCGAGACACCGCTGCTGCACCGCTACCAGGGGTGGGGTGTCGTGCTCGTCGCCTTCTTCGTGGTGTGGTTCCCCGTGCAGTGGCTCGCCGAACCCGACCGCAACCTCGCCCAGGAAGAGGAGTTGCGCGAGCTGGCCCTCGGCCGTGGCGAGCGGTCGGTCAGGCCGTTCTCCGAAGAGAACCAATTGGGCGTTGGCTGCACCAACTGTCACGGCCCGGAGCTCCGCGGCGGTGTGATCATCTCGGGTGGCTCGCCGGCCTACCCCCCGAACCTCACGAACATCTGCGCCGGCCCGTTCGGCACTCCTGCGCACTCTGCGATCGCGACGATCGACGACATCTACCAGGTGATCAGGGAAGGCAGGAACGCGATGCCGTCGTGGAGCATCCGCTACCAAGGCGCGCTCACCGACCAGCAGATCAACGACATCGTGACGTACCTCGTCGACCTCAGCGGTGAGTCGGTGCCGTTCGAGGACAACGTCTGCCTGAACCCCGAGGCGTCGGCGCGTGCCGTCGAGGCGGCAGAGGCACCCGGGAGCACCATCATCTTGGAGCGGCCCTGATGGAAGAGACGAAGAGCTGCGTCGGGTTCGCGATCGACTGCGGCACCCTGTTCAAGGGCGCCGGCGTCACGGTCGGCGGGCTCATCTTGTTCGTGGCCAGCGTGTACGTGCTGCTCGCCGCCATCTTCGGGCGCTACATGGGGTACCTCGTGCTCGCGATCACGTTCGCCGGGTGGATGGTCCTCCAGTCGTCGATGTGGCTGTTCGGCTTCTGGGCCCAAGGCCCCGATACCCCCACCAACCTGGGGCCCCGGGGCGCCGACCCGGCGTGGAGGGTCATCGCGGCCGGCGCGACGGCAGGCGCCGACCGTTACGACGTGTACGGCCTGTACCCCGATGCGCCATGGGTCTCCCCGCAGCCGTCCGATCCGGCCTTCTCGGCCGACCTGCAGTCGGCCCAGGGAGCGGCGACGACGTTCCTGGCCACGGAGGCGAACCACGAGCTGGGGTTGGCACACGATGACCTTGCCGCCATCACGTCGGCCCAGTTCACGATCGACGCCACGTCGTTCGCAACGTCCGAGGACGGCACGAAGGTCGGGGTGGTCAGGGCGCACTTCAACGGCGGCGGACCGGTCACGACCGTGTCCCTGTACTTCGACTCGGGGAGCGTCCCCCGGTACAGCTACATGTTCTTGGGTGGCTCGATCGTGCTGTTCGCGATCCACCTGCCGCTGCTCGATCGAGCCGAGCGCCGCCGCAAGGAGTTCCTGACCGGGGGCGGCGCGACACCCTGGTACGGGCCGGCCTAGGAAGGAGGGACGACGTGATCGGTGCCGAGGTTCCTCTCCTGGACCAAGGAAGCGTCCAGTTCATGTTGCTTACCGTGATGGTCGTGGTGGTGGCCGCGATCATCTGGATCACGATCTCGAAGTAGCGGCGCGCACCCCGTTGCGTTGCTCGTAGAACGCCAGCACCTGCAGCTCGGTGGCCAGATCGACCTTGCGCAGGGTCACCCCATCGGGCACGGTCAACACCACGGGCGCGAAGTTCAAGATGCTCCTGATGCCGGCATCCACCATGAGATCGGCCACCTCTTGGGCCGCGACCGCGGGCGCGGCGATGACCCCGATCGCGATGCCCTCGTCGCGCACCAGGTCGGCAAGGCGTTCGATGTGGAGGACCTCGACACCTTCCACCCGTTCGCCCAGCTTCGCCGGGTCGGCGTCGAGGAGCGCGGCCACCCGGAACCCACGCTCGCCGAACCCGCGGTACCGAGCGAGGGCGTGCCCCAGGTTGCCGAGCCCCACGATCGCGACGGGCCAGTCTTGGGTCAGCCCTAGCTCGCGCCGGATCTGGTGGATCAGGTAAGCGACGTCGTACCCGACGCCACGGGTGCCGTAGGACCCGAGGTACGACAGGTCTTTGCGGACCTTGGCCGACGTCACACCGGCCGCCTCGGCGAGGTCGTCCGACGAGACCGTGACCTCGCCCGCCGCGGCGATGTCGACCAGAGCTCGGAGGTACAGGGGCAGACGAACCACCGTGGCGTCGGGGACGACGCGCTGCGTCACGTACATCGCCCCCGGTCGTTCACACGGTCGAGCATAGCCCCGGGCACCGCCCCTTCACCCGTCTGCGTGCGAGGCCGTCGGCGCGACGACCATCGCGGCGAAGCCGGCCGGGTCGACCTCCACCTCGAACACCTCGTCGCCATCGATGAGCACGACGGGGACCCTGATGCCGTATGCCCGCTCGAGCCGCTCGTCGTCCGTGATGTCCACCTCGTCGAAGGAGAAGGCGACCTCGGCGCGCGTCGTGATGATGACCTCGCGAGCCTGGTCACAGAGCCCACAACGCGGGCGAGAGAACAGGACCACGTGGTGACCGTCGGGGTCCATGGCTCTGGGAGGATACGGGGCCATGCCACCCGACGACCCGGATGACCTGGCGCTGCATCGGCGGCTCGTCTCCGGCGACCGGGACGCGTTCGACGATCTGTACCGGCGGTATGCGCCCACGGCGTATGGCGTCGCGTACCGGCTCGTAGGTCAGCAACTGCTGGCGCAAGACGTGGTGCACGACGCCTTCTTGGCGCTGTGGCGCGTGCCCGAAGCGTTCGACCCCACCCGGGGCGCGTTCCGGACGTTCTTCCTGTCGCTCGTGCATCATCGCGCGGTCGACACGATCCGGCGCGAGGAACGCCTGCGCGCGCGGACAGAACGGGCGGCGAACCTCGAGCCCTTGGTGGACGAAGACCCTGCGGACACGGTCACCGAACGGAGTTACCTCGGGATCCGGCGCACCCAGGTCCGTTCGGCTCTCGACGAGCTGTCAGCCGACCAGCGCCGGGTGCTCGAGATGGCGTACGACGAAGGCAAGACACAGGTACGGATCGCCCGGGAGCTGGGCATCCCGCTCGGCACCGTCAAGACGAGGACACTGGCAGCCATGAGGAAGCTCCGAACCCTGTTGGAGGATGACGAGTGACGACGACAGTTCCGCCCTCCGACCACGAGACGATCGACGCCCTGCTCGCCGGCTACGCACTTCGGAGCCTCGGCCCCGACGATGCCACCGAGCTGGATCGGCTGTTGACCGATCACGTTCCCGCCTGCGGCGAGTGCCGCACAACGCTGGATGCCTTCGCCGCGATCGCGGCCGACCTCGCGCTCGACGCCCCGCCGGTGACGCCACCCGAGACCCTGCTCCCGCGGCTCCACCAGCAGCTCGAGGCCCGCTCGCGATGGTCGCTCCCACGCTGGGAGCCGACCCGAGTGGTCGCCGTCGCGGCCAGCGTCATGATCGTCGCGGGCCTCGGCGGCCTCGCGCTCAGCCGCGGCGCGGGTGTTCCCGCGGGCGCCACGCTCTCGGCCGCCGACATCAGCCAGGCGCAAGAGTTCGCGGCGCAGCCCGATGCCACGTCCGTCGAGATGGGCCCGTTGACCGAGGTGTCGGCGCCCGGGCTCGGTGGGTTCTACGTCATCGGTGAAGGGGTGGCTCCCCCACCGCCCGGGTCTGTGTACCGGCTGTGGGCCGTGCAGGGCGATGTGGCTCGCTACCTCGGCGACTTCGTTCCCTCGCCGTCGGGCGTGGTCGCGTTGCAGGTGTTCGTCGACCCAAGCGCGATCGACCGGGTCATCGTGACGATCGAGCGCGCGGGCTCCTTCCCGACATCGCCGGGGGCTCCCATCTGGCAGGCGGGTGCAGCCTGAACGTCACCCGGCAGGGCGATCAGATCGAGAAGGCGGCGCGCACGGTGAGCGCGGCACCCACCATCACGATCGCCGCGGCCGACACGAGTGGCGCCACCAACGCTGCGGAGGCCGAGCGGCGGGCCAAGGCGTCGCGGACCCGCACGGCGCCGATCCCGACGACCAGCAGCGAGAGCGCCAGACCAACGCTGAAGGCGGCGACGAGCGCCAAGCCGTAAGCGGGTCGCTGTGCGTTCACGGCAGCGAGCAACGCGAGGAGGGCGCTCGGCGCCGGCAAGACGCCGCCGGCGAGTGCGAGCGCAGCCAGCCCGCGAGCACCGAGTCTCCCGTCGACCGGCAGCGCATCATGCGAGTGGGCGTGGGCGTGGTCGTCGTCGTGCTCGTGCTCGTGTGGGTGCGTGCGGTGCCCGGAACCGCCACGCCACGCGCGCCAACGGATCCGGACGAGGTAGATGCCCACGCCCGCCGCCGCCAGGCCCGACACCGCGCCGAGCCATGGATACAGGGTCTCGGGACGGAACGTCTCGGCCAAGACCACGACAGCGAGACCCAGCAGCAGCACAGACCCGGTGTGCATGGCTGCCACGGCCACCGCCGCCACCACCACCTGCTTGCCGCGTGCCCCCCCGCCGACCATGGCGCCAGCCATCAGGGTCTTGCCGTGACCGGGAAGCAGCGCGTGCCAGGCGCCGACCGCTGCGGCGATGACCAGCCCGACCACGATCCAGAGCCCACCACGGGCACCGAGCGCGCGATCGATCGGGGAACCCCCCTGCGACGAGCCGGTCGTCGCGTCCGCTCCGCCGAGCGCCGGTCCACCCGTCTCGACCACCACCTGCATCGACGTGACCGCCGGGGGTGAGGAAAGGGCGTCATCCGGGTACGTGCGCAAACCGTCGCTCGGACTGATCGATGGGACGGTGCTCGATACGAGGGTCATGCCGTCACCAACGGCCGAGACCTCGCGCCACCCAAGACGATCGTCGCCCGTCTCGTCGTTGAAGCTCAGCGTGGCGCCGCCGTCAGGCACCGCGGCGATCGGCCCGGTGAAACGGGCCTCGAGCCGGAGGGTCTGCAAGCCACCTTCGCCCGGGACGAACACGGCGATGGGCGCGCCGACGCTTCCCAAGGCCACCGGCTCGCCGTCGACCCGCACCGCGAGACCGGGGAGCAGCTCCGCTGCACGCAGGCTCGCCCACGCCGCGAGCTCGTCGACCGTCGCCGAGCCGTCACCGTCGGTGTCGATCCGTGGCATCTCCTGGAACGTGGGGATCTCGGCCATGTCGATCGTGTACGTCAGGGCCACCTCGCCGGGGTGCACCACGATGGCGGTGGCCCGGTTCACGGTGAAGTTGCCGAGCGGGTGCGCCCCGGCGGGCGCTGCGGTCGCGACGAGCACCGCGGCGATCACGCCGGCGAGCGCGACGAAGCGCTTCATCGAACCGGCTCCAGTTCCCGGAGCGTCTCGCGCGCCACGTCCCCGTACAGGAACGAGAAGTTAGGGTTGGTCGCGAGGGCGGCACGCAGGAACCGTCGCGCGGCGACGACGTCGCCGCGCGCCACCTCGATCATGCCGGAGTGGTAGAGGAAGCTCGCGTCGCGCGTCCCCAGCGAGAGCGCGAACCGTGCGTAACGTGCGGCCCTGTCGGGCTCACCCGCGGCGAGCAACGCCCACCCGAGTGCGTCGGCCACGTGCACGCTGTGGCGCCGGTCCCATTCGGCGCGCGCGGCAGCGAGGGCCCGGGCAGGGTCGCCGTGGTCGGCTTCGAACAACGCCAGCTCGAGGTCGACGTTCACACCGCCGGTGCGCAACAGGTCCGCCTGCGCCCGGGCCAGCGCGTATTGCTGTTCTGCCCCGATGGAATCACCTGCGAGCGTCAACAGATCGCCAAGGGCGATGACGTGTTCGGGCAGCGGCGACACCGTCACGACGTCGCGGTACCCGTCGATCGCGGCCTGGAGATCACCCCGGGCCCACGCCACACGGGCGAGCCCCGCCTGGGGAGGCGCCCATGCCGGATCGTGACCGGCAGCCTCGCGGTAGTACCGAGCCGCCATCTCGACGCGCCCGGAACGCCATGCGAGCTCGCCGAGCTGATACGCGGCGAACGCGGCGCCTTCGGGTGTACCGGCGACGCCGCGAGCGGCTTCCATCCCCGCGGTCGCACTCGCGATATCACCTTGCAGCTCGCGCGCGTACGAGACGCGCGCGTACGCGGAGAGCCCCGGCTCGATGTCGACCATCCGCTGGAAGGATGCGAAGGCGGCCTGGTAGCGGCCGAGCTCGAGCAGGGCGTCGCCGACCACACCGTGGACGGTGCCGTCGTAGGGGTTCACCCGCTCGGCGAGCCGCCCGAACCGCAGCGCCTCGTCGAAGTCGTGTCGTGCGGCGGCCAGCGCCGCGAGGCCGAGGTAGGCGCCGGCGTTCGACTCCGGGCGTTCCACGAGCGATGCCTGGAGCACCGTCTCGGCCTTCGGATACAACGATGGATCGTTCGTGATGCGCGCCTGCTGGACGTACGCGAGCCCCAGCGACGCCGCCGCTTCCCAGTCACCCGGCGTCGATCGCACACGCTCTTGCAGCGATGCGATCACTGCGTCGAGGCTCCGCCCGGGAGCGTTCAGCACTACCGACGGGTCGGTCACGACGACGTCGGCCCCGCCGGTAGGCGGGGCCGACGAAGGACCATCCCACAAGCCGAGACCTCCGACCAGGAACAACGAGGCACCGAGCACCAGCACGATCGCCGCTCGGAACACCGTCTTCATGGTCTCGCCTCTCCTTGCTCGCGGGGTGGTGGTGGGGGCCGCCGCTTTCGCGGCGGCCCCCACAACCGTCGAGCGTCAGTGCGGGTTCGGGTCCGACCCGCTGTGCGGGTAGGCCACGTAGGGGAAGGAGCTCAAGAACGATTTCTCGTTCGCGTCCACCCCGTCGCCCAACGTCTCGGCCGGCGCGTCGTGCACGGGCAACAGCACACCCATGACTACGCGGAGCGCGATGTCGATGGTGTCGTCGGAGAGACGACGCCCGTTGGGGAACCCTTGCAGGTCGCCACCGAGCACGCCGAGGCTCGAGCAGGCCGGAGCCTTGCCCGTTCCACAGATGGGCGTGTCGATGTTCAGACGCAGCATCTCGGCCGCCTCGACACCGACGGGCATGTTCAGCCCCGGCACACCCGTCAAGAAGACCTGGATCAGGTCGGCACGCTGGATGCCGGCCGTGTCGGGGTCACTGTCGGGGATGTTCGGGAAGAACGCACCGTACACGGCGTTGATCAGGCGCGCCAGCTCGGGGTCCTGGACCTTGGCCAAGTACTGCTCGTCGTCCTTCGGCTTCGAGCCGTTGAAGTAGTCCTTGGCCGCGATCGGCACGACGACCTCGTTCACCAGCGGCATGCCCAGACGCGAGACCTGGACGTTGGGACCGCTGAAGGTCTGGGTGCCGTCGGAGCTTTGGACCCGCATGCTCGGACGTGACGCGGTGTTCCACACGCCGATGACCGAGTCGTTCGGGCCCTTGACGCGCCAGCGCGGCACCTCGAGCGCCATGGTGTTGACGTTGAACCCCTCGAGCGTGTCGTCCATGGTCTCGGACAGGTCCAAGCCGTAGAGGAGATCGAACACACGCAGATCGAGGAAGAACGCGTCATCGGACTGACCGACCCACGACGACGTGCCACCAGCGTCGGTGACGCCCGCGTCGAACAGGTTGTTGTTGTACATCGGCATCGACGCGTCGCCCACGTTGCTGGGCACCACGTACGCGTCGTTGAGCAGCCTGACCGTACGACCGGCCGAGACCCTGATGCGCTCGAGGTCGTAGGTCTGGTACACGTTCAGATCGGTGTCATCCAGCGAGGTGACCTGCCCCGTGTTGTACAGGAACGTGTCGCCGTTGCGGGTGTGCGTCTTGAACGTCCACCGGTAGATCCAGTCGGCACGAGCATCGCCATCGTTGTCGATGTTGATGTCGTAGTTCGTCTTCTCGGCCCAAAGGTAGAAGTTCGGGCCGCCCGCCGGCTCCTCGAAGGGGATCCAGGAGCTGACGAATGAGATGTGGCTCGGTCGGTCGGGTGAACGGAAGACGTACAGATCCGTCTGGTCCACCTGGGGATCGGCCGACACCAGCGGTGCCTCGCGGTGGCTCGACGCGTTCGATGCGATGGGTGCCAGGCCGCTCAAGAGGCCTGCTCCTACCGCCAACGTCGTCGCGCCCGCGAGGAGCTTGGTGCGGATGGGTGACAAGGGTGTGCTCCTTCCGTGTCGGATGGGGAACGTGGTTCACCGTCCACCCCGGCACCGGCAGGCGTTCCACCGGCCCGCGTGTCCCTCCCTTCATGGCGGGTGGCGGTCCGACCATGCTTCGCACCCCAGCAGGGGCCGGATCACCCAACCGGGACGTCGGGCACGGGTTCGCCGTCAGGGACCGGCACGGTCTTCGTGGCTCGCAAGAAGCCCCAGAAGATGACCGCGATACCGGCCAGCAGCGACGCCGAGAAGGCCGGCGCGTTGCCGAGGGCCGCGAACGCCGAGCCGAACCCGGCGATGATCGTGGCGCCGGCCGCGACGAGGAGGGTGCCCACGAACCTGTCACGCAGGTCGCTGCGGCCGCGCATCCGCCAGGCCGACCAGCCGGTCCCGATGACGAGGACCAGGTACGAGGGGATCGAGATCAGCTGCGGGAGCCGGTGGGCCGGGGTGCCATCGCCGAAGACGTCTTTGCCGGAAGGGAGTCGCTCCGCGAGCGCGCCCGGGTCGACGGCGGCGGCGACCACGACCGACACGGTGTAGGCCGACACGAACACGAGCAGGAGCCACACCGCCCAGCGCACCCACGCCGCCCGCACGAGCAGCACCAACTCGCCCGCGGCCAGGAACGGCACGTTCAACACGGCGCCGAGCACCCAGTAGACCGCGAAGACCGACTCGCTCCACCCCGACGCCACGCCGATGGTCACGGCGATCGACGCCGCGCCGTACATGACGAGCGAGATTGTCCACAGGAGGTAGAAACCGTCGCGCCTCGGGAGGTACCGGCGCCCGAGCTGCCAGGCGAAGACGAAGGCCACGACGGCCGCGAGCAGCGGGAACACCCACACGCAGCCCAGGATACGGGTCACCGCGACGGGGCTTCGTAGCGCCATGCGCTGGCGCTAGCCTGGGACATGTGCCACCACGTCTGCTCGTCTCGACCGCCGCGTTCTTCGGCCGGCCCCTGGCCGAAACGTGCCGCCTGGTGGCCGACGCGGGCTACGACGCGATCGAGGTCATGGTCACGAAGGATCCCGCGAGCCAGGACCCCGGCCAGATGAAGATCATCGCGGCATCGTTCGGTCTCGAGATCGGCGCGATCCACGCCCCGGCCCTGTTGATCACGCGGCGCGTGTGGGGCACCGATCCCATCGGCAAGATCGGAACGGCGATCGAGGTCGCGGACGCGGTCGGGGCACCGCTCGTGGTGATGCACCCGCCGTATCGCTGGCAGCGTTCGTACCGAGAGTGGCTCCGTGCCGACCTGCCCGGCATCGAGGACCGGACCGGGATGACCGTGGCCATCGAGAACATGTTCCCGGTGCACGTCGGCTCGCGGCCGCTGATGCTCCACGCGGACCAAGACCTCGACGGGCTCGACGACATCGCGCATCTCGTGCTCGACACGTCGCATGCCGCGGTGGCGCGACACGACCTCGTCGAGGTGCGCCGCCGCTTCGCCGAACGGCTGCGCCACGTGCACCTGTCCGACAACGCGGGCAAGGGCTGGGACTCACACCTGCCGCCGGGCGAAGGGGTGCTGCCGCTCGCCGCTTTCGCCGCCGACCTCGCGGCGTCGGGGTTCGGTGGCGCGGTCACGTTGGAGGTCGACCTCCGCGGACGCGGTGACGACCCCACCTCACTGCACGCGATCTTGGTCTCGATGCGCGAGCAGGTGGAGGCCTGGCTCCGGTAGCGCTCGTTATCCTCGGGCCGTGCGACGGGGGACGGCCATCACGTTGATCGCGTTGTTCGTCGTGCTGATGCTCGCCGCGATCGTGCAGCTCGCGCAAGACCCGCCGTCGAACCCGTTCCCGGGACCCGTGAGCGGGACCCCGCTGCCCCCCGGGCTCACCCGGTCAGCGAGCGTCTCGCCGGTGTAGGCGACTCAGCCGGCGCCGGCAGGAGCCATCTGCGACAGCAGGAACGACTCGATGAGGTTACGAACGTTCGCCCCTTGGTTGCCTTCCAACAGGTCGGTCCCGTGGTCGTCGCTCGTCACGATCTCGAGTCGCTTCGGCTGCGAGGTGATGTCGTAGAACCGCTGGGCGGCAGCCGCGGCCACGGTATCGCCGCTGGCCGCGACGTACAGCTTCGCAGCGGTGATGGCCGCGAGCGTCTCGTTCGTGACCGACAGGTCCTCGATGACCTCGGGCGCCGACAGCGTCATGACGGCCTCGATCGCATCGCCTTCGCGCCCCGCCACCACCAGCGCGGCGGAGCCGCCGAACGACGCACCCACGACGGCGACCATCGCGACCCCCTGGGTCCGAAGGAATGCCACGGCGGCGGCCAGGTCGGTGGGCGCCGATCCCACGTCGCGCTCCCCTTCCGAGCACCCACCATCGCCACCGGGGCAGTAGCCGCGGAAGTTGAAGGTCAACACGCGGTACCCACGGCCGGCGAGCCTCGCCGCCAAGTCGAACCACGCGGTCTGGTCGGCAGGCAACATGTGTGCGAGCACCACGCCCGCTCGCGCGTCGCCCGTCCCGAAGAGCCGGCCGGCGAGCTGGACCGCGCCGGCCGAGAAGGTGACCGCGCTCGACGACGCCACGGCCTCGCTGCGCAGCTGCTCCTTCTGGCTGCACGACCCGAGCGACGCACAGAGCAGGGCGGCGATCGCTGATGCGATCGCCGCCCTGCGGACGGTCCTGCCACGGCTCGAGATGCCCACCCAGGGGCGCTCCGCTACTTGCCCAGCTTCATGCGCTGGTGGCGGGTGCGCTTCAGAAGCTTCTTGTGCTTCTTCTTGCGCATCTTCTTCCGGCGCTTCTTGATCAGCGACGGCACGGTCTAGCCTTTCACTCGGTTCCGAAGAGGTTCCGGAGGTCGACACGCTTCGCGCGGTATGAATCCTCCAGGCGAACGGAACCCAGTCTAAGCGCTTTCGGCGGCTCCGCGACCGGTGTGAGCAGCCGCAAGCCCCCGTCGTCGGCGACGTGCTCGAGCACGCCGAGACCCGTGAACCCACCCGCACCGTCGGACAGACCGACGAGCAGCCGGTCGAGGGTCTCCAGGTCGAACAGCGGTGGCAGCGTCGGCATGAAGACCGTGGGGCGGACCCGGAACCGGTGCAGCGGACCCTGCGTGAAGTACCGAGCCATGGCGAGCTGCCGTTGCTGCATGCGTTCCTCGACGCTGGTGGGCTCGACGCTCGGGTGGATCGGGGCGGTGACCGTCTCGATGCCGAAGAACCGGTCGACGACGCCGAGGATCGGCTCCAGCTCCTCGCCGCGCTGCAAGCCGACCACGAGGTCGGGCTCGAGGGCATCGACCTTGTAGTACTTCACCAGCTGCCCGCGGATGCCGCCGACCTCGCCGCCCGTGTCGACCACGACGAGCTCGGCGCCGCCGTCGCGGGCCCGGTCGCGCAGACGTGAGAGCGCCCCGGTCAGCGGCGTCAGGTGATCTTGCGGGCTCGTCGAGCCGACGAACCCCAAGGCGTCGGCGTCGGCCATGCGCTCGAGGGTGAGATCGTCGGGCTCCTTGATGTGCTTCAGGCCGACCGTGGCGGGAGGACCCACGGTCTTCTGCGCGACATCGGCGTCGAGGTACGCCACGCGGCGACCGAGTCGCAGGGCATAGGCGGCCGTGGCGCGAGCCAAGGTGCTCTTGCCCGCGTCGAGACCGCCGAGGAACACCACGGTGGTCGCGTGGCGAGCTGCGTGGTCCACGAGCTGCTCGTGCTCGTTCATCGGGGTCTCCTTGATGCCACACGGAGACCCGGCTGCAGGTGGTCGCGCGGGGGTGCGCGGGCGTTCAGCCGGCGTCGGTGTATCGCCGGCTCAGGTAGTCGTCGACGTCATCCTCTCGGAGTCGGTAGCTTCGGCCGACCCGGAGCGCGCCGATGGCGCCCTCCTTGATCAGCCGGTAGACGGTCATCCTGGATACGCGCAAGAGGTCTGCGACCTCGTTCACGGTCAGCAGCCGGGCTTCGGTGAAGCGTCCTTTCATCACGGTAGCGCGATGGTAGGCGGTGGCGAGTGACGGCGTCTAGTCCGCTGCTGGCCGTTCGATCATGGCCATGACATCTCTTCTGCCAGCTGGATCAGTTGAGCCACCTCGTAGGGACCTGCGATCTCGATGACATACCCCCGCTCAAGCCACGTCAGGGTTGCATTCAGGGTTGGGGCGAACATGACAGCGCCCGCCGCGTTCGTTACCGAGGACTCACCTGCGTTGGGCGTGGCAGGAGCTTCGTCACTCATCGTGTGAACCGCCATGACAGTGCCAGGTTCACACGCGACCGTAGTTGCGACTTCCTTCACCCACGCAACGTGGCCTCGGACGCGAGACGTGGCGAGACCGACGGGGAAGTCATCCTTCGCGAACGCGGCCTCCACTGGCAGCAGTTCACCGGACTGCACGGTGGCTGCGTCATAGGCGGTGGCCGGGGTGAGACTCATCCAGATCCCTCCGGAGAATGTCACTCCCATCTGGGCCGCGGGGTTCCCTTCCTCGGCTTCGCCCTTCGCAGTTGCCCACACGGCGAGTCGTTCAAGCGTGACCGTTCCTCCGGAGCACTTGTCAGCCATCGCGACCGCAGGAAGTTCTGGCACGCCGACGCCCACGCGTTCGGCCGCATCAGCCGGAGTCGTCAGTTCGCCCGGGATGGGGCGCGTGGGGAAGCCACCAAGACGAGGCCGTTCGCGGTCTGATGATTGCTGCCGCACGAACGCCGTCGCTGCTAAGAGGAAGACGGACGAGGTTAGGACCAATCCCACAACCATCGTGCGGCGACGTGGGTCAGACTCGTTCATTCAGGTACTCGATTCAGGCGAATTGATCACACGGCCCAACGAATGTGTCTGCGACTTCTCGAACCTTGAACTCCGTATTCGACAGCTGGAGATACCCGTGGTACGTCTCCGTGTCACAGTTCCAATGCGTTCCACTCCACGGGTTCCAGTTGGCGCCTAGATGTTGGTACTTGAGCGTCCACCAATGGGAGGTGCCGGTGTCGCATTGATCGCTTATCTCACCGACTGCCCACGGACGACCACTGACCCAGACTGGATCACGATGGTAGCCCTGCACAACGTTGTCGTATTTGAAGTCGTATCGCTGGGTGGCGTCGTTGTACACGATCCGGAAAGAGTGGTCGTCAAGGGTGGGATCGTTGTCATCTAGTCGGACTGCGTAGACACCCGAGAACATGCGGGCGTCGAACACGTGATTGTTGGTGAACAGGTCACCTCGATCCATGTCCCACCCATACTCCACCATGTCGTCGCCGTCGTGCCAGATGTAGAGCGCCTCAACGTGCTGATCGAAGACACCCAGGCTGATCGCGTCATTGATGTTGGACCACCCGAAGACACCATGAGATGTCGTAACGCCCGTCCCGGGTCCGGCTCCGACCGCGAAGTTGATGGCGCCCGCTGTCTCACAGGTCGCCTGTGCGAGAGGCGCCGCTATTAGCACGATGTGGAGGACGACGAGTTGGACCATCAGAACTTCAAGGCCCAGGCGACGCAGGTTCCGCATCCTCGCCTCCCCCGCAACTCTTGATACTTCAGCAGCATAGCGGCTCGACTCTGTAGCAGGAATGAGTGCGGGCATTCAAGACGGCGTGTGACGGCGTCTAGTCCGGCAGGCTTCCCCCAGGTAGGGGGCACCTCGCGTCCCGCCGGGCGGCGCCAAGGTGGTGGTACCAACACACCGAGAAGGAGGGCCTGCTCCCTTCCTCCTGGCGGTCCAAGAGGGGCAAGATGCTGTCATGGGCACGCCCGCGGAGGCGACGACGAAGACCTCCAGCAGCGGAGGGACACGTCGGCTCGTCGCGTGGGGTTGCGCGGCGTTCAGCATCGCGCTGACCCTCACGGCGACGATCCTCTACGTCGACCAGGGATCCGTTGTCCACCCCATCGAGTTCACGATCCCGCTCGCGTTCGTCGCGTTCGCGGTCGTCGGCGCTCTGGTCACCACGCGTGCGGCGGGCAACCCGGTGGGCCCGCTCCTGCTCGCGGTGGGGACCGCGGGGACGGTGTCGGCACTCGGCGCTTCCACTTGGGTGGAGCTGGAACCGGCACTCCCCGGTCGCCCGTGGGCGGCGCTCCTGGGGGAGGCCGGATCGGTTCTCTGGATCGCCCCGCTCACGTTCGTGCTGTACCGGTTCCCAGACGGCGAGCCACTCTCGCCTCGATGGAGGAGGTTCGAGCGAGTGGTCGTCGTCGCTTTCGCGATCGCGACGCTCTCAGGTCTGTTCTCCCCCGAGATCCCCGAGTCTGAGTTCCAGAACCCGATCGGCATCGACGCGTTCGGTGAGGATTCTTGGCTCGGATGGGCGGGCCCCGTCGGATGGTTCGGGGTCATCGGTGGGATCGTGGCGGCCGCGGTATCCGTCGTGCTCCGCTTCCGGCGATCCCGCGGGGAAGAACGCGCGCGCTTGAAATGGCTCGCTTTGGCCGCTGCGCTGATCGGGATCGGCTTCTTCACGAACACGTTGTCCTACTTGTTCTCCAGCCAGGGTCCAGACGCAGGTGGCGTGGCGATCTTGTTCATCGTCCCGTTCTTCGCAGGGCTTCTGTTCTTCCCGTTCGCGGTCGGGATCGGGATCTTGCGGCACCGGCTGTTCGACATCGACCTGGTGATCTCGAAGGCCGTCGTGTTCGGCCTCCTCGGAGGGTTCATCGCCGTCGTCTACGTGGGCGTCGTGCTGGGGGTGGGGTGGCTCGTGGGCTCCGTGGGGAGCCCTGCCCTATCGGCCCTCGCGGCGGCCGTCGTTGCGCTCGCGTTCCAACCCGCGCGACGATGGGCGCAGCGGCTCGCGGACCAGCTCGTCTATGGTGAGCGTGCGAGCCCCTACCAGGTGCTTTCGGAGTTCTCCGATCGGCTCGCCGACGCCTACTCCGTGGACGACGTCCTGCCGCGGATGGCGAAGGTCCTCGCGGAGGCGACGGGTGCCTCGAGCGTGCGGGTGTGGTTGCGCGCTGGAGGCGGGCTTCGCGAGGCCGCGCGGTGGCCAGGCGACGCCGCGGATCCCGGTGGCGAGAGCGACCCCGTGCGGTCCTTCGAGGTCCGTCACCAAGGGGAACCCCTCGGCGCGATCACGATCGCGATGCCACCCAGCGAGCCGATCACCGAGGCCCAGGAGCGACTGGTGACGGACGTGGCCTCACAGGCAGGGCTCGTCCTTCGCAACGCAGGCTTGATCGCCGATCTTCGAGCCTCGCGCCAGCGGCTGGTCGCAGCGCAGGATGAGGAGCGGAGGAGGATCGAGCGCAACATCCACGACGGCGCGCAGCAGCAGCTCGTCGCGCTCGCCGTCAAGCTCCGGCTGCTGGAGCAACTCGCGCCTCGAGACGCCCCAAGAGCAGCGGAGCTCGCGTCGCAGCTCCAGGTCGAGGCGGCAGAGGCGCTGAACGACCTGCGCGACCTCGCCCGAGGCATCTATCCACCCCTGCTCGCAGACAAGGGTCTCGTGGCGGCGCTGGAGGCCCAGGCCCGCAAGTCGCCGATCACGGTGGACGTCACTGCCGACGGTGTTGGCCGCTATCCGCTCGAAGTCGAGTCGGCCCTCTACTTCTGCTGCCTCGAGGCCCTACAGAACGTCGGCAAGTACGCGAGCGCCACCCGAGCGCAGCTGCGCCTTTTCGCGAACGACGGACAGCTCCGGTTCGAGGTGATCGACGATGGGAAGGGCTTCGAGGCGAGCACTCGGGCGCGAGGGAGTGGCCTCCAGGGGATGGCGGATCGGCTCGACGCACTCGGCGGGGTGCTGGAGGTTCGGTCCTCGCCCGGAGCGGGAACCACCGTGAGCGGTCACGTTCCTGTGGTTCCGGCCGCGGTCCCCTCGACCTCGACCGACGCGACCGACGCGACCATGGTCGGTCCGTCGTAGCCGATGTCCCGCCTTCGCACGCCCGCCCGGCGATGACACCGCCGAGTAGTTCGGTCGATGCGCCAGCGTCCAGCGCTCATCAGGAATGTCAGACGTTCGTCGCGAGGGTCACGAATACCGGCCAATAGTCCTGCGGCGCCACGTGGTCGTCGAACACGAACACGTGCTCCGTACGACCTCGTGCCTTCGCGACGAGGAGCGCAGGATCGTTCACGTCCGCGATAGAGATCGTCTCGATGCCGGCCTCGATCGCCGCCCCCGCGAACCCGTGATCGGCGAACACCAGATCTGGACGTTCGGCTTCCAAGACCCGCAGCATCGCGTGCGGCGAATGGGTGTGCCGCGGCTCACGCCCGTCGGTCAGCATCACCACACCTCCGTGCGCCTCGACGACCCAGTCGTGATCGAGACGCTCGTCTCGCCAGCGTGCACCCTCCCCCGGTGTGATCACCTTCGCACCACCATCGTCGAGCCAGCGAGAGAGCGACAGATACAGGTGTGCCAGCCCGGTCGGGTGACCGGTCGCGAGGACGACGCGGTCGCCCCGCTCGCGAGCGGCAGCGAGTCGCGGGCCGGCGGCCTCGCACGCCGTGAGGATCGCGTGGGGCTCGATCTGGACGGCGCCGGTTCGTGCCTCGCGGTCGATCGGCGCGCCCGCCGCCTGTTCCACCAGGTCGATGATGCGCTCGAAGCTCATGCCGTCCTGCAGACCCCGCAGCCCGAACTCCTTGTCGGGGTCGCGGTCCATCAACATCTGCGCGTTGCCCCGCACGTTGTCGAGCGGGTGCGTGGCGGGGCCTGCGATGCGACCGTCGACCAGCGCTTCGACCAGCACCGCGCGCTCGACGGCGCGTGGGGTCCACAACGCCGGATCGGGGGGCGGCAGTCGCGAGACGTGGTTCTCGATAACGTCGGAGGCCATCGGCCACCAGCCTAGGCCGAGGCGAGGGGAACGGATGGAGCTGCACGGGAAGGTCGTCGTCGTGACGGGTGCGTCGTCGGGGATCGGCGAAGCCACCGCCGTGGCGTTCGCGAAACGGGGCGCGTCGGTGATCCTCGCCGCGCGCCGCCTCGACCGTCTCGAAGGGTTGGCCGAGCGCATCGAACGGGCGGGTGGCCACGCGCTCGCGCTCCGTTGCGACGTGACCGACGCCGACGAGCTGCGGAAGCTCCCGGGGGTGGTCGAGGAGCTGGTCGGGCCGACCGACGTCTTGATCAACAACGCGGGGTTGCCGGGTGGGGGCGACCTCGAGACGCTGACCCACGAGCAGATCGAGCACGTCGTTCGGGTCAACCTCCTCGGGGTCATGCACGCGACCCGTGCGTTCGCGCCCGGCATGCTTGCGCGCGGCCACGGGCACGTCGTGAACGTCGCGTCGATCGCCGGACGCTTCGCCCCACCGAGGACCGCCGTTTACACGGCGACGAAACATGGGGTCGTGGCGTTCAGCGAGTCGCTCAACTACGACTACGAGCCCCGCGGTGTGCTCGTCACCAGCATCAACCCCGGATTCGTCGCGACCGAAGGTTTCCCGCAGCATTCGCTGCCGTCGCGTTTCATCATGTCGGCGGAGCGCGTCGCCGACGCCATCGTGAAGATCGTGCAGGTCGGTATCTCCCCCGAATACACGGTGCCTCGTTGGATCGCCCCCCTGCAGCTGTTCCGGGTGCTCACCCCCCCGCTGTACCGTTGGGGCGTGGCGAAGGTCAGACGCAAAGCGCCGCCGACCACCGCGCCATGAGGCTCGCCACCGCGCCGGTCGAGGTCGAGCGACCGCTCACCGACACCGACATCGAGATCGATCCCGACATCGACGTGCCGTGGATCGTCATCGTGTGGAACGACCCCATCAACCTCATGACCTACGTGACGTGGGTGTTCCAGAAGGTGTTCGGATTCCCGCGAGCGGAGGCCGAGCGGCTCATGATGGACGTGCACACGAAGGGCAAGGCCGTCGTCGCTCACGGTCCCAAGGAGCGCTGCGAGGCGCACGTGGCCACCCTGCACGGCTACGGCCTGTGGGCCACGATGCAGAAGGATCGGTGAACGCGATGGCCAGGGTCTCGATCACCCCCGCGCCTGGAGGCGGCGTGCGGGTCAAGCTGCCCAAGGAGCTGCGCGAGCTCTTGGTCTCGGTGGCACAGCAGATGCGCGACCTGCTCACCGACGACACCTACGCCGACAGCCCGATGCTCGCGCGTCTGTTCCCGCCGGCGGCCATGGACGACCCCATGGCCGCGCTCGGCTTCGAACAGCTCATGGGCCAGGCCATCCACGACGGGAAGATCGAGGCCATCGGCATCCTCGAGGCCACGGCGGGCAACGACCGCCTGACCGAGGAGGAGACCCTCGCGTGGCTCCGCTCGATCAACGACGTGCGACTGATGCTCGGCACCCACCTGCAGGTCGACGAAGACGTCGACGTCGAGACGTTCATGGACGACCCTGCGACCGAACACGCCGCCATCGTCTACGTGGCGTTGACCGAGCTCGTCGACCTCCTGGTGCGCGCGGTCGACCCGACCTGACCCGGTAACCTCGGGACCTGCTCAACGAAGCGACATGCCGACCGTGTGGATCTTGAGCATGTTGGTCGTGGTACGGCCGGCCGGTGAAGCCGCAGCCATGACGACCGCGTCACCCGCCTCGGCCAGCGAGCGTTCGCGGAGCCCGGCGTCCATGAGGGCGACCATCGCGTCGGTGTCGTCGGGCACACCGGCGGGGAGCGCCTCGACCCCCCACAGCAGGCAGAGCGTCCGGCGAACGTCTTCGGGCGGTACGAAGGCGTAGATGGGCACGCTCGGTCGCTCGGCAGACAACAGGCGGGCGGTGCGGCCGGTCTCGGTGTAGCAGGTCACCGCGACGATCCCAAGGTCGTCGAACGGGATCGCCCCGACGGCGTGGGCCACCGCGGCGCCCTCGGTCATCGGCCGTTGCTCGGGGTCGGGCGCCCGGAAGTCGCGGCCCTTCGTCTCGACGAAAGCCGCGATCGTGGCCGCGGTGGAGGCGGCCTCGAACGGGTACGTGCCCACGGCGGTCTCGCCCGACAGCATCACGGCGTCGGCGCCGTCCAGGACAGCGTTCGCCACGTCGGTGGTCTCGGCCCGCGTCGGCCGGGGCGCGTTCGTCATGGACTCGAGCATCTGGGTCGCCACGATCGCGGGGCGGCCTGCAGCCCGCGCCCTGCGGACCAGGTCCTTCTGGATGAGCGGGATCTCTTCCATCGGGAGCTCCACGCCGAGGTCACCGCGCGCGATCATGAGCGCATCGGCTTCGTCCAGGATGCGGTCGACGTCGTCGACCGCGGGGCGCGTCTCGATCTTCGCGACGATCGGCACGGAACGCCCCCCCATGAGCGAACGCAGCTCGCGCACGTCGTCCGGCGAGCGAACGAACGACTGCGCGATGAGGTCGGCGCCCATGTCGAGGGCGCGGACCAGCCCCTCGCGGTCGCGATCGGTCACGGCGGGCAGCCCGAGGCGCTCGGCGGGGACGTTCACGCCCTGCCCGCCCCGCACCGATCCGCCGCGCACACACTCGGTGTGGATGACCGATCCTTCGATGGATGTGACCGTCAGCTCCACCGCGCCGTCGGCCAACAACACACGGTCGCCCGCGCGCAGGTCGCCTGCCAAGCCGGGGTACGTCGTCGCGGCGCCCCGCTCGTCGCCCGGTCCGCCGGGTCGCAGCTCGAAGCGCTGGCGCGGCCGGAACGTCACGACCTCGCTCGAAAGTGGACCGAGCCTGACCTTGGGGCCGGGCAGGTCGACCAGGACCGCGAGCGCACGATCCATCGACGACTCCGCCGCCCGCACCAGCTCGACCATGCGCGCGTGATCGTCGGGGGTGCCGTGCGAGAAGTTCAAACGGAATACCGACGTGCCCGCCCGCGCGAGCCCCTGGACCATCTTGGGTGTCGCGCTGGCCGGTCCCAGCGTGCAGACGAGCTTCGTCCGTGCCATCAGCCGGCAAGTATGGCGGCCACGGCCGCCCCCACGCGCGCGGCCTCATCGTCCGCGCCCGTGCCCGGGAGCAGTGCCTCGCCGAACGTGGCCGGGACCGGGTCGCCGAAGCGGCGAGCCGCTTCGGCGACCCACGGCGCGGGCAGGTCGTCGCCGAGCGATGCGGCCACGCCGGCCATCTCGGCGAACGCGAGCGTCCACGCGCGAGGCACGACCCGCGCCCACTGGTAGCCGCCGCCGCCGGTCGCGACCCAGCGACCGGCGGTGGCGGCGTGCGCCAGGGCGTGCAGCTCGCGCGCGACCTCGCGATACGTCGAGGTCGTGAGGCGAAGCGACGCGAGCGGGTCGGTGTGGTGCGTGTCGCATCCGAGCTGCGTCACCAACACGTCCGGCGCGAAGCCCATGACCGCCGCCGGTACCACGGCCCGGAACGCTTCCAGCCACCCGCGGTCACCGGTGCCCGACGGTAACGGGACGTTGATCGCCGAGCCCGGCGCGCCGGGACCGCCTCGTTCCGAGAGCCCACCGGTGCCTGGGAACAGCGCGCCGAACTCGTGGATCGAGATGGTCAGCACCCGCGGGTCGTTCCAGAAGATGAACTGAGGCCCGTCGCCGTGGTGCACGTCGACATCGACGTACGCCACCCGTTCCGCACCGCCGGCCAGCAACCGGGCGATGGCGATGGCGGGATCGTCGTAGACGCAGAAGCCGCTCGCGCGATCGGGCATAGCATGGTGCAGCCCGCCCGCCGCGCTGAACGCGTGGTCGTGCGTACCACGCCAGACGGCGTCGGCTGCACGCACGGAGGCGCCAGCCACCAGCGCGCCCGCCTCGTGCATGTCGGGGAAGATGGGGTTGTCTCCCGGTCCGTACCCGAAGCGGGCCCAGTCGCCCTGCTCGTCGTGGCCCGCCGCGCTGGTCGCGTCGATGAAGGTACCGGTGTGGACCAGCTCCAGCACCTCGCGGCCGGCAGCGTCGGCCTCCAACCGGTCGACGTTGGGGAGCTGATCGAGGCCGCAGGCCTCGATCAGCTCCCAGGTCAGCAGGACCCGATCGGGCCGCAGCGGATGCTGCGGCCCGTGATCGTAGATGCGCACGCCGGGGGCGACGACGAGGCCAACGCGCTCGCTCACGTCACCGTGGCAACCGCATCGGCCGTCCGTTCCACCACGAGACCGATCTCGTCGTCGCTGATGGTGAACGGTGGCCCCACGACGAGCAGATCGCCGTCGCGCCCGTCGACGTGGCCGGTCGAGGAGTACAGGAGGATCCCCGCTCCCCGCGCGACCGAGAGCACCTGCTCGGTGACCTGCTTGGTGCGAGGGAACGGCTCCTTCGTCTCGCGGTCGAAAACGAGCTCGATGCCGATCATCATGCCCAGCCCCCGCACCTCGCCCACGTGAGGATGGCCGGCGAGCGCCTCAGCGAGTTGCGTGCGGAGCAACATCCCCACCGACGCGCTCCGCTCGACGAGCCCGTCATCACGGAGACGCTCGATGGTCGCGAGACCGACCGCGGCCCCGAGCGCGTTGTGCGACCAGGTGAATCCGTGCACGAACCCCTTCGGCGCGACAGCCTCGAAGACGTCGCGAGAACACGCCGCGAAACCGAACGGAACGTAGCCGCTCGTCGTGCCTTTGCCGGCCGTCACGATGTCGGGGCGAACGTCCCAGTGCTCCATGCCGAACCAACGACCGGTGCGCCCGAACCCGGTCATCACCTCGTCAGCGATCACCAGCACGCCGTAACGCCGGCACACCTCCACGATGGCCGGCCAATAATCGTCGCAGGGGACGGCGGCGCCGAGCGTCGCGCCGGAGACGGGTTCGGCGATGAACGCCGCGACGGCCTCGGGGCCGTAGGACTCGATCATGCGTTGCAGCTCGGCTCCGTGCCACGCCCCGCAGTCCTCGGGGTGCGACGGGTTCTCGCACCGATATTCGTAGGCACGAGGTGCGTGCAGGAACCGGCCGAGCCACGGGGTGTACGGCTTGCGCAGCGGCTCCTTGCCCGAGGCGTCGAGCGCGCCGAGCGTGTTCCCGTGGTAGCTCGACCGCCGCGCGACGATTCCGATGCGTGCGGGGGCACCCATCGCGAGGTGGTAGGCGCGTGCGAGCTTGATGGCCGTCTCGACCGCCTCGGACCCGCCCGAGACGGGGTAGATCCGGGCATCGTCGAGCGGGAGCAACGCCGCCACGGCATCGGCGTACGCCTCGACCGCTTCGGTCGTGAACATCGTGCCGTGGGTGTACTGCGTCTTCGCGAGCTGCGCCGTCGCGGCGTCGATGAGCGAGCGGTCACCGTGCCCGACGCCGACCACGATGGCGCCACCCGACGCGTCGAGGTACCTGGTGCCGTCGGCAGCCTCGATCCATGCCCCTTCGGCCCGCACGGCCGTCGGCAGCTCGCGGGCGACGCGCGAGAACACGTGGCTCACGACGTGTAGATCCCGCCCGGATCGAGGACCTCACGCACGATACGGAGCTCTTCGACGGTGGGCGGAGGCGTCACACCCACGTCGGGGGTCATCTTCGGCTCCCACCCCATGTTCGCGCGAACGTCGTCGAGCGTGACACCCGGGTGCAGGGTCACGAGGGTCATCTCGCCGGTCGCCTCGTCGAAGGTGTACGTCGCGAGGTCGGTGACCACGCTGGTCGGCCCGCTCCCCGACCACCCCCGCGCCGCGTCGTGGGCCGGGTCGCCACTGTGCCCGGGCGAGGTCCTGAAGTCGAGCTCGTCCACGAACGACCGCTGGGCTTGCCGCATGATCACCAAGATCCGTTTCGCGTGGATCGCGATCTCGCACGCTCCACCCGATCCCGGCAGTCGCACCTTCGGGTGCTCGTAGTCACCAATCACCGTGGTGTTGAGGTTGCCGTAGCGGTCGATCTGCGCGCCGCCGAGGAACGCCACGTCGACGAGCCCGCGCTGGAGGTAATACGCGAACAGCTCGTACATGCTGGTGATGGCGGTCGCGCCGGTCGCGAGCGTCGGGTCGCCGATCGACAGCGGCAGGCGTTCTGGCCGAGCCCCGTACACGCCGGACTCGTAGATGAGCAGCAGCTCGGGCGCCACCGTCGACTGCGCAAGGTTGCACACGATGTTCGGCAGACCGACCCCGACGAAGCAGTTCTTCACCCCGACCAGCAGCCGCGCGCTCGCGGCGATCATGAGCTCGTTCTTCGAGTACCCCAGGTCGGCTGCCGCGCTCGCGCCGGGGTCGCTCACGCGTACCTCCCGTAGTCGACCTCGCCCGACAGCGCCTGCTCGGGCCGGAGCCGGTCCCAGTGCGCATCGCCCAGCTTCTGGACGTATTCGCGATGGTTGGCCAAGCCGTGGACCCACTCATCGAGCCAAGCATCGAGGGTCTCCGGGTCCTTCGCGATGCGGTCCCACTCCAGGTAGAAGGTGTTGTCGCGGTCGTAGTAGCCCTGCACGAAGCTGGGGTGACAACCGAACGGCTCCTCGACGACCGCGTCCACCACGGCACCGGGGATCACCGTGCGGTTCGGGTCGCGCCGGATCACCGCATCGTCGACGATCTCTTCCACGACCACGATCACGCGATCGGCTGCGAGCGCGGCCTCCTTCTGGCAGCCCAGCAGGCCCCAGATCTGCGTGTCGCCGTCGGCGTCGGCACGCTGCGCGTGGACGATCGTGACGTCGGGGCGTAGCGGCGGCACGACGTAGACCTCGTCGTCGGGGTCATAGGGCGAAGCCATTGGCACGATCTTCGGGTTGACCTTCGGGATGTCGGACTCGTAGTAGCTCCTGATCGGGAAGAACGGCAGGTTGGCGGCCCCGGCCATGTACCGCGACACCATCCCGAAATGCGAATATTCCTCGATCTCGAGTGGCGCCGGGTCGGCCTTCTCGATGCGACGCCGCACGGCGTGCAGGTTGCCGACGCCGGGGTTGCCCATCCAGCTGAAGATGAGCTTGTTCGCGACTCCCGCGCCGATCATCTGGTCGTAGACCACGTCGGGGGTCATGCGGGCGAGCGTCAGGTCGCGCCGGCGTTGACGGATGATCTCGTGGCCGGCCGCGAAGCAGATCAGATGCGTGAACCCTTCGATCGCCACGGTGTCGCCGTCGCGGACGAGGTCCGCGACGGCCTGCTGCATGGTCGTGACCTTGTCAGAGCTCATCTGGCGACCATCCGTCCTCCGGCCCGCGGAGGACGCAAAACTCGTTGCCCTCGACGTCGCGCATCTGGGTCCAGAACGACCCGCCCTCCTCGATGTAACCGCGTACCGTCGCGCCGAGCCCCTGCAGCCGTTCGACCTCCGCCGCCATCGACCCGGTCGGCCGGACGTCGAGGTGGACACGGTTCTTCACCGTCTTGGGCTCGGGCACACGCTGGAGGAAGATGCCCTTCGTGCGCCCGGAGGGGTCGCGCAAGGATGATCCCTGAGGATCGGGGTCGACCTCGAAGCCGAGCGCCGCCGCCCAGAACACGGCCACACTTTCCGGGTCGGAACAGTCGAACACCAGCGCGTCGGGTTCGAGGCCCATCGGCTAGGCGCCCGCTTCGACCGCGGCCACGACCTCTTCGAAGATCTGGAGGGCGGCCCGGGCCTGATCTGCGCGAAACACCAGGGGCGGGCTGAGGCGGATCGCGTCGTCGCCGCAGGTCAGCATCAGCAGGCCGCGCCGGAACGCCTCGATCTCGACCTTCGCGGCCACCTGGTGATCGGCGAACCCGAGCCCGATCCACAGCGCGCGGCCGCGAACCTCGCGGATCAGCGGATGACGCGACGCGATGCCGCGGAGCCCATCGAGCAGGACCTGACCCACGGCCGTCGCGTTCGCCAGCAGGCCCTCGTCTTCGATGACGTCGAAGGTGGCGAGCGCCGCAGCGCACGACACCGGCGAGCCACCGTAGGTCGAGCCGTGGGTACCCAGCTCCCAGCGCATGAGGTCGTCGCGGGCGATCATCGCGCCGAGCGGCAGCCCGCTCGCTATGCCCTTGCCCGACGTGATGATGTCGGGCGTGACGCCCTCCTGTTCGATCGCCCACATCGTTCCGCTGCGCCCCATGCCGCTTTGCACCTCGTCGCACACCAGCACGATGCCGTGGCGATCGCACAGCTCTCGCAGGTAGGTGAACCAGCCGGCAGGCGGCAGCATGTAGCCGCCTTCGCCCAGCAACGACTCCACGACGATGGCGGCGACCTCGTCCGGAGACACGATCCGCGTGAACAGGACCTCCTCGAGGTAGTCGAAGTCGCCGTAGAACGAGTGGTACACGCTCGGCAACATGGGGCCGAAGTGCGCGCGGTACTTCGCCTTCGACGCGGTGAGCGTCACCGAACCCATGGAGCGGCCGTGGAACGACTGGTAGAAGCCGATCAGGTACTGCCGTCCGGTTGCGTGGCGCGCGAGCTTGATCGCTGCCTCGACAGCCTCGGTGCCGGAGTTCCCGAGGAACGTCCGCGCCATCGCACCGCCGAACGGTGCGATGGCGCCGAGCCGCTCACATACCTCAGCGTAGATCGGCAGGTAGAAGTCCGACGCCGAGTAGTGCAGCAGCTGGGTGGCCTGCCGCTGGATGGCCTCGACCACCACGGGGTGGCAGTGCCCGGTGGAGGTGACCGCGATGCCCGCGTTGAGATCCAAGAAGATGTTGCCATCGACGTCCTCGACGATCGAGCCCGACCCGCGCCTCGGAACGAATGGGTAGGCCCGGGGAAGCGAGGGCGACGTGACCTTCCGGTCGCGCTCGATGTGGGCCATGGCCTCGGGGCCGGGGATGCCGGTGATGAGCTTCGGTCTGACATGGGCAGCCAGACCTTCCAGCTCCATGTCGGCGAGCCCCGTACGGTCGGAGCTCACTCGGCGATCACCGTCCGCGACTGCTCGCGCAGGTATTGCAACACGTAGTAGGGCCCGCCACCGGCCTTCCCCGTGGTGCCCGATCCCTTCCAGCCGCCGAACGGCTGCACCCCGGGCCAGGCGCCCGTCGTTGAGCCGGCGCGCCGGTTCACGTAGACCACGCCGGCCTGGATCCGGTCGAGCCACTCGCCGATCTCTGCTTGATCTTCGCTGAACAACCCCGCCGTCAGGCCGTATTCGGTGTCGTTCGCCTTGTCGATCGCGTCGTCAAGCTCGTCGAACGGCGCGACCGCCACGAACGGGACGAACAGCTCTCTCTTCCAGATCCATGAGTCCTCGGGGACCTCGACGACCGTCGGCTCCACGAACAGACCCCGGCCGTAGTCGCCTTCGGTGATGCGTTGGCCGCCGGTGACGATGGTGCCGTTCTTCCGCGCCTCGTCGGCCGCCTCTTCGTAGGTCTCCATCGCCGGCTCGTTGATGATGGGCCCGAGGTACACATCGCGCTCGATAGGGTTGCCGACCTTGATGTTCTCGGTCTTGGTCTTCAGCCCCGCCACGAAGTCGTCGTAGACCTCGCGCTCGACGTAGACGCGGCTACAGGCCGAGCACTTCTGCCCGCCGAACCCGAAGGCGCTTCGCAGCACGCCGTCGGTCGCCTTGTCCAGATCGGCGTTCTTCGTAACGATCGTCGGGTTCTTGCCGCCCATCTCACAGATGACCGGCTTCGGCACGTCGGTGGAGAAGTTCTTGTAGATGTCCATCCCCACCGGGTACGAGCCGGTGAAGGTGACCCCGTTCACGTCGGGGTGGTGCCACAGGTGGTCGCCCACCACCGCCCCGCGACCGATGACCAGGTGGAACGCACCGGGCGGCACGCCGCCGTCGCGGTAACACTCGTAGAGCTTGTAGCCGAGCAGGGCCCCTTGGTTCGACGGCTTGAGCACCACGGCGTTTCCCGCCACCAGCGCGCCGCTGGACGGGCCGCCCGAGAGCGCCATGGGGAAGTTGAAGGGACTTATCACGGCCCAGACCCCGTGCGGACGCAGCACGTCGTAGTAGTCGCCCGCCGCCCCGAGCCCGCTCATGGGCGTTCGGAACCCGTCGTGCTTCTCCATCTCGTCGCAGTTCCAACGGATCAGCTCGGCCGTCTCCTGTACGTCGCCGAGTGCTTCGAGACGGCTCTTGCCGACCTCGTATGCCATGAGCGCAGCCAGGTCGAAGACGCGGTCCTCCATGATGTCGGCTACGTTGCGGAGGATGCGCACGCGCTCCTGCCAGCCCATGCGGTCCCACTCGGGTTGGAACGCCTTGGCCGCCGCGACCGCGTCGTCGACGTCGTGGGTCGTCGCCTGGCTGAACCTGCCGATCGTGATGTCCTTGTCGATCGGGCTCGGTTCGTCGTAGGTCTCGTCGCGCCAGCGTTCCTCGCCGTTCACGATGACCGGGTAAGCCTTGCCGAGCTCCGCACGGGCACGCTCCGCGGCGGCGTCGTACTCGGACTGCAGCCCCTCATTGTCGGCGGACATGGTGGCGTACGTGATCCGGAACTTCTCGGTCATGGGTGGTCGACCTCCTCTCGGACACGCGGCCGCGACGGCTGCGAGACCGGCATGGTATCGGAGCCTCCGAACGCCGCCCATGCGTGCATGACCTGCGGGTTCGCCGTCAGGTGGCCACGAGGTGTCTTCATGTGGAAAACCGACCTTCGGCTGCGTGCTTCAGGGTGATGGCAGGCGTAGTGTTCGAGTCCCTATATACATATGAGGCTCGTCACCTACGACCGCGGGGGGCAGCGGCGACTGGGGGCGATCTTCGAGGGTGAGGTGGTCGATCTTCCCGACGCCGTCGGGCACCCGGCCTTCCCCACCACGCTCGAGGGTCTCGTCTCGAGCAGCCGAGGCACCGTCATGGACGGCGCACGAGAGGCGCTCACGCGCGACGACGTCTATGCGTGGCGGGTGCGCCATCCCCGCATCTTGACCCCGCTGTTCCCGACCTCGCTGCTTTCACCTGGAGCCAGCGGCATGGAACGCCGGATCGTCGGTCCCGAGCAAGAGGTGCCGTGGCCCGACGGGTCGGCGTGGCTCGAATACGAGCCCAAGATCGCCGCCGTGTTGGGACTCGAGGCCGCCCAGGTGTTCCCAGAAGACATCGGACGCTACATCTTCGGCTACACGCTCGTGAACGACTGGCGCGCGCGTGACGCGAGTGGTGCGCCGGTGGTGCACGACGAGGCGTTGCCCATCGCCATCGGCCCGGTCGTGGTCACCACCGACGAGATCGATCCACAGACGATCTTCATGGTGGTAAGCGTCGACGGTGACGAGCTGGACAAGGGGAACCTGAACGGCGCCGCGGCCTCGCTCTTGGGCATGATCAGCGACGTGTCGCACGAACGACCGCTCGGCCGCGGTGACGCACTCGCCCTCGGTCCGTTCCCCGGCCGTGACCATCGTCTGTGGCCGGGCGCCGAGGTCGTGCTTGCCGCGGAAGGCATCGGCACCCTCCGCAACGTCGTGGCGAAACGCTGAGCTGCGGGATCTACTCGCCGGCCAGGAACGCCCGGCGGACCCAAGCCAGGGGCCGCGGCTACTTCTTCTTGGCTGCCTTGCGTGCGGCGCCGCGCTCGGCGGCCCCCCGCTTCTCACGGGCCTTCACCTGGCGTTGGCGATCTTTGGCGCTGCGCACCTTCTTGCGGTCTCCACGGCCCATGTTCGCAACCTTTCAAAGGTCAGTCGTCGTCGCCGCCTTGCGCGAGCTCTTCGCTGCGCTTGCGTGCGGCGTCGATGGCGTTGAGGAACGCGGCGCGCACGCCGGCCTCTTCGAGGTGACGGATGGCGGCGATCGTCGTGCCGCCGGGCGAGGTCACCATCTCGCGCAGCTCGACCGGGTGTTTGCCGGTATCGCGGAGCATCTTCGCCGAGCCCAGCATGGTCTGGATGATGAGTTCGGTCGCCACGTCACGCGACAACCCCAGCAGGATGCATGCCTCGATCATGGCCTCGGCCAGCAAGAAGAAGTAGGCGGGCCCGCTCCCGCTGGTGGCGGTCACCGCGTCGAGGTGGTTCTCCTTGAGCCGCAGCACCTTCCCGACGTAGCCGAGCAGCTCCTCAGCGCTCGCCATGTGGCGCTCCTCGGCGTGGCGGCCCGCCGCGACGACCGACATGGCCTCGTCGACCATCACAGGCACGTTCGACATGACCCTCACGACCGGAACGTCATCGACGAGGTGCTTCTCGACGAACGACGTCCGCACGCCCGCGGCGAAGGAGATGACCGTGTCGGCGGGCGTGACGTGCGCACGGATCTGCGCGAGCAACGCCTCCATGTCCTGGGGCTTGGGCATCAGCACCAGCACGTCGGCCCAACGGACCGCCTCAGGGTTGTCGAGTATGGCGACGATGCCGTATTTGCCGGCCAGCTCCCTGGCACGTTCGTCGCGGCGGGCCGTGACCATGATCTCGTCGGCGGTGCGCCCCCCCGAGCGGATGAGCCCCGAGATGAGGGCCTCGCCCATGTTGCCGCCGCCGAGGAAGGCGACCCTGCGCTTGGTGTCGTCGCTCATCGCGTCCTCACGAGGTTCGATAGGAAGAACCACAGGTTGGCAGGGCGCTCGGCCAGCCGCCGCGTGAGGTACGGGTACCACTCGGTGCCGTACGGGATGTACACGCGGACGGGATAGCCCTGGCCTGCGTACCTGACCTGCAGATCCCGGCGCACACCGTACAGCATCTGCAACTCCACCCGCGACCACGCCCCGGCATCGTCGACCCGCTCTCGGATGCCATCCAGGAGCTCCGGATCGTGGGTGGCGACGTCGACCCTGTGACCGCGCCCCAGCACCGTCGAGAAGAGCTGTCGGAACGCCCCGTCGACCTCGCGTTTCTTGCCGACCACCACCTCGTCGGGCTCGAGGTAGGCCCCCTTCACGAGTCGGATCCGGCAGCCTTCGGGGAGCGAGAACACGTCGTCAGCACTTCGGCGGAGAGCCGACTGGATCGCGATGCCTGTGCGCTGGCTCCGGCCGCACGCCATCCGTAGGACCTCGAACGAGCGATCGACGTAGGCGTGGCTCTCCATGTCGATCATGACGTCGAGACCCGCCGGCTGGGCGGCGTCGAGGATGGGCATGACGTTGGCCCAGCATGCGTCGACCGAGTCGTCGAGCCCGAGCTGCGTGAGCTTCACCGAGACCATGACGTCGAGCGAGGGATTCGCCTCGGCGGCGGCAATCTCGGCGAGGTACGCCTCGCGTGCCACCAAGGCGTCCTGCGGGGTCTCCACGTTCTCGCCGAGGTGGTTCAGCATCGCTGCGACGCCGGTCGTCGACAGGTCGCGCGCCACCGCGAGCGCATCGGCGAGCGTCTCGCCGGCAACGAACCGGCGCGCGACGGCGCGGCCGGGGCCGCTGCGGGTCAGCATCGCCTTCACCGGCCGGGCGTTCGCCAGGTGCACGATCGCCGGCCGGAACAGGCGGGTGTGCAAGAAGTCCACTCAGCCCTCCGGTCTCGCCACGATGCCGTCGCGCACGATCTCGACGAACTCCTTGATCCGCATCCCCCTCCGCTCGGGGCGCCGATGGATCAACCCCGGGTCCAGGTCTTCGCTCACCAGCGCGTCTTGGAACCGCTCGGCGAGCCAATCGAGCATCGACGCCAACATCTCGGGATCGACGTCGTCGCGAACCTCGCGGCGTCCGACCCCAAACTCGACGAACTCGAGCGTGCCGTAGGGATCTTCGCTTCGCATCAGCCGGCCTATGGACCGGCGAAGCGCCATGCCCGTGTCGTACCGGCCAACCATGGCGATCCGGTTGGGCACAGGGTCGGCGTCGACCGCCTCCTCGGTGCGTTCGAGCCACCAATCGAGCGTCGCCCAGAACCCTTCGGCGACGACGTCGGCGGGAGCATCGAGCCACGCCGGGAGCAGATCGACCGCGCGCTCGTACGCAGCGAGGAACAAGCTCTCCTTCGACGAGAAATCGAGGAAGACGGTCCCTTTCGCGACGCCGACCTCGTGCGCGATGTCCTCGACGCGGGCACCGCGGTACCCGTGCTCGGCGAAGTGGCGCATGGCCGCCGCGACGATCCGCTGTCGCCGGCCTTCCGCCTCGGGCGTCCGCTGGTCGCGCACGTCGCTCACGGGTCGAAAGGTAGCGCACGAGATGAAGAGCCCGAGGGACTTTCGGCTCGCCTCCCGCCGAAGCGTTCAGCCTCCGTCAGCCCCTCGGACCCTTGATGCTCCGAGCGACCCTCGCGTCTCGTCCGGTGAGTCCTAGGCCGCCGACGATCCCGCTCGCCTCGCGGCGTCGGTCTCGCCTTCGTCGCCGCCTTCTCACCGGTTGACGTTGCCGCCTCCCGGTGGTCCGGCTGGGGTTCACGGTGCCGACCCTTGCGAGCCGATCCCGCGTTCCCCGGCGACGGACCCCCACCGTGGCTCGCCTTGCGGCGCTCCCCGGCGGGCCGTCGGTTCCGAGCCTCGCGGCCACTCCCCGACGTGGGGGTTCTCCTCGGCCGTGTGACCTTGCGGCCTCACGGTCGATCGTCTGCCCCCGCACGCCTTACGGTCTGGTCGTCTCGCGTCGCCGCGAGCCAGTCCTTCCCGCGCCCCCACCGACTGGCCTTGCGGCCCTCCCGTGGAGGCCGGCGCGTCGCCCGGTCTCTCCCCGTCCGGTCACTCGGACCGCTCGGAGCGATGCGGAATCTATCGGCGGTCTCCGGGGGGGGTCAAGCCGACGTTCCTGCAGGTCACACAGCATACGTGCAGGTCGGCGGGCCGGGAGAAAGAGTGACAAATGCAGAACGTGTGGGTGGCCGGGAACCGAACATCGTGATCAAAGGCTCGCCTTCGCGGGAGCGACCGTCGGCGCCTGCGAACCGTTGAGGATCTCGGCGTAGACCCGCCGCGCCGCGTCGGCGGTGCCGTCCCACGTGAAGCGCGGGGCACGGCGAGCACCTTCCGCGCCGAGCGCGGTCTGCAACGCGGGATCGCGCAACACGCGCACGAGCACCGCGGCATGTTCGGCGGGGTCATGACCTTCCACCAAGAACCCCGTCCGACCATCGTCGACGACGTAGCGCAGCCCACCCACCGATGCCGCGATGACCGGGGTCCCACACGCGGCCGCCTCGAGTGCCACCAGGCCGAACGACTCCGAGCGCGACGGCACGACGAGCGCGTCGGCTGCAGCGTAGAAATCGGCGAGCCGCTCCTGGGGCTGTGGCGGGAACAACATGACGCGGTCGTTCACGCCGAGCGCCACCGCGAGATCCATGAGCCGGGCGACCTCGGCACCGTCGCCCCCGCTCGGGCCACCGACGATGGCGAGCTGCAGGTCCGCGGTCGCATCCAGATCGAGCGCCACCGCCTCTGCGAGCGTTCGGATCGCCACGTCCGGCCCCTTGTGCGGCTGCAGGCGACCCACGTACAACGCGAGCCGCAGACCCGTGAGGTGTAACCGCTCGCGCGCCGCAAGACGCGAGGTCGGCCGGAAGATCGCGTGATCGATGCCGGGTGGCACGAGCCGCACGTGGTCGGGGTCGGCCCGGTACAGACCTACGAGCTGCGCGGCCTCGACCGGCGTCGCCGCCAACACCCGATCGGCCGCCTGGATCACGCGCTGCTCACCGGCCAAACGCTCAGGTGGCTCGGCGGGCTCACCTCGCACGAGCGAATAGTTCTTCACCTTGCCGAGGGTGTGGAACGACGACACGAGCGGCACGCCCCAGAGCTCCTTCATGGCGCGGCCCACCCACCCCGACAACCAGTAGTGGCTGTGCACGATGTCGTACCGGCGGCCGTCGGCCGAAGCCTGCCGCATCACCCCGCCGAGGAACTCGGGCAGGTAACGCGGCAGGATGGACTTCGGCACCGCCGCGCATGGGCCGGCCTTGATGCTGATGACGCGAACGCCCGAGGCGGGCGGCGGGGGATCGTGGTCGGCACCCCCGCGGCACCGGGTGAACAGGTCGACCTCCATGGCACCTCCGGCTGCCAGGCGCTCGGCGACCGACCTGATGTACACGTTCATGCCGCCCGAATCGCCGCCGCCCGGCTGATCCATAGGTGAGGTGTGCACCGAGAGCACGGCCAGCCGCGGAGCGTCGTTCTTCACCAGTTGGGTCCTTCGCGTCACGGTGGCCCCGGGAGAGGTCCTAGGTCACCTCCGATGCTACGCAGCAACGCACGGAACGGGTGAACCTCTTCCCATCCGCTTCATGAGCGCCACGCCCTCGCGGGGGGATCCAGCGCCCCGAAGGACCACCGTGGCCTCGATCTGGCCTTGGGGCAGCCACCGCGAGCGAGCGGCGCTGCGGGCACCCGCGGCCTATCGCAACGCGAGCGTGGGGTCGTCTTTGTAGCGGCGCATCAGCTCGGCCTGCAGCGTGTCGAGCACGTCGATCACCTCGCGCCGCGATGAAGAAACGCCCTGCTCCTCGTCCACCAGCGTCTCGATGGCAACCACCAGCTCACCGTCGGTGAGCCGCGACGGCTCGGACAACCCGATGTCGTTGGCGAGCCGCTCCACGCGGCGGCGGGCCAGCAGCAGCTCGTCTTCGGGGATGCTGACCCGGACGGCCTCGCCGCGAGACGACCCCTGGTGTTCGTCATCGGCCAAGATCGAGGCCAACCTGTCGACGAGCGGCGCCTGCTCCTCGGAGGACCCGCGCGCATCCAGCTCGGCCTTCAAGATCTCGGCTCGACCTTGCAGCAGCCGGCGAAGGAGCGACAGGTACTCGCGCTCGGCCAGGCACTGGTCGCGGCGCCCTCGCAGCTCGTCGATGTCGAGGTCAGCGATACCGCCGACGAACGAGGGCTCCACGATCTTGTCGATCCGCCGGTTCTTGGGGTGCTCGGCCACGGCGCGATGCTACACCGGAGGGCCGGCGCGCCCGGACAGGCGCCGCGCTAGGCCTGCCGCATCGCGTCGATCAAGATGTCGGCCACCTCGGGACGTGAGAACTCCTGGGGGGGCCGCTCGCCCGTGGCCAGCATCTCGCGGACCTTCGTGCCCGACAGCGAGACTCGATCGTCCGCCTCGTGCGGACAGGTCTTCGGCGAGCCCATGCCCTCACACCGGTTGCACCAGAATGAGTGCTCGAACATCAGCGGAGTGATGCTCAGCTCGCCGGGCTCGAGCTCCTCGAAGATCTCCTGCGCGTCGTAGGTGCCGTAGTAGGTGCCCACGCCTGCGTGGTCACGTCCCACGATGAAGTGCGTGCAGCCGTAGTTCTTGCGGGCGATCGCGTGCCAGATGGCCTCGCGTGGCCCTGCGTAGCGCATCGCCGCCGGGAACACGCTGATCATGGCGCGGTCAGGCGGGTAATAGCCGCCGAACAGAGCCTCGTAGCAGCGCATGCGAACGTCGGGCGGCACGTCATCGGCCTTCGTGGCCCCCATCAACGGGTGCACGAGCAACCCGTCGACGATCTCGAGCGCACACTTCTGGATGTACTCGTGGGCACGGTGGATGGGGTTGCGCGTCTGGAACCCCACCACGGTGCGCCACCCCCGCTCGGCGAAGGCGGCGCGCGTCTCGGCCGGCGTGAGGCGGTAGTCGACGAAGTCGTCGTGGGCAGGAAGCGCCATCACCTCCAGGGTGCCCGCGACGCAGGTATCGCCGGACTCGTACAGGGCTGCGACCCCGGGATGCTCGAGATCGTCGGTCCGATACACCGAGGTGGCTTCTTTCCGCTTGTCGCGAGCGAAACGACCGGTGACGCGGAGCACCGCGACCGGCTCGGCACCGTCGGAGGGGAGCAGGGCGATGGCGTCGGCGCGACCGATCCGGTGCACGTCGTCGTCGGAGATGCTCAGCACGACCGGGATCGCCCATGCGAGCCCGTCGGCCAGGTGCATGGTGTCGAGGACGCTGTGGTAGTCCTTCTCGCCCTGGAACCCGGTGAGCGGGCTGAGGGCGCCGGTCGCGAGCATCTCCAGGTCCGAGAGCTCGCGTTCGTTCACGACCACCTTCGGCAGGTTGGCTGCCTCGGAGGCTAGGTCGGCCGCCGCATCAGACCTGGCGAGGAGATCCACGAGGGCGCCACCGTGCGGCGCTATGGGAAACGTGTCGGACATGCGTGAGGCCTTTCGGTCGGATGGAGCTGGGGGTGACCGGTCGGTCCCGGTCTGCCGTGAGGATACGAAACGCGGGGCGCGACGCTACGCGACGACCCTGAGCGCTTCGGGCGCCAGGTCGATCTCGAGACGGCGGTGATCGCCCAAGACGTCGCCATCGACCTGCACCGGGAACGGGGACCCAGCCTCGACCAGGACGTGGGAGGCGTCGTGCGCGTAGTCGATGTCGCGTCCGTGCACGTGCCGGGCCGAGCCGAACACCTGCCACGCGATGCGTGGAACGTTGCGCCGGTTGAGCCGGCGCACCGACAACACGTCGAGCCCGCGGTCGAGCGAGGCGTCGGGCGTCATGCGGAGGCCGCGCTCCTTGTAGAACGTGTACGGGTCGGTCCGCCCGACCATGACCGAGAGCGACGGGGTCGGCACGCCACCGTCGATGGTGAGCTGGAGGTCGGGCGTCTTGCCCGCGTAGCCGACCAACAGCTCGCGCGCCACCGCCCTGAACGCCGCGCTCTCATACCGCGACCTGGTCTTCGGGAACTTCGCCTCCAGCCGCCGCATCGCTGCCGCGTCGATGCCCGCGCCGCAGTTCACGGCGAAGAAACGTCCGTCGGCCTTGCCGAGGCTGAGCTTCGAGCTCTCGTCGTCCAGGGCCTTCGAGATGAGCACGCCGGTGCACTCGACCGGGTCGGTCGGAAGGCCCAACGCGCGGACGAGCACGTTGGTCGCACCACCCGGTAACACGCCCAGGGCGACGTTGGTGCCGGCGAGCGAGTTCACGGCCTCGTTGATGGTGCCGTCGCCGCTGAACACCACCACGAGGTCGATGCCGTCGTCGACCGCTTGCGCCGCCAGCTCGCTCGCGTGACCCCTGTCCTTGGTCTCGGCGACCTCGAGCCGGAAGTCGGCCGACAGCGCCTTCTCGATGACCGCAAGGGTGGGCGTCGACACGGTTCGCGCGACGGGGTTGACGACCAACAGAACACGGTGGAAGCGCATAGGGTCGCGCAAGTATCGCAGCGACCGCCGTTCGTGCAACGCCGCAGGTCGGCGGCCCGCAGGACGCTCAGCCGCCGGATGAGCCCTCGGCGGCGCCACCGCTGACCGGGGGCAAGATCGCGACCTCGTCGCCCTCGGCCACGACCGTCGTTCGCGTGGCTCGCTCGCCGTTGACCACGAACGACGACACGGCGGCGATGGCGGCGAACCGTTCACCGTGCGCCGACGAGAGGGCGTCGGCCACGTCGCCCACCGTGCGACCGACCGCCTCGACGTGGGAGGACCCGGCAAGCTCGCGGAGGGCGGCGAACAGCCGCACACGCACCGTCATCGCAGGTCAAGCGTACCGGTGCACATGCCGACCGGCTAAGGTGCAGGCATCCCCATGACGATCTTGGCGCTCCTTTCCAATCGTGACGTCGCGCGGGCGCTCCCCGCGCTCGATGACCTGCGTGCGGACCTGAAACACGAGCCGCTCTCGGTGGTGTCGCTCGCGCACGTTGCCGAGCTACAGCCGATCGGGCTGCTCGTCGACGCCGTCGAGAACCCCGCGCAGGCATGGTCGGTGCTCACGGCGCTCCGCGAGCTCGGCAGGCGCATGCCGACGATGGTCATCGTCGACCGCGATCACCTCGAACGGTTCCCGTGGCACGAGGTCGCGGACGAGCTGGTGTACCCGGGCGCCCCGGCGGCCGAGCTCCGGGTGCGGCTGGCCATGCTCCGGCGACGGGCTGGGGTCGGCGAGGCCTCGACCGTCCGTCTCGGTCCGCTCGCGATCGACGTCGACACGTACCGCGTGACCGCCGCGGGAGCATCGTTGGACCTGACGTTCAAGGAGTTCGAGCTGCTCCGCTTCCTGGCGCTGCACCCCGGCCGGGTCTACACGAGGCCCGCGCTGCTCCGCGAGGTGTGGGGCTACGACTTCTACGGCGGCACACGCACGGTCGACGTGCACGTCCGCCGGCTTCGGGCCAAGCTCGGTCCGGCGCACGAAGACCTCATCGAGACCGTCCGCGGCGTCGGGTACCGGGCCGCCGACGTGGCGTAGTCCATCGGGCTCCTCCCCGACGGCATGTGGTCGGTCCGCCAGACCTAGCACGGCGTGGCCATCCGAGAAATGGCTCCGGCGGGCCCTGCGCCGATCAGGTCCCCGGCGTCGATGACGCAGCCATGGACAGCCCGCCGACGACCGCGAAGCTCGTCCCCCTCTCGGGACTCATCCCCCTCGGTCTCGCGGTCATCGCGGCGTTCATCGGGCGGGCGCCGGTTCCCGTGCGCGCCCACGCGCGCATCGGTGCCGGCGCCCGCCCGTAGCCCTACCCCACCCTTCCCCCGGGCTCGGGGGCGGCGCCTCCGGCGCCGCCCCCGATCCATCTCCGTTACGCAGAGTTAACGCCGCGGAAACCGCGCCGAGCCGAACGCCTCCTACCCTTGTCGCATCGACACGCGGAAGAGGAGGAACGCAACGTGACGACGCCCAAAGACGTCATCGCCATGGCGAAGGAGGCCGGCGCTCAGATCGTCGACCTGCGGTTCACGGACCTGCCGGGGCAGGTGCAGCACTTGTCGCTGCCGATCCACGAGCTGACCGAGGAGAAGTTCGCCGACGGCCAGCCCTTCGATGGCAGCTCGGTCCGCGGGTTCCAAGAGATCCAGGAGTCCGACATGCTGCTGGAGCTCGATCCGGGCACCGCGTACCTGGACCCGTTCACCAAGCACCCCACGCTGAACATCACGTGTTTCGTGAAGGACCCCATCACGGGCGAGGACTACAGCCGCGACCCGCGAAACATCGCCCGTAAGACCGAGCTGTACCTGCAGCAAACCGGAATCGCCGACGAGTCGAACTGGGGACCCGAGGCCGAGTTCTACATCTTCGACTCGATCCGCTACGACCAGAACCAGTTCGAGGGCTACTACCACATCGACTCCGTGGCAGGTGCTTGGGCGAGCGGCCGCGAGGAGGAGGGCGGCAACCTCGGCTACAAACCCCGCTACAAAGGAGGCTACTTCGCTTTGCCGCCCATGGACAAGTATCAGGACCTGCGCACCGACATGGTGCTGAACCTCGAGAAGGCGGGGCTGACGATCGAGGTGCACCACCATGAGGTGGGCACGGCCGGGCAGGCCGAGATCGACATGCGCTACGACACGTTGCTGCGCACCGCCGACAACGTCATGAAGTACAAGTACGTCGTCAAGAACACGGCGTACCAAGCCGGCAAGACCGTGACGTTCATGCCGAAACCGCTGTTCATGGACAACGGCTCGGGCATGCACACACACCAGAGCCTGTGGTCCGGTGGCGAGCCGTTGTTCTGGGACGAGGTCAACTACGGCGGGATCAGCGACCTGGCCCGGTTCTACATCGGCGGGCTCCTCGCGCATGCGCCGGCGTTGCTGGCCTTCACGAACCCCACCACCAACTCCTACCGGCGGCTGGTGCCCGGCTACGAAGCCCCGATCAACCTCGTCTACAGCCAGCGCAACCGGAGCGCCTGCGTGCGCATCCCTGTGGGCGGCAGGGGCCCGAAGGCCAAGCGCATCGAGTTCCGGACGCCCGACCCCAGCTGCAACCCGTACCTCGCGTTCAGCGCCATGCTCATGGCCGGGATCGACGGGATCAAGAACAAGATCGAGCCGCCCGAGCCCATCGACAAAGACCTCTACGACCTGCCGCCGGCCGAGAAGGCGGGCGTCAAGCAGGTGCCCGGGTCGCTCGACGAGGTGCTCGACACGCTCGAGGCCGACCACCAATGGTTGCTGGAAGGCGGCGTGTTCACGCACGACGTGATCGACACGTGGATCGAGTACAAGCGGCTCGAGGAGCGCGACGCCGTGCGGCTTCGCCCACACCCGTACGAGTTCAGCCTCTACTACGACGTCTAGGGAGAGCCGGACCATCGGGGGGCACCGGGGCCACCCGGAGCCCTTCGGCCCTCGCGGCGTGTCCGAGCTGCACGTCGAAGGTCGCGAGCACGACGTCGTCGCGTCCGAGCACCAGCGCCGACGCCAGGTGGACCGCGTCGGCGCCACGGAGCCTTCGGCGCTCGGCGAGGTCACCGGCCGAACGGGCGACCGCCGGCGTCAGCTCGACGGCGTCGACACTCGCCAAGATCCGGTGCAACCGGCGGACGGCGCTTCTGTGCTGCGCCGGCCGTAGCCGTCCCGCGCGGGCAGCCGCGGCGAGCGCTGCCCGGACCTCCGGTTCGACCAGGCGGCTCGCGGCGAGCCGATCGACGGCGTCGAACACACCCAGCACGGCCGAAGCATCGGCCTCGTCGCGCAGGAACAATCGAGCGACCGCCGAGGCATCGAGGACGGCGATCACTGACCTTCGGCGCCGCCGTCTTCGTCGCCGCCGCCCTTCGACCACTCGAGGAACTCGGCGAAGTCGCCCTCGATCGCGATTGCGTCTGGCAGGTCGGAGGAACGGATCCGGGAGCCGGTGGCGGGCGTGACGGCGCCGACAGCGAGCAACCCCTGCCACCTGGTCAGACCCTCGACCGGGACGATACGGGCGATGGGCGTGCCGCGTTCGGTGACGATCAGCTCGGCGCCGGCACGCACCTCCTCGAGATACGAGCTGAGGTGATCGCGGAGCTCACGAACACCGATCTCAGCAGGGGTATGTGGCGCTTTCGACACAGTCGAAGTGTACCCTGTCATCGGGCCAGCGGGGATCGCTTTCTGCACGCGAGCCAGGGTCACACCGACGACCCCTCTCAGCTGTGACGTCGGTCACGAGACACGCCCCGGCGTCGTACCCTCCACCCGAACGAGGGCACCTTCGCCCCGAGGATGCACGCCGAGGAGGTTGCTGCCATGCGACGCCGGATCGCCGGAACCCTCACGCTCTTGGCCATCGCGTCGGTGTTGGCGCCCTCAGCGCAGGCGGCCATCGACGCTCGCTGGCAGGCGGAGACCGGCGAGATCGTGCACGACACCGCCTTCGCCCCCGACGGGTCGATCTACGTGGTCGGCGAGCGCCTGGCGAAGATCTCGCGCGCAGGATTCCTCGCGAAGTACTCGGCCGGCGGCGACCTGTTGTGGTCGAAGGCGTGGCTCCCCGATCCCCATGCCAGCACGACGGGTGTGGCCGTCGACGTCGCACCCGACGGACGTGTGGTGTGGGTCGGGCACGTCTACGGACAATGCGAGGGCAACGGCTGGTTCATGCAGGTGCACCGGCCGAGCGGCGTGCGGCTGCACCGCTACGTGACGCCGGGGTGGGCATGCGAGATCGCCCAGAACGTCTCGGACGTGGAGGTCATCGCCGGCCGGCCGCAGATCGTGGTCAGCGGCTACGGGCACGGGTGCTGCGGCGATCCCGAGCAGGACGGTTGGGTCCGCGGCTTCACGATGGGCGCGCTCCCGCAGTGGACCGCTCAATTCGAGCCACCCGCAGGGGTGTCGCCGAGCTACAGCGACCGCGCGACCAGCGTCGCGTCCGCGGGCGGGTGGGTGTACGTGGTGGGGTGGGCAGCCACCGTTCCACGAGACGGCGAGACGCTCCGGCCCGCCGGGATGGTCGTGCTGCAGAAGATGACCCTGAGCGGCGACGTGACGTGGCGGAAGGGCGCGTTCAGGGGAAGGTACGGGAATGAGAGCACGGCGGTGGCCGACGCGCGCCGCGGTCGCGTCACGATCGCGGTGTCGTCGAGGGTTGGCACCATCGGGTGGGGTATGAATCCACCGCCCGAAGCATGGCTCGGCGCCTTCACCACCGACGGGGACAGGTTGTGGACCCGCACGTGGGGCACCGAGTGGCGCTTCGCCGCCGACCCGACCGGGGTCTCCATCGACGCGGCCGGTCACACCTGGGTGGTCGGGACCAGGCGCGACCCCGGTGACCGCGGTCTCGACGTGTTCGTGCGGCGGTTCTCGCCGGCCGGCGTGCTCGCCGATCGGTCGTTGATCGACGGGCCGGAAAGGTGGTTGGTGGGAACCGGCGTCGACACCCTCGGGGTGCGAGGCTCGGTCGCCGGCGCAGCGACCAACCGGTTCAACGAGTCCACGTCCGGGAGGGTGTGGGTCGTGGGGGTCGTGTGACGACACCGATGACGCGAGCCATCGATCCCGCGCCCCGATCCTTGACCTGAGCCATGCCGCTTTCGATCCAGACCGCGAGCCACCTGCACGGCGAGATCATCGTCGAGAACGCCTTCCCGGAGGAGTTCGACTCGTTGATGGGTGTCCTTGGCTCACTCGAGGTCGCGCTTCGACCGGTGAAGGCGTTCACGGCATCGGGACGGCCGAAGGAACCGAAGCGCCACGAACGCGTTATCGGTGGAGATCGACTGCCGTTCCTCCTCCCGGTGGACCAGGCGCGGATGAACAAGGGCCTCGATGCCGCCTTCCGCACGCATGGGTGGACGACGCAGCCCATCGCTCGCGGCGACATGGCCGGGGCGGCCGCGCCGCTGGGTCTGAAAAGTGATTTCTTCCGCAACGGCGTCTTCTAGAGGTCGAGTTCGGGAACATCGCGAGCATGCACCGGGACTTCTTCAAGTTCCAGATCGCGAACAGGGCCAGTGCCGGGGAGGTGGGCGTGCTCGTGTGTGCGACCGAGCGACTCGCCAAGTTCTTCGACTCATGTGTAATGACGTTCGAGGCGGCGAAGCGTCACATCCCGTACCTCGCGATCGGCATCCAGATGCCCATCTTGTTCATCGGCATCGAGCCGGTCGACTTCGACGGGGTTGGAGCTCGGTACGAGCAGATGCGAGCCTTCTGCGAGGAGAATGGCCTCCTGTGCCATGCCTTCGAAGCCGCCTTCGGTGCCGTGGTCGACGTATCGGTACCGTCGGCTGACGCTCCGGGAGACTCAGGACTTCTCGTCGACTTTGCTGAGTCGTGACCCCCGAGGGAGCAGGTCTGCCAGAACGCTCGCTACCCGCTCGACCAAACCAATGACGAGGGCGTTGCCCATCATGAAGGCGCGGCGGCCGTCGGGCATACCGGTGTCCGTCCACCCGTCGTCGAAGCCGTTCAGTCGTTCCAGCTCGACGGGTGTGAGACGGCGGAGCCGCCCATCGTCTACCTGGATCACATGTTTGAATCGCGACGGCGAGGTTCCGCCTTCGCCCGTGAGGATCGTGCGCGAAGGAAGCTCGATCCGATCGGGGAACGCGATCGCACCTTCCGAGTACGAATATCCGTGGCCGTTCGCGGCTACCCGATCTTCGTTCTTCGCTCCTTTAAGGCAACGCCATCTCGTGACCTGGTTCTCGGGGATGAAGAACGCCTCCGGCACATCGGTGTCCGGTACCAGGATGTCGCCGAGCGTCCGCTGCTCGGCATCCGAACGAGCGTCGAGTGATCGCGTCCAGACGTCGCGACCCCACATGACGCCGCCGTCGCGGAAGGGCGTCACCCTGTTCATCCAACCGAACTCCTGGGTGATCTGCGCCGGATGTCCCCGCAGAACCATGTCGGGCTGCCGGTCAAGGAGGCTCGGGCCTCGGTCGACCGCTGGCTCCACCGGAAGAGCGTGGGCAAGCACGCCGTCGCTGTAGAGCCACACGAGTGGGCCCTTGGGATACGGTTTGGTGATCCCTTCGGGCACCTTGTGAGCAACGATGAACACGCGGCGGCGGCGCTGCGGGAAGCCGTAGTCAGCTGCGTTCACCACCCGCCACTCGACCAGGTACCCCAGATCGGACAGACACGCCAGGATGATCGCGAAGTCCCGCCCTCGTTGCGTGGACGGCGACTTGAGCAGCCGGTCGACGTTCTCGAGCATGACGAGCTGCGGTCCTTTGGCAGCGATGATCTTGTGGATGGCCCACCACAAGACGCCCTTCTTCCCCTCGATGCCGTGCGCTTGGTTCAGCGTCTTCGCGACCGAATAGTCCTGGCAGGGGAAGCCGCCGACCAGGAGGTCGTGGTCGGGGATGACGTCGAGGTCGTGCTCGAGCCGCGCGACGACGAGGTTGACGTCTTCGTTCGAGAGCGTGTCGTCGTCCCAGTGTGCTCGGTAGCAGTCGGCCGCGTGCTGCGTCTTCGTCGATGGCTCCCACTGGTTCGCCCAGAGCGTCTGCCAGCCCGACGGCTCGAGACCGAGGCGAAAGCCGCCGACACCGGCGAAGAGCTCAACGACGCGTCGGTCTTCAGATGTCGATCCACCGTGAGCCTTCTTCACCCCACACCCTTCCCCAGGGTAGGCGAGATCGGGGAGGAAGATCACACCCCTGTGATCCGATGAGCGAGCCTAGCATGAGCGCCCGACAAGGATCAGGTCTCGTCGTTGGCCCACACGCACGTGCTGCGCAGCGGGCAGACGTGGCACCGCGGGGACCTCGGGAGACACACGACGGCGGCGAGGTCCAGCACCGCCCAGTTCCAATCCCGGGAACCCTCCTTCGGAGTCGCCTTCGCGACGAGATCCCAGAGCGTCGCGTCTTGCGACGGCGGACCTGACGGCTCGAGACCGAAGTACCGTCGGTACACGCGGGCCGTGACACCGTCGACCACCGGTGCCGGGGCGTCGAATGCCACGGCCGCGGTCGCGCCGGCCGCGTACGGTCCGACACCCGGGAGGGTGAGCAGCTCCTCGACGGAGGTCGGGACCGCCCCGCGTCGTTCGATCTCGCGAGCCATGTTCCGCAACGACGAGGCACGTCGAACGAGGCCCAGGGGGCGGATGACGTTCTCGATCGTTCGCACGCGCGCCCGACCAAGTGAAGCGGCATCGGGCCACCTCCTGAACAACTCGCGGTAGACACGCGTCACGGTCGAGCCCCGGGAACGTTGCAACAGCACCTCGGCCACGAGGATGCGGAACGGATCGTCGGTCTCGCGCCACGGGAACGAACGCCGATTCGCGGCACCCCACCGGCTGACCCCTCGCCGGAACACCCCCCTTGCGTCGACCACGACTAAGGATGTCAGTCCCATGGATCACACTCGTGTAACTCGGCCTCCCGACGCTGGGAGGTCAACGTGACGTGTCAAGCGGAGCATCACATCGATAACGATCCGTGCCCGAATCGCGGGTCGACGAACACCGATGCGGCGACCGACGGACGACCCATGGTCGCCGGTCACCATCTGCTGCATATGTGGCGAGGTCTTCGACGTCAGAAGCGAGCGGTACGCGGCCTACACGGAGGAGGAGGGATGTAGCCGCCTAGCGCCTCGCGAGCGAGTCCCTGATCTGCGTCAGCAGCTCGATCTGGGTGAGGCCGGCGGCTTCGTGGGCACGACGCGTTGCGTACATGGGTGCACCCGCGGCGTCGATCGAAGCGAGAGCGTGGGCGATCCCATGCGCCTCACGCCAGCTCTTCGCGGAAGACCCGCTCCACGGCGCGGCGGCACCTGCGGGTGATACGCAGGTAGTCGTCCAGGAACGACTGCCGCGGGTATTCCTGGTAGCCCAGGCGCCGCGCGAGGGCCGTCTGCTCGGCGGGGTCCGCCGGCACCGCCTCGGCATGCACACGGCGGTCGACCTCCATCGCGTCTTTCACATCGGTCAAGAACACGAAACATTCGCCCAGGTCGCGCGCAACGCTTTGCTCCATGAACCGGGCCTCCGCGAGGTGCTCGATCGCCGCGAGGGTCTTCGGCGTGCGGACCTCGGCGTGATCGCCGCCATGGCGAAGCAGCAACAGCTCCACCGCGAACTGCACATCGGCGAGCGAGCCGTGGCCGAGCTTCAGGTGGAACCGGGCCGCTTCGGGAGGCTTCACGCGCTCGCGCTCGATGCGCGCACGCATGTCGCGGATCTTCACGACGTCGTCGAAGGTGATGCCGCCCGGCGGGTAGGCCAGGTCGTGGGCGGCGTTCACGAACCGGCGAGCGAGGTGGCCGTCGCCAGCTGCGTGGGCGACCCGCAAGAGGGCCTGCTGTTCCCAGAGCTCGGCGTAACGCTCCCAGTAGTCGAGGTAGCCCGCCAGCGACCGGGCGAGCGGACCGTTGCGGCCCTCGGGTCGCAGGTCGGCGTCGATCTCCCACCCGGCGGCCCGCACGTTGCGCATCACGTCTTCGGCCGCGCGGTTCGCCTCACGCTGGTCAGCCGAGCCCTCACCGTCGTAGACGAACGTCACGTCGAGGTCGCTCGCGAAGCTCAGCTCACGCGCGCCGAGCTTGCCCATGCCGATGACGGCGAACGGCACGGCCGGCTGGGCGGTGTCGACCGCATCACCCAGGAGCCGCTCGGCCACGGCCGCCAGCGCCTCCCCGGTCTCGCGGGGGGGCAACTCACGAGCGGCGTAGCTAGCCACGACGCGCAGGAGCTCGGCCCCCACGTCGTCGGCGTACACGTGCCCTGCAGCCAGGGCACGGAGACGCTCGGGGTCGGCGACGACCAGGTCGGTGGCGAACCGGCTCGCGCCGACGGCTGCGGCCAGACGCCGCGCCGCGGCCGGGTCGGTCGCGAGGGCATCGGCGGGGCCGAGCCGTTCCCCCACCGCCTCGGCAACCCGCTCGAGCCGAACGAGCGCGGCGTCGGGGTCTGCGGCGAGCGCGAGCTGCGGCGCCATCACCGGGAACACATGCGCCAGCACCTTCCCGAGCCGTGTCGCAGGGTCGACGAGCCGCTGCAAGACGTCGAACGACCTGCCCGGCTGGGCGAACCCGAGCCCTTCGAGGAGCTCCTCGGTCGCCGGCCGGTCGGTCCCAGGGCGCGGCGAGGCCGGTCCCGCGAACGCCTCCAGCAGCGGGCGGTAGAACAGGCGCTCGTGGATCTGCCTCACCAGCCCTGTGGTGCGGTCGTACGCGGCCTGCAGCTCGCGAGCGTCCGTTAGGCCTAGTGAGCGAGCCAGCGTCGTGCGTGCTGCGATCTCGGCCGGCAGGTCGTGCGTCTGCAGGTCGCGCACGATCTGCAGCCGGTGCTCGAGCCGGCGCAGGAACCGGTACGCGGCGGCGAGGTCTTCGGCATCGGATCGAGCCACGTAGCCCTCATCGGCCAAGGACGCCAACGCGGCGAGGGTCGACGGGCTCCGCAGCGCCGGGTCGCGCCGGCCATGCACCAGCTGCAGCAGCTGCACGGCGAACTCCACGTCGCGGATGCCGCCGTGCCCGCGTTTGACCTCGGTGAACTCCTTCCCGCGCTGGCGGATGTACTCCTCGAGCCGGACCTTCGTACGTCGCACCTCGTCGATGGCCGCGGCCGGGAGATGTTCGGGGTACACGAGGGGCTCGAGGCCCCGGATGAAGCCGGCGCCGAGCTGCTGGTCGCCGGCGACCGCGCGTGCCTTCAGCATGGCCTGGCGCTCCCACGTCGCCGACTCACCGTCGTAGTAGGCGATGGTGGCGTCGAGCGACCGGCTGAGCGCGCCCGACCGACCCCCCGGCCGCAGGGTGGGATCGACGCGGAGCGCCACACCGTCGGCCGTGGGCTCGGCGAGCAGTCGGATGAACGCGGCGGCCAGGCGTTCCGCCTCGTCTTGGGCTGGGGGCCCCTGCTCGACGTGCATGAACAGCAGGTCGACGTCGGAGGCGAAGTTCAGCTCGCGGCCGCCGAGCTTGCCCAGGCCGATGACCGCCAAGGTCGGCTCGGCGGCCGCGGTCGGCTCGGCGGCGATTCGCAGCGCGGCGGCGATGCACGCGTCGGCCACGTCGCTGATCTCGCGGACCACCTCGTCGAGAGCGGCCCCCGCGAGGTCGCGCGCGGCCACCCGCATGAGCGCCCGCCGACGGAACCGACGGAGTCCCGCCTCGGGACCGAGCCCGTCGATGTCGGCGGCCAGCTCCTCGTCGAGGGCACGGCGGTCGCGGAGCGAGACGTCGGCGAGGGACTCGGCCTCCTCCGGCGAGCGAACCAGGAAGTCGGCGGCGGCGCTCGAGAAGCCCAGGAGCCGGGTCGCGGCGGCCTCGACCCCGGGGTGCTCCAGGGCGCGGGCAGCGATGGGGGCCGAGCGGACGCGCTCGAGGGACACCCGGGCGAGCGCGGGGTCGGGGGCCAGCAGGTCGATCTCAGCGCGGCCGGGCACGGGTCCGACGCTCACGGCGGGAGGGCGAACGCCGCGTCGGGGAGCGCGACGCCCACCTGGGCGAGGGCCTGGGCCAGCGCTCGCTCGAGGTCGGGCGTGCCGGGAGCCGCCACCACGACGTGCGCCGTCGGCGCCACCTCGCGCGCGAAGCGTGCGGCTGCCGCCGACGGCGCCAGCACCACCTGGGCTCTCCGGAGCAACGCCACCTCGGCGCGGCGATCAGCGACGTGGTCGTCGGTCCCGGGCCCCGACATGTCGTACACGACCGCCGTCTGCGGCTGCGTCTCGTCCAACGCGGGCGCGAACCGGGCGCCTGCGTCGGGCCCGACGACGACGACCACCGAGGCGCGTGCCCGGTTGGTTGCGAACCACGCCGGGGGCGCGTCCACCGCCACGTCGATGTCGCCCGCCCGCAGGCGCGCGACCTCGTCGTCGGCGGCTCGCCCGACCGCCAGGGCGACGTCGAGCGCCTCGGTCGCATTCGCGAGCGCCGAGACGAGCCGGAGACCGGCGCCACCCATCGCCGCCGTGCCCGCGACCACGAGCACGAGCAAGGGATCGCCACCGTCATCCACGGCGCCGGCGCTCACGCGGCGCCTCCGGAATCGGTCTTCGACCGCGCCGCCAGGGTCCGCCTCGCTTTGTTCCATGCCCGCCGCCACGGTATGCGGTCGTAGCGACGCAGCCGGCGTTCGAGCTCGATGACACGCTCCTCGGCCCCGTCGGCACGCTGCTTGTGCCAGTTGTAGTGGCGGTCGCCCTCGTGGATCTTCCGCCACAGTCGCGTGAACCTGATGTCGGCTTCGGTCAGCTCGCGGCCGAGCATGGCGAGGAGCCGGTCCAGCTCACGCTCACGCGCGGCGAACGCCGCCTGTTGCGACGCGAGCCTGGTCCCGAGTGCCCGGGTGGCTCGCGCGTACCGTTCGCGCTCATCGTCGAGCGAGGCCGGCGCATCGGACGACGAGCGCGAAGGTGGGCCGGTCGGGATCGCGACGGCAGCGCCGTCGCCGACCAACGCGGCCACCGCGTCGAGGTGCGCGTCGAGCGCCGCGACCTCGCGCGCCACGGCCTCGTCGTCCACCCCCGCGGCGATCGCGTCGCGGCATGCGTCCGCCACCGCGGCGACGTCGCGAACCACCGCGCCGGGCCGGCCCAACCGTGTGAACAGGTCGGCGAGCCCGCCGCGACCCTGGGTGTCGACGACGACCGCCGGCCGGCCGTAGCCGGTGGCCACGACCGCGAGCGAACGAGACGCGCCCACCACCACCGCCGACCAGGCCACGGCGGCGCACACATCGTCCACCCCGGCGGACGGCGGCAGGCTCACGGCCTCGGGGAGGGCCACCCTCAGGGCATGCGCCACCCGGCCGTCGCCGGCGATGGGCTCCGCCTCGACGATCACCGGCGTGAGCGCTCGCTCCGCGCAGACCACACGCACCCCGGCGGCGAGCGCGTCGACGTCGGCCGCCAGGCCCGCGGCCGCGTGCACGACGAGCGCGTCGCCCACGGGGAAAGATCCGGCCGCCCGAAGCCGGGCGACCCGGTCGGCGAGACCGTCCACCGGGAGGTCACGAGCCACGACCAGCGACACGTCGGGCACGACCTCGACATCGGCACCCACCCCCGCCGCGCGGAGCGCTGCCCGTGACGGCTCGTCTCGTACCGCGATCAGCGCGCGGCTCGAGGCGCCGCCGCGCCACCGCGCGGCGAGCTCGGGGTGCGCCGGTCCCTCGACGCCGATGCCGGTCCACGCCACCGGCAGATCGCCTTCCCTGGCGCCCAACCCTTCGATGAAGAACCTCGACGGGGCGCGCGCCTCGAGGTCGGCAGCGTCCATGCCGTACCAGGGGGCCAGGCGCCCATCGTCGCCGTGCACGATCTGCCCGGGACCGATCACCAACAGATCGAGACGGTCGGCCCAGTCCTCAACGCCCTCGACGCTCCACACGCCCAGCGGCGCCGGTGCCGGGGTCGCTTCGAAGCGACTGCGACCCACGTACCCGAGCGGCGCGGCCGCGAGCGGGGTCATGACCGGGAGCCGCCGAGCCAGCTCGGCCGCAACGATCGTGGTGCCCAGCACGTCGCCGAGATGCTCGATGTCGGAGGTTCCCCACAGGCCGACGCGCACCATCGCCGGCAGCCTACGGGACACGGCCACCGCCGGCGCTCACGGGCTGGGGAAGGAGTTCACGCCGCCGTAACCACGCCGGGCGCGTGCCGGCCTAGCCTGGCTCGATGCTGAGCGCCGACGCCGACTACGTGTTGCGCACCGTCGAGGAACGCCAGATCCGGTTCGTCAGGTTCTGGTTCACCGACGTCCTCGGTTTCCTCAAGTCGTTCACCATCACCTCGCAGGAACTGGAGGGCGCCTTCGCCGACGGCATGGGGTTCGACGGCTCCTCGATCGAGGGTTTCAGCCGCATCCAGGAGTCGGACATGGTCGCGGTTCCCGACGCCTCCACCTTCCAGGTCATCCCGTGGAAGACCGAGCAGCCGGTGGCCCGCATGTTCTGCGACATCTACGAGCCTGACGGGACGCCGTTCGACGGCGACCCGCGCGGCGTGCTCAAGCGCCAGCTCGCGAGGGCCGCCGACCTGGGCTTCACCTTCTACGTGGGGCCGGAGCTCGAGTATTTCTACTTCAAGAGCGTCGAGGACCCCGCGTTTCTGGACCAGGGCGGGTACTTCGACGAGACGCCGCTCGACGTCGCGACCGACTACCGCAAACGGACCGTGCAGTACCTCGAGGCCATGGGCATCCCGGTCGAATACGTGCACCACGAGGTCGCGCCGAGCCAACACGAGATCGACCTGCGCTACACCGACGCGCTGACCATGGCCGACAACGTCATGGCGTACCGCCTCACCGTGAAGGAGGTCGCGCAGGAGTTCGGCATCTACGCGACCTTCATGCCGAAGCCGGTCGCGGGTGTGAACGGCAGCGGCATGCACACCCACCAATCGCTGTTCAAGGGTGATCGCAACGCGTTCTTCGACCCGGCCGACGAGTACCACCTGTCGGACACGGCGAAGAGCTACATCGCGGGCTTGTTGCGAGCCGCGCCCGAGATCACGCTCGTCACGAACCAATGGGTCAACTCGTACAAGCGGTTGGTCCCCGGCTTCGAGGCGCCGGTCTACGTGTGTTGGGCGAGGCGCAACCGCAGCGCCCTGGTCCGCATCCCGCAATACAAGCCCGGCAAGGAAGAAGCCACACGCATCGAGTTCCGCTCGCCCGACCCGGCGTGCAACCCGTACCTTGCGTTCGCCGCGATGCTCGCCGCCGGGCTCGACGGCATCGACCAAGGCCTGTCGTTGCCGCCGGAGGCCTCGAACAACATCTACGAGATGAGCGAGGACGAGCGCGCCGCGGCCGGCATCGCGTCGCTGCCCGAAGACCTGCACGACGCGATCGGGCTTGCCGAGCGCTCGGACCTGCTGCGGGCGGCGCTGGGCGATCACGTCCACGAGTTCTTGATCCGCGCGAAACGGGCGGAGTGGGACTCGTTCAAGGCCTACGTCACCCCGTACGAGGTCGAGCGCTACCTGCCGGTGCTGTAAGGTCGGGCCTCACGGCGGGTGCGAAAGACCTAAGCCGTTCGGCGGTTTGACGGTCCGTGAGGCGTGGGCCGATGCTAGGTGGCCCGTACGCCACACCACTCATCGCTTCAACCCGGGAGGGGTTTTTCATGATGCTTCGAGTCCGGCGCGCTCCGCGCGTCTTCGCCCTGCTCACGTCGCTGCTCGTAGCCGCGGTGGTGCTCATCCCCGCCGGGGTGGCCACTGCTGCTCCCGGCGCCGACCTGCAGATCACCGCTGGCACACCGGTGTTGCCGGGCACCCAGACCGCCGTCTTCGCCAATGCGAACACGGCACAGAACGCCGTGATCTTCGGATACGACGTGGTGAACGACGGGCCGGGTGTCGCACTCGGCGTCGCCTTCAACGACACATTGCCGGCGGGCCTCAGCCTCGTCGGCGTGTGCGCGGGGGTCGGATGCACCCCGTCGGGTGGCTCGCTCCCGCTGTTGCTTGGCACGCTCGAGGGGAACCCGGCCAACGACATGGTGCACGTCCGCATCAAGGCGCAGGCGAGCGCATCGCTCCGCGGTGGCCCCAGCAGCTTCCAGGACGCGGCATCTGTCTCGTCGACGACCGAGGACCCCGACGTGGAGACGAACAGCGCCTCGTCGACGGTGACCGTGTGGACGGTGCCGGATGCGCCTACCGACGCCCAGGCGAACCCGGGCAACGGCAACGCGTTCTTCCAGTGGCAGCATGACCTGTCCGCGAACGGTGGGTCGCCCGTCATCGATTTCGCGGTGACGGTGACAGGGCCGAGCGCCCCGACGGTGCCCGCCGTCTCCGTGACCGACCCGTGCGGCACGAGCACGACGCAGGTCATCTTCTGCACCGACGTGTCGCCGCTCACCAACGGGTCGCTCTACTCCTTCTCCGTCCGGGCGCGCAACGTCGTCGGGCTCAGCGACGCGGCGTCCGACACGACGACGCCGTCGATCGACGCCTCGGCGCGGCAGATCAACGCGGGCACCCTGACCCAGGTGACGGGGAACACGACCAACCCGACCGAAGGCGATCCGCTCATCACGACGCAAACGTTCCTGACCAACACGTTCGGGGTCGGCCTGCTCCTCGAGACGAGCAACCGCGCGAACACGTTCTGCGCCGGCCCGTGCCTGGCCAACCAGGTCCTCGTCAACAAGCTGGAAGATCCGACGTTGCCGCCCGGCTTCTACGAGGTGACGCTGCTCTACCACAAGTCGGTGGTGGGGGGGACAGGCGTCCCCTACGAGGTGTACTTCGCACCCGACGACACCTCGACCGTGGGGACGGTCCTGCCGACGTGCCCCAAGAGCAACGCAGCGATCGTCGCGGACTGCTCGCGGATCAAGCTCGGGAAACTCGGTGCGAACCCGCAGCTGAAGATCACCGTCTTCACCGACGACGTCGACCCGACGGTCGGCGGCAGGCTCAAGTAGAGGGGGACGACCGCCCGCGATCCCGAGCCGGGATCGCGGGCTCCCCCACGATCCCGAGCCTTGCGAACAGGGTCTTCCGCTCCAGCTCGAGCTCGGCGTTGGTGACCTCGCCGCGAACCGCGGCGAGGTCCCACAACGCGGCCAGCGAGAACGCCACCTCGTGGTCGGCGCTGCGCTCGCGCGCCAGCCGCATCGATAGTTCGAATGCCTCTCGCGCTTCGTCGAAGCGTTCACGCTGGAGCAGCGCATACCCTCGCAGCCGGTGGAGCATCGGCGCCTGCGCCGATGCTCCAACGCTCCGTTCATCGGCGGCTATGAGGCGATCGGCCAGGTCGAGCGCCGCATCCGCGCGACCATCAAGCACGTGCGCCTCCACGATGCGAGCGTCGGTCTCGAGCACCTGGGATGCGTACCCGGCCTCGTCGAACATCTTCCTCGCCTGGTCCAGCAGCTCGATGGCCTCGTCGGGGCGGCCCGTTCGGGCGGCCACGCGACCGAGGTTCCCGACGACATACGCCACCCCGACGTCGACCTCCGCCGCGCGCCACACACGCAGCGCCTCGCGGAACATCGTCTCGGCCTCGAGCCACCGGCCCTGATCCGACAACACCTCGGCCACGTTGTTCGTGGCGTTCGCAGCCTCCACCCGGTCACCGGTGGCAAGGCGCAGCTCGCCTCCCCGTTCCCAACAAGCGAGCGCTTCGTCCCACTTGCCCTCGTAGTACGCGAACGTGCCCTTGTTCATCCACAACTGGCCCTGGCCACCGAGCATGTCCAGCTCCTCGGCCACGGCGAGCGCCCGATCCGACCATTCCGCGCTCGCGCCCAGGTCTCCGAGGTCGGCATAGGCGAGCGAGAGGGTCAGGGCGGCCTGGGCCACGGCTTCGCGCGCACCGACCCGCTCGGCAAGCTCGAGCGCCGAGAACGAAGAAGCGATCGCCTCGTTCGCGCGCCCCTGGAAGTAACGGAACGTACCGCGCACCGCCGTGATCTGCGCCCGCAGCTCGTCGGCCCTGGTCCCCGCGACATCGTCGAGCGTCTTCAGCGCCCGGTTCGCCGTACGGATCGCCAGCGTATATCGGCCGCGGCGCTCTGGCATCCAGGCTTCCTGCAGCAGCAGGTCGGCCTGGGCCAAGGGGTCGCCGGCAAGGAGCTTCCGTGCCGCGCGATAAGCCCCGGCCGCCGCATCGAAGTGACCGAGCCTGTCGTGCGCCTTCGCGACCGCCTGGTGCACGTCTGCCACCTCGACGGGATCGATCGACCGCAGCCGTCGTGCAGCCTCGAGTGCCTTCCCGTAGTGGTCGAGCGCCTCGACGACGGCTGCCTTCTCGAGGGCCCGCTCGCCGGCCACCCTCCCGTATCGCCAGGCTCGGTCGAACCGGTCGGCGCTGAAGAAGTGCAGGGTCAACAGCCCGGCGATGTCGTCGGGGTCGTGAGACTCACGTTCGTAGCGGTCGGCCACGATCTCGTGCAACCGGCGCCGTGTGCGGAACGGCAGCCCTGCGTACGCGGCGTCACGGATCGCCGTGCGCCGGAACCGGTGGTACCCGTCGGCGTCGTCGTGGAAGAAGTCCTCGAGCCGGGTCCACGTCGATGCATCGGGTCGAGGGATGTCGTCGCCCAGCACGTCGTCGAGGAATCGAGGGTGGAAGGTCAGACCGAGCACCGACGCCCTGCGCACCAACGCCCGATCGGCAGGAGCGAGGCTGTCGATCCACACCGTGGCCGCCGCCTCGATGGAATCGGGGAGCTCACCGTCGGTCGATGCCGAGCGCAGCAGGTCGAGCAGGAACTGCGGGTTGCCACCGCACCGTTCCGATGCTCGCTCGACGACGTGCCCGGGAAGCGGCCGATCGTCGGTGGCGGCGTGCGCGAGACTGATCAGATCGCTCGTCGCCATGGGCCCCGGCGTGACCCGGGTGGTCACGGGCGCCTCGGGCGCGATGAACCCACCCGGCACGTCGCGCCGCAGAGCCACGAACAACCACGGCCGGTCGTTGAGCTCGCCTGCGGCAACGGCGCCAAGCAGGTCCGCCGACGCTTCGTCCATGAGGTGCGCGTCTTCGAACGTGAACATCGTCGGCCCGGGTGCCACGGCTCGAAGGAAGCCGATCATCGCTTCGTGCAGCTTCGGCCGGACGAACTCCTCGGCCAGGTCTGTCACCTCGCGCGTCGGGTCCATGTCGGCGTCGAGCACCGAAGCCACGAGCGGCAGCCAGGGCAGCAAGTCGGGGTCGAGCTCCCGGGCTCGCTCGACGAGGCGATCGACCACGACCTCAGTTGGATCGTCCCACGACAGATCGACCAGCTCCCGGCAGGCGCCGCGCCAGGCGACGTACGGCCACGACGACGTGTACGCCTCGCCGGTGGCATGGAGGCGCACGAGGTCGCCGGTGTCGCCCGCCAGCTCCTCGACGAGTCGCGTCTTGCCGATGCCCGCCTCGCCGACGATCTCGACGAGCCGTACCTCGCCTGCGCGCGCCGCAGCCACCGCCGCTCGCAACGTGGCAACCTCGTCGGCACGTCCGACCAGCGGATAGGAAGCGCCGCCATCTCGCCCGGCGCGGCTCCCCGTGGGCTCGCCCACGGACCACGCCTGCACGGGCTTCGCCTTCCCCTTGACCGAGAACGGCTCGAGCGCGTCCACATCGAACCGCGTCGCCGACCGGTCGAGGATCGCCTGGGTCGCGTAAATCTGACCGGCTGGCGCTTTCGCCATGAGGCGCGCGGCGAGGTTCACCGCGTCACCCATGATCGTGTAGGTGCGCCGATAGTGCGGCCCGATGTCGCCCGCGAACACGTTGCCGTGGTTGACACCGATGCGGATCGCGATCGCGCGCTCCTGTGCGACGACGCGACGAAGGGCAAGCAGCATCCGCTCGTCGTCTTCGCCCACGGCGCGCGGCACCCCGGCCGCGATGATGAGCTTGCCGCCATCGGCATCGACGTCGGATCCCAGGAAGCTCACGCCGTGTGCATCGACCGCCTCCTGCGTATCGCTCACCAGCCGGTGGATCTCGTCGGCGGTCTTCGCGGGCCCGACCCTTCGCAGCAGCTCGTCGGTGCCGTCGAAGTGGATGAATGCCACCGAGGCCTGCCGGTGCTCGGGCTCCCCCAACCCCGAGAGCAACTTCTCGCGGATGGCGAGCGGCACGCACCGCTCCAGCATGGTGTCGGAGACCTGAGGCAGGGCCGATACCCGATCGACCGGGTGGCCCGGCGGAGCCGACCGCAGGAGCAGGCCCGGTCCCTTCGTGGCGCCGACGCTCGACGCCGGGACGAGACCCGCGAGCGCCGGACTGATGACGATCTGGCCGGCTTCGGCCGTGCCCTCCATCGCGACGACCTCGGTGGCGGCCGGACCCGTCACGATCAGCTCTTTGTGTGACTCCCCCACCAAGAACAGGTCGAACGTGCCGCTGTGCGCACCCACCGACATCCGCAGGTTGACTCGACCGCCCGGCGTCTCGAGCTTGCCCACGGTGCGCAGACGCGTCCGCATGCCCACCGCGGCCCGTGTTGCCCGGGCGGCGTCGTCGGCTGCTTCTCCGCCGGTAAACAACAGCAACAACGCGTCACCACCGAACTTGAGCAAGCTGCCGTCGCCCTCGTAGGCGACCGCGAGCAGCTCGCCGAAACACGTGCTGATGGCGTCGGCCATCTCTTCCGCGCCGACGCGCCCGAGCTTGGCGAGCTTCTCGGACAAAGCGGTGAACCCCGAGATGTCGACGAACACGACCGCGCCGTCGACGCTGCGGTGGCGGCGGCCGGGCTCAGACGCCACCCACTCCAGCGTGGGGCGCGGGAGATACGGCTGGAGGCGAGCGCGGAAGGAGGTGGTGGTGGCCATGACGGGAGGCCATCTTCCCCCACATCGGGACCGGCGGCGAGCGCGGGCCGGCGAGCGGCCCCGGCGGGGGCGATCAGCCGACGACGATCTTGCCGCACATCCCGGAGCACGTACCGGACGACAGGACCGAGTGGAACCGACAACGGAACTTGAAGACCCCGGTGTTCCGGAAGCGGAAGGAGGTCGACTCGCCCTGGCTCAACGTGACGTTCTTCGTGAACCCCTTGTAGGCGGTGACGGTGTGCATGCCCTTCTTGGCCGTCCAGGTCACCCTCGTGCCTTCGGCGATCTGGGCGAGCTTCGGACGGAACACGTTGGTCCCGTCGATGAGCCGGGTGGCCTTGATCAGGAACGCGCCTTGGGCAGGGGCGGCGAACACGAGCACGGAGGCGACGGCCAGCGCGACGAGGCAACGACGGCGGGTGCGAGGCATCAGCGAGTCCTCCCGTGGCTTTCGGCCGTGGCTGTTCGGCGGTCAACCCGCCGGCTTGCACCTTCTGATACGCCTAGGCTAGCGTGGCTGGATGCAGCCCGACGAACAGCTCACCCCGGCCCTCGAGCAAGCGCGCGCGCGCCGCAAGACCCTGCACGACGGTCTCGTTCACCTCGAGGAGGCGATCTCGTCGCCGGCCACCGGTCGCATCGCCGATTGGACGGCCGCCGTGGTCAAGGAGATGGTCGAGGTCCGCGAGGCGTTCGGGCAGCACATCGTCGTCACGGAGCGTGCCGACGGCCTGTACGCCGAGATATCGGAGCGTGCGCCGAGGCTGCAGAACAACCTGCAGCGCCTCCGCGACGAGCACCCCGAGATCGCGGCGGCGATCGACGCCATGATCGTGCGTCTCGAGCAGACCGAGATCGCCAGCGTGCAGTGGCCGCTCGACGATGCCCGCGACGACCTCCAGCGGTTCATCGGGACCGTGATCCGCCACCGTCAGAAGGGGGCTGATCTCGTGTGGGAGGCCTACAACGTCGACATCGGCGGGCTCGAGTAGCGCGAGCGAGGGCCGCCGGTCGCTAGGCTTCCGATCGTGCTGCGTGTCGCGCTCGGTCAGCTGAACACCACCGTCGGGGACCTCGACGGCAACATCGAACGTATGGCCGCCTGGGCCGCCGACGCCACCGTCGCCGGCGCCGGCGTCATCGTCTTCCCCGAGCTCGCGATCAGCGGCTACCCACCCGAAGACCTCGTTTTGCGCCCGGGGTTCGTGCGTGATCAGCTCGCGGCGCTCGATACGCTCGCGACGGCGACCGCCGCCGGGTGCGACGTCATCGTGGGATTCGTCGACCGCGACGGGCGGGGACTCCACAACGCCGCGGCGCTCCTTCGGGGTGGTTCGGTCGTGGGTCGTTACCACAAATGCCGGCTGCCCAACTACGGCGTGTTCGACGAAGAGCGGTACTTCGAACCAGGTGACGCGGGTGAGCTGGTCGACATCGGTGGGGCCGCCGTCGGGCTCTCGGTGTGCGAAGACGCGTGGCTCCCCGGTCCTCCGTGGACCGACTACACAGGGGCTGCCTGGGTGGCCAACATCAACGGGTCGCCGTTCCACCGGGGCAAGGTCCACGAACGAGAGGACGTCTTGCGCGACCGTGTCGGCGAGATCGGATCGTGGCTCGTGTACGTCAACGCGGTCGGTGGGCAAGACGAGCTGGTGTTCGACGGCGGTTCGCTCGTCATGGCGCCCGACGGCACGGTCGCGGCGCGCGCTCTCCGGTTCGAAGAAGACCTGATGGTGGTGAACCTGGGTGACGAAGGGTCCCGGGCCGATGCCCGCCCTCCGTGGCTCGACGGTGCGGCCGAGGTGTACCGCGCGCTCGTGTTGGGGGTTCGCGATTACGTCCGCAAGAACGGGTTCAGCGACGTGGTGCTCGGCCTGTCGGGCGGCATCGACTCGACGCTCGTCGCGGTGATCGCCGCCGACGCGGTAGGGCCGGAGGCCGTGCGGGCGCTCGCCATGCCGTCGGTCTATTCGAGCGAAGCGAGCCTCGAGGACGCGCTCGACGTCGGTCGCCGCCTGGGCGTCAGGGTCGACACGGTTGGTATCGGAGGCCCCTTCGACGCGTACCTCGCCGCGCTGGCACCGCTCATAGCCCACCTCCCTCCCGACGTCACCGAGGAGAACCTCCAGGCGAGGATCCGCGGCAACTACCTCATGGCGGTGTCGAACAAGCTGGGTTCGCTGGTGCTCTCGACCGGGAACAAGAGCGAATACGCGGTGGGCTACGCCACGCTGTACGGGGACATGGCAGGCGGGTTCGCACCGATCAAAGACGTCCCCAAGACGCTCGTGTACGAGCTGTGCACCTGGCGGGATCAGGTCGCTGTCGAGAGGGGCGACGAGCCACCGGTCCCCGAACGGGTCATGACGAAAGCGCCTTCGGCCGAGCTGCGACCCGGACAGGTCGATGCCGACTCGCTCCCGACCTACGACGTGCTCGATCCCATCATCGAGGCCTACGTCGAAGACGACCTCGACGTGGACGCCATCGTGGAGCGGGGCATCGGCGATCGCGTCACTTCGGAGCGTGTTGTCGCGCTGATCGATCGCTCCGAATACAAGCGGCGGCAAGCCGCTCCCGGGATCAAGATCACCCCCAAGGCCTTCGGACGCGATCGCCGGCTGCCCATCACGAACAGGTACGGTCGAGACTGAGCTCTAGACGAGCTGCCAGGTCACGCTGACGGCGACATCGGTCTCTATCGTGGGTGTTTCGATCGGCACCGCCGCGTCAGCGGCGTAGGCCGTGCGCTCGGCGTGATACGGGCCGGGGATGCCGCCCGCCTCGGCGATCGTGACCACGAGTCCCAACGACGCGTCGGCGGCGGAGGCCATCGTCTCGGCCTTCGCTCTCGCGTCGCCCACGGCTTCGGCGAGCGCTGCGTCGAGCCCCTCGTTCGCATCGGACACCCGGAAGCTGATGCCACCGGCGAGGTTCGCGCCGTGATCGACGCCGGTGTCGAGCACCCGGCCGACCATGCCGAGGTCGTGCACCGTCACCTGCACCTCGTTGATCGCGTCGTAGCCGACGATCGATGTGCCGGTGTTGTCGTAGCGGGGCATGAGCTCGATGTAGTTGGTGGCCAGATCGTCGTCGCGGAGACCGAGGTTCCGGAGCGCGTCGAGCACGCTCTGCATCTTGACCGAGTTCTCGTCCATCGCCGTCTGAGCGCGCTCGGCTTGCGTGCGCACACCCAGGTTCACGAGGGCTTCGTCGGGATCGACCGAGATCCGGGCCGAGCCGGTCACAGTGATGGATCGCTCGGTCGTGCCGTCGTCGCCGGCGTCTTGTGCAACCGAGGGCAACTGGAGCGCGAGGACCGCGCCGACCAGGAACCCAGCGGTGATGAGTCCGATCTTCTTCATCGGTTCCTCCTTGGGAAGTGACGCGGTTTCGACGTCACCGCGCGCGACGTCGGTTCCCCCGCGAAGCCGCGTCTCGTAGCATCGGCGCGGGGCCGGTAGCTCAGCCTGGTTAGAGCAGGGGGCTTTTAACCCTCGTGTCGCGGGTTCGAATCCTGCCCGGCCCACCGAGACGGCCACGGCCGCCGACGTCGGCGGTCGTGTCTACGATCGACCCATGAAACGCCGACGCCTCGGCACGTTCACCGTGTGGGAGCCCTCCAACCGGCGCGAACGTGCCCGGGGCTTGTTGGGCCGCGACGGTCTCGGCCAGCACGAAGCCATGTGGCTGTCCCGGTGCCGGTCGGTCCACACGTTCGGCATGCGGTTCGTCATCGACGTCGTGATGATCGACCGCGACGACCAGGTCCTCGGCGTCGCGCGCATGGAACCCCGGCGGGTGCTGTTCCCCCGTCTTCGGACCCGGCACATCGTTGAGGTGGCAGCCGGCCGTAGCGCCGCGTTCACTCGATCTCTCGCCGCGCGTACCACTCGTGATGCTCGAAGCAGCGAGCATCAGGCGTGAACCGACACACGATCACCCCCGCGTGGTCGACGCGGACCGCGTCGCCGCGCAGCTGCGTCGTCACCCAGATGCGCGCGACACCGGTGTCACCGTCGACGGCGATGACCTCGCCTCGAAGACCGAGGTCTTCGGTCGACATCGCCACCCAACGGCGGACGATCTCGTCGCGGCCCTGCCACGGCTCCAGGAACGGTGTGGTGTAGTAGCGGGCGTCATCGGTGAACAGCGCGCCGACGTCGTCGAGGTCGTTCGACATCCACGCCGCGGTGTAGTCGTCGAGCCATCGCTCGAACCCCTGCCTGTCCACACCGCAACCGTACCGCGGCGACGCATCGGCGTGTGAACGCGGCGGTGGTGCGCTAGGAGATCCAGGTCGATGTGCCGGGTGCGGGGCCCTCGACCCGCCACACGTCGCCCAGCGACGCTACGACGTAGGTGCCGCCGTGGCCACACTTGCCGCCACACCACATCCCGGCACCTGACCAGTAGGTCTCACCGTGAGACTCAAGGGGACCGACCCACACATAGATGAGGCGTTCGGGGTTCTCGAGCTGCTCTCCGATGACGTCTTCCCACCCGGACGCGAAACGCACCTCGACGTCCAGATCGGCGAGCCGGTCTTGGAGCTCTGCCTGCTCGACGGTCGTGAAGGACTCATCGCACGTGGCACCCGCATCGACCGGGTCACCCGCCCCGTCACAGATCAGATCGTTCACGACGAGTGGCCCGTCGAGGCGACCCTCCAGACCGGCCATCTCGCGGATCAGCGGCTCGTAGACATCGAGCCGCGCGAACGCGTCGGTTGGCCGGGGTACGGACGTCGTGCCGCCGGTTCCGGGAGACGTGGCGTCGGCACAAGCGACGGTCACCATACTGAGCGCGACGAGCGATGCGAAGCGCATCTCGGACCTCCTCGTGTTGAGCCTACGACCTGCGACGATATGGGCGCCGAGCGAAGTTCCCCGAGGGAGGTGGCCCGATCGCCGCCGCTATACTGCGTCGGCTGCTCCGCACCGGAGGCTGGACCCGTCCCCATCGTCTAGAGGCCTAGGACGCCGCCCTTTCAAGGCGGAAGCACGGGTTCGAATCCCGTTGGGGGCACGGCATCACCCGTCGCCTCGGCGCCGGACAACAGAACATGCGCCTGTGGAGGAGTCCGGAGTCCTCATCGCCCTGTCAAGGCGAAGATCGCGGGATCGAAGCCCGTCAGGCGCGCTGGGTCGCAACCTCGCTACGAGCTCGGCCGAACCCGAAGAAGAGGTGCCCGATGGCACACGTTATCGACGGCGACGCGTTGGCCGAAGTCCTGCGCGCCGAGATCGAGGAAGAGGTCTCGGTCCTGCGCCTGTCCGCCGTCCGTCCTGGCCTCGCGACCGTGATCGTTGGCGCCGATCAGGCCGCCCATTGGTACGAGCGACACCTGCGGAAGCTGGCAGAAAGCCTCGACTACCGCTATGAGTGCGAGCAGCTCTACGACGATGCCGTGCTGGACGACGTCCTGGCCACGATCGGCAAGCTGAACACCGATCCTCGCATCACCGGCATCGTCGTTCTGCGGCCCCTCCCTGTTCACATCCC